>OLRA01000099.1_pt1 | contig 110504 bp, 89 predicted proteins | sample 1673011 | NCBI WGS metagenome assembly OLRA01 (sample SAMEA3136746, study PRJEB25190) | human gut metagenome | reverse complement strand
GGTGGAAGTGTGGTAACACATGGAGCTGACTGTTACTAATCGGGTGAGGGCTTGACCAAGAAACGCAGGTTAAGAATTGATTCAAAAAAGATTAACGATCATCAACAGAACATGTATGTAGTTTTGAATATACAATCGTAAAAAGTGGCTTAAACAGCCACTTTTTTTGTGCTATAATAAAGAAATATTTTATCATCAATTTCCCTGTCAACTGAAAAAAGTTTCCCTATCTACAGCCCATAGTAAAACGAAAGGATTTATTTATGAAAACACTATACATATCAGATCTCGACGGAACTCTTTTGCGAAAAAATGAAACTCTATCTTCATATACAATAAAAACAATCAATGCTTTAACTTCTTCAGGCATGTTATTTTCCTATGCAACAGCTCGTTCCTTAAATACGGCAAAAAAAGTAACAGAAGGCCTTAACACACACTTTCCTCTTATTATATACAATGGGGCATTTGTGAAAGATAATATAACAGAGGAAATTCTCATTGCCAATTATTTTGAAGAGGATATATATGAGGTATTGAGGGATCTTTTTGCGCATGAAATACATCCGATCATATATTCATATCAGAATAATATTGAAAAGTTTTCCTATATAGCAGCAAAGGCAACAAGTGGAATACAGGCATTTTTAAACAGCCGGAAGGGCGACAAACGTACGAATATTGTAACTACAGAATCTGAACTGATGTATGGAGATCTTTTTTATATTACCTGCATTGATAAGCCGGAGAAGCTGGAACCATTTTATCATAAATATAAAAATAAATATCATGTTGTTTATCAGAAGGACATCTACACAGGAGAGCAGTGGCTGGAGATCATGCCGCAAAAAGCATCCAAAGCGCAGGCTGCTTTGCAGCTAAAACAAAAACTGGAATGTGACAGATTAGTTGTTTTTGGTGATGGAAAAAATGATATTGATATGTTTGAAATAGCGGATGAAGCCTATGCAGTGGAAAATGCAGTGAGTGAACTGAAAGCTGTGGCAACCGGGATCATCGGTTCCAATGAAAACGACGGAGTAGCGAAATATCTCCAGAAAATATCTATTTCCAAATCAACTGTTTTATGATATCATATAGCTTAACCTGCGGAAAATGGAGGTTATAAGACATGAATCATATTGAAGAAAAGATCATTCAGACTATAGATGAACACAGAGATGAGATCATAGCCTTTGCGAAGGATATCCAGAGCCATCCGGAGCCGGGATTTTATGAGGAGAGAACAGCCGCACACGTAGCGGCTTTTTTGCGTGGCCTGGGACTTCGTGTGCATGGAGGACTTGCACGCACAGGGGTTCGCGCTGAGTGGATGGAACAGGACGGACCGAACATTACGATTATCGGAGAACTTGACGCCATCGGATGTAAGTCGCATCCGATGGCTGATCCCGCCAACGGGACAGCACATGCATGCGGACACCACGCACAGATTGCAGCCATGATCGGCGCAGCATTGGCACTGACCAATGAGGAGGTTCAAGCCTCTCTGTCTGGGTCCGTATCTTTTTTTGCCGTTCCGGCGGAAGAATACATTGATGCAGATAAACGTGCACGGCTTCGGAAAGAGGGAATCGGCTTCCCGGCATCCGGAAAAAGCGAGCTGATCCGGCTTGGAGAATTTGATCATTCAGACATTATTTTGACCACACATGTGCACATGATGCCGGTAGAAGAAGATTTTTACCTGGGGAATGCGGCCTGCAATGGATTTTCCGCAGAACGAGTGACAGTAAGAGGAAAAGCCGCACATGCAGCCATTGATCCATGGGATGGTGTCAATGCATTAAGTATTACTTCCAGTGCCATTCAGATGATGGGACTGATGAGGGAAACGTTCCGGGAGGAAGACCATGTGCGTCTTCACAACGTGATCCGAAAAGCCGGGGATGTGATCAATGCAGTTCCGGACGAAGCGGTGATCGAAACAAAAGTCCGTGCAGCGTCTCTGGATGCGATCCGGGCAACACAGGAAAAAATGGACCGTGCCTATGACGGAGCTGCCTATGCATTCGGTGGTACGATCGAAAGAGAACCGCTTCAGGGATATATGCCGATCCTGCACAGAGGTGCGGATAAAGTGATGGAGGAATCTGTAAAGCTTCTGGACGCTACGTACCGGTGCTCAAAGCCAGCAGATTTTAACAACGCCTGTACCGACGTAGGAGACCTGACCCATCTGTTTCCAGTGCTGAATTTCACATTCGGAGGATTTGAGGGAAAACTCCACGGAGCAGATTTTAAGATCATGGATGAAGAACTGGCATATATCAAACCAGCCAAGCTTCTGGCACTGACTACGTATCGTCTTCTTTGTGATCAGGCAAAAGAAGCAAAAAAAATCTGTCGGGAATTTAAACCTGTATTTAATAAAGAAACTTATTGTCAGTATATACGAGATAATTTTCATGAAAATGAGTAGTTAACCTAATCAGGAGAATCCCCTGCGAGAGTACAATAAGCAATCTTATATCAGGAAAGTCCCATGCAGGGGGCGGATATCATAGCGAACAGAAGGAGAACTAAATGTCCGAAATTTCATTAGAACTGAAAAACATAAAAAAGAGCTTCCAGGAAGGTGAGGACGTCCTGGAAAGCATCTGTCTTACAGCAAAAAAAGGAGAATTTGTCACTCTGCTGGGGTCTTCCGGCTGTGGAAAAACCACCACACTGCGGATCATTGCAGGCCTGGAACAGCCAGATTCCGGACAGGTTTTTCTGGATGGAAAGGATGTGACATCCCTGGAACCGAATCAGCGCAATGTGAACACAGTGTTCCAGAATTATGCACTTTTTCCCCATATGAATGTAGCAGATAACATTGGATATGGGCTGAAATTGAAAAAAACATCGAAAGCGGAGATCAGCAGAAGAGTCAAAGAAATGCTGGATCTTGTCCAGCTTCCGGGCTTTGAGAGGCGTAAGCCGTCAGAGCTTTCCGGCGGTCAGCGCCAGCGTGTGGCCATAGCCAGAGCACTTGTGAACAATCCGGAGGTACTTCTTCTGGACGAACCCCTTGGTGCACTGGATCTGCAGCTGAGGCGTGCCATGCAGCACGAACTGAAGCGCCTGCAGAAGAAGCTGGGGATCACCTTTATCTATATCACTCACGATCAGGAAGAAGCCATCAACATGTCTGATACGATCGCTGTGATGAACCACGGACGCTTTGAGCAGATCGGGACGCCGGATGAGATCTATAATCATCCGAAGACCAGCTATGTGGCAACCTTTGTTGGAAATGCCAATATCCTGACCGGTATTGTGGAAAGCATTGCGGAAGAGGAGATTGACGGTACTTCCGCTCAGATCACCGTAAGAACTGATGCCGGAAAAGTAAAAGTATCAATGGACACCGCAGCTACATCTGACAGAGGATATTTTCCGCAAAAAGGAGAAAAGGTTACCATCGCAGTAAGAAGCGAAAATATCCGGTTTGAAGAAAATAAAAAAAATGCACAACAAAGCACGCCAAATTGCACATCAGAAAACACACAAAAGAGTGTACAGGAGCCCGCAGAAAAAAACGCAGATGACAGCTGCGATGGCTTAACCGCCGAAGTCATTGAAAAAACCTTCGCCGGCGGCCAGCTCCGTGTTGTTTTGAAAACTTCGGAAGGTCAGGAAATCGTGGCAAGCCGTTACGGCATTGATACAAATGTCAGTGTAGGAGAAAAGGTGCGCTGCTGTTTTCTTCCTACAGATGCAGTGCTGGTAGATCGGGAAGAAAGATCAGAAGAAGTATTGCCGGATCAGTCAGGTCCCTGTGCAGGAGGTACCCATGCGTAAGCACAGAGCAGGCTCCGTATGGATGATCCTGCCGCTGTATCTTTTTACACTGATCTTCGTTGCTCTGCCTCTTCTGTATGTAGTTGCACTGAGCTTTTCCACAGCAGACGGCGGCTACGGCGTGAACTGGAAATTTACTCTGGATAATTACAAGCAGATCCTGGAGCCTGTATACCTGCAGACCTTTACGGGATCCTTCCGCCTTGCGCTCACCAGCACTTTGATCATCTGTCTGGTGGGCTACCCCTTCGGATACTTTATGGCAAAGCTTTCCGAGGGCAAAAAGAAGCTGGCCATGCTTTTCCTGATGCTGCCTTTCTGGGTGAATTCCCTGATCCGTCTTTATGGCTGGATCATCATTCTCCAGAAAAAGGGCCTTCTGAATTATCTGCTGATGAAGCTTGGCATCATCCAGGAGCCCTTAAAAATCCTGTACAGCTATCCTGCGATCGTGATCGGTATGATCTATGTATTGCTGCCGTTTATGGCACTGTCCGTATATTCCAGTGCGGAAAAGCTGGACTGGTCCCTTGTGGAAGCTGCCAGAGACCTTGGAGCCAGCAGATGGAAGGCCTTCTGGAGCGTCACCTTTAAGCTGACTTTGCCGGGACTTCTTTCCGGAGTGATACTTACCTTTATTCCATCTATGGGTCTGTTTTTTATTGCGGATATCCTGGGCGGAAACAAGATCGTACTTGTGGGAAGTCTGATCCAGGAGCAGATGACAAGAGGCAATAACTGGCCCTTTGCCGCAGCACTGGCTGTGGTACTGATGATACTGACAACTCTGATGATCGTATTATATCGGAAGCTTACCAATGTGAAGGAACTGGAGGGAATCGGATGAAAAAGAACTCAAAGCTTTCAGGACTGTACCTGGGAATCCTGTTTTTCCTTATGTATCTGCCCATTGGTGTGGTAGTGGTATTTTCGTTTAATGAAGCAAGACTTCCGGTGCGCTTTACCGGTTTTTCCCTGAAATGGTATCAGGAACTGTTTCAGGACAGGGATCTGATCCAGGCATTGAAAAACAGTTTGATCCTGGCGGTGTCCAGCTGTGGGGTATCTGCAGTGATCGGAACACTGGGGGCTGTAGGACTTTCCAGGATCCACTGGAAAACAAAAGGGGTGATGGAGTATATTTCCATTCTGCCTCTGATGATCCCGGAGATCATTCTGGGAATGGTACTGATGGCATTTTTCTATATGCTGAACCTGCCATTTGGAATGCTGACACTTCTGATCGGACACACGGTTTTCTGCGTGCCCTATATTTTGATGGAGGTAAAAGCAAGGCTTGTGGGAATGGATCCGTCCCTAGAAGAGGCAGCCAGAGATCTTGGTGCCGGTTCCTTTCGGGCCTTCTGGGACATTACCCTGCCGCTGATCATGCCGGCTGTTATATCCGGCTCTCTGCTGGCCTTTGCCATGTCCATGGACGATGTGGTGATCAGCATTTTTGTAACCGGGCCACGTGTATCCACGCTGCCGATAAAAGTTTACACACAGATGAAAACAGGCGTTACGCCGGAGATCAATGCACTTTGTACCATAATGCTGGGAGTGATCCTTCTGGTACTGGCAGTATATCTGATCGCAGGAAAACGCGGGAAGGGGAATATAAAAGATGAGCAATAAACTGATCGAGTTAAAAAATCTCACAAAAAACTTTGATGACCAGCAGGTGCTCCGGGGCATTAATCTGGACATTCACGAAAACGAATTCCTTACGCTTCTGGGACCCAGCGGCTGTGGAAAGACAACAACCTTAAGGATCATTGCCGGCTTTGAGGAGCCAAGCGGCGGAGAGGTACTGTTTAACGGAATTGAGATCTCCAAGCTGCCTCCATATAAAAGAGAGATCAACACGGTATTCCAGAAATATGCATTGTTTCCGCATCTCAATGTTATGGACAATATCGGTTTCGGCCTGAATCTGAAAAAGGTAGATAAATCTGTTATTGAGCAGAAGGTAAAAAGAATGCTGAAAATGGTAGGGCTGGAAGGCTTCGAAAAAAGAGATGTTACACTTCTTTCCGGTGGACAGCAGCAGCGAGTTGCCATTGCCAGAGCTCTTGTCAATGAGCCGAAGGTTCTTCTGCTGGATGAGCCACTCGGCGCACTGGATGCCAAGATCCGTAAGCAGATGCAGATCGAGCTGAAAAAGATCCAGAGAGAGGTAGGGATCACCTTTATCTATGTTACTCATGATCAGGAGGAGGCACTTTCCATGTCTGATACGGTAGTAGTCATGAACAACGGTGAGATCCAGCAGATCGGCAGCCCGACAGATATCTATAATGAGCCGGAGAACCGTTTTGTTGCCGGCTTTATCGGAGAGTCCAATATTATAGAAGGAACAATGATCAGGGATTTCCTTGTGGAGTTTGATGGCTTCCGTTTTGAATGTGTAGACAAGGGATTTGAGGACAACGAAGCCATTGAGGTTGTTCTTCGCCCGGAGGATCTGGATATTGTGGAACCGGATCAGGCCAAGATCAGAGGAACTGTACGGAACATTACGTTCAAGGGCGTGCATTATGAGATCCTGGTTGAGACGGAGCTTCGCACATACATGGTGCACACTACCGATTATGCAGAAGTGGGACGTGAAGTGGGACTGAAGTTTGGTCCTGAGGATATCCATGTTATGTGCAGAATGGGAGGATACTAATGAAACAGTTCAAGCATCTGATCAAGCCGTATATCATCTGGGCTTCGATCCTGATCGTGGTACCATTGATCCTGATCGTGCTTTATGCATTTACCTCAGATGGAAATGAAGTTCTGACCCTGCATTTTACATGGGCGAATTTTGCAAAATTTCTGGAAGCTACATATTTAAGTGTTATCCTGAAATCCTTCCGCCTGGGTATCCTGACCACACTAATCTGCCTGGTCTGCGGATATCCGCTGGCATACATTATCTCCAAATATTCCGAAAAGGTGCAGAGCTTTCTGATCCTTATGGTCACCATTCCCATGTGGATCAACATGCTTCTCCGTACCTATGCATGGATGAACATTCTTTCTGACAATGGTCTGGTGAACAACCTTCTGAAAATGCTGGGAATCTCACCGATCACCATGATGTATACAGATTTTTCCGTTATCGTGGGCCTTGTTTGTAACTTTATGCCCTTTATGATCATTCCGATCCATACATCCTTAAGTAAAATGGACAAGTCACTGATCGAAGCGGCCAACGACCTTGGTGCCAATCCCTTCCAGACCTTCTGGAGGATCACCTGGAAGCTTTCCATGCCAGGTGTGGTCAATGGTATCATGATGGTATTCCTTCTGTCCATATCAACCTTCGTTATTCCGAAGCTTCTCGGCGGCGGCCAGTACATGCTGATCGGTAATCTCATCGAGTCACAGTTTATTTCTGTAGGTGACTGGAACTTCGGAAGTGCCATCTCTCTGATCCTGGCAGTGATCATCCTGATCTTTATGAGCCTGATGAAGAAGATGGATACCCAGGACGATTAAAGGAGGCAGGAGATGAAAAGAAAAAATACCATATTTTCAAAATTATATGTAGTGCTGTGTCTGGCATTTTTTTACCTGCCGATCCTTGTGACCATGATCTTTTCCTTTAACTCATCCAAGTCCCTGACCAGATTTACAGGATTTTCCCTGCGCTGGTACGGAGAGCTGATAAACAACATGGAGATCAGTAAGGCAGTTTATGTTTCGGTCACAGTGGCAATTCTGGCAACTGTTATTTCCACAGTGCTGGGAACCATCACAGCCATCGGACTTTCAAAATCCAGAAAGGTGTTGAAGGAGATGGTCCTTACCATCAATAACTTTCCAATTCTGAATCCGGAGATCGTAACCGCGATTGGTCTGATGCTGCTGTTTTCTTCGCTGGGAATGACGAAAGGCTATCTGACCATGTTGCTGGCACATATCGCATTCTGTACGCCCTATGTGATCACCAGTGTATATCCGAAGGTACGAAGCCTGGATCCGAACCTTGCCAATGCAGCCATGGATCTTGGTGCAACGCCATATCAGGCACTTACCAAGGTTATCGTGCCCATGATCAAAGAAGGGATTTTTGCGGGAGCGCTCCTGGCCTTTACCATGTCCTTTGACGATTTCGTAATTTCCTACTTTGTTTCCGGAAACGGAGTAAAAAATATATCCATTGTTGTATATAATATGACAAAGCGCATCAATCCCACCATCAACGCCCTTTCTACCATTGTGATCGTGGTCATTGTACTGGTGCTTCTTTTTGCAAATCTGATCATGCCGAAGCTTCAGGCCTCCACCGTGAAAAAAATGGATCCGAAAAAAAGAAGGATCGTTGCGGTTATCACAGCTGCTGCGGTTGTTCTGGTATTGGGAAAGTGGACGATCGTAAGTCAGGGAAACCATGTGCTTCGTGTATATAATGCCGGAGAATATATGGACCTGAGTCTTCTGGACAAATTTGAGAAGCAGTATAACTGTACCGTTGTATATGAAACCTTTGAGTCCAATGAGATGATGTACACCAAGCTGGCCAGCGGTGAAACCTACGATGTTCTGGTTCCGTCAGATTATATGATCGAAAGACTGATCAAGGAGGAATATCTTCAGGCCCTTGACTGGAAAAAGATCCCAAACAGCAAAAATCTTCTTCCCGAGGTACAGAATAAGGACTATGATCCAGGAAATCGTTATTCCTGTCCGTATTTCTGGGGAACTGTAGGAATCCTTTATAATAAGAATGTAGTCTCTCAGGAGGATCTTGACAAAGAGGGCTGGAATATTCTCTGCGATGAAAAATATAAGGGAGATCTTTATATGTATGATTCCGAAAGGGATTCCTTTATGATTGCCCTGAAAGCGCTGGGGTATTCCATGAACACAAAAAATCTTGATGAGATCCAGCAGGCTTATGAGTGGCTGATCCGGCAGAGAGATACCATGGATCCGATCTATGCAGGTGATGATGTGATCGACAACATGATCTCAGGAAACAAGGCAATGGCGGTTGTTTATTCCGGAGATGCTTCCTATATCATCAGCGAAAATCCGGAGCTTGGTTATTATACTCCGCAGCAGGGAACCAATACCTGGTATGATGCCATGGTCATCACCAAGGACTGTAATGAAGTAGATCTGGCTCATGAGTTCATCAATTTTATGTTGGATGATGAAAATGCTCTTTCCAATACCGAAGAAGTAGGATATACTTCTACTGTAAAGAGTGCATTCGAGGAGATGAAGAGCGGAACTTATGAGGGAATTTCTTCCTATATTCCGCAGATCGACAATCCAAAGAATGAGATCTTCGGATACCAGAAGCCAAAGATCAAGCAGAAATTCGCAGAGCTTTGGACAAAGGTAAAAGCAAAATAACAAGACGTCAGAGAGAGACATGAAGGAGGTTCTATGAAATCAAAAAAAGCAGCAGCGATCATGTTATGTGCGGTACTTGGAACATCTATGATAACAGGTGTCAGTGTCAGTGCAAAGGATAAGGATGAACTGGTACTTTATACATGGGACGGAATGTTTCCGCAGGAAGTGCTGGATGATTTTGAAAAAGAAACAGGGACCAAGGTGGTATATTCCAACTTTGATACCGATGAGACCATGCTTGAGAAGCTTTCCCAGGCAAAGGGCGGCGATTACGATGTGGTAATTGCAGATGATTACATTATCGACAGCGCGGTAAAAGAGGGACTTGTCCAGAAGATCGACAAGGATACCGTTTCCAATTTTAAGAACATCAACCCCCTTTATCAGGGACAGTTTTATGATCCGGATGACGAATATACAGTACCTTACGGAGCAGGAATCCCACTGATCGTTTATGATCCGGAGCAGGTAGATATCGACATTAAAGGATACAAGGATCTCTGGGATAAGTCTCTGGAGGACAGCATTGCCATCGTAGGTAATTACCGCGTGATCTGTGGCATCACACAGCTTTCCATGGGGGAGAGCATGAACGAAGAAGATGTAGCCGTGATCGACAAGACCGGTGAGAAGCTGAAAGAGCTGGCACCGAACATTCGTATGATCCAGGATGACAATACACAGAATGCCCTTCTCAACGGAGAGGCAAGCGTGGCATTTCTTTATACATCACAGGTAACACAGGCACTGAAGGATAATCCGGATCTTAAGGTGGTTTATCCTAAGGAAGGTCTTGGATTTGGTATTATGGGAATGTTTGTGCCAAGTGAAGCACCGAATGCGAAGGCTGCCAATGAATTTATCAATTATATCCTGGAGCCGGAAGTATCTGCACAGTGCATCAACTATATCGGATACTACAATACAAACAAGGCAGCAGATGATCTGGTAGACGAGAGCCTGGTTGTTCCGGACAGCGTGACAAAGGGTGAGATCGTACAGAATGTAAGCCAGGAAGCAGAGCAGGAATACAATAAGATCTGGACAGAGTTTAAAGCTGCCTGCGATTAAGCAGACGAACCAGTAAGGGGGTTTTTCAGGTGGAGATATACAAAGGTACATCCGCTTTTTCCGGAATAGCCATTGGAAAAATACTGTATTACCACAGAGGCGAATATCAGATCCGTCAGTCCATGGTAGACAATGTAAAAAAGGAGCTGGATCGTCTGGATAATGCAAGAACAGCGGTAAAGAACCAGATCCAGCATATGTATAAAAACGGAGCACCCCTCCCTAAAGAGCAGGAGCTGACCTTGAAACGTCAGCTGAAGCTCTTAAGTGGCGGCAGCTTTCAGCGGGCCGTGGAAAGCATGATCACGACAGAAAAGGTCAGTGCAGCTTACGCAGTCCAGACAACCAGGGATGAGCTTGCCAATGTGTTCCGCAAGCTGGAGGACGAGGCTGTCAAAGAACAGATCGAAAATATCAGGGAGATTTCTGAGCTGCTGATCGGCGCCATGGGTGGCTCCCATGCACGGATCAATCTGGGAGATGAGCCGGTGATCCTTGCAGCAGAGCAGCTTTCCCCCAATGAACTTCTGGAGATGAACAAAGCCAGTCTTCTGGCGGTAGTCATGCATCAGGGGTCTGTTATTTCCCATGTATCGATCATGGCAAAATCCATGGAAGTCCCCACCCTGGTCGAGGTGGAGATACAGAAAGAATGGGATGGTCATATGGCTATTGTAGATGGGTATACAGGAACACTGTATATCGATCCGGAGCCGGAGCTTCTTAAGGAATATGAGATCCGTCATGCAGCAGATAAGGAAGAGCGGGAAGAACTTTTGAGACTTCGGAACCAAAAGGATATTACAGCCGATGGCAAGGAGATCAAGCTTCTGGCAAACATCGGAAATCTGGATGATCTGAATACGGTTCTTTATTACGGAGCAGCAGGTATCGGCCTTCTTCGAAGTGAATTCCAGTATCTCGGAAGAGAGAATTATCCAAGAGAGAATGAGCTGTTCCGTGCCTATAAAAAAGTAGCTGAGGATATGGATGAACGTCCGGCAGTGATCCGTACCGTGGACCTGGGGGCAGACCGTCAGGCAGAATATATGGCAATTCCTGATGAGGTCAATCCTATGATGGGAAACCGCGGCATCCGCCTCTGCCTGGATCGCAAAAAAATGTTTAAAGCGCAGCTTCGGGCTATTTACCGTGCAAGTGCCTATGGAAATATCAACCTGATGTATCCGATGATCACGTCCGAGGATGAACTGGATGAGATCGAGAAGCTGATCCGTGAGGTAAAAAAGGGCCTGGATGAGAAGAACATTCCTTACAAAAACATCCGTACCGGAATTATGATCGAAACACCGGCAGCGGTCATGATCAGTGAAGAACTTGGAAAACGTGTGGATTTTCTGAGCCTAGGAACCAATGACCTGACCCAGTATACCCTGGCTATGGACCGGCAGAATCTTCTTTTGAAGGATAAATACAACGATCATCATCCAGCGCTTGTAAAGATGATCCGCATGGTAACAGAGGCAGGACATAAGTCAGGATGTGAAGTTTACATATGCGGAGAGCTGGCAGCAGATTCCAATCTTACAGAAGCTTTTATCCAGATGGGAGTGGACGGCCTTTCCGTTGTTCCTGCCTGTGTACTTCCAGTGCGAAAAGCGATCCGCAGCTCCTATGCGGATGAGGCAAACCGGCCGGAAGAAGCAGTAAAAGAGAAATAATATCCGGAAAAATAAAAATCCTGAGAATTTCTATGTTGATATCTGTTGATATCTCACATAGGATCCTCAGGATTTTTTTGACGGAATCTTTCACTCACGGCTTATTGCTGTTCTCAATTGAAGCAGTGCGTGGAAGCATATCTGTTCCGGTTAAAGTTATCGAAGTCCAAGCACCTGGGCGGTTTCCGAAATAAACTCCGGTGTGGTACCACAGCATCCGCCGATCACGGAAGCACCGTTGTCCACCAGCACCTTCATATAACCTGCAAAATCCGCAGGGGTCATGCTGTAAACTGCATTTCCAAGATCATCGATCTGGGGCATTCCCGCATTGGGTTTGGCAATGACCGGAATGGAAACGTTCTCTTTGATATTGCGGATAACCGATACCAGCTGGTCCGGGCCAACCGAGCAGTTGATGCCGACAGCGTCTGCACCTGCAGCTTCCAGGGACATGGCAGCCTCTATGGCATTTCCGCCGCTGAAGATACTTCCGTCTGCTTCTACAGTCACGGTACAGATGATAGGAAGCTCGCAGACACTCTGGCAGGCGTCTACAGCAGCCAGTGTCTCCTCGATATTGATCATGGTTTCTGCTACGATCAGGTCCACACCTGCATCACGGAGATAGCCGATCTGTTCCTGATAGACTTCGAAGGCTTTTTCGTAAGTCATGTCACCGGCCGGTGCCATCATCTTGCCTGTGGTGGTGATATCACCTGCTACGAAAACACCCTCCGGTGCGATCTCCTTTGAATAGCCGGCCAGGGTATGATTGATCTGTTCAATCTGATCCTCCAGTCCATGCATAGTGAGGTTAATACGGTTTCCGCCGAAGGTAGGCGCATAGATGATATGGCTTCCCGCTTCGATGTATGCCTTCTGCAGAGACTGGATCACATCCTTGTGCTCAAGCACCCAGCTCTCTGTGCAGACACCACGCGGCATGCCGGCCTTCATCAGGTTGGAGCCGGTAGCACCATCCAGCAGCAGGACATGATCTTCGGTCAGTTTCTGAAATTCCTGTTTTGTCATATGTTTATATCCTCCTTATGGCAGCCAATCACGGTTGGCAAAAAATAGGGCTCCTCCTGTAACCGCTGCACTCATTGCCGTGGGTTTATTTTAACACAGGGAATAAAAATAATCTATCCTGTTTCTGGGACGGAAAATAAAAAATAATAAAAATTAGGCAAATTGTACATATTTAACGACTTTTCTGTCGAATAAAGAACTTGCGTATTAGAAAATAGGATTGTATAATAACCTATAGACATGCCCAAAGGGCAAGACTGTCATCAGATAGAACATAAAGGTAAAGGTGAAAAGGAATTATGATTAAAGTTAAACTGAGCAACTGGAAGTCTGATCACCAGATGGATGAGGCTTATAAAGCTCTGCGAACAAATATCCAGTTCTGCGGAGCAGATAAGAAAGTGATCGCACTTACCAGCTGTACTCCTAATGAGGGAAAGAGCAGTGTGGCATTTAATCTTGCTGCCTCTCTTGCTGAGAGCGGCAAATCAGTGCTTCTGATCGATGCCGATCTGCGTAAATCCGTTTTGATGGGACGTGTGACAGTAGACCAGGAGGTAATGGGACTTGCTCATTATCTTTCCAAGCAGGCCAAGCTTTCTGATGTGATCTGTGCCACTACACTTCCGAAGTTCCATATTATCTTCTCCGGTATCGTACCTCCGAACCCGGCAGAGCTTCTCGGAAACAGACTCTTCAAGGATATGATCCGCGTGGTAAGAGATGTTTATGATTACGTTATTGTAGATACACCGCCGCTTGGATTGATCATCGACAGTGCTATCATAGCAGATTCCTGCGACGGATCTGTAATCGTCGTTGAATCCGGTACCATCAGCTACCGTTTTGTACAGGAAGTAAGAGATCAGCTTGCCAAGAGCAACTGCCCGATCCTGGGAACCATCCTGAACAAGGTGGACTACAGCAAGGCCGGCAATTACGGTCACTATGGCAAGTATGGTAAATACGGCAAGTACGGTAAGTATGGTTCCTACGGAGATTATGGTGAGAGCAGCAGTAAATAAAAAAACATTGACAACAGAAATGAGTGGGTTATTTTAATGAAGGGACTTTATGATATTCATTGTCATATCCTCCCCGGGGTGGATGACGGTGCAAGAAACATGGAAGAATCACTCTGGATGCTCAACAAGGAGTATCAGGAGGGCGTACGTCATGTGATCCTGACACCACATTTCCGGTACGATATGTTTGAGCCGCATATGAACATTGTGACAAGACAGTTCATGCAGCTGCGTAGAGCAGCCATGAATATTGGTGATGAAGGCATGAGACTTTATCTGGGCTGTGAACTCCATTCCAGTATGGATATGGTGGAATGCCTTAAGAAGGGACGGCGGCTTACCCTTGCAGGTTCCAGATATGTGCTTGTGGAATTCAGCAACGGAGATGAGAAAAATTATATTGAAGAACGGGTCAGAAGTCTTCTGATGAATGGTTTTATCCCGATCATCGCTCATGTGGAACGTTATAAGGCTACCCGGAACGATATTGGATTTTTGACAGAGCTGAAGGATATGGGAGCACATATCCAGGTCAATGCAGATACCATCAGCGGTCAGGACGGATTCGGGGCAAAAACCTTTGCACGGAAAGTCATGAAGCATGGGCTTCTGGATTTTGTCGGTTCTGACGGACACCGTAAGACGGAGCGTATCCCGGAGATCGGCAAATGTGTCGCCAAAATGGAAAAAACAATGGGGAGCGAATATGTAAAGAAGATCTTTATCAAAAATCCCCGGAAAATCACAGGGTAATGGAGAAAAGAAATGGAAAATCAGACTGTTAACAACAACGACGAAGTAGAGATCGATCTTGGTGAGGTATTTCACCTGTTACTGAGCAAGCTGGGTGTTATCATTTTATCCGGTATTGTTTTCTGCCTGGCAGCTGTTATGGGAACCATGCTTCTGATCACACCGAAGTATGAATCCACAACCAAGATCGTGGTACTGTCCAAGCAGGACAGCAGCACACTGACCAATCAGGATATCCAGACAAGTACATCACTGACCAAGGACTATGCGGAGCTGATCAAGAGCCGTACAGTTACTGAGGGTGTGATCGCACAGCTGAAACTGGATATGACACATGAGGAGCTTCTTAAGAAGCTTTCCGTAGATACACCAACGGATACACGAGTAGTATCCATCACAGTTACAGATACCGATCCTTATACAGCGGCAGAGATCGCAAACGCAGTAAGAGATATTGCTTCCAAGCATATCCAGCAGGTTATGGATATCAAGGCAGTAAATGTGGTAGAGACAGCAAACATCCCGGATGAGCCATCAAGCCCAAGCGTACCGAAAAACGGTGTGATCGGCGGACTTCTGGGTATCCTTCTGGCAGCAGCTGTTGTGATCATCGTATATCTGACAAACGATACTGTAAAGACACCGGAAGACGTAGAGAAATATCTTGGATTAAGCGTACTTGGTACAATCCCATACTCTTCCAAAATGGGCAAGAAATCCAAAAAGAAAAAGAAACGTCACGCATAAAAATAACAACAACGGATCAAAGTGTTGGGAAAGGCCGGGAGCAGCAAAAATATGAAGAAATTTTTTGTGTTTTTATTAGTGGTCATCTGCCTTGGTATGGGAGCCGGTGTAGTATACATGAAGAGCTCCGAGGATAATGAAGGACCGAAGATCACATTTGAAGAGGGAAAAGATACGAATTATACATCCGATATGACAGAAGAGGATCTTCTGAAGGATGTAAAGGCACAGGATGACAGAGATGGAGATGTTACAGAGTCTCTTACTGTAGAAACCATATATCCGAAGAATGACGGAAAACAGGTTTCTGTTATCTTTGTTGCAAAGGACAAAAACAACAATGTAACAAAAAAAGAATTTACCATGGAAGCTCAGGACGGCAGTGCCGAAAATCCGCAGCTGGGACTGATCGATAATGACGGTCTCACAGAGGATGGAGATTCCACAGACACCACAGAGCCTGCAGAAGAGACAGATATGCAGGATGGGACAGAAGCAGACAGCACAGATGCTGAAAGCGGAGATTCCGCAGAAGGAGAACTGACTCCGGAGGAACAGGCGCAGAAGACACAGGAAGACAAGATTGAGCAGCTTTCTCCGCAGGATCCGAAGATGTATCTGACTACCTATTACGTAGAGGTACCGGTAGGAACTACGCTGGATAAATTAAGCTATGTAAAGGATATCCAGGATGATACAGAGTCAACCAGTGATCTTTTCAAAAGGATCCAGATCACCGGTGATGTAAATACAGCTGCACCGGGAACTTACGAGCTTACATATTATGTAGTCGACAACAGTGGAAACAGCTCCAACGGAGCCGTACTTACCATTGTCGTGAAATAAATATCATCCCCTCTCTAGGTGCCTGAGATACCGGAGAGGGGATAAAAGCAACAAAAAATGTAAGCGAGGGAAGGCGTAGAAAAGAATATGTATCAAAAAGAAAACAGCAGCTGGGTAAAACATGCAGATTTTGCGATTTGCGATATGTTGTGTCTGCAGCTTGCGTTTGTACTTGCATACTGGATCCGAAACGGGATCGGTCAGCCATACGAGACAGAGCTGTATCGAAATGTGGCAGTGGTGATGTTTCTTATCCAGCTGATGGTCACATTTTTTAATGAAAGCTTCAGCGGAGTTCTGCGAAGAGGAATGCTGGTGGAACTGAAGAAAACCTTTGAACAGTGTACACTGGTCTGCCTTCTGGTCCTGGCATATATGTTTCTTTTAAGAATTGGAAACAATTATTCCAGAATGATCCTGCTGATCACCTATGTGCTTTATACCTGCTTCAGCTACTGCGGCAGACAGGCACTGAAGAAATTCCTGAAGGATCACAGATACGAAGAAAGCGAGAAGCGATCCCTGCTGATCGTTACAGTCAGTGAAAATGCAGACAATGTGGTGGAAACCATCCGCAAGAATAATTACGGAACCTATCATCTGGCAGGAATCGTCTTTATGGATTGTGACAAGAAGGGTGCATCCGTCTGTGGAGTACCGGTAGTAGCCGGGAGTGAGGATATGATCTCCTATATCCATAAGAACTGGATCGATGAAGTATTTTTTGCAGTGCCTAAGGAAATCCCGATCCCGGAGCAGATGATCAAGCATTGCTCTGCAATGGGAGTTGTCATCCATATGAGACTGGCAACTATGAAATCTCTTGGCAAGAACCAGGTGGTGGAGGAGCTTGGCGGATACACTGTGCTTTCCAGCAGTATCCACATTGTGACACCGCGCCAGATGTTTGTGAAACGAGCTATGGATATCGCAGGCGGTCTGGTAGGTTGTCTTTTTACAGGAATCGCAGCGATCTTTCTGGTTCCGGCCATCAAGATCAAATCTCCGGGTCCTGCATTTTTCTCACAGGTCCGCATGGGAAAGAACGGTCGTCCGTTCAAGATCTATAAATTCCGCTCCATGTATATGGATGCAGAAGAACGCAAAAAAGAACTGATGAAACAGAATAACATAAAAGATGGAATGATGTTCAAAATGGATGATGATCCACGAATCATCAAAGGAGTAGGACATTTTATCCGAAAGACATCCCTGGATGAATTTCCACAGTTCTGGAATATTCTGAAAGGAGATATGAGTCTTGTAGGAACCAGACCGCCGACAATGGATGAGTGGGAGAAGTATGAGCTTCACCATCGCAAACGTCTGGCCATCAAGCCGGGACTTACCGGTATGTGGCAGGTAAGCGGTCGAAGTGATATTACGGATTTCGAGGAAGTCGTAGAGCTTGATACAAAGTACATTGCCGAATGGTGTCTGAAGCTGGATATAGAGATCCTGTTTAAGACAGTTATGGTCGTTTTCCGCGGAAGCGGCGCAAAATGATCCATACATATTGAGATTCGAATATAATGACCCGGGCTGCGGAGACGCAGTTCGGGGATAAAAATAAATTAGATAAGTTATAAATATAAAAGAGGAAGTAAAAAATGCAGATTTTATTGATCATGCTGATCGTAGTACTTCTTGCGTTCTCGGTCCTGCTTCTGGCACTGGCAAAACAAAGTCCCAGGGAAAAGCAGACAGAAGACAAAGAGCAGGAAGAATACATCAGGGATTATGCAGAAACAGTAAGACAGACCGGAGGAAGTATGAAGAAGTTAGAACATTGGAAAGTAATTGCGATATATCTGATCATCTATGACATGATAGCTGTTAATTTTTCTTATTTTATGGCGCTGCTGGTGAGATTCGATTTTCGGTATTCCTCGATCCCCACAGACTATTTTGCCGCATGGAGGAGTTTTGCACCAATCTATACCATTATCACCCTGGCAGTGTTCGGATGCATGCATCTGTATAACAGTGTATGGCGTTTCGCAAGCTTCCATGAGCTGATCAAGATCACGGTAGCAACTGTGATCACTGGCGTTCTGCATATTGTGGGTATCACGATCTTCTGGGAACGGATGCCGGCTTCCTATTATCTGATCGGTATCATGCTGCAGTTTTTCCTGACTGTAGGCGTACGTTTCTCCTATCGTTTTGTACTTCTTGAGCGGAACCGCAGAGAAAAGAGCGAGCGTGAGGAGCGGAGCAAAAACGTGATGATCATCGGTGCAGGAGAAGCGGGCAGGACCATTGTCCGGGAGCTTCAGAATGCAAAGGAAACCAATTCCAGAGTACGCTGCCTGATCGATGACAATCCGAATAAATGGGGAAGATACATGGAAGGCGTTCCGGTGGTAGGCGGAAGAGACGATATTTTTCTCAATGTGGACAAGTATCATATCAATCAGATCCTTCTTGCGATCCCGACGGCAACACCGCATCAGAAGCGGGATATCCTGAACATTTGCAAGGAAACCGGCTGCGAGCTGAAGCAGCTTCCGGGTGTATATCAGCTTGTAAACGGAGAAGTATCCCTGAGCAAGATGAAAAAAGTAGCAGTGGAGGATCTTCTTGGACGAGACACCATCAAAGTTAACATGTCCGAGATCTTTCAGTATCTGAAGGGAAAAAGGATCCTGGTAACAGGAGGCGGCGGTTCTATCGGAAGTGAGCTCTGCCGTCAGATCGCAGGTCATGAGCCGGAGCTTCTGGTGATCTTCGATATTTATGAAAATAACGCATATGACATTGAGCAGGAGCTGAAGGCCAGTTATCCGAACCTGAACCTGAAGGTACTGATCGGCTCTGTCCGTGACAGCAAAAGGATCAACTGGGTATTTGAAACCTATAAGCCGGAGATCGTATATCATGCAGCCGCACATAAGCACGTACCGCTGATGGAGAACAGCCCCTGTGAGGCAATCAAGAACAATGTGGTAGGAACCTATAAGACTGCATATGCGGCAATGATGAACGGCTGCCAGCGATTTGTGCTGATCAGTACCGACAAGGCCGTAAACCCGACCAACATCATGGGCGCCAGCAAACGACTCTGCGAAATGGTAGTCCAGAGCATGAATATGGTCAGCCACAACGGACACACCGACTGGCTGCCACGACTTGGCGGACACAGAAAGGATACCCTGGATGCACTTCACGACAACGAAGGTCAGGCATATGTAAGTGCAAACCATATATCGAAAACAGGAACCGGCACAGAATTCGTAGCTGTACGATTCGGAAACGTTCTCGGCAGCAATGGAAGTGTGATCCCGCTGTTCAAGCGCCAGATCGAAAAAGGCGGCCCTGTCACCGTCACACATCCGGACATCATCCGCTACTTTATGACCATCCCGGAGGCCGTAAGCCTTGTCCTCCAGGCAGGAACTTACGCCAAAGGTGGCGAGATCTTCGTCCTGGACATGGGAGCCCCGGTAAAAATCGACACCCTTGCCCGAAACCTGATCAAGCTTTCCGGCTACACACCGGATGTAGACATCAAAGTCACCTACACCGGCCTCCGCCCAGGCGAAAAGCTTTACGAAGAAAAGCTGATGGCCGAGGAAGGAATGGAGAAAACTCCAAACGACCTCATCCACATCGGCAAACCCATCGAAATGGACGTACAGGAATTCTTCAAACAGCTGGAAGTCCTGGCAGCATACGGCTACGCCAACAGTGAAAAGATCCGAGACATCGTAGCCGCGATCGTACCGACCTATCACTCTGCGGATTCCGACCTGAAGCTGCATAAGAAGGTGTATGAGGAACTGATGAGTGAGGCGGCTGTGGCTGCGGAGAAGAACTGATAACTGATCAATAATTTACATATATACAAAAACGAAGGAGTGTTGAAATAATGAAAATCCCATTTTCACCGCCAGATATTACAGAGGCAGAAATCGAACAGGTAGCAGAAGCTTTAAGATCCGGATGGATCACAACAGGACCGAAAACAAAAGAACTGGAAAGAGAAGTTGCGGATTTATGCGGCACCAACAGAGCTGTATGCCTGAATTCTCAGACTGCATGTGCGGAAATGACACTTCGTCTTCTGGGAATTCACGAAGGCGATGAAGTGATCACTTGCGCTTATACCTATACCGCAAGTGCATCGGTGGTGTGTCATGTCGGGGCAAAGCTGGTTCTTATTGATACACAGGAAGATTCTCTGGAAATGGATTATAACAAGCTGGCAGAAGCTATTACAGAAAAAACAAAAGTGATCATTCCGGTGGATCTTGGCGGAGTGCCATGCGACTATGACAGGATTTTCTCTATCGTAGAAGAGAAAAAGAAGCTTTTCCATCCAGACAATAAGCTTCAGGAAGCAATCGGAAGAGTCATTGTAATGGCAGATGCAGCCCATGCATTTGGTGCGACCTGGCATGGAAAAACAGTAGGCAGCATTGCGGATTTTTCAAACTTCAGCTTCCATGCAGTGAAAAACTTTACAACAGCAGAAGGCGGCGCTGTGGCATGGAGAGATATCGAAGGAATTGATAATGAAGAAATCTATCATCAGTATCAGCTGTTATCACTTCATGGTCAGTCAAAGGATGCCCTTGCCAAAACACAGCTTGGCGCCTGGGAGTATGACATCATCGGACCTTGGTTTAAATGCAATATGACCGATGTAGTTGCCGGAATCGGACTGGCGCAGATGAAACGATATAAAGATTTGCTTGCAAGAAGAAAAGAAATCATCAGCAGATATGATGTTGCATTTAAAGCACTTGGCATCGAAGTACTGGATCATTACAACGAAGAGCATCAGTCCTCCGGACACCTGTACATCACCAGAATTCCGGGAATCACTCTGGAGCAGAGACACGAGATCATCGTCAAAATGGCAGAAAAAGGTGTTGCCTGCAACGTACATTACAAACCACTGCCAATGATGACTGCTTATAAAAATATGGGATTTGATATCAAGGATTACCCGAATGCTTATAAGCGATTTGAAAATGAGATCACATTGCCGCTGCATACGAAGTTGACGGATGAGGAAGTGGAGTATGTGATTGAGATGTTTTTGGGGATTGTGAAGGAATATATCAAAAAATAGAGGTGTTAAATGCTTAAAAAATGGGATGAAATTCCAGATTTTATGAAGTGTGAAGAAGTAAAATTTTATTATGATATTCTTTTAAAAAAGAAATTGAGTATTAAGGTGAAAAGGATATTTGACATCGCACTTGCTAGTTTTATGCTTATAATTTTGGCTGTTCCCATGATTATTATATCAATAATGATAAAAATAGATTCACAGGGACCAGTATTTTACAGACAGGAAAGAATTACTGCATATGGAAAAAAATTTAGAATTCATAAGTTTAGGACTATGGTAAATAATGCAGATAAAATTGGAACATCAGTTACGATTGATGAAGATTCCAGAATAACAATAGTTGGTTCGAAACTAAGGAGTTTACGAATTGATGAAATTCCACAATTATTAGATGTTTTATCTGGAAATATGAGCTTTGTAGGGACGAGACCAGAAGCAACAAAGTATGTGGAAAAATATACAAAAGAGATGAGAGCTACGTTACTGCTTCCTGCGGGAATCACATCGGAGGCAAGTATACGGTATAAGGATGAAGCGAAATTATTGAGGGGAACAGAAAATATAGATGATATCTATGTGAAAAAGATATTGCCGAAAAAAATGAAATATAACCTTGAGAGTATCCGCAGGTTTAGCTTAATAGAGGAAGTAAAAACAATATTTAGAACAGTTCTTGCTGTTTTAGGGAAAGAGTATTCGGAATGAATAATATTAAAGTCGAAGATTTGCAAAATAAGATGCTGGAAATGTTGTTATATTTTGATGAATTTTGTAGAGAAAATTCATTAAAATACTATGTTTGTGGGGGATGTCTAATCGGTGTTGTACGTCATAAAGGATTTATTCCATGGGATGATGATATTGATTTGTTTATGCCACGACCAGATTATGAGAGATTAGCAAAAATCTGGAATAAAAAAGCAGATATTAAAAAATTTGTCTATTGTCGTACAAATCGAGAGCATATATATCATGATGGTGGTGCTTCCATAAGAGACATTCGTACAACTTATATTAACAGACATAGCGTTAATGAAGATATTGAACATGGAATTGCATTAGAAATAATGCCAATTGATGGTTGCCCTACATTTTTCTTATCGAGATGGAGACAGATAATAAATGCATTTGTTTTTAGCTTATTTAATGTGCAACGTTTACCAGATAATAAGGGAAAAACAATAAGAGTATTTTCAGAACTCATATATAAAGTAGTTCCTTCAAAAAACATCAGATATAAAATATGGAAACATGCTGAAAAGGAAATGACAAAATACAAATGGGAAGATTGTCAATATGTAACAGAATTAATTGGTAGCATAAAAGGAATGTTGATACGTCATCCAAAACAAGATTTTAATAAAGTTATATTAAAAGAATTTGAAGGATATCAAATTCCTGTAATGGCAGGATATAAAAGATACTTAAAAGAAATATGGGGAGATTATATGCAGTTGCCACCTGAAGAAAAAAGAGTGGCAAAACATGATGTTGTATATATGGATTTGAATGAACCGTATACGAAATTTAAGGGTATATATTATTGCAATGACAAGAGGTAACGACATTAATGAATAGTAAACTAGAAAAATGTTTATTTAATATTAGTAAATATAGAACACAATTAATGGGAATTGCAGCCTTTTGGGTGCTGGCACATCATATGTTTACAGAGTTATATACTACAGTGTCGATTCCGATAGTTACACAGATATTTGCACGTGGAAATATAGGCGTAGACATGTTTCTTGTAGTATCTGGAATGGGTTTATATGTTTCTATTACTAAAAGAAATAATGTCATGGAATTTTACCAAAAAAGAATTATTAAAGTCATTATACCATGGTTGTTAATGTCAATTCCGTATTGGATATTCATATATATTTTACAAGAGAACAGCGATTTTATAGACTTTTTTAAAGATTTACTGGGAATCTCTTTTTGGACTGAAGGGGTGTCTACGACATGGTATGTAGAATTTGTAATTATATTATATTTGTTATATCCATTTATTTATAAGGTACAAAATAGAAACTTAACATATGTAAATTTCATGATAATAATAGCTGTTTTGATTAATTTTCTTATTTATCTATTTTTTCCATCTTGGTACATAAAAGTAGATAAAGCATTAACCAGAGTACCTGTATTTTTACTAGGAAGTATAGTAGGCCAATTGCTTTTCGGAAAAGAGAAAAAGGAAGAATGTAAAAATATATTGGCAATTTATATGATAATGGCAATCCTTGCGTTTATTGTGAGTCCATTTATAAAAAGAATTAATCATGAATTTGGGGTTATATTTTATTTTCTTGGCGCATGTGGAATTGCATTTGTAATAATGCTTTTTTTATCATGGATGCTTGATATAAAAAAGTGGGAATTGCTGAATATGGTCTTGGTTTTTGGAGGCAAAATGTCACTAGAAGTATATTTGCTAAATGTATTTATCAGAAACATTATGGTTGAATTTGATATAGGTATGAAGAGTTCGGATAGTTCTAAAATTTGCATCATGGTACTGGCATCGTTTTTTATAATTATGATTAGTTATATATGGTATAAATTTAACACTATGATTAGTACTGTTATAGAAGGGAAGTTGAAGAAATGAATATTGCTGTAATTTTTGCAGGTGGAACAGGACAAAGAATGAATAGTAAAACAAGACCAAAACAATTTTTGGAATTACATGAAAAACCAATATTAGTATACACACTAGAAGCATTTCAAAAGCATGAAGAAATAGACGGAATTATTTTGGTGACTTTGAAAGACTGGATCAATTATTGTTTGGAATTAAAAGAGAAATATCATTTAACAAAACTCAAATCTATTATTCCAGGAGGAAAGACTGCAACAGAATCAGCGTTTAATGGACTTGCTAGAGCGAACGAGTTATTTCCGTCAGATAGCATAGTCCTTATACATGATGGAGTAAGGCCTTTGGTTGATGAGGAAACTATAACAAAAAACATTGAATGTGTAAAAGAACATGGGACAGCAATAACTGTCTCACCGGCTATTGAAACAATCACGGTATCGGATTCAAATGAAAATAGTGGTGTGATAAAAGAGGTAATTGAGAGAGCAAAATGTCAAATGGCTAGGGCACCACAGGGATTTTATTTAAATGAGATTTTGGATGTGTACAAAAAAGCTGCGAATGATAAGGAAACTAGTTTCATAGATTCAGCAACTATGATGATGCATTATGGATATAAACTTTATACAGTATATGGGAAAGCGGAAAATATTAAGATAACAACACCAAATGATTTTTTTATGTTTAGAGCGATTGTAGATGCAAGGGAAAATTCGCAGATTTTTGGAATTTGAAGAGGAGAAGATAAAATGTGGGTAGATCAAGCTTTATATAAAGAAGATATGGAATATATTTTACAGTCAAAATCGTTTGATTGGAATAGGATAAAGAATTCAACAATTTTAGTAACTGGTGGAACGGGTCTTATTGGATCAACCTTAATCAATAGTTTGGTATATGCGGATATTAAAAAAAATTATGATATTAAAATATTGGCTTTAGTTAGAAATGTAAAAAAAGCAGAAAAGATTTTCTCTGAACAATTGAAAGCAGAACAAAATTTAGAATTCGTGCAAGGAAGCATAGAAGAAATTCCGGAAATAAAAGAAAATATTGATTACATTATTCATTGTGCAAGTCCTACAGCAAGTTCTTTCTTTATAGAATATCCTGTTGAGACAATAAAAACTGCTGTACAAGGCACTATTAATGTTTTGGAATTGGCGAAGGAAAAGAAAATAAAGGGTATGGTATATCTTTCAAGCATGGAGTTGTATGGAAAAATCGAGAAAGATGAGTTCGTATCGGAGTCGGAGTTAGGATATATTGATCCATTAAATATTAGAAGTTGTTATCCAGAAAGTAAGAGAATGTGTGAAAATTTATGTGCATGTTACGCAGCAGAATATGAAGTACCGGTTTATCAGGTACGATTAGCGCAAACATTTGGACCTGGAATTTCTTATGAAGATAAAAGAGTGTTTGCAATGATGGCAAGAAAAGCAATTGAAGGAAAAGATATTATTCTTCAAACTAAGGGAACAAGTAAGCATCCATATGTTTACACTGCACAAGCTGTAACTGCAATTTTTACGGTGCTTTTAGGTGGAAAGAGTGGAGAAGCATATAATGTATCAAATCCGGAAACATATTGTTCTATTTATGAAATGGGGAAATTAGTATCTGAGAAAGTTGCAAATGGAAAGATAAAAGTAATAGTCGCAAAGAATGGAGATATTTCAAAATATCCAGTACCTAGTTGCCTAAAATTAGATATATCAAAAATTGAAAACTTAGGATGGAAACCAGAACATAATTTATTATGGATGTATAACAGATTGATAAAAACAATGTAGAGGAATTATGAAAAATATAATTATAGAAATAGGAAAAAAATTTTTATGTATTTTTTTTGTGTTTCCGATAAAGAATAATAGGATTTTTTTTAGTGCTTATAGTGGAAGACAATATTCGTGTAATCCAAAATACATATCAGATTGGATTGAACAAAATTATAAAGATGAATTTGAAATAATATGGGCATTTAATGAACCTGACGCATTTAGTTATTTGAAAAATAGAAATATAAAATGTGTTAAATTCAAGAGCATAAAATATTTATATTATTTATTAACATCAAAGATAGTAATAGACAATGTTGAAAGTTGGTCAATTTTGCCTAAAAGAACAGGACAATATGTTATTAATACTTGGCATGGAGGAGGCGCATATAAAGGTGTAGGGTTAAAAAGAAAAGATACATCTGAAACTTTGGATAAAAATATGCTCAGGAAAAATGAAAGAATTTCTATTTATTTGTCAAGTAGTAAAGTATTTTCTCAGATGACATTAAGAGAATCTTTTCAGTACAATGGAAAAATCATGGAATGCGGAATGCCAAGAAACGATTTATTGATAAAAAATGATGAGAATAAGAAAAATATTATAAAAGAAAAACTTGGAATTAATAAAAAAACAGGAATTGTGATTTATGCACCAACATTTCGTCATGATTTGAAATATAAGTATATGCTTGATTATGAAAAAACTTTGAATGCTTTGAAAAATAGATTTGGAAAAGAATGGATTATGTTAATTAGAACACATTATTATTTGCAATCTGAAAAAATTGAATCTAGTAGAGTTAAAAATGTTTCTGATTATCCGGATATGCAGGAATTGTTATTGATAAGTGATGTATTAATTACAGATTATTCTTCATCCATATGGGATTTTTCGTTGATGGAGAAACCATGTTTTTTGTTTATGCCAGATTATAATGAATATATAGATGAAAGAGAATTTTATACACCTATACAAGACTGGCCATATCCGGCAAGTTTTTCGATGGAAGACTTGGAAGATAAGATTATAAAGTATGACCACGAAATAGCTAAAAAGAGAATTCTAAATCATCATATCAAATTAGGAATATGCGAAAGTGGAATGGCATCAGAAATAGTTGGGAAAGAAATTGTCAAATTGTGTCGTTACCAATAAAATATGTAATAGAAAGGATATTGTTCATATGTATGTGAAGAGTAAAATAAAAATTCATTTAAATAATGGAAATGGATTGCTCTTTTTAATGGCGGTATTTTTGACAACATTTTATTTATATAAAGATTTGGGAATAAGTACATTGCTCGGATGGGGAATGGTTCTTGTTTTTGCAATGATTAATTTTATTTTGAGAATGTCATATAAATTTTCTGTAATTTTACCAGTTGAAAAAATATCATATATATTTATAGTAGTAATAATAGGATTGTTCTTTTTAAGAATGTCATCTAGGCATGATGCAGATGAAAGACTTTATATAATTGCAATGCTAATTATGGCATTTGTAGTTGTGTTGGCAGACCCTTCATTTTCTGAAGTTACTAAGACATGCAAAGTTTTTGAAATTATGTCATGTTTTATTGCAATATGGATATTGTTTTTTAAAGCCTTTCCTGGATTATATTGGAATAGCGTTTATAAAGTAATTGATATATCATGCAAAGAATTAGCAAAGTATTATATACCCCGTGGATATGGAATTCCATTAGGAGGATCTTTTACAATAGCATATTATATTATGACAGTTGGAATTTTAATTATGTTTACTAATATATTTACTGGTAAAAAATACAAGAAAAATATATTAAGCATGATCCTGATAGTATTAGCTATGATTGCAGAAGGAAGAAGAGGAGAGCTATTGGCAGTAATAGTTGCATTATTTTTTCTGTTTTTACTGTCAAAAGATACAACTCATTTTTTTATAAAAATAGGAATTATAATAGTGCTTGTTTTGATAATTTCAACTTCATATAAGGTTTTACTTGAATATATGAAAGTAATTCCATTTTTTAGCAGATACGTAAAATCTATAGAAGGAATTATGATTGGAAGTGACATTACTTCTGGGCGTACTGAGTTATGGAAAAGTGCATGGGATATATTTAAAGAAAATCCGATATTTGGTATTGGATTTGGAGGATTTGCTTATCATATTTCAGGAACATTTAGATCTATTCATGGACAAGATGTTATGGATGTTCATAATTGTACATTACAGTTATTGTGTGAAAATGGAATTTTAGGAACTGTAATTATATTACTTCCGATGATATTTTTATTTAGTAAAGCATATCATAGGATAACAATAACTAAAAAAAGAGTAAACATAAATAGATATTATGAGTATGCATATAAATTGGATTCAATTGCACTTGGAATTCAAATTTTCTTTCTGGTTCTTTCACAATTAGATCCTGCTTTTTATAAACCTGTTTTTTGGGGATTCTATGGTGTATCAATTATTTTTATGTGTGGATCAAAGAAATTTATGTATTTAGGGAAACAAAAGCAGATGGAGATAAAGAAGGGTTAAAAAGTGAAAATAAATAAAGTATGCAAATTGCCTGAAAACTTAAAGGCGACTCTTGTTTTTGCTATTGCGTCATTTGCAACTAGTGGAATTAATTATATTACGACTCCAATATTTACACGAATTCTTAGTACATCGGAATATGGACTTATTTCTGTTTATAATTCATGGTTTGAAATAGTACGAGTATTTGCTTCGGTGACTTTGATCTTTCCTGGTATTTTAAACGTGGGATTGTATGAACATAGTGACAATCGTTGGAAATATTTATCAAGTATGCTGGGAATGACTGCTTGTTCAACAGTTGTAATTTCTGTGTTTTATGGTATATTTCACCAAAGTGTGAATGAATTTTTTAAGCTTCCAGTCAGTACAATAATTTTGATGCTCATTACATGTTTTTTTCAGCCGGCAACAATTTTTTGGACGCAAAAGCAACGGTATGAGATAAAATATAAATCAACATTTTGTGTATCGGTTGGAACAGCTGTAATGGCACAAGTAGTGTCTGTAATTGCTGTTTTATGTCTTAAAAATTCAAACCACAACATGGGCGTAGTTAGGTTATGGAGTGCTGGAATTGTTAATCTCATTGTTGCAATCTTTTTATATATTTACATATGTAGACGAGGAAAGAAATATGTAGATAGTATTTTATGGAAGTCGACATTATTTGTTGCAGTACCGTTAATTCCCCACTATTTATCAACGGTTGTTTTAAGTAGCATTGATAAAATAATGATTAGTCAAATGATCAGTCAAAATAAAACAGGAATTTATTCCTTGGCTGCGATTTTATCAGCAATAGGTGTTTTAATTTGGCGGGCATTAAGCGTGACATATACGCCATTTGTTAATAGTAAATTAGGAGAACGTGATTTTTTATCAATTCGAGAAGCAGTTAAGCCATTATTGTTAGTGGTTGCGGCTTTTTGTATTTTGACTGCTTTAGCTGCACCAGAAATCATAGGAATTTTAGCAACAAAAGAGTATTATGAGGGAATATACGTTGTACCACCTATTGCCGCAGGAATATATACTACAGCACTTTATGATAATTTTACAGCAATCTCTTTTTTTCATAAAAAATCTTTTAATATAATGATAGCTACGGTTATTGCTGCAATATCAAATGTTATAATGAATTATGTTTTTATCATGAAATGTGGATATATTGCAGCTGGTTATACAACATTAGCTTCAAACTTAATATTAACTGCATTGCATTATATAAATTCTAGAAAAATCGAAAAAGAAAAAGTGTATGATTTTAAATTCTGTTTGTTAAGTGTTTTAGTAGTGACGATAAGTTGTTTGTTATGTAATTTAATTTATAAATTTACTTGGGTGAGATATGGAGTAATCTTGATTATCATATTAATTGTATTTAAGTTTAGAAATAAATTGATAAACTCTATTACAGCTATGAAAGTATAATAAAATGTAGTAAATACATTAAAATATGACGTAGTGACTGATGGATTTCTTGTTGGTATACTAAGAAAAACATGGTATCAAGGAGATAAATCTGATGTCTAAAATCAATCAGGAATCAGTAGCTTTTGGAAAGGTTCTGCGGTCTACATCACAGAATTATTTTGCTAACCTCCGGTTGTTGGTATAACTAAATAAAAATCTATTGCACATCAAATATTAAAATTTGAAAATAAGTCAAAAATCGTAAGCGCTTCAAATAATGATGTGGATAACATAGCAGAAAGTCTGTTATGTTACACTACGCCTTGTTTTGAGGGACTTACATAAAATGCTCAGGAAGCACCTACGCTTCCTGAGCATTTTCTCAAACGCATCATTTCTCCAGCAATTTCAAAACATCCTCAAGTGGCACCCCTGAGAATCTGCTGATGTCTTCAGGCGAGAACCTGGGATCCTGCAGCATGCGTTGTGCAGTAAGTAAAGCATGGTCCTGAAGACCTTGGGATAGACCTTCGGCACGTGCATCATCGCACATTTCCTGAACAGCCTGACACATATTAACACTCCCTTCTGTTTCTGTGAAACGTAAATTGATACCGGTTATGGAGTCAATGACCCGGGCTGCTTTGAGCTCGAGTGACCGGAAACCGGGGCTCTGTGATGTGAGCTCCTGAAGTTTCCGTTTATCTTTGGAGTATTTAATGAAGAGCATGACTTCTTTGAGATTGCTTTCGAGTTTGTCAAGTTCTTCATCCTTTATCTCGGCAGGTGAGAAGAGATTGATCCGGTAATCCGGGACCAGAGAAAGAATCTCGGGGTCCTGGACAGAGAGCATTTCGTGGAGACTCCTGGGAGCGTTCCAGGTATCGGAACCGAAGTATACGACTATGGTTATGACAGGGATGAGCCGATCATCTTTGTAGAAGCCGGTGAGATATTCTCCGGATGTGGAGGGCCATTGCTTTGCTTCTCTGTGGGTTGTCAGCCATGTAATCTTTGGTGATGGTATCCTTTGTACCCATAGGTTTCACCACCTTCGATCTTGTTATGTGATCAGAGTTATTTTATCATCTGATCCATTTTCAGGGTAACATAGTTTATTGCTTTTGGACAGAGGATTTTGTGAAAAAGCTTCAGAGCTGCGCAGGTAAGGCGGATATGTTTGTCGAACGGAGTCGAAATAAATCAATAGACAAAAAGAGCGTATTGTGCTACTCTGAAAGCACGAATCACGTGGCGATTGGCATATTTGTATGTGATTTTTCGCATTGAAAGGGAGTGGAACGCGGAATATGAAGAGACCGAAGCTACCGGTGGGAATTGAGAATTTTCAGGAAATTCGTCAGGCGGATTTTTATTATGTAGATAAGACCAGGCTTATCGAACAACTGATCGATCAGTGGGGGAAAGTAAATCTTTTTACGAGACCTCGGCGTTTTGGGAAAACATTGAATATGAGTATGCTTCGTTGTTTCTTCGAGATCGGGGCAGATGAAGCGCTGTTTGAAGGTCTTTATATTTCCCGGAAACAAGAACTGTGTGAACAGTATATGGGGAAATTTCCGGTAGTGTTTTTGTCGCTGAAGAATGTTGATGGACTTACCTTTGAGAATGCACGCTATCAGCTGACAGAACTGGTAGGCAGAGAGGCCAGTCGTTTTCTGTTTTTATTGGAGAGTGACAGACTGACAGAAACGGATAAAGATATATATCGTACATTGATCTCTGTGGAGAATGGCCGATATTCTATGGATGAAAATATTCTTTCTTCTGCGTTGCAGATATTGTCTCAGCTGTTGCATAAGCATTATGGGCAGAAGACGATCATTCTTATAGATGAATATGATGTTCCTCTGGATAAGGCTTTTCAGCATGGATATTATAAAGAAATGGTGCTCATGATACGCGGTGTGTTCGGACAGGCACTTAAGACTAACGATTCTCTGTATTTTGCAGTATTAACAGGGTGTCTTCGCGTGTCTAAAGAGAGTATTTTTACAGGACTTAATAACTTCAAAGTGCTTTCGATCACGGATCATCGATTTGATGAGCATTTTGGTTTCACAGATGATGAGGTCTTCAGATTGCTTACAGCATATGGCATGGAGGATCATCTTTCCGAAACAAAGGAATGGTATGATGGATATCATTTTGGAAATACGGATGTGTACTGCCCATGGGATGTGATCAATCATGTAGATTGTCTGCGTGGGAATCCGGATGCGGAGCCGCTGTCTTACTGGATCAATACCAGTGGGAATGAACTGGTAAGGAGATTTATTGACAGGGCAGATAAGACTACAAGAGATGAGATAGAGCGTCTGATCGCAGGTGAGTCTATTGAGAAAACGGTCCGTATGGAGTTGACCTATGATGAAATCGATAACAGTCTGGATAATCTCTGGAGTGTATTATTTACTACAGGATATCTTACACAGGCAGGGAAGACCGAACGGGGAGTGTATCGTCTGACCATTCCGAACAGGGAGATAAGAGAAGTTTATGTGCTTCAGATAAAGGAATGGTTTGACCGCGCAGTGCTGAAAGAGGCGGAGCCGACGAAAAATCTGCTGAAAGCAATAAATGAAGGGAATGCAGGTGAGATTGAGGAACGCCTTACAAAGATTCTGGGAAATACGATTAGTATTTTTGATACAAAAGGACGAAATGAAGAAAAAGAAATTTTTTATCATGGACTTTTGTTGGGGCTTTTGCGTAGTGATCCAAACTGGCTTGTTCAGTCTAATGCGGAATCTGGAGATGGTTTTGCAGATATTCTGGCAGAACCGGAAGATCCGGATGCCGGGATCGTTATCGAGTTGAAATATTCTCAGACTTTTTCAGGATTGCAAAATGCATGTGAAAGAGCGCTGGCACAGATCAGAGAAAAGCGGTACGATGAACGGTTACGTAATGAAGGAAGAAATAATATTCTGGCGTATGGAGTTGCTTTTTGTAAGAAGCGATGTAAAGTGGCTGTTCAGAGGCTGTAAATCTGCTGGAAATATAGATAATATTATTGATGTTCATACAGAAAGATAAGAACAATTCTGATCGATCTGTATGACACATCAATATATAAGATAAGTTATAAATATTAACACACAAAGGAGAGCTAGAAATGGGAAAATATTTTGGTACAGATGGTTTCCGTGGGGAGGCGGGTGTTTCTTTGACGGCGGATCATGCATTTAAGATCGGGCGTTTTCTGGGATGGTATTATAATGAGCTGCGCAGAAGAGCGGGGGAGACGGCTGCGGCCAGGATCGTGATCGGCAAGGATACCCGACGTTCCAGCTATATGTTTGAGTATTCGCTGGTTGGCGGACTGGTGGCGTCCGGAGCGGATGCTTATCTTCTCCACGTGACAACAACGCCGTCTGTGGCTTATGTTGCCCGTACCGATGGCTTTGACTGCGGTATCATGATCTCTGCCAGCCATAATCCTTATTATGATAACGGGATCAAGCTGATCAACGGCCAGGGTGAGAAGATGGAGGAGGAGATCATCGCTCTGGTGGAGGATTATCTGGATGACCGTCTTCAGCTGTTCGGAGAGAAATGGCATGAGATTCCTTTTACAAAGGGCGGTGAGATCGGCAGGACGGTGGATTATTCGGCAGGCCGGAACCGTTACATAGGATATCTGATCTCCTTGGGAGTATATTCCTTTAAGGGAATGCGGATTGGACTGGACTGTGCCAACGGAAGTGCATGGAATATCGCAAAGGCGGTTTTTGATGCGCTGGGAGCGAAGACTTATGTGATCAATGCTGAGCCGGATGGTACCAATATCAATAACAATGCCGGTTCCACCCATATCGAGGGTCTCCAGAAGCTTGTAGTGGAGAAGGGACTGGATGTTGGCTTTGCCTACGACGGAGATGCGGACCGCTGTCTCTGTGTGGATGAGAAGGGAAATGTGGTTAGCGGGGATGCGATCCTTTATGTGTACGGCCGTTATATGAAGGAGCGCGGAAAGCTTCTCACCAATACGGTTGTGACTACGGTAATGTCCAATTTTGGCCTTTACAAGGCTTTTGATGCTCTTGATATCGAGTATGCGAAGACTGCAGTAGGGGATAAATATGTTTATGAATATATGATGCAGAATGGCTGCCGTATTGGTGGTGAGCAGTCCGGGCACATTATTTTTTCCAAGTATGCATCTACCGGGGATGGCATCCTTACAAGTCTGAAGATGATGGAAGTTATAATGGCAAGGAAGAAAAAGCTCAGTGAGCTTACTGCTGATCTGGCGATCTATCCCCAGGTTCTTGAGAACGTGCGTGTCCATGACAAGGCAGCAGCGCAGGCAGATGTGGATGTGCAGGCAGCAGTAGAGAGTGTGGCTGAGGCGCTTGGAGACACCGGAAGGATCCTGGTGAGAGAATCCGGCACAGAACCTCTGCTTCGTGTTATGGTAGAGGCAGAGAGTGAGGAGCTTTGCAGAAAATATGTGGACCAGGTGGTTGAGATCGTCCGTAAGAAGGGGCATGTGGCAGAGTGATGTCCTGGATGCAGACCGCAGGTGTCTGAAAAACGGAGCAGTCAGAAGAATATAAAAATGCAATAAGAGGAGAAAAAAATCATGTGTGGAATTGTAGGTTTTACAGGCAGGCATCAGGCAGCACCCATCCTTCTGGACGGGCTTTCCAAACTGGAATACAGGGGATATGATTCCGCCGGCATCGCAGTGCGTGACGGGGAAAAGGATATCGAGATCATTAAGGCGAAGGGCCGTCTGAAGGTCCTTCTGGAGAAAACAAACGCAGGTGAATCTGTTCCGGGTATGTGCGGGATCGGTCATACCCGCTGGGCAACTCACGGAGAACCATCAGAGGTCAATGCCCATCCTCATGTCAGTGATAACGGAAATGTGGCAGCTGTGCATAACGGCATTATCGAGAATTACCAGGAGCTGAAGGAGAAGCTTCTCCGCAGGGGATATTCTTTTTATTCTTCCACAGATACGGAGGTTGCTGTGAAGCTGGTGGATTATTACTACCAGAAATACGGCGGATCTCCGGTTGAGGCAGTGCGTCATGCCATGGTGCGTATCCGTGGTTCCTATGCGCTGGCAATGATGTTCCGTGATTATCCGGAAGAGATCTTTGTAGCGAGAAAAGACAGCCCTATGATCCTGGGTGTGGAGAATGGAGAATCCTATATCGCATCGGATGTTCCTGCGATCCTGAAGTATACAAGAAATGTTTATTATATCGGAAATCTGGAGCTGGCATGTGTAAAACCGGGTGAGATCACTTTTTACAATCTGGATGGTGAGGAGATCGAGAAGGAGCCTAAGATCATTGAGTGGGATGCAGAGGCAGCGGAGAAAGCCGGTTTTGAGCATTTCATGATGAAGGAAATCCATGAGCAGCCGAAAGCAGTTGCAGATACACTGAACTCCGTTATCCGGGAGGGCAAGCTGGATCTGACGGAGATCGGTCTGGATGATGAGAGAATCCGCAGCATCAGCCAGGTTTATATCGTGGCCTGCGGCTCTGCTTACCATGTGGGAATGGCTGCACAGTATGTGATCGAGGATCTTGCAGGTCTTCCGGTGCGTGTGGAGCTTGCTTCGGAGTTCCGTTACCGGAAGCCGCTTCTGGATCCTGACGGCCTGGCAGTGATCATCAGTCAGTCCGGTGAGACTGCGGACAGTCTGGCTGCGCTTCGGGAATGTAAGGAGAAGGGAATCCGCACGCTGGCTATTGTCAATGTGGTCGGCTCTTCCATTGCAAGAGAGGCGGATCATGTATTCTACACACTTGCAGGACTGGAGATCTCGGTTGCTACCACCAAGGCGTACAGTACACAGCTGATCGCTTCCTATGTGCTGGCATTGCAGATGGCACTGGTCCGCGGAAAGATCTCAGAGGAGCAGTGTGAGTCCTACATTAAGGAACTGAAGACACTTCCGGACAAGATCGGCAGGATCATCGAGGATAAGGAAAGGCTTCAGTGGTTTGCCTCCAAGCAGGCCAATGCAAAGGATATCTTTTTTATCGGAAGAGGGATCGATTATGCCATCAGCCTTGAGGGCAGCCTTAAGATGAAGGAGATCAGCTACATCCATTCTGAGGCGTATGCGGCTGGCGAGCTGAAGCATGGCACCATTTCCCTGATCGAGGACGGCACTCTTGTGATCGGTGTCCTGACACAGCCGGAGCTTTATGAGAAAACAGTCAGCAACATGGTGGAGTGCAGGAGCCGTGGGGCGTATCTGATGGGGCTTACTACGTTTGGAAACTATAATATCGAGGATACTGCAGATTTTACGGTTTATATCCCGAAAACAGATCCGCATTTTGCAACTTCTCTGGCAGTGATCCCGTTGCAGCTTCTGGGCTACTATGTCAGTGTAAATAAAGGTCTGGATGTGGATAAGCCGAGAAATCTTGCTAAGAGTGTTACCGTGGAATAAGGATATCTGTTTCATGGAAGGAACATTTTAGAGGCAGTTCCGTGACATCGTGAGAGCATAAAAGAATCATGATATCACGGAACTGTTTTTGCATTTGGCGATTTACGATATTTCTTGCTTTTATCAGTAAAAAAGCGTAAAATGATTAGGATATTTGAATCTGTACAGAGAGTGTCCATATGTAATATTCTCTGTACCATCAAAAATGGAGGATTGCATATGAGAAAAATGGGGAAACATATCCCAGGGCTGATCGTGACGCTTGTGGTTCTGATCACAGCAATCGTATTTGCGGTCATGCTTCTGAATATGAAGGTGATCCCGACGAAGTTCATTGCAGTGATCGGACTGGTAATGCTGGTCCTGATCGTGATCGTCGGGGCGCTTGTATGGAGTACGGATGGTAAGATAAGATTTGTAGTGGGAGTGATCCTGGCAGCAGTTTTTGCAGCAGTATTCATTCTCGGAAGTATGTATGTTTATAAGACACATTCCACACTGGCAGGGATCTCCGGTGTGAACACAGAGATTACGGAGGTCGGCATTTATGTCCGTGCAGATGATTCTGCAGATTCCATAGAGGCTACAGCAGATTATGTGTATGGTGTGCTGACAGATCTTGACAGAGCCAATTCGGACAAGGCTATCCAGGAAGTGGATTCCGAGACAGGCAAGACTGTGCAGGTCCAGGAGTATGCAGGACTTACAGAGCTGGTTGACGGTCTTCTGAACGGACAGACAGGTGCGATCGTGCTGAACAGCGCATATTTAAGTGTTATTGAAGAGATGGATGGATATTCCGATATTTCTTCCAGGATCAAAGAGCTGACCGTGAAGAAGGTGGAGACGACCATTGAGCCCCAGGAGACAGAGGCGAAGGCTGAAGAGAGTACCAATGACGGTTCTGTATATACCATCTTTATCAGTGGTATCGACAGCCGCAGCGGCCTTGTTGCAAAGAGCCGAAGCGATTCCAATATCATTGCTACGGTAAATACAGCTACCAGACAGGTGCTTCTGGTTTCCACACCTCGTGATTATTTTGTACCGCTTTCTATTTCAGGCGGACAGAGAGATAAGCTGACACATGCAGGTATCTATGGTATCAATGTATGTATGGATACTCTGGGAATGCTTTATAATGAGGATATCAACTATTATTTCCGTATCAACTTTGCGGGATTTGAGCAGCTGATCAATTCGCTTGGCGGAGTTACTGTTTATTCTGACTATGACTTTGATTCCAAGAATGAGACAGGATATCACTTCAATCAGGGAGAGAACTACCTGAACGGTGAGCAGGCTCTGGTATTCAGCCGTGAGCGTTATGCCTTTAAAGAGGGCGACCGTCAGCGTGGCAAGAACCAGATGGCAGTGATCAAGGGTGTGATCAACAAGGCTCTTTCACCGGAGCTTCTGAAGAATTATTCTTCTGTTCTTTCCAGCATCCAGGGATGCTTTGAGACCAATATCTCCTACGAGGAGATCGCCAGACTGCTCCAGCAGCAGTTGAACAACGGCGGTGACTGGAACATCGTAAGCTACAGTGTAAATGGTACCGGTGACACACAGAAGCCGTATTCTATGAGCCAGAAGGCTTACGTTATGATTCCGGATGAGTCTACCGTTCAGAAGGCGGAGGCCATGATGAAGAAGGTTCGTGACGGAGAGACTGTTTCCCAGGAGGAGGCAGACAGTGCAACATCAGCGGCAGCAACTACGGATAATGATGCACAGGCAGCTGCAGAGGGAAGTACAGCAGAAGCGCAGGGTGAGACTGCAGATGCCACACAGAATGGCACAGCAGATGCCCAGGCAGCAGACGGAACTGTTGCACAGCAGTAAGATAAAATTATTAAATTTTAGCATAAGAACAGCCGGGGAAGCGTAAAGCTTTCCACCGGCTGTTTTTTCATGAGAAACAGAACGAAAAAAATCCACCGGCGATCACCGATGGATTTTTTTTACAGGATCTCTTTCAGATATCTTTCCAGGGCATCCTGCCATGTTGGAAGTGGCTGGAAGCCGTTTTTTACAAGCTTGGATTTATCCAGGCGGCTGTTGAATGGACGTACAGCCTTGGAAACGCCGTACTCTGCAGTTGTGACAGGAGATACCTCTACTTTTTCGTATTCCTTGTGGCCGAGGGCAGCAGCCTGGCGGAAGATCTCTTTAGTGAAATCATACCAGCTGATGAAGCCGCCTTCGTTGGTTGCGTGATAGTAGCCGTATTTCTCTGTCTCGACCATGTCTACCAGAAGACGTGCAAGGTCGTAGGTGTAGGTCGGAGTTCCGATCTGGTCACTGACTACGGTAAGCTTGTCATGGGTTTTTCCCAGATTTACCATGGTACGGATAAAGTTTTTGCCGTTTTTGCCGAATACCCATGCAATACGTACGATAAAGAATTTGTCTACAGTGCCGGATACTGCCAGCTCACCGTCAAGCTTGGTCTGACCGTATACGTTCTGTGGAGCGTAGTCCTTGCAGTCCGGATCCCATGGTGTGGTTCCCTGGCCGTCAAAAACGTAGTCTGTGGAAATATACATCATCTTGATGCCAAGCTCCTTGCAGATGTCCGCAATGTTCTGTGTTCCTACAACATTGACAAGACGTACCTTCTCACGGTTTTCCTCGTCCTCTGCAGCGTCTACGGCTGTCCATGCGGCACAGTGTACCACTGCATCAGGCTTTACCTCACGGATGGTTTTTGCTACCGCTTCTTTATCTGTGATATCAAGCTGCACATAAGGCATGGTGGTAACAGGAGTACCATCAGCGATGCCGCTGTAGGAAGGAGCAATGTCACTTCCTACGCCTTCATGTCCACGGCCGGACAGTTCATTCATTACGTCGTGGCCAAGCTGGCCGCCAACACCTGTTACGAAAAATCTCATGCTTTAACCTCCTCGCGGTTTCCATACATTTTTTCGTAGTAGTTCTGATACTCACCGGAGATGATGGTTTCCCACCATTCCTTGTTGTCAAGGTACCATTTGATGGTCTTTTTGATTCCGTCTGCGAATTTTGTTTCAGGAAGCCATCCAAGCTCGTTGTGGATCTTGGTCGGGTCGATAGCGTAGCGCATGTCATGGCCTTTACGGTCTGCTACATGTGTGATCAGGCTTTCCGGTTTGCCAAGCTCCTTGCAGATCAGTTTTACGATATCGATGTTTTTCATCTCGTTATGTCCGCCTACATTGTAAACCTCACCTACACGTCCTTTGTGGATGATCAGGTCGATGGCACGGCAGTGATCCTCAACATAGAGCCAGTCGCGGACATTTTCACCCTTTCCGTAAACCGGGAGTGGTTTGTCGTTCAAAGCGTTGGCGATCATCAGCGGGATCAGCTTTTCCGGGAAGTGATACGGGCCGTAGTTGTTGGAGCAGCGGCTGATGGTCACAGGCAGGCCGTAGGTTCTGTGGTATGCGAGAACAAGAAGGTCAGCACCTGCTTTGGAGGAGCTGTACGGGCTGCTTGTATGGATCGGAGTTTCCTCTGTGAAGAAGAGGTCCGGTCTGTCAAGAGGAAGATCTCCGTAAACCTCGTCTGTGGAAACCTGATGATAACGCTGGATTCCGTATTTACGGCAGGCATCCATGAGAACAGCAGTACCCTTGATGTTGGTGTCAAGGAATACCTCCGGGTTTTCGATGGAACGGTCTACGTGGCTCTCAGCTGCGAAGTTTACCACGATGTCAGGATGCTCCTCCTCGAAAAGCTTGTAAACAGCGTCACGGTCTGTGATGCTTTCCTTTACAAAGCGGAAGTTCGGTTTGTCCATGACCGGTGCAAGAGTGGAAAGGTTTCCGGCATAGGTCAGGCAGTCCAGGCATACGATACGGTAATCCGGATGAGCCTCCATCATATGAAAAATAAAGTTGCTTCCGATAAATCCGGCGCCGCCGGTAACGATGATTGTCATAAAAAATCTCCTTTATAATAAATGATTGATCTTATGCGGATTCCGTCGAAACGGAGTCCGCAGGTAAATTCAGTGTCGGAAAATCAGATCGGCTTAGTGAAGCGCGTCCAGATATTTTCCATCCAGAACATCCTTGAGATACTGGCCATACTGGTTTTTCTTAAGGATTTCGTAAACCTTGAGCACGTCCTCCTTTGTGATCCAGCCGTTTAAGTAAGCAATCTCCTCAAGGCAGGCGATCTTGCGGTGCTGATGCTGCTCCATGGTTTTTACGAAGTTGGTTGCCTCTACAAGGCTTTCATGTGTACCGGTATCCAGCCATGTGAAGCCCTGGCCCAGAAGCTCAACGTTCAGCTGTCCTTTCTCAAGGTAGATACGGTTCAGGTCTGTGATCTCAAGCTCGCCTCTTGCGCTTGGCTTCAGATTTTTTGCGTACTCTACAACCTTGTTGTCGTAGAAGTAGAGACCGGTTACACAGTAGTTGCTTTTGGGCTTTTCCGGTTTCTCTTCAATGGAAACCGCTTTTCCGTTCTGGTCGAATTCCACGATGCCGAAACGCTCCGGATCATCTACATAGTATCCGAAAACAGTGGCACCTTTGCCTGTTTCTGCGTTGTCTACAGCAGCTTTCAGGCGCTTTTTGAGGCCATGTCCTGCGAAAATGTTGTCACCAAGGACCATACATACGGTGTCGTTGCCGATGAATTCCTCGCCGATGATAAATGCCTGAGCAAGTCCGTCCGGGCTTGGCTGTACAGCATAGGTAAGGTTGACACCGAACTGATGGCCGTCACCGAGAAGCTCCTCAAATCTCGGGGTATCCTGCGGGGTGGAGATGATCAGGATATCACGGATGCCTGCGTTCATAAGAACAGACATAGGATAGTAGATCATCGGTTTGTCAAAGATCGGCAGAAGCTGTTTGGAGGTCACCATGGTAAGTGGGTAAAGACGTGTTCCGGAGCCTCCGGCTAAAATAATTCCTTTCATATGTTTTCTCCTTTGCGTGATGATGTGCAGCATAAGTCGTGCCTGCACATAACTTTGTTACTGTAACTGTATTATAAAAGGTGACGCAAGGTCACCTTCAAGAGCTTTTTTCATATTTTTTATTTTTGGCTATTTTTCACAAAGAAATACGCCGGCATCCTTGGTAATGCGGAATCCTTTGGCAGTTTTTCTGGCGGTGTAGGCCCGGAATTCCTTGTAACGGTCCAGGATATACTGATTCTGGTTGCCGTGGCAGGAGAGGACGTAGGAGATCAGCGGCTCCGCATCCTGGACCAGAAGGCAGTCTTCATAAGAAAGCCACTGAGCCTTTGGGAAAAAAGGCGCCAGGATACTCTGGCCGTTTTCACGTCCGAACCGCTCATAAAGCCGGTCTGCGGAAAGCACGATCCGTTCATCAAAATCCTGCACCAGCTGGCTGACCTCCTGCATATGTGCCTTTCCGTAAGCACTGCAGAGAAATCTTCCGCCGGGAGCGAGGACACGGCGGACTTCCTTCAGGACGGAGGGAATATCATCGCAGTAAAAAAGCACGTGATTGGCGATCACCAGATCAAAGCTTTCGTCCTTGCAGGGGATTTTTCTGCAGTCAAAGGCCCGGAACGCAAACCGGGTATCCGAGGAACCGATGGCTCGTCTGGCATCGCGGAGCATACCGCTGGAAATATCGGAAAGTGTGATGGAGATATCCTCCGGCAGAAGGGAAAGGTTGTCGGTCCATAACGTTCCGTCTCCGCAGCCCAGCTCCAGAATACGAAGACCGGGTGAGATACGGCACTGCTCAAAGATCCAGGGAAACCATCCCTGTTTGTTCTGGGAGTACAGGCTGTGGAGGTTGATCCTGGAGGAAATGTTGGTGGCATTCTGATACTGATTCTTGAGGCTTTTTTCCATGCCGGTCAGGTGGATCAGGTTCAGCATCTGGCTCCAGTCAATGGTGTGCTGTTCCTTTATCATCTGTGCGGTATCCTGGATTGCTTTTTCCACCAGCTGCATCTGTTCGATCCGGTCACGGACCAGACGAAGCTGGATATTCAGAGAATTCAGCATGAAATGATAATCGGAATCACCGATGGTCATTTCACGGATGTCATCCAGGGAAAAGCCCAGGTATTTCAGAAGGAGGATCTGCTGAAGCCTTGCAAAATCCTCATCTGTATAAAAACGTGCGCCGGATTCGGTGACGAGAGAGGGTTTCAGGATATCCTGTTTATCATAATAGCGGACAGTACGCAGAGTTACGTGTGCCATGCGTGCAAATTCGCCGGAAGAATAGTAGCCGTCTTTTTTCATAAAAAATAGAATCCTTTCTGAGGAAATAACAAACATCCTGTCATAGAAGTCATAAAAGAATTATAATTCAGATCCGGAAGCCGTACAAGAGTAAAACGTATAAGAGCAAACCGTACAGGAGAAAAACAGCATTGACAAAATTCTGCTGGTTTGTTAGTATATCGTTTCGAAAAAAAGGGAACCCCGGAATCATATTTCCGGGATAAGCGTTCGATATAAAAAGGAGTAATTTTTATGCGAAACCGTACTCTGGATATGGTAAAGGCAATCTGTGCTTATGCAGTTGTGCTTCTTCACGTCCATTTTCCGGGAAATGCCGGAATTATAGCCAATGTACTTGCCAGATTTGCAGTACCTGTGTTTTTTATGGTATCCGGATATTTTTGTTTCCGTGGCGATGATACGGAATTTATAAGAACCGGAAAAAAGATCCGGCATGTTCTGAAGCTGATGCTTGTGGCATTTCCGGTCTGCTGTCTGTGGGAGCTGATCCAGAACCACATCGACGGAGCAAGCCAGAAGGAATGGCTGGAAGCCCTGGTTTCGGGGGAACATATCCGCCAGTTTCTTCTATATAATAACAGCTCTCAGGTGAAATGGCATCTGTGGTTTCTCCCGGCACTGCTCTATTGTTATCTTCTTTTTGCCCTGGCAGCAAGATTCCGGATTTGTAAGCAGGTATATGTTCTGATACCGGTGCTTCTTCTGATCCATTTCGGAATGGAGGAATTTTCGACCTTCCTGTTCCCGGAAAAGCATTTCCGTGTTATGCAGTTTCGAAACTATCTGTTTACCGGATTTCCGTTTTTTATGTTGGGACATCTGATACACAGACATCAGGAAAAGCTGGAAGCCTGGTTTGCCGGAAAAAAAGTGCTTCTTTTGTATGGCATGGCAGCTGGCGGCGGGATCGCAAGTCTGCTGGAATACCGGTATTTTGGCAAACTGGAATTGTTTCTGGGGTCAGTATCTATGGCTGTTGGTCTTTTTCTCATTGCGATCATGGGAAAGAATCGGAAAGTGCCCGAGCTTCCGGCAGCCATCGGTCAGAAATATGCGTTTTTTATTTATCTGTTCCATCTCTGCGTGGCTGATATCCTGAAGGATGTGGCTGTGGTAGCTGGAATTGAGAAAAATCTTTTATATCTGTGGATGAGACCGGTGATGGTCTGTGTTCTTGTGACTGCTGTGGCGGTAATGTATGGATATGGAATGAAGATCTGCCGGAAATAGAAGAGTTTATGGTATTTTCATATTTATGCGCTGTGATTTTGTACCAAAATATGCTAAAATATCCTTTATTAATAAGTCACAGCACCCACCCGGAGGATGCGGGGAAAGCGACTGGAATATCCCGCTTCAGGGTAAAAAATACTGAGACATGAAAGAAAAAGGAGATTTTTATGGATTTACAAAACAGAGCGGAGGCCGGCAGTGACGGACACGATGAGAGTGTACTGAATCCGGAGATGCCCAACGAAACTGATCTGACGAAGAAGGAACGCCGCCGGATCGAAAAAGAGAAACTGAAGGGAATGGGAACAGGTAAGAAGATTCAGTATATCTGGATGTATTATAAGATACATATGCTGTGCGTGCTTCTTGCCATTGGCGGAGTCTGTCTGGGAGTGAATATTTATCGTCACGCACAGATGAAGACGGTGCTTTCCATTGCGGTGGTGAATGCAGGGAATTATGACTCTGAGAAGGTGGAAGAGAATGTTTTGAAGACACTGGGAACAGAGGATAAATATGCAGAAGTCAGTGTGGCGCAGAATCTGATGACGGACGAGACAGGAGAGGATTTTGATTACTATGCCAGGATCGCATATGTGACGGAAATCCAGAGTGCTACCGTTGATGTCCTGATCATGCCGAAGGAACTCTATGAACATGAGAAAGATAGCGGAATGTATGCAAATCTCAGGGAAACGTTTGGAGATGAGGTGTTTGAGTCTCTGGGCGCTGTGGATGATCAGCATCTGGAGCTTGACGGCAGTAGTAGTGTTGCTCAGGAATTTGGCCTGAGATATGATCCGGTGTGCATCTGCCTTCCGGGTAATGTGAAGAATAAAGAGAATGCGTTGAAATGGATCCAGTCTGTTCTGAAATGATGGATCCATATGCTTAGCTGAGTACAGAGATAAATAAGGCCTCCGGTTCGTAACACAGGAACCGGAGGCCTTATTATATATGAATATTACAGTGTATCGTTACGTTTGATGTAGCCAGGCTCATCCGCAGGACGGATGATCTCCTTGGCATGCGTGATCTTGGCATGCTTGTCTACCACCAGATTTTCGATATGGACATTCTCACCGATGGTGCAGTCTGCAAGAACGACACAGTTCTTGATAACAGCGCCCTTTTTGATGGTACAGCCACGTCCGACAATGGAATTCTCTACAGTTCCCTCGATCATGGAGCCGTTGGAGATAACGGAGTTGGAAACATTAGCTGTGTCAAAATAATGAGTCGGGCAGGAGTTATTGGTGCGTGTATAGATTGGCCAGTTATCATGGAAAAGATCCGTTGCAGTTTTGTAGTCGATCAGATCCATATTTGCATCGTGATAGCTCTTGAAATCAGTGATCGATGCAAAATATCCGCGATGGGATACACCACGTACATCCAGCTCACCGTCTCTGCAGCCGGCATTGATCACGTCTGCAAGGGTATAAAGAGAGGAGATCTCTTTTGCCTTATGGATGAGGCTGATGAAAAGCTCCTTGCTCATTACGTAGGTATCCATGAAAATGTTGCGGTTCTTTGCATTGCCGTGGTTGTGCTCAATGGAGAGAACACCCTTCTGACGGTTCAGGTTCAGGATGTGGCAGTTCAGATAGTTCTCCTTGGCATTATCAACGGAATGATAAAGCATGGTCACATCTGCACCGGATTCGATATGGGCATCGATCAGCTTGGAATAGTCGGTGGTGTAGATCATGTAATTCGGAGCGATAACAACATACGGATAATGAACTGCTTCGATGCACTCCAGATTGGAGTAGTAGTTGTCGATATCGGTGTTATAGATATCGTTGACTCCGGAATGCTCTGAAAAGAGGAGTTGGAGATTACCGCTCTTGGAGTTGATGTTGTAGTGACGTCCGGTTCCGAGATGTTCTACAAGAGAACGGGGTTTGTTCTTTACATAGACCTGAATGTACTCAATTCCGCTGTTGGTCATATTTGAGATTGGGAAGTCGATGACACGATATCTTCCGAGAAATGAAAAGGCGCCGATCGCACGGTAGTCCTGAAGCCCCTCCACATGGATATTTCTTTCTGAGGAATTCACGATTCCAAATGCTTTAAACATATTACTCAGCCCCCTTTACACGTTTTGATACAAGTTCGATGTGCTCACTGTCCTTGGAACCGACACGAGCATTGGCACCGATCACGACTCCGTCTGCAACGAGAGCACGCTGGACAACGGCACCTGCTTCAACAACAACACCCGGCATCAGGACACTGTCGATGATCTTGGCACCAGGACCGACCTTGACGCCTGTGAAAAGTACGGAGTTGGTGATCTCACCTTCTACAACACAGCCCTGAGTAATGAAAGCAGTGTTGATCACAGCTGTATCACAGATATACTGTGGAAGAGAGGTAGCATCCTCAGTGTAGATTTTCCAGGTAGGATCGTTAAGATCCAGTTCACTGTTAGGACTGAGAAGATCCATGTTTGCTTCCCAGAGGGAATCGATGGTTCCTACATCCTTCCAGTAGCCTTTGAACTTGTAGGCGTAGAGTGCCTTGTCCTGTGCAAGGAGTGTAGGGATGATGTCTTTACCGAAATCGTGATTGGAATCCGGATTTTTGATATCTGCCAGCAGGAGCTTGCGCAGAAGCTTCCAGTTGAATATGTAGATACCCATGGAGGCAAGATTGCTCTTCGGGTGTTCCGGTTTCTCTTCAAATTCCACGATGCGGTCATCTTCACCGGTGTTCATGATACCGAAACGGCTGGCTTCCTTCATGGGAACCTCGATAACTGCAATAGTCGCATCTGCCTTATGCTGGATATGGTCATCAAGCATCTTTGCATAATTCATCTTATAGATGTGGTCACCGGAAAGGATCAGAAGGTATTCCGGGTTCTGTGAGTCGATGAAATCAATATTCTGAGAGATCGCATCAGCTGTTCCACGGTATACATCCAGACCGGCATCAGCCTTCTCACGTGGAGGAAGTACATAAACTCCGCTGTCCTTGGCATCAAGGCCCCAGCGGCCACCGGCTGCTACATAGCTGTTCAGTAAAACTGATTCATACTGTGTCAGTACACCTACGACATCAATGCCGCTGTTGGCACAGTTACTGAGCGGAAAATCCACGATACGGTATTTACCGCCATAACCAACGGCTGGCTTGGCAACTTTATTCGTCAACTCGTGAAGACGACTTCCTCTTCCACCGGCCAGGATCATTGCTAACATACTGTTTTGTTTCATGGCGAATCCTCACTTTCATTTCTTGTTTACTGCCAGGTGTCTTTAACCATAAAAACAATAAACTTTGTTAATATTATACACCTTTTAAAAAAGAAAATCCAGTTTTTTGTGCAAAAAAACGTTATTTTTATATTGGGAAATTAGACGGATTTGGGAAAATTGATGGATGATCTGTCGAAAAAAAGAAACGCTTAAGAAGGTTCCGGGATTCTGAAAAAACAGTAACACTGAAAATAGCCGGATTTCGGATACATCGGCGAAGATTCTTGCGGAAAATGTGAAAGCAGTGTATTCTGTAAAAAAAGTCCGGAATACAGCGGAGAAAGGATATCGATATCAGACAGGGAGAAGACAGGATGAAAGAAGAAAGAATTTCCAACTATGTAAAACTATGTGAAGAGTGGGCACAACGCTTTTTGAAGATGGATCAGGCAGATCTGCATAAACGGGTGCCGGAACTGAAGGAAGAAAACGGGTTTCTCACGATCATTCATTTCGGAAGAAGATATGGGGTGAGTCTGGAAGACGGCAGTATCCAGAGCCTGGATGGACAGAGAGAACCGGATACTACGGAGATGCTGAATATTTATACGCTTCTGGGGTATGCGAAAGAGGGGGCTTTTATTATGGATAAGTGGGTCCCTTTTGCAGATCTCAGGAATGCAAGACCATTTGCGCCGGCGTATCAGATCGGAGAGACGGATGTGTTCAGTGCTACATTTTCCGGCCATGAAAAGGAATTGAGGGAGGCGTTTCAGAAGCTTGACGGCAGGGAACTGCCCCAGGGTGATGTGGGATATGAGATCAGGGCCTTTGACTGTATGCCTATGAGATTCTTTTTCTGGGAACGGGACGAGGAGTTTGAAGCACAGGGAAATATCCTGTTTGATTACAGTGCCACAGATTTCAATCATGTGGAGAGTGCGGTATCCATAGCAGATTCCGGGATCAAAAGGCTTGCGGAGCTTGCCGGGGTTCCGCTCAGGGGGAAATCTTTTCAGATGCGCTGATAACCGAAATATAATAAAACCAATATGAAAAATAAATAATACGAAAGATAATTGCAGTTATCAGAAAAATCGTATATAATGAAGGAATATTTAAGGATTTTGAGACAGTAACTGTCACGAAGGATCTATGAGAAATTTACGAATCAGGAGGTGATGCTCGTGGGGAAAAATGCATCGGGAATGTATGTCATAGATGAGGATTATAAGATTATCAGCTATAACCTGGCAGCACGTGAGATCTATCCGCAGCTGAAGAGGGGCGAGAAATGCTATCACTGTCTGAGAAACAGAGAAACTCCCTGTGAGATCTGTCCGGTCGTTAACGGGATCAAAGGTCCGAAGAATTATCTGGAACCGGGACGGAATATCCTGCGTTCGGTTGATGCTGTGGAGATTCCGCTGGAATCCGGCGGGACAGGACATGCCCTTGTTTTTTCGGATACAGAGACGAATGATGAGATCAGCAGCGGAATGATGGAGAATCCGATTCTTATGGGGATCATTAATGTTCTCGGAAAAAATTTTATCAATATCTACTCTGTTGACAGAGAGACTCATAAGGTCCAGGTATGCCGCTTCCAGGGGCAGAGTGGAGCTTATGGGGAGGAGGGACTTCGCAGGGATGAATCCTATGAGAAGATCATGGATATTTATATTGAGAGCAGTGTTGCGGCAGAGGACAGGATCCGGATGCATCAGATGATGGATTTTGAGAAGATATGCCAACGTCTTACAAGGATTCCCCAGTTGATGGTACATTATCGTGTACGCCGAAGCAACGGGAGGATTGAATATTTCTATGTGAAATGTGCCAGGGTAGGAACGGCTGAGGATTTTCAGACCGTGGTGTTTGCTTTTGCCAATGAGGATATGGATGTACGGTACAGTGAGATGGAGGCCATACTGGAACCAGGAGGAACAGCATCCGGAAGAAAACTTCTTATTGTAGTGAATGACGAGACGGATCGGAAAGCGCTTACAGAACATCTGGAGGGCAGTTTTGAGGTTATCTCTGCGATGAATGAAGCAGAGGGGATGAAGCGTCTGTCTGAGAATTACAAAACCCTTTCTGCAATTCTTCTTGATATGAGTGTGCCGGTATGTGATGAATTTCAGTTTCTGGAGCTGATCCGTGATGATGTGATGCTGACCTCTGTGCCTGTGATCATCATAACCGGAAGTAACCGGTTGGAGGATGAGGTGCGATGTCTGGAACTGGGAGCAGTGGATTTTGTACGGAAACCGTATAATGTCCGTATATTAAAAAGTAAGATCAACAATGTGATCAAGCTGAGAGAGTCCGTGATGGTACTCTCAGCTCTGGAATATGATGATCTTACAGGGCTTTATATCAGACAGGCCTTTTTCCATCATGCAAAGACGCTGATGCGCTTTAATACGAATCAGGATTTTCATGTGGTGGTGGCAGATATAAAGAACTTTAAATGGATCAACGGAACCTATGGAGAGAAGACCGGTGATCAGGTTCTTACCTATCTGGGAGATACGTATAGAAATCAGGTTCGCTACGGGACGGTGGGCAGATATGGAGGAGACCAGTTTGTAGCCATCATATATGGAAAGAAAGAGATCCGTATGACAGATATGGAGAAATTTATCCACAGGGTCGAGAGTGGAGCACCGATTCCTAATCTGGTGGTCAACTATGGGGTCTATGAGAATGTGGATAAGACACTGCCTTTTACCCTGATCTGTGACAGGGCTTTTCTGGCCATGAAGAGTATCCGGGATGACTATGAGCACCAGATCGCTTTTTATGATGATGAGATGAGAAAGAGGCATATCCGTAACGGACAGATGGAGAATGCTTTCGTGGAGGCTATACGCAATGAAGAATTCGTAGTCTACCTGCAGCCGAAATACAGTGTGGAGACAGAAGAAATCGTTGGGGCGGAGGCACTGGTGCGCTGGAAGAGAGCGGAAGGAACTATGGTTTCGCCGGGAGAATTTATCCCTCTTTTTGAGAAGGATGGTCTGATCGTACGCCTTGATGAATATGTTTTCCGAAAGGTATGCAGCATCCAGGGGGAACGTATAAGATCAGGGAAAAAGATACTTCCGATTTCGGTGAATCTGTCACGTGCCAGTATCCATTACGATAATATGATCTGTCGTTATGTGAAGATCGTGGAAGAAAATGGCATTCCGTTTTCTTCTGTTCCCATTGAATTGACAGAAACTGCTGCGTTGTATAATGATCGGATCAGTAAGCTCATAGAGAAGATGGTGGATGCAGGATTCGAGCTGCATATGGATGATTTTGGCTCCGGCTATTCATCTATGACAAGCCTGAACCAGTTGCCATTCGATACTCTGAAGCTGGATAAAAGTCTGATCGATTACATAGAGAATTTTCGTGGGCAGCAGGTGATCCGTCATACCATTTCGCTGGCACACAGCCTTGGAATGAAGGTTCTTGCCGAGGGCGTGGAGAAAGCAAAACAGGTGGAGATCCTGCGAAGCCTGAGCTGCGATGAGATCCAGGGCTTTTATTATGCACGGCCTTTGCCGTGGGAAAACTTTGAAACAAAGGTTATAAGAGCAAAAGAGGCGTGTAAAAAATGAGAGATCATTTTTACACGCCCTTTTTACAGCTAATGCTTCCGGACCTGTTTTTCAATAAGATAAAGTGCAAAATACAGCAGCATGGCAATGATGCAGAGGATCACAATGGACATCAGGACCCATGTAAGTCTGAATGTCTGGCTTCCGTAAATGATCAGGTATCCCAGGCCTTTTCGGGCACCGATAAATTCTCCGATGATCACGCCTACCAGGCAAAGCCCGATGTTGACCTTCATCACACTCAGGATAAGAGGAACGGAGGAGGGCAGGACGATCTTCAGAAGCTTTTCCTTTTTGTGTCCCCCCAGAGTTTCGATCAGCTTCAGCTTTTCCGGATCTGCCTGGCAGAAACCGGAGTACAGATTGATAACGGAGCCGAAGATGGCTACAGACATGCCGGCGACTACAATGGTACGTTCGTTGGCACCAAGCCATACGATCAGAAGAGGGGCCAGAGCAGATTTCGGGAGACTGTTCAGTACCACCAGACATGGCTCCAGGATCCGTGCGATCCGTCGGGAGCACCAGAGAAGTACTGCGGTTCCTACACCCAGGATCACAACAAAAAAGAAACTGACAAGAGTTTCTGCCAGTGTCACGGCAATATGTGCAAACAGGGACTGATCCCTGCACATGGAAAGAAAGGTCTTTGCGATCAGGGAAGGACTGCTGAAGATAAAGGAATCGATCCATCCAAGATCAGAGGATATTTCCCAAAGTCCCATAAACAGAACAAAAAGAAGTGTCCGTGCAGCCAGGATAATGTGTTTTTCTTTTTTCTGCCGTGCAAGATATTGTTTCTGCTGTCTGGAAATTTCAGGCATTTTCATTGAGCTCCTTCCATATGATGTTAAAATATTTCTTAAAATCCGGAGCATTTCTGGAGGAGAGGGGAGTGCGGTCGCTGATATCCAGATCGATATCAATGATCTTTCGTACAGTGGCAGGACGTGCAGAAAGGATCAGTACCCGGTCGGCCATACTGATGGCTTCGGAGATGTCATGAGTGACCAGGATCGCAGGCTTGCCGGAGCTTTTGAGGATTTTTCCGATATCATCACTGACATTTAAGCGTGTCTGGTAATCCAGAGCGGAAAATGGTTCGTCCAGAAGAAGGAGCTCCGGTTCCAGCACCAGGGTCCGGATCAGAGCGGCACGTTGGCGCATACCGCCGGAAAGCTGGGAAGGGCGGGCATCACGGAAACGGTCCAGACCGTAGGTCTGAAGAAGGGCTTCTGCATGTGCCAGCTTTTCAGGTGTGAGTTCTTTCCGGATCTCCAGGCCGAGAAGGATGTTTTTGTAGATGCTCCGCCATTCCAGAAGATGATCCTTCTGGAGCATATATCCTACAGCGGCACTGCCGGAGGATACCGGCCGGCCTCCCAGAGTAATGGAACCGTGCTCCGGAGTGAGCAGGCCGGCAATGAGATTCAGAAGAGTGGATTTTCCGCATCCGGAAGGTCCTACAATGGACAGGAATTCACCGGGCATCAGATCAAAGGATATATGAGAAAGGGCGGGTGTCTCACCGGACAATGTGTGATAGGAGAGACACACGTCCCGCACTTTCAGGACAGGATTCATGGATATTGCCTCCTTTTCGTAGATAATGGTATAATATTATCATATGTCTGAAACAGGAGAAGGCCAATGGCAGAGATGTATACTTTGCTGTCTGCCTGAAAACAGTCATAGAGAAAGGAATTACAAACATTGAACAAGAGAAACTACCAGAAAGAACTGGATAAACTGATTGAAAGAAACCAGAAGGAAGGGAAAACCCCCAGACTTTTTCTGCATGCCTGCTGTGCGCCATGCAGTAGCTATGTGATGGAATACCTGTCGCAGTATTTTGAGATTACGATATTTTTTTATAATCCCAATATCGCACCGGTGGAGGAATATTCACACCGCGTGGCTGAGATCCGCCGCCTGATCGGGGAGATGGAGTTTGTACATCCGGTAACGCTGGTGGAGGGACGGTATGACCCGGAGGAGTTTTATGAGCTGGCAAAAGGCCTGGAAGATGTTCCGGAAGGAGGAGAGAGGTGCTTTCGGTGTTACCGCCTGCGGATGGAAGAGGCGGCAAAGCTGGCGAAGGAGGGAGGATATGATTATTTCACCACAACCTTAAGTATCAGTCCTCTGAAAAATGCACAGAAGATCAATGAGATTGGCGAGGAGCTGGCAGAAATCTATAAAGTGCCACATCTGACTTCGGATTTTAAGAAAAAGAATGGCTACAAGCGTTCTATTGAACTGTCTCATGAGCATGCTCTGTACCGGCAGAATTACTGCGGCTGTGTATTTTCAAAGAAAGAAGCCATGGACAGAGAACGGCTGGTTACTGAGAACCGAGTGAACAGTAACAACGGCTGAAGACAGCAAACGTATAATTATGAAAAACTTTGCATTTTTATAAAAATATGTTACACTAACACAGAAAAGTGCAGACGTCCGGGAGACGGAGCTCGTGTATGTCCGGAGAAGACAGTTCTGCCGCAAAAAAGAAAAGTGAGGAAGAATCAATATGGCACAGTTATGGGGAGGCCGTTTTACAAAAGAAACGGACAAGCTGGTTTACAATTTTAACGCATCCATTTCCTTTGATCAGAAATTTTACAGACAGGATATCCGTGGAAGCAAGGCACATGTTGCCATGCTTGCAAAACAGGGAATTTTGACAGAGGAAGAAAAGGATCAGATCACAGAAGGACTGGACGGTATCCTTGCAGACGTGGAAGCAGGCAAGCTGGAGATCACAGCGGAGTATGAGGATATCCACAGCTTCGTGGAGGCAAACCTGATCGACCGTATCGGAGATGCCGGAAAGAAGCTTCACACAGGAAGAAGCCGTAATGACCAGGTAGCTCTGGATATGAAGCTTTATGTCCGCGACGAGATCGATGAGACAGATAAGGAGCTGAAGGACCTTCTTCTTGCCCTGCAGAAGATCATGGAAGAGAATGTTCACACCTACATGCCGGGATTTACCCACCTTCAGAAGGCACAGCCGGTAACTCTGGCACACCATGTAGGCGCATATTTTGAGATGTTCCGCAGAGACCGTGACAGACTTTTTGATATCCGTAAGAGAATGAATACCTGTCCGCTTGGAGCGGGAGCACTGGCAGGAACCACTTATCCGCTGGATCGTGCCTATACTGCAGAGCTTCTCGGCTTTGATGCACCAACCAGAAACAGTATGGATTCCGTATCTGACAGAGATTATGTCATCGAGCTTCTCAGTGCATTTTCTACGATCATGATGCATCTGAGCCGTTTTTCAGAGGAGATCATTCTGTGGAATTCCAATGAGTACCGTTTCGTTGAGATCGATGACGCATACAGCACAGGCAGCAGTATCATGCCGCAGAAGAAGAATCCGGATATCGCAGAGCTTGTCCGTGGAAAAACAGGCCGTGTTTACGGAGCGCTGACATCTATTCTCACAACCATGAAGGGAATCCCGCTTGCATACAACAAAGATATGCAGGAAGACAAGGAGCTGACCTTTGATGCCATCGACACCGTAAAGGGCTGTATCGCCCTGTTTACCGGCATGGTTTCCACTATGCAGTTCAACAAAGCCAACATGGAGGCAAGTGCGAAGAGAGGCTTTACAAACGCCACAGACGCAGCAGACTATCTGGTTAACCACGGTGTACCGTTCCGTGATGCTCACGGCATCGTCGGAAGACTGGTCCTTCTCTGTCTGGATAAGGGAATCTCTCTGGATGAGCTTCCGCTTTCCGAGTACAAAGAGATCAGTCCTGTGTTTGAGGAGGACATCTATGAAGCCATCAGTATGAAGACCTGCGTGGAAAAACGTGTGACTCTGGGAGCGCCGGGACCGGACGTGATGGAGCAGGTGATCGCTCAGAATAAAGAATATCTTGAAAAAAATTAAGATAATGCTTGCATTTTAGGAAAAATTGGTATAGTATTTACAGAAAAGACAAATGTGTGCCATGGAGGGACACAAGATGAGGAGAGTTTTATTATGAGTGAAAAGCTTAAAGTCGGTATTTTAGGTGCAACTGGAATGGTTGGTCAGAGATTCATTTCTCTTCTGGAGAATCACCCGTGGTTTGAGGTGGTTACTGTAGCGGCAAGCCCGAGAAGCGCAGGCAAGACCTACGAGGAGGCTGTAGGCGGCAGATGGAAAATGGATACTCCGATGCCGGAGGCAGTAAAGAAGCTGGTTGTTATGGATATTCACGAGGTTGAGAAGGTTGCAGCTACTGTTGACTTTGTATTTTCCGCGGTTGATATGACTAAGGATGAGATCAAGGCGATCGAGGAAGAATATGCAAAGACAGAGACACCGGTTGTGTCCAACAACAGCGCACACCGCTGGACACCGGACGTTCCGATGGTAGTTCCGGAAATCAATCCGGAGCACTTCGAGGTTATCGAATTCCAGAAGAAACGTCTCGGAACAAAACGCGGCTTTGTAGCTGTTAAACCGAACTGCTCTATCCAGAGCTACGCTCCGGTACTTACCGCATGGAAAGAGTTCGAGCCGTATGAAGTAGTTGCCACTACATACCAGGCTATTTCCGGAGCAGGAAAAACCTTCAAGGACTGGCCGGAGATGGAGCACAACATCATTCCGTACATCGGTGGTGAGGAAGAGAAGAGTGAGAAGGAGCCATTAAGACTCTGGGGCAAGATCGAGGACGGCGTGATCGTTCCGGCTACCACACCTGTCATCACATGCCAGTGTGTACGTGTTCCGGTCCTCAACGGACATACAGCAGCTGTATTCGTTAAATTCCGCAAGAAACCTACCAAAGAGCAGCTGATCCAGAAGCTGGTTGAGTTTAAGGGACTTCCGCAGGAGCTTGAGCTTCCAAGCGCTCCGAAGCAGTTCATCCAGTATCTTGAGGAGGACAACCGTCCGCAGGTACAGATGGATGTAAACTATGAGAATGGAATGGGAGTATCTGTAGGACGTCTTCGTGAGGATACTGTTTATGATTACAAGTTCATCGGACTTTCCCATAACACAGTAAGAGGTGCCGCAGGCGGAGCGGTTCTCTGTGCAGAAACTCTGAAAGCGAAAGGATATATCCAGGCTAAATAAGAACTGGATCCTTTACAGGAAATAAAGAAAATCATCAGGAACGGGATATCGGTTTTTCCGGTGTCCTGTTTTTGCGTATGTGGAAGGAACAAAGGAGATATGCGCAGAAAAGTAATTACTACAGTTGTGACATTTTCCACAACCACGGCTGCCATGAAAATGGAAAGAACGGCCAAGGAATCCGAATTTCCGGGAAGGCTGATCCCGATCCCTTCAGAGATCAGTGCCCAGTGCGGACTGGCATGGAAATGCGTGGAGCAATCAGAGGAGGAAACAGAAAATTTCCTGAAAAAAAAGGAACTGGCCTGGGATGGCATCTATCGTGTTCTGGTATAAAACGGATATTGTTTGTTGTATGTAACAAAACGGAAATTTTTGAAAATTTTCGCATTTTTATTGTTAAATAATTAGTAAAGTGTTACAATATAACAAGCAGATTTCCGGAAAGCGTGTTGCTGTGAACAAAGAAGCAGCAACAAAGTGCCACGCTTGCTAAAAATATGTGGAGGTGCTATTTATGAACAGGGAGGATGTAGAGAAACTGTCAACCGCTGCGAAGGGTAAGATAAACTTACTGAACAGCAATTTCGGAAAATACTTTATGCGGGCGATCATGGCCGGATTTTTTATTGATGTGGCGATGATCTACAGTAACGTTGTTGGAAATGTATTTTCCAAGACATTCCCGGAATGGGGGAAATTCCTTGGAGCCATCGTGTTCTCTATTGCGGTCCTGCTGATCGCAATGGTAGGAGGAGAGCTGTTTACCGGTAACAATCTGGTAATGGCTTTTGGTGCGTATGACAAGAGCGTATCATGGAAAGATGTAGGCAAGGTCTGGGGAATCAGTTACATCGGCAATTTTGTGGGATGCCTGATCCTGGCGCTGATCTTTGCAGGTGCCGGAGCGTCCGGTACAGCAGATTATTTTGCTGGATTTATAAACGGAAAACTGAGTATTCCGGCAGGACAGATGTTTTTCCGTGCGGTACTTTGTAATTTCTTCGTCTGTCTTGCTGTTCTCTGCGGCATTAAGCTGAAGAGTGAGTCAGGCAAGTTCCTGATGATTGTGATCTGTATTTCAGGTTTCGTTGTCAGCGGATTTGAGCATTGTATTGCAAATATGGGTATTTTTACAGTTGCATTCTGTATGGTGCCAGGATTGTCTGTCGGCGCTATGCTTAAAAGCATGGTGATCGTAACACTGGGAAATATAGTTGGCGGAGCTGTGCTTCTGGCATGGCCGCTTAGAAAGATGAGTGCAGATAAATAGTATGGCAAAGGCTTTATACATAGCGGAGAAGCCCAGCGTGGCACAGGAATTTGCGAAGGCTTTGAAGATCAACGGTCAGAGAAAAGACGGATATCTGGAATCTGATGATTCTGTGGTAACCTGGTGTGTAGGACACCTGGTTACCATGAGCTATCCCGAAAAATATGATATCAAGTTTAAAAGGTGGAGTTTTGATACCCTGCCTTTTTTGCCGCGCGAATTTAAATATGAAGTGATCCCCGGGGTCAAAAAGCAGTTCGAGATCGTAAAAGGACTGCTGAACCGGCCGGATGTGGATACCATTTATGTGTGTACCGACTCCGGACGTGAGGGTGAATATATCTACCGTCTGGTAGCCCAGATGGCAGGAGTAAAGGGGAAAGTCCAGAAACGTGTGTGGATCGATTCCCAGACAGAGGAAGAGATCTTAAGAGGGATCCGTGAAGCGAAGGATATCTCGGAGTATGATAATCTGGCAGCATCTGCGTATCTCCGCGCAAAGGAAGATTATCTTATGGGAATCAATTTTTCCAGAGTTCTGACCTTGCGCTACGGAAGCAGTGTCACCAATTATCTCCATTCCAAATATCAGGCCATTGCAGTTGGGCGTGTGATGACCTGTGTTCTTGGCATGGTGGTGCGGAGAGAACGGGAGATCCGTGTCTTTGTGAAGACACCGTTTTACCGTGTCCTTGGCAGCATTGGACTTGCAGGCGAAAATTTTGACGGTGAATGGAGAGCTGTGGAAGGCAGCCGGTATTTCCAGTCCCCGTATCTTTATAAAGAAAACGGCTTCAGGAAAAAAGAGCATGCACAGATGCTGATCGATCAGCTGATGGTGAACCAGCCCCTTTCCTGTATTGTGGAAAAGGTGGAACGAAAAAAAGAAAACAAAAATCCGCCGCTTCTTTTTAACCTGGCGGAGCTTCAGAATGTGTGCTCAAAGCTGTTTAAGATCAGTCCGGACGAGACACTCCGGATCGTACAGGAGCTTTATGAGAAGAAGCTGGTGACTTATCCGAGAACGGATGCCAGAGTTCTTTCCACGGCAGTGGCCAAGGAGATATACAAGAATATATCCGGTCTTCGAAATTATCAGCAGGCCGGTGCTGCGGCGGCAGAGGTTTTGGGGATGGAATCCTGGAAAAGCATTGCAAAGACCAGATATGTGAATGACAAGCAGATCACAGACCATTATGCGATCATTCCTACCGGTCAGGGATTGAATGCGCTTGGAAGCGTGTCTCTTACTGCGCAGCGTGTGTACGAGACTATTGTACGGAGATTTTTGTGTATTTTTTATCCGCCGGCCGTTTATCAGAAGGTGAGTCTTGTGACGAAGCTGGATGGCGAGGCATTCTTTTCATCCTTTAAGGTTCTCAAAGAAGAAGGCTATCTGAAGACCGCCACGAATTCTTTTTCGCGGAAAAGGGCTTCAGACAGTGAGAAAAACAGAAATGGAGAGGAAGACGAGGTTTCCTGTGATACTGTGCTCCTGGAGGCGTTGCAGAAGCTGAAAAAGGGTGATATACTTCCTGTGAACGGTTTGAGTATCAAGGAGGGTGAGACTTCACCGCCCAAACGATACAATTCCGGTTCCATGATCCTTGCCATGGAAAATGCAGGACAGCTGATCGAGGATGAGGAGCTTCGAGCCCAGATCAAGGGAAGCGGGATCGGCACCAGTGCTACCCGTGCCGAGATCCTGAAGAAGCTTTTTAACATCAAATATCTGGCACTGAACAAAAAGACCCAGGTGATCACTCCAACGCTTCTTGGGGAAATGATCTTTGATGTGGTAAATTGTTCTATCCGGCAGCTTCTGAACCCGGAGCTTACGGCAAGCTGGGAAAAGGGGCTCACCTATGTGGCAGAGGGCAGCATCACGGAACAGGAATATATGGACAAGCTGGAGCATTTTGTGCGGGTACGTACCCGGCAGGTGGAGGCAAGCAATTATCAGTATAACCTGCGGCAGTTTTTTGATGTGGCCGCTGTAAACTACAGGAAGCCGGAGCGAGCTTCCAGACAGGGAGGAAAGAGATCATCATGATGAAAGATTTTACTATCAGCAATATGCTGGATCTGAATGAGACCATTGCAGCAGAGCTTTTTGAGGGAAAAACCTATCCGTGGGAGGTTCTTCCGGAGATCGGAGATTTCATTATTAAGCTGGGAAAAACACTGGATTCTTCTGAATATGAGGAGAAGGGCGAAAATGTATGGATCGCAAGATCTGCTACAGTTGCGCCGACTGCAAGTATCACCGGACCGGCTATCATTGGCAGAGACGCCGAGGTGCGCCACTGTGCGTTTATCCGCGGCAAGGCTATCGTTGGTGAGGGCGCAGTTGTGGGAAATTCCACAGAGCTTAAGAATGCAGTGCTGTTTAACAAGGTTCAGGTTCCTCATTATAATTATGTTGGAGATGCTGTGCTGGGATATAAGTCCCACATGGGTGCCGGATCGATCTGTTCCAACGTAAAATCAGACAAGAAGCTGGTTGTCGTAAAAGACGGGGATGAAAAGATCGAAACCGGTCTTAAGAAATTCGGAGCGATGCTCGGGGATCATGTTGAAGTCGGATGCGGTTCTGTGCTGAATCCCGGTACTGTGATCGGACGGAATTCCAATATTTACCCGCTGTCACCGGTACGTGGATGTGTTCCGGCGGATTCCATTTATAAAAATGCAAAAGAGATCGTAAAGAAAAAATAAGAAACATATTCTTCTGGACACGCATTTAAGCTGCACTTTTGAGAAAGTGCAGCTTTTTTTGATGGGGTGATGGATGCAACAGTATTGGTCGTGGAAGGATGAACCGACCGGGAGCGGGCGGGATTAAGATAAAAACAAAAGCTGTCGAAGTATGACCAGTCCTATAATATGGACTGGGTAAAACCAGTAAAAGAAATATTTTGCTGATTTTCCGCGGATGAAGCCTCTTTTTCCATTGTACAGGTTAATGGACAGAAAGGCAAAGGAGGCTCTCCATTCATAGTAAAGCCAGCAGCTTCCGAGGATTGCCTGGCCTGGCTTATCGTTTCGCATATAGTACATGATCAGCAGGAAGATATACCCCCGCCATCCATAGTCTGCTTTCAGAAAAATGGAAACAACAAGCAGTCCCAGGATGCAGAGAAGCTGCATCGAAGGTCTGGCCTGGAAATATTCAATGGCACAAAAGGCCAGATATCCGAGGAAAAGCGTAAAAAACACATTTTGTCTTTCGTAACGCAGCGTATTTGTAAACATCAGATTCCACGGAATTTCTGAGAGCAGCGCAAAAAGAAGGAGATTTCTTCCATAGAGGAACCGGCTCCGTGTATGACGGAAGCCTTCCAGCAGGAGAAAACAGAAGATGGGAAAAGCAGCTCTTCCGATATCGCGGAAAATAAGATATACAGTATATTCTCTGCCGAAAAGTGTAAACAGGATTTTCTGTGCAGGCTGATACATACTGAGCAGCACAGCTCCGATATGATCGATCAGCATGGTGATGATCGCGATCATCTTCAGAGCGCTTCCGCTGAGAATGCGGTATTTTTCTGGAAAAACAGAATCCACAGATGCATTCATGAAAAATATACCTCCAAGGTTAAACTTGCTAATATATTATCACATACATACAGTAGTTGCCAGAAATATTTGACAGTTAGGCATGCAATACTGCCGGAATAACTACCAATATTATGCGTTTTATGGCAAAATTTTATCAAATATGACTGGACGAAACAACGGTTTTGTGAGAAAATAGCGATAGGGTGTTATCGAACTTTTTTTCTCAATAACATCGGTCAATCTATACTTGAAAGGAGTTTTAAAATGATTTATTCACGCGAAGTAGAAGAAATGTGTCCAGTGGCACAGGGCGTACATCATGGTGCCGCTCCGATCCCGGAAGAAGCAAAATGGGTTCAGGCAAAAGAAGTAAAGGATATCTCCGGATTTACACACGGTGTTGGCTGGTGTGCTCCGCAGCAGGGTGCTTGTAAGCTTTCCCTTAACGTTAAAGAGGGAATCATCCAGGAGGCACTTGTTGAGACAATCGGATGTTCAGGAATGACTCACTCTGCAGCTATGGCTTCTGAGATCCTTCCAGGACTTACCGTTATGGAGGCACTGAACACAGACCTTGTATGTGATGCAATCAATACAGCTATGAGAGAGCTTTTCCTTCAGATCGTTTACGGACGTTCCCAGTCTGCATTCTCCGAGGACGGACTTGCAGTAGGCGCTGGTCTTGAGGACCTTGGAAAAGGACTTCGTTCTCAGGTTGGTACAATGTATGGAACTCTGAAAAAAGGACCTCGTTACCTTGAGATGGCTGAGGGTTATGTTACAGGTATCGCTCTTGACGAGAACGATGAGATCATCGGATATCAGTTCGTAAGCCTTGGAAAAATGACTGACTTCATTAAGAAAGGTGATGACCCGAACACAGCATGGGAGAAAGCAAAGGGTCAGTACGGCCGTGTTGCAGATGCTGTTAAGATCATCGACCCAAGAAAAGAGTAATTACACTTCGTAAGGTGAAAATATCAGGAGGTTACAGGAAATGGCTTTATTTGAATCATATGAGAGACGAATTGACAAGATCAATTCTGTTTTAAACAGCTATGGAATCGCTTCTATCGAAGAAGCTGAGAAAATCACTAAAGACGCAGGACTGAACGTTTACGATCAGATCAAAGGCATTCAGCCGATCTGCTTCGAGAACGCTTGCTGGGCTTACACAGTAGGTGCAGCTATCGCGATCAAAAAAGGCTGCAGAAGAGCCGCTGATGCAGCAGCAGCTATCGGAGAAGGCCTTCAGGCTTTCTGTATCCCGGGATCCGTTGCAGACACACGTAAAGTAGGTCTTGGACATGGAAACCTTGGAAAGATGCTCCTTGAGGAAGAGACAGACTGCTTCTGTTTCCTTGCAGGACATGAGTCTTTCGCAGCAGCTGAGGGTGCTATCGGTATCGCTGAGAAAGCAAACAAGGTTCGTAAAAAACCTCTTCGTGTTATCCTGAACGGTCTTGGAAAAGATGCTGCTCAGATCATCTCCCGTATCAACGGATTTACATATGTAGAGACAGAGTATGATCCATATAAGAACGAGGTTAAGGAAGTATTCCGTAAATCCTATTCTGAGGGACTTCGTGCAAAGGTTAACTGCTACGGCGCTAACAGCGTTCCGGAAGGTGTTGCGATCATGTGGAAAGAGGGCGTTGACGTTTCTATCACAGGAAACTCCACAAACCCGACTCGTTTCCAGCATCCGGTAGCAGGAACATACAAAAAAGAGTGCAACGAGAAAGGCAAAAAATACTTCTCCGTTGCTTCCGGCGGTGGTACAGGACGTACACTTCATCCGGACAACATGGCAGCAGGTCCTGCTTCCTACGGTATGACTGATACACTTGGACGTATGCATTCTGACGCTCAGTTCGCAGGATCTTCTTCCGTACCGGCTCACGTAGAGATGATGGGTCTTATCGGCGCTGGAAACAACCCGATGGTTGGTATGACAGTTGCTGTAGCTGTTTCCGTACAGGAAGCTGCTGACGCTGGCAAATTCTGATTTTAGATAACGAAAAATAGTGGGAAAGGCTGTAAACCTTAGGGTCTATGGCCTTTTTCTTTTTGCTCTGCAATAGAACAAAATATTCTCAAAAAGTGCGAAAAAACAGTAATAGCGAACACGTAGCTAACATTTTTGGGGAATTTATGAAATATTTTTTGGAGAAATTCATAAAATAAATCAAAGCGGCAGGGGAGATACTGAGAATATTTATGGAAGCGCTTGAGGATTATATTAAACCGGAATTGCTGATCACAGCGATCGCTTTGTATTTTATGGGGATCGCACTGAAGGAGGCTCAGGCTGTGAAGGACAAATATATTCCGCTGATACTGGGGTGTGCAGGGATCCTTATATGCGGAATTTATGTTTTTGCTACCTGTTCCTGTAAAAATGCACAGGATATTGCAATGGCAGTATTTACATCCACGACACAGGGAGTCCTGGTGGCGGGGCTTTCTACATATGTGAACCAGCTGATCAAACAGCTGGAAAAAGATGAATAATGGATTTGGTAAAGCAGCTTCAGATACTTGCAGCAGCTGCAGGAATTTATGTACCAGAAGAAAGCTGTTCAGAACAGGCTGCAGGTAATTTACGGAAATTTCATAATTGAGGGCCGGAGAAAATATATCATAAAAAGGAAGGACACATCATGTATGAGCAGATGTATCCTTCCTTTTTGAATTGGTTATTTATGCATTTTTCAGTGCCTGATCCAGATCTTTGATAATATCATCCACATTTTCGATACCAATGGAAAGACGGATCATTCCGGGAGAAACTCCTGCTTCAACCAGCTGCTCGTCGTTCATCTGACGGTGAGTATGGCTGGCTGGGTGAAGGACCATAGTGATGGAAGCAGCAACATGAGTTGCGATGGTGGCAAGCTTCAGACTGTCCATAAAACGGACTGCTGCATCACGGCCACCGGTCAGTTCAAAGGAGATAACGCCGCAGGTACGGCCATCCTTCATATATTTCTGAGCCAGTGTGTGATATTTATCCTCTGGAAGTCCTGCGTAATTTACATGAGAAACCTTTTCGTGTGCGTTTAGGTATTCTGCGATCTTCTGGGCGTTGGAGCAATGGCGTTCAACACGCAGTGGAAGCGTTTCCAGGCCGAGGTTCAGAAGGAAGCAGTTCATCGGAGACGGAATAGAGCCCAGATCACGCATCAGTTGGGAAGTAGCCTTAGTGATGTAAGCTTTTTTTCCAAACTGCTTTGTATAGACAACACCGTGATAGGATTCATCCGGCTCTGTCAGACCGTGATATTTATGGCCATAGGCATCCCAGTCGAAGTTACCGCTGTCGACAATGGCGCCGCCTACCTGAACGGCATGCCCGTCCATATATTTGGTGGTGGAGTGGGTAACGATATCTGCACCCCACTCGAAGGGACGGCAGTTTACCGGTGTGGCAAAGGTGTTATCCACAATAAGAGGCACGCCGTTCTGGTGTGCAACGTGTGCAAATTTCTCGATGTCCAGGACGACCAGAGCCGGATTGGCGATGGTTTCTGCAAAGAGAACCTTTGTGTTCGGTTTAAATGCGGCAGCAATCTCTTCTTCTGTTGCATCGGTATCAACAAAGGTGCAGTCAATGCCAAGTTTCTTGAAGGTGACGGCAAGAAGGTTGAAGGTTCCTCCGTAAATGGTAGAAGCGGCAACAACGTGATCGCCTGCCTCACAGATATTAAATACTGCGTAGAAGTTGGCTGCCTGTCCGGAAGAAGTCAGGATCGCAGCAACACCGCCTTCCAGATCTGCGATCTTTGCAGCTACGGCATCGTTGGTCGGGTTCTGGAGACGGGTGTAAAAATATCCGTCTGCCTTCAGATCAAATAACTGGCCCATTTCGTCAGTGGTGTCATATTTATAAGTAGTGCTCTGATAAACAGGAAGTGCACAGGGCTCGCCCTTGGATGGGGTATAGCCGGAGTGGATACATTTAGTTTCTAAATTATAGTCGCTCATAGGGATAAGTCCTTTCTGCTGTGTTTTTCGTATGAATTTAACCGAATCAGGGAAGTCTGCCTGCGTTTCAGGGATTTCTGAGAGAAGCTTTGATCCTTACAGTTCGGCTAAATAAAGTATGAAAAATGCATTTGTGTATTTTAAATAAAACTACATATAAGTATAACTCTTTATGTGTTGAAATACAATAATATTCTACATAAACTCTACTAGGGTATAAGGGAAATGAAATATTGCGTTCTGGTGCACATAATAAAACGCTATATGGTCAACGTTTGTAATAAGCATAGTAAGTCATTTTATAGATGCGAAAATGTGAGCGAATGCCGAAAAAATACTGTAAAACAAACAAAATATGTGAATGAAGTAACAAATAGTGAAAATCGCATAAAAACAAAATGGAAATTTTGTACAAAAAAGACATTGCGTTCACGTGCACAAAATGATAATATAACATCATCAAAAAGAACACAAAAACAGAAAACAATAAAAAATGAACGGAGGAATTTAAAATGTTAAGAGTAGGAGTTATCGGATGCGGCGGAATGGGAAGAGATCATATCAGAAGACTGACAGAGAAGATCCAGGGAGCAGAAGTAGTAGCTGTTTCCGATGTATTTGAGGAAAGTGCCAGGAAAGCAGCCGAGATCTGCGGAGCAAAAGTCTATGCAGACAGTAAGGAGCTCATCAATGCAGAGAACGTAGATGCAGTATTTATCGTATCTCCGGGCTTCGCACATGTAGATTCTCTTCTTCAGGCGATCGAGGCCGGTAAGAGGATTTTCTGTGAGAAACCATTATGTACAACTGCTGAGGACTGCCTGAAAGTAGTAAAGGCAGAGGAGGCAGCCGGCAAACATCTCATCCAGCTTGGATTTATGAGACGCTATGACAAGGGATATCAGCAGATCAAGGAAGCACTTGCAACCGGAGAATACGGCGAGCCGCTGATCCTTCACTGTACACACAGAAATCCGGAGGTAGGTACCAATTACAATACACCAATGGCTGTGCACGATACCGCAATCCATGAGATCGATGTCCTTCACTGGCTTGTAGATGATGAGTATGAATCAGCACAGGTAGTAATGCCAAAAGTGACGAAATATTCCCACTCTGAGCTGAAGGATCCGCAGATCATGATGCTCCGTACTAAAAAAGGTGTATGCATTGATGTAGAAGTATTTGTAAACTGCAAGTTTGGATATGACATCAACTGTGAAGTTGTATGTGAGGACGGTGCACTGAAAATGGCACAGCCGGCTTATCCGTCTATCCGCAAGAATGCGGCAGTGTCCACTGCTATTGACACAGACTGCTTCGTAAGATTTAAAGACGCTTATGATAAAGAGGTTCAGGACTGGGTTGATAACGCAGAGGCAGGAGTGATCACAGGACCGAATGCATGGGATGGATACCTGGCAGCGATCACAGCAGATGCTCTTGTAAAAGCGCAGGAAACCGGACAGATCGAGAAAATCGTTTCAGCAGTTGAGAAGCCGGAATTTTATAAATAAATATATTTTACGAGCTCCACCTCATCAAGTGTGAGTTATCATACCAACTTATTGCTACAGACTTCCCCAATGAGTCTGCGGCGGCAGTTACCGGCAGGATCCGATTCCGCTTCGGCTTTGTTGAAACTGCAGTGGAAAACCTGCCGGTGAGATTAACCGGAAAAATTGGCTGAAAAGTAAAAACATATGGAGGGTATTGAAGATGAAATTAGGATTTAATGAAGCAACTGCACTGGAATGTAAAGGACAGTCTCTTATGGCAGACCTGGAGATGTGCGAGAAATATGGTTTTGATTATATTGAGATCCGCTTTGACTGCGTAAAGGACTATCTCAAAGAGCATACACTGGAAGAACTTGCAGACTGGTTTAAGAATCATCATCTGAAACCATGGGCATACAACACTCTGATCTTCTTTAACCAGAGAGATGAGGCAGGGGAAAAAGAGATTGACGAAGAAGTTGATTTTATCCTGAAGGTTTCCAAAGCAATCGGAATGAAAATGCTGATCACCGTTCCAAGCTTTGATGTAAAAGACAAATCTGTCAGTGAGATCAAAGAAGAAGCAGTTGCACGTCTTCGTTATCTTTCCGATAAGGTTGGCGCGGATATGAAGATCTCCTTGGAGTTCTGTGGTGCACCGAACTGCTCCATCAACCAGTTTGGAACAGCCTATGATGTGGTAAAAGCAGTAGACAGAGATAATGTAGGCGTTACCGTGGATACCTTCCATTTCCATGAGATGTGCTCCCGCCTTGAGGACCTGAGAGCTGCTGATGGCAAGAAGATTTTTGCATACCATTTAAATGACTGTGAGGATCTTCCGCTTGGCTCCTGCGGAGACGACAAGAGACTGTGGCCGGGTGAGGGTGTTGTAGATCATGCAGGAATCGCAGCTGCACTGAAGGAGATCGGTTTTGATGGCGTTTGCACCATCGAAGAGTTCCGTCCGGAGTACTATGCAATGAGCCATGAGGACAACGTGAAAAAGGCTGCGGAAGTTACCAGAGACTTTGTGCAGAAATATTTCGGATAATTCATTCAGAAAGGTCCGACCTTAAACCGATAGGAGGTAGATACTATGGCTGGTAAGGGAATCCCTGAATTGTTGAATTACAAGCAGAAGGGGAAAGACTTGAATGAATTCATCAAGGTTCCGTTGTCGGAAAAGCTGGCATACTGTTTTGGTGATCCGGCACTGACCTTGATGTATACCATGACTACAACTCTGCTGATCTATTTTTATACCAACGTTGTTGGAATATCAGCAGGTGCGGTAGGAATGATCATGCTTTTGTCCCGTGTTTTTGATGGATTTTCCGATGTGCTGATGGGTACTATTATCGACCGGACTCATTCCAAGTATGGAAAAGCCAGGATCTGGATCTTAAGACTTGCGGTTCCTTATGCGCTGGCAGCGGTGCTTTTGTTCACCATGCCGCCAATGGGAAATATGGGAAAGATCATCTATGCTTTTGTTACCTATAATATCATGAATACGGTTGTATACACTGCTATCAGCCAGCCATTCCATGCACTGGGATCTCTGATGAGCCGTGACCGTCGTGAACGTGATGTGATCTGTAACATCCGCATGGTATTGTCGATCACAGCAAGTATGATCATTACTGCATTCACGCTGCCGCTGATCAATATCGTAGCAAATGTTACCGGCAATCAGCAGATGGCCTGGATCCTGGTAACTGCCGGCTATGCGATCATTTCTGTCGGCGTACTTGTGAATACTTATATGGTCTGTACAGAGCGTGTTTCTGCAGCAAAACAGGAAAAGGAAGATATTCCTTTTGTGGAAGCATTTAAAGCAACCGTTACCAACCGGTATTTCCTTATCGCTCTGGGGCTGATGATCTTTTATACCGCATATCAGATCATTATCGGAACAGATCTTACCTATTACTGCCAGTATGTACTTGGAAATGTAGACCTCGTCATGCCTCTTTCCGCAGCGGAGAAACTGGCAACTGTAGCAGGAATTGCCCTTCTGCCGAAGGTGCTTCCCCGCTATGGAAAAAGAAATCTCATCTGTGCCGGTTGCATCCTGGGCGTTGCAGGACAGCTTCTGTTCCTGATGAATATTACCAGTGTTTCGCTTGGTGTTGTAACCTGTATCATGCGAGGTATCGGAATCGCACCTTTCTATGGTGTGCAGTATTCTCTTCCGAGCGATGCTATTGAGTATGGCCAGTGGAAAACAGGCAAGCGTGTGGAGGGTCTGATGTTCTCATCTATGAGCATGGGTCAGAAAGCCGGTTCCGGACTGACTTCTGCTATTATGGGAGGAATTCTTTCGGCGGCATACTTTGACGGAACAAAGGCGACAGCAGCAGAGCAGTCTGCAGAGGCAATTCGCGTGATCAAGGGATTTTATCTGTATGTTCCGATAGCAATCTGGGTAGTGATGTTTGTGATCGCAGCATGCTACCAGCTGGACAAAGTTTATGACAAAATGATGCGTGAACTGATCCAGCGAGAATCGGGAGAGGAAAGCGTCTCTGTGCCGGGCGAGATCCAGTCCATGCCGTTACCGGAAGCTTCCGGAAACCGGATCAACGTGGCAATTGGAAGACTGTATGGCAGCAGTGGAAGAAAGATTGCCGAGGATGTTGCAAAAGCACTGGACTGCAAGGTTTATGATCGCCAGATCATCTGTCTTATGGCAGAAAAGTTCGGTATGGAAAAAGCAGATCTGGAAAGTGTAAGGCAGTATCTGGATTCCTACAATTATGAGGATTCTGAGCTTACATTTTCCCCGTATGGACATTCATCGGCAGGTGCGGCAGCAGATTATACAGGTGTTCAGATGTTTGAGGTGCAGAGCCGGATCATCCGTGAGCTTTCTGAGAGAAGACCAGGTGTATTCCTGGGAAGATGTGCCAACTATGTGCTTCGTGGAGAGCCGCATACATACAGCTTTTTCGTTTATGCAGATGATGATTACCGGGAAAAAGAGGGACAGGAATATTATAAAGGCCAGTCTCTTGGAGAACTGAAGAAACGTGATCAGATCCGAAATGAATACTATGAGAAGTTTACCGGAATCCGCAGAGACGATCCCCATTATTACGATATGGTGATCAATGTATCCAAAACAGGTGTAGCCGGAGCGGCCAGCCTGATCCTGGATTATATCCGGAATAAAGAAGAGGAAAAAGGAGGGAATGCATCATGAAGATTGCATTTGACGTAGATGTTCTTGCGAAACAGATGGATATCAACCGTATGGTCCATCAGGTGGCGGACTGGGGATATAAATATATTGAACAGTCTCCACATCCGAGGATCAATCCGTTCTATAAGCATCCGTTGTTTTCAAAAGAATGTGAACAGGAATACAGACAGGCTCTTAAAGAGACTGGCGTTGAGATTTCGTCCTTTATCGTGGTGTATCGCTGGTCTGGTCCGACGGAGGAACAGAGACAGTTTGCAGTTGCAAACTGGAAACGGATGATCCAGATCGCCGGAGATATGGGAGTGAAGGTTATCAATACAGAGCTTTCGGGTGATCCGAACCAGCAGGAAATCTGCAATGGAATGTGGTTTAGATCCATGGAGGAATTACTTCCGCTGATTGAGCGTGAGGGTATCCGTGTGGAGATCCAGTCTCATCCTTATGATTTCTGTGAGCTGAATAATGAGACCTGTGATATGGTGAAATCCTTCCGTTCTCCAAACCTTGGTTATGTGTATTCTTCTCCTCACGGCTTCTTCTACGATGAGGGCAAAGGAGATGTGCGGTCCATGCTGAAATATGCGGGAGATGAACTGACCCATGTACTTTTTGCGGATACCTTTAACCAGACCATGGACTGCAGATACATTTTAAATCCACCGTGGCTGAATGGCCGTGGAAAAGCGGATGTGACGGTACATCAGCATCTTGCAATGGGTGAGGGTGATGTGGATTTTGATGGTATTTTTGAAATATTGAGAGAAATGGATTTTGCCAGCAAGCAGCTGAAACCGAATGCACCGAAAGCCGGCGGCGATAACATTGCCTGCGTTTCCATGTTTGGTTTTCCGGAAAAGATGGATAAGCAGGCACCGGAAGCAAGAGAGCGGATTGAGAGAGAACTGCTGGGAAAATGATCGGGTAATCGCGGCAGATCAGAAGGAAAACTGCAATAAATGAGCAGCTGACAGTACGCAGAATGGCGAATAAGAATAATAAAATAAGGAATGCGTGCAGAAACACGGTTTCCAGGATGAAAGTTTCATTGTGGAAACCGTGTTTTTTGATGTCTTTCTTTACAAAAAAACTTTATATATATCAAACAACTGTCTTGTCACATGTAAAGGACTGTGGTATTATGTGTAAGATGTTTTGAAAAAAGTTACATGATAATAAAAAAGCAGATCAGAAGCATCTGCATAATAAAGACTAGTACAGCGAAAATTAATATTCGCTGTACCAGAAAGCAAAAGCAGGAATTCAAAAAAGAAATCCTGCAGGAAAGGTGAAAGATAATGACAGTTGCAGAAGAAATCCAGAAATTAAAAAAAGAAAAAGATGCCATCATCCTTGCACACTACTACGTGCGTCCTGAAGTGCAGGATGTTGCTGACTATATAGGAGATTCCTTTTATCTCAGCAAGATCGCAGCCAGCGCGAAAGAGAAGACGATCGTGTTCTGTGGAGTAGGATTTATGGGAGAGAGCGCCAAGATCTTAAGTCCGGATAAAACTGTTCTGATGCCTGCCATGGATGCGGACTGTCCGATGGCTCATATGGCAACAGAAGAAGGTATCCGCAAGGTGCGCGAGGAATATGACGATGTGGCAGTTGTCTGTTACATTAATTCCACAGCTGCATTGAAGGAGCTTTCTGATGTATGTGTTACTTCCGCAAATGCAGTAAAGATCGTAAAAGCGCTTCCGAACAAAAACATCTTTTTTATCCCGGACAGAAATCTTGCACATTTTATTGCAGAACAGGTTCCTGAGAAGAACTTTATTTATAATGAAGGTTTCTGTATTGTCCATGAATTTATGGATCCGGAAGAAGTAAAAGCGGCAAAAGAAGCGCACCCGGATGCACTGGTTCTGGCACATCCGGAATGTCCCCAGACAGTTCTGAAACAGGCTGATTACATCGGAAGCACATCGGGAATCATCAAATATGCACAGGAAAGTGACAACAAAGAATTTATCATCTGCACAGAATGCGGCGTTCAGTACAAGCTGGAAACTACCTGCCCGGATAAAAAATTCTATTTCACAGAAACCGTACCGGTCTGCAAAAACATGAAAAAAGTATTTCTGGAAAAAGTTCTCCACGTTCTGAAAACCGGGGAGAATGAGGTTCATGTAACAGACGAGACACGTGAAAATGCGAAGAGACCGCTGGAGCGGATGCTGGAACTGGCAAAATAAATAAAACACATTTGTATAAAAGATTTGTCTGAGTTGGCTGAAAAGAGAAATCAAGACAGAGAGGCGAAAAGCAATGAGAATTAAAACAGACGTAGTGATCGTGGGAACAGGTGTTGCAGGTATGTTCAGTGCCTTGAAGCTTCCGCGGGAAAAAAAGATCGTGATCATCACAAAAGAGGATATGAGGAGTAGTGATTCTTTCTTGGCGCAGGGGGGAATCTGTGTGCTCCGTGATGAAAACGATTACGACAGCTATTTTGAAGACACCATGAAGGCAGGACATTACGAAAACAGAAAAGAGTCGGTAGACATTATGATCCGAGGCTCCAGAGATATCATTAATGATCTTGTCGGATATGGCGTGGATTTCAAGATGGATGGAGATGATTTTGCCTATACAAGAGAAGGTGCACATTCCAGACCGAGGATCCTTTATCATGAGGATATCACGGGAAAAGAAATTTCCGAAAAACTGCTCCAGCAGGTTCTGAAGCTTGAAAATGTAACAATTCTGGAATATACTACCATGCAGGATATTCTTGTGGAAAACGGCAAATGTACAGGTCTGAAGGCAGTTTCCGCAGAAGCGAACAGGACACGTCTTGAAGCTATGGAAGCCGGAGAAGCGGTGAAGACTCAGGAAGAGATCCAGCCGGGCGGAGAGATCCCGGTAGAGATTTATGCACAGGATACGATCCTGGCAAGCGGCGGGATCGGAGGAAGATATGCGCATTCCACCAACTATCCACATCTCACAGGTGACGCCCTTGATATTGCGAAAAAACATAATGTGCGTCTGGAACATCTGGATTATGTGCAGATCCATCCGACAACGCTGTATTCCAAGAAACCGGGCCGCAGATTTCTGATCTCAGAATCGGTCCGCGGAGAAGGCGCAGTACTTTATAACAGCAAAAAAGAGCGTTTTGTCAATGAACTTCTTCCAAGAGATGTAGTAACAAATGCGATCCGGGAAGAAATGAAAAAAGAAGGAACAGACCATGTATGGCTTTCCATGGAAAATATTGATAAAGATACGATCCTGAATCATTTTCCGAATATTTATCAGAGGTGTCTGGAAGAAGGCTATGATGTGACAAAAGAATGCATCCCTGTTGTTCCTGCTCAGCATTATTTCATGGGCGGTATCTGGGTGGATTCTGACAGCAAGACCAGCATGGACCAGCTTTATGCAGTGGGAGAAACCAGTTGCAACGGTGTACATGGCGCGAACAGACTGGCAAGTAATTCCCTGCTGGAAAGCCTTGTATTTGCTAAACGTGCAGCCAAAGCAATCTCAGCAGAAAAGAAAAGTGCTGCAGGTGCGGCGTGAATGCAGCCGGAATATAAATATCCGTATTATGAAAGACAGGAGTAGCCTTGCTTTGGAGAACAGGGCTGCTGTGATAATTAAGAAAGAGAAGGGATTGTAAAATGAATAAGATCACAATGACACTTCAGGTAGATCACCTGATCCTGGAGGCTTTAAAGGAAGATATTTCAAGCGAAGACGTTACCACAAACTCTGTTATGAAAGAAACAGTTCCGGGAGAGGTAGATCTGATCTGTAAAGAGGATGGAATCATTGCGGGATTGGAAATCTTTAGCCGTGTATTTACGCTTCTGGATGCTGACACAAAAGTGGAGCTGTTCTGCAAGGACGGCGATGAAGTAAAAAAAGGTCAGAAAATGGGAAAAGTTACAGGAGATATCCGGGTGCTTCTTTCCGGCGAGCGTGTGGCGCTGAATTATCTTCAGAGAATGAGCGGGATCGCAACCTATACACATTCGGTTGCGTCACTTCTTGAAGGAACAGGGATCACATTGCTGGATACCAGAAAAACAACGCCGAATATGCGTATTTTTGAGAAATATGCTGTTCGTGTAGGCGGCGGACAGAACCACAGATATAATCTTTCTGACGGAGTCCTTCTGAAAGACAATCACATCGGAGCAGCAGGAAGCGTTGCGAATGCTGTAAAAATGGCACAGGAGTACGCTCCTTTTGTCCGCAAGATCGAAGTTGAGGTAGAAACTCTTGATCAGGTAAAAGAAGCTGTTGAGGCCGGCGCAGATATCATCATGCTTGATAACATGACTCCGGAGATGATGAAAGAAGCGGTGCAGCTGATCGGCGGAAGAGCAAAAACTGAATGTTCTGGAAATGTTACAAAAGAAAACATTGCAAAGATCAGGGATGTTGGTGTAGACTATGTATCAAGTGGTGCATTAACGCATTCTGCACCGATCCTTGATATTTCGCTTAAGAATCTTCATCCGCTTTCCTGAAAAATGCAGGATTTTACAGAATACCGAGTGCTGTGACAGGAAATACCCCGAATATCAGAAAAGAAGCGTGAATTGCCGGAAGCAGAGGCATAGCAGGTGATGTCGGGCCGGGGTGGAGAGATCGCGAGAATGAAGGAGAGAGGTATCGGAATAAAAAGTACAGGCACAGCCAGGAAAGGGGAACTTAAATGACTGGTTCAGAACGCAGGACAGCGATCATGGATCAAATTAAAAACAGTGAACGGCCGGTCTCAGGAAGTGCTCTGGCCAGAACATTTCAGGTCAGCAGACAGGTGATCGTGCAGGATATTGCGCTGATACGCGCGGAGGGGAATGATGTGATCTCCACCAACAGAGGATATATTTTTACTGCTCCCCATACTGTGAGTCGGATATTCAAGGTGCATCATACAGATGCGGATCTGGAGAACGAGCTCTGCGGGATTGTGGATCTTGGCGGAAAAGTGATCAACGTAATGGTGAATCACAGAGTTTACGGACATATCGAGGCAGAACTGAATATCAGCTCCAGACGCCAGGTTGAGAATTTTATGGAGGATATCCGAAGCGGCAAGTCCAGTCCTCTGAAGAATATCACATCGGATTATCATTATCATAAAGTAGAAGCAGAATCCGAGGAAATCCTGGATATGATCCAGGATATGCTGAAACGACGAGGATTTCTGATCGAAGCAGAATAACAGAAGTCAGATACAAAAAGAAAAGATATACAGAATGAGAAAATTCTGTTAATATGAAAATATAGTGATCACGAAAATAGGAGAAGGAATCCTGCATGGCAGGGTTCCTTCTTGCACCCTGCGGAAATGTGCACCTTGTGGAAATGTGCAGACAGGGAAAACAGGATGCAGATATGAGGGTGAGAAAAAATACGGCTTGATATGCATGGAGGGGGAAATGGATTATCAGAGTATGTTTACATTTATGCTGGAGATGGCAGGAACTATTGCGTTTGCTGCTTCCGGAGCTATGGTGGGGGCGCAGAGAGGAATGGATATTTTCGGGGTCTGCGTTCTTGGAGTGGTGACTGCAGTGGGCGGAGGAGCTACCAGGGATATTATCCTGGGAATCGTGCCGCCGGGGATGTTTCAGGATCCGCTGTATACCATTGTGGCAACCGTGACGTCCTGTATTGTTTTTGCAGTGATGTACTGGAAGCAGGAGCTTTTGGAAGGCGGGAACCGGCTGGTCTATGATAAGGTGATGCTGGTGATGGATACGGTTGGCCTTGGTGTGTTTACTGTCATGGGGGTTGATAAGGGGATTTCCCAGGGGTATATGGAAAGAACATTTTTTCTTGTATTTCTTGGAACTGTCACAGGAGTTGGAGGCGGCCTTATCCGTGATATGATGGCAGGAGTACCGCCATATATTTTTGTGCGCCATATTTATGCCTGTGCGTCTATTGTAGGGGCCATTGCCTGTGTTTGGATATACAGGCTGTGGGGCGGAGTGCCGGCCATGGTGATCGGAACGGTAGTAGTGATCCTGATCCGGTACCTGGCGGCACATTACCGGTGGAATCTGCCGAGACTGAGAAGAGAATAAAAAAAATATGAAAAGATCCGGAACATTTAAGGAATAATGTTCCGGATCTTTTTGGCTTTTATTTGGTTTATATTGCGTAGAAGATTTTATCTGTTCCTCTCATAAGAGAATCATGCGTCTGTATCCTGCAGAGCCAGGAAGCCTTCCTCGCCGGTACGGATCTTTACTACGTTTTCGATGTCGTAAACGAAGACTTTACCATCACCGATCTGACCGGTATGAAGAACTTCTTTTGCAGTATCAATAACCTTCTGAACCGGTACAAGACTTACAACGATCTCGATCTTAACTTTCGGACGGAGGTTCATGTCGACTTCAACACCACGATAGTAGGTTGGAGCACCCTTCTGAACACCACAGCCCATAACGTTTGTGATAGTGATGCCGGTTACGCCGATCTCGTTCATAGCCTGCATAAACTCATCCAGCTTGTTCTGACGTGTGATGATAACAACCTTTGTCAGTTTATGTACGCCGTCTGCAGGAATTTCAGGAACAGATTCAGCAGGAGCAGAAGGAGCATGCTTTACAACAGGGGCTTTTACGGAAGTTCCCATTGGAGTCGGAGCCTTTGTCATGGTATCCTGTACAAAGAATCCATCGTATGCACTTGCGAGGCCATGCTCTTTCATATCCAGACCTGCGATCTCTTCCTCAGCGGAAACACGAAGTCCGATCGTGTGTTTGATCACCTGGAAGATAATTGTCATAGTAACAGCAACCCATGCGATGGTGATAACCATACCAATAAACTGAACACCGAAGCCATGGAAACCACCGCCTGTGAGAAGACCTTTCCACTCGGTACCTGCACCGTCGGAGAAAAGACCGACAGCAAGAGTTCCGAAAGCACCGTTAAGACCGTGAACGCCAACAGCACCAACCGGGTCATCAATTTTGAGAACTTTATCAACAAATTCAATACCAAATACTACAATGAATCCGGAGAGGATTCCGATGATAGCTGCAGATGTAGGAGATACGGTATCACAGCCTGCTGTGATGGCTACCAGTCCTGCAAGAGAACCGTTCAGGGACATGGAAACATCCGGTTTTTTATAGCGGATCCATGTGATCAGCATAACTGTTACAGTAGCAACAGCAGCTGCAAGGTTTGTTGTTACGAAGATCTTTCCGGCGCTTACAATGGCATCGCCTTCCATGCTGACAGTAGATGCACCGTTGAAACCGAACCAGCAGAACCAGAGAATGAATACACCAAGTGCACCAACCGTAAGGTTATGTCCCGGGATCGCTCTGGATTTACCGGATTTGGAATATTTTCCGATACGAGGTCCGAGGATGATGGCACCGATCAGTGCAGCAACACCACCAACCATGTGAACGGCACAGGAACCTGCGAAATCATGAAATCCCATCTGGCTGATAAAGCCGCCGCCCCAGATCCAGTGACCGGATACAGGATATACAACGAGACTGATCAGTAAACTGTAGATACAGTAGGAGATGAATTTAGTACGCTCTGCCATGGCACCGGATACGATGGTAGCAGAAGTAGCACAGAATACAGTCTGGAAGATGAGAAATGCCCAGAAAGGAACTCCATCCGGAAGCATTGCGTTTCCGTAGTTTGCCTCTGAGGCGATTCCGCCGATCTTGCCGAAGAAACCGTTTCCTGCACCGAACATGATGCCAAATCCAACCAGCCAGAAGACCGGTGTACCGATACAGAAGTCCATCAGGTTTTTCATGATGATATTTCCTGCGTTTTTTGCTCTTGTGAATCCTGTTTCGACCATTGCAAATCCAGCCTGCATGAAGAAGACCAGTGCTGCACCGACGAGGACCCAAGTTGTGTTTACTGAAGAATACATAGTAACACTCCCTTTCCCAATTTTTTTCTTTCCTATTATGTATAGAAAGAATTTTTGTAATACCGGACAGAAAAAAACAGATAGAATTTATCCAGTATCAGTATAACGAAAAAGCGCAGGAGAGAGGAAATTCTCTTCCGCGCCTTTACGAAATCAAAATCAGTATATGTAAAACAGGGGATATCTGTATCGTGTGATTAATGGATGAGGAAATCGATAATGAATTATGAAGTAGAGTTCATAAAGGATATCCCCTGTATTTACCGTATGAAATTGTTATCTGATATCCGTGATCAGATGGAGAATAACAGCTCGTCGTAGGTCGGATAAGGAAGTAACTCATCCGGGATCAGAGCCTCTGCCTCATCTGCAGATTTTCTTAAAGTTTCCATGTCTTCCAGAACAGTTTCCTGATAAGCCTTGGAGCATGCAAGTACATCGTCAGAAGAAGCAAGAGCTTTTGCTGTATCTGCTTTCAGAGTTTCCAGATCTTTTGCCATGGTGTCTGCAAGTGTACTCAGTTTGGAGATCAGAGCAGCTTCACTTGCTACAGAAATATCAGCTACTACGGATTTCTTTGCAGCTGCAGTATCTGCAAGCTTTTCAACATAGGTATATACAGAAGGAATTACCTGCTTCTGGATCATCTCAGCCAGAGTGTTGGACTCGATGTTGATGGTCTTGTAATAGTTCTCAAGCCAGATCTCGTAACGGGAGAAAAGCTCTTCCTTTGTAAAAATGCCATGCTTTGTAAACAGCTCAATGTTCTTCTCAGCAATGAAATGCGGAAGTGCATCCGGAGTTGTTTTTAGATTGTAGAGACCACGTTTCTCAGCTTCTTCAACCCATTCATCTGTATATCCGTTTCCGTTAAAGATGATGCGTTTATGCTCTTCAATGGTCTTCTTAAGAAGTGCATGTACTGCGCTTTCCATTTCTTCTTCCGGAACATCCTTAAGAGCTGCGCTGAATTCTGCAAGAACCTCTGCAACAGCGGTATTCAGTACGATGTTCGGGTTTGCGACAGATGCTGCAGAACCAAGCATACGGAACTCAAATTTGTTTCCGGTAAATGCAAATGGTGAAGTACGGTTTCTGTCTGTGGTATCCTTTATGAAGTGCGGAAGTACCTTTGCTCCGATATCCATCTGTACCGCATGCTTATTGCTGAAGAAAGTATCGTTTTCAATAGATTTCAGTACATCTGTCAGCTCATCTCCAAGGAAGATGGATACGATCGCAGGCGGTGCCTCGTTTGCTCCAAGACGATGATCGTTTCCGGCGCTTGCAACGGATACGCGGAGAAGATCAGCATAATCGTCAACGGCTTTGATGACAGCTACCAGGAATACCAGGAACTGTGTATTTTCTGCCGGTGTTTTTCCTGGATCAAGAAGGTTTACACCTGTGTCTGTGCTCATAGACCAGTTGTTGTGTTTACCGCTTCCGTTGATTCCCTCAAATGGTTTCTCGTGAAGGAGGCAGACCATGTTGTGCTTGTCGGCAACCTTCTTCATGATCTCCATGGTCAGCTGGTTGTGGTCAACAGCAACATTTGTGGTATCAAATACAGGAGCCAGTTCGTGCTGTGCAGGAGCAACCTCGTTATGTTTTGTTTTGGCTGGAATGCCAAGCTTCCAAAGCTCCTCGTCAAGATCATGCATGTAAGCAGCAACGCGAGGCTTCAGGGCTCCGAAGTAATGATCTTCCATTTCCTGTCCTTTTGGTGCAGAAGCGCCCAGAAGAGTACGGCCGCAGAAGATCAGGTCTTTTCTCTTTTTGTAAAGATCCTTGTCAACCAGGAAATATTCCTGCTCAGGTCCTACGGTTGTGTCGATGTGACGGACCTCTTTGTTTCCGAGGATGTGAAGAATACGAACTGCTTCTTTGTTCAGAACATCCATGGAACGAAGAAGAGGAGTTTTCTTATCCAGTGCCTCTCCGCTGTAGGAACAGAATGCAGTAGGAATGTAAAGAGTTTTATCTTTAATGAATGCAGGTGAAGTAGGATCCCATGCTGTATATCCTCTTGCTTCAAAAGTAGCACGAAGTCCGCCTGACGGGAAGCTGGATGCATCCGGCTCACCTTTTACCAGCTCTTTACCGGAGAAATCCATGATCACCTGTCCGTCACCTGTAGGGGAGATGAAGCTGTCATGCTTCTCAGCAGTTACGTTTGTCATCGGCTGGAACCAGTGTGTGTAATGTGTCGCACCGTTTTCAGTAGCCCATTCTTTCATTGCAACTGCTACGGAATTTGCAACGTCCAGTTCCAGATGAGTTCCGTTTTCAATTGTTTTCTTTAATGCTTTGTACATGTCCTTTGGCAGTTTGCTTCGCATCACTTTGTCATTGAATACAAGGCTGCCATACATTTCAGGGATACTCTGTGCCATATAGGTACACTCCTTTCGATTTCACTCATTCATTATAATTTTTAATTATTTTATAAGGACCGCTGCCGGAAGAACCGGGTATAAACGGACCGGAAAACAAAAAAAGCGCTTCAGATACCTGCCGTATCCAAAGCGCCTTTGCTTTATGTGTTGCAGTATACACCAAAATAAAATATTGTCAAGAGCTTTTTTGAAAAAATCTAAAAAATTGACCAGGGCGATCGGACTGTCGGAAAATAGGCAGGGTTGACAAATCTTGTCCTTTTATTATAATCTGATATCGTAGTTATACAGTCGAAAAGTCAGCGATCGCTATAAGTGATCGAGGCAAAAGAAGCTTTTTGACCAGTGACAAAGATGTACAATACGGAAAGAACAGATGGAGGGAAATATGTCAGGAGTAAAGGAAGAATGTGGCGTATTCGGGATTTATGATCTGGATGGAGGGAATATTGCACCATCTATTTATTATGGTCTTACCTCGCTGCAGCACAGGGGACAGGAGTCCTGCGGAATGGCCGTTTCAAGGACGGACGGAGAAAGAGGAAACGTACAGTTCCATAAAGATCTCGGACTGGTAAGCGAAGTTTTGCGAAAAGATGTTGTACATAATATGAATGGTGATATCGGAATCGGACATGTTCGTTATTCCACCACCGGAGAATCTGTCGCAGAGAATGCACAGCCGCTGGTACTTTCTTATATCAAGGGAAGTCTGGCACTTGCGCACAACGGAAATCTGGTTAATACAGAAGCTCTGAAATGGGAGTTGATTCAGACAGGCGCAATTTTCCATACAACTACCGACTCAGAGGTTATCGCGTTCCATATCGCAAGAGAACGTGTGCATTCTGCCACTGTAGAGGAAGCAGTACATAAAACCGTAGAGAAGATCCGCGGAGGATATGCTCTTGTGATCATGAGCCCCCGGAAGCTGATCGGTGCCCGTGATCCTTACGGACTGAAACCCCTCTGTCTTGGAAAAAGAGATAATGCCTATGTCCTTGCATCTGAAAGCTGCGCGCTGACATCTGTAGGAGCGGAATTTATCCGTGATATTGAACCGGGTGAGATCGTCACGATCACCAAGAACGGACTGAAATCCAGTAAACTGACTGAGAAGAAAAAGCATGCTCATTGTGTTTTTGAATATATTTATTTTGCAAGACTGGACAGCACCATGGATGGCGTGAAAATCTATGATGCAAGGATCCGTGGAGGAAAATCTCTTGCAAAATCCTATCCGGTAGAAGCGGACCTGGTAACCGGTGTACCGGAATCCGGACTTCCGGCAGCAAAAGGCTATTCTGAGGAATCCGGAATCCCGTTTGGCTTTGCGTTCTATAAAAACAGTTACATTGGAAGAACTTTTATCAAGCCTACACAGCAGGAGAGAGAGTCCAGTGTCCATCTGAAGCTGAGCGTTCTGGAATCTGTGGTGAAGGGGAAGAGAATCGTTCTGGTGGATGATTCCATTGTCCGCGGAACTACCATTGCCAATCTGATCCACATGCTGAAAGAAGCAGGAGCAAAAGAAGTCCATGTACGTATCAGCTCCCCGCCATTTTTACATCCCTGTTATTTTGGTACCGATGTGCCGTCCAATGACCAGCTCATCGCAGCACAGCACAGCACGGAAGAAATCCGTAAGATGATCGGTGCAGACTCCCTGGGTTATATGCAGATCGATTATCTGGAAGGCATGGCAGGTGGACTTCCGCTGTGTAAAGCATGTTTTGATGGCAATTATCCGATGGAAATACCGGCAGAAATCAAACAGGATTAATGAACTATGTGGAATTAATCTCACAGTAAAAAATAATGGATTGAAAAACGAAAATGTAAAAACTGCACAATAAATATATAAAAAACCCGGATTTTGTCATATAAAATCCGGGTTTTTATAGAAAGACTCTTAAAAACGATAAAAAACATCAACTTGACAAATCTGACAACATGAGACATAATGTGGAACAGCCAGATGAAAAAAGGCCGCTGGTCTGGAATATACAGGAAAACAGCAAGGCCGAAAAAAGGCCGGTTTTTTGCCGAGATAAAAGAGAGGATGATATTTATGTCTAAAAAAATTAGATTGAATGCGACAGAGGATGTTAAAGAATTTGTTAAGGCTGCAAGTAAATGTGATTTTGATGTAGATATTTCATATAACAGAATTTTAATTGATGCAAAATCTATTCTTGGAATCCTCAGCATGGATCTGACCAGAGTTCTTACAGTAACCTGTCATGGCGAGGATCATGAGTTTGATCGTTTCCTTCAGAAATATGCAGTTGCCTGACAGACAGTGCAGAGACAGACAAGATATGAAAGACATAACAAGAAAAGGCAGACGTGACTGCAGAGACAGGAGATCAGTTTGAAATCCTCAGCAGGCGTCTGTTTTTTCTTTACATCCATTTCATAGGAAGAAATTCCGCAGACTATATGAAAAATCAGTTATTGACAAATAAAAAAAAATAGTTTATAGTAAACCATATTTTATATGAAAGATAACTGACAAAGGCGTCAGGAACGGATACCACAGGGGAATTCTCACCCCTTGAAATCTGTTCCGGACGCCTTTTTGTTGTGGGACACAAAATGGAGGAGGAAATCGAAGATGGCAGTAAAGTATGTTTTTGTAACAGGTGGAGTTGTTTCAGGTCTGGGAAAAGGAATTACCGCAGCGTCTCTTGGGCGCCTTCTGAAAGCCAGAGGGTATCAGGTGACCATGCAGAAATTTGATCCCTACATTAATATTGACCCGGGAACTATGAATCCCATTCAGCATGGAGAGGTTTTTGTAACGGATGACGGTACAGAGACTGACCTTGACCTTGGACATTATGAGCGTTTCATTGATGAAAGCCTTGACAAAAATTCCAATGTGACAACCGGTAAGATTTACTGGTCTGTTCTTCAGAAAGAGCGTCATGGTGATTTCGGCGGAGGTACCGTTCAGGTGATCCCGCATATTACCAATGAGATCAAGAGCCGTTTTTACAGAGCAAAATCCGCAGACGAAGACAGAATTGCCATCATCGAGGTTGGTGGTACAGTCGGTGATATTGAGAGCCAGCCGTTCCTGGAATCCATCCGTCAGTTCCAGCATGATGTGGGACATGACAATGCGATCCTTATCCATGTAACTCTGATCCCGTATCTCCGTGCTTCCGGAGAGATGAAGACCAAACCCACCCAGGCCAGTGTAAAAGAACTTCAGGGAATGGGAATCCAGCCGGATGTCCTGGTATGCAGAAGTGAGTATCCTCTTACCGAGGATATCCGTGGAAAGATTGCCCTGTTCTGTAATGTGCCTGTAAGCAATGTGCTTCAGAATCTGGATGTGGAATATTTATATGAAGCTCCTCTTGCAATGGAGAGAGAAAAGCTTGCAGACGTAGTACTGCAGAGCTTAAGACTGGAGAATCGCAAACCAGATCTTACAGACTGGGAAAATATGGTAGAAAATCTCCGCCACCCGGATAAAACTGTGAAAATCGCCATGGTTGGTAAATATACACAGCTTCATGATGCATACCTGAGTGTTGTGGAAGCACTGAAGCATGGCGGGATCTCTTGCCGTGCAAAGGTTGATATCACCTGGGTGGACTCCGAAGAACTCAATGAAAAAAATCTGGATCAGACTCTCCATTCTGTAGATGGAATCCTGGTTCCGGGAGGATTCGGAAACCGTGGTACAGAAGGAATGATCCTTGCGGCACAGTATGCAAGAGTTCATAAGATCCCATACCTTGGGATCTGCCTGGGAATGCAGATGGCTATTGTGGAATTTGCCCGCCATGTGCTTGGATATGAAGATGCCAACAGTATTGAGCTGGCACCGGAAACAACACATCCGGTCATTGCTCTGATGCCGGATCAGGAGGATGTGGAAGATCTTGGAGGAACTCTTCGTCTTGGGAGCTATCCGTGTGTGCTTGCAGAAGGCTCCAGATCCTATGAGCTTTTTGGAAAGAAAGAGATCCAGGAACGTCACAGACATCGTTATGAGGTAAACAACGCATTTCGTAAGGAACTGGACGAAAAGGGAATGTCCATTGTAGGAACATCCCCGGATGCTCACATTGTTGAGATGATCGAAATTGCCGGACATCCGTTCTTTGTGGGAACACAGGGACATCCGGAATTTAAATCCAGGCCAAATCATGCACATCCACTGTTCCGTGGATTTGTGCAGGCAGCAGTTGATAAAAAGACGGCAGAAGAAGCTGCAATGAAAGGATGAGAAAAATGAGAGAAGTAGCAAATCAGCAGCAGGGCCTCTACCGCCCTGAATTTGAACATGATAACTGCGGTATCGGAGCCGTTGTTAATATAAAAGGAAAGAAAACACATGATACAGTTGCCAATGCTCTTAAGATCGTAGAGAATCTTGAGCATCGTGCTGGTAAGGATGCAGAAGGAAAAACCGGTGATGGTGTCGGTATCCTTCTTCAGATCTCCCACAAATTTTTTAAGAAGGTTTGTAAAAAAGAAGGCTTTGATATCGGCGGAGAGAGAGAATACGGTGTAGCCCAGCTCTTTTTCCCACAGCAGGAGATCAAACGTGCTCAGGCAAAGAAGATGTTCGAGATCATCGTGGAAAAAGAGGGGCTGGAACTTCTTGGATGGCGTACAGTACCGGTCTTCCCGGAGGTTCTTGGTCATAAAGCGAAAGAGTGCATGCCGTGCATTATGCAGGCATTTGTTAAAAAGCCGGAGGATGTGGAAAAAGGTCTTGCCTTTGACCGTATGCTTTACATCGCACGTCGTGAATTTGAGCAGAGTAATGATAATACTTACGTAGTTTCCATGAACAGCCGTACCATCGTATACAAAGGTATGTTCCTGGTAGGACAGCTCCGTACCTTCTTTGGCGATCTTCAGAGCCAGGATTACGAGTCTGCCATTGCAGTGGTACATTCCCGTTTCAGTACCAACACGAATCCAAGCTGGGAGAGAGCACATCCGAACCGTTTCATCGTACATAACGGTGAGATCAACACGATCCGCGGAAACGCCGATAAGATGCTTGCACGTGAGGAAAACATGGAGTCTCCGTATCTGAAGGATGAGCTTCACAAGGTCCTTCCTGTAGTTAACCGCAATGGTTCTGACTCTGCAATGCTTGACAATACCCTGGAATTCCTGGTTATGAGTGGAATGGATCTTCCACTTGCAGTGATGATCACGATTCCGGAGCCATGGGCAAACAACGATACGATTTCTCAGGAGAAGAGAGATTTTTATCAGTACTATGCGACTATGATGGAGCCATGGGACGGTCCTGCGTCCATTCTGTTCTCAGATGGTGATGTGATGGGAGCGGTTCTTGACAGAAACGGTCTTCGTCCATCCAGATACTATATCACATCGGATGGCTATATGATCCTTTCCTCCGAGGTTGGTGTTCTTCCTGTGGATGAGGAGAAGATCGTATTAAAAGAACGTCTTCATCCGGGAAAAATGCTTCTGGTTGATACCGTTCAGGGTCGTGTCATTGATGACAATGAGCTCAAAGAAAAATATGCGAAAAAACAGCCTTATGGTGAGTGGCTGGACAGCAATTTGGTACAGCTTCGTGATATCAAGATCCCGAATCAGAGAGTTGTCGAATACACTCCGGAGGAGAGAGCACGCCTTCAGAAAGCCTTCGGATATACTTATGAGCAGTACCGTACTTCGATCCGAAACATGGCATTAAACGGCGCAGAAAGCATCGGAGCCATGGGACATGATACTCCCCTTGCAGTATTTTCCAAGGAACATTATCCGTTGTTCGATTATTTCAAGCAGCTTTTTGCACAGGTAACAAACCCGCCGATCGATGCGATCCGTGAGGAGATCGTTACTTCTACAAGTGTATATGTAGGCAAAGACGGAAATCTTCTGATCCAGAAGCCGGAGAACTGTCAGGTGCTGAAGATCAACAATCCGATCCTGACCAACACCGATATGCTGAAGATCAAGAATATGAAAAAGGACGGCTTCAAGGTTGTGACTATTTCCACATTATATTATAAGAGCACAAAGCTTGAACGTGCCATTGACCGTCTGTTCGTAGAGGTAGACAAAGCCTTCCGTGAGGGAGCAAACATCCTGGTCCTTTCTGACCGCGGTGTGGATGAGAACCATATGCCGATTCCGTCCCTGCTGGCAGTTTCCGCAGTACATCAGCATCTTGTAAAAACAAAGAAGAGCACTTCCCTTGCCCTGATCCTGGAGTCCGGTGAGCCGAGAGAGGTACATCATTTCGCAACACTCCTCGGATATGGTGCAAGTGCAGTCAATCCGTATCTGGCACTGGATACGATCCATGAGCTGATCGATACACATATGCTGGATAAGGACTATTACGCAGCCGTTGATGATTACAATCATGCAGTGATCAGCGGTATCGTAAAGATCGCTTCCAAGATGGGTATTTCCACTATCCAGTCCTATCAGGGATCTCAGATCTTTGAGGCAATCGGAATTTCCCAGGATGTGATCGATCGTTACTTTACAGGAACCGTAAGTCGTGTAGGTGGAATCACACTGGAAGATATCGAGGATAATGTAGAAAAACTTCATTCTGAGGCATTTGATCCCCTTGGACTTGCCACAGATCTTACTCTGGACAGCGTAGGTGCCCATAAGATGAGAAGCCAGGGCGAGGAGCACAAATATAATCCGCGTACCATCCATCTTCTCCAGCAGTCCACAAAACAGGGCAGCTATGAGATGTTCAAGGAATATACAAAGCTGGTAGATGACGAGGGTCATGGAAACTTAAGAGGCCTTCTGGACTTTAAGTTTGCCAAGGAGCCTATTCCCATCGACCAGGTTGAGAGTGTTGAGGATATTGTAAAACGATTTAAGACAGGTGCCATGTCCTACGGTTCTATTTCCCAGGAAGCACATGAGACATTGGCTATTGCCATGAACCATCTCCATGGAAAATCCAATACCGGTGAGGGTGGTGAAAGTGATGAGCGTCTGGATTCAGCAGGAACAGACAATGACCGCTGCTCTGCGATCAAACAGGTAGCCAGCGGACGTTTCGGTGTTACCAGCCGTTATCTGGTTTCCGCAAGAGAGATCCAGATCAAGATGGCACAGGGTGCAAAGCCGGGTGAGGGCGGACATCTTCCTGCAAAGAAGGTATATCCGTGGATCGCAAAAACCCGTCATTCCACACCGGGAGTCAGCCTGATCTCTCCGCCGCCACATCATGATATCTACTCTATCGAGGATCTGGCAGAATTGATCTATGACCTGAAAAACGCCAATAAATATGCGGATATTTCCGTAAAGCTGGTTTCTGAGGCGGGTGTTGGTACGGTTGCAGCCGGTGTTGCAAAGGCCGGTGCACAGACTGTTCTGATCTCCGGATATGACGGAGGTACAGGAGCAGCGCCAAGAAGCTCTATCCATAATGCAGGACTTCCATGGGAGCTTGGACTTGCAGAAACACATCAGACGCTGATCATGAACGGACTTCGTAACCGTGTACGTATCGAGACAGACGGTAAGCTGATGAGCGGCCGTGACGTTGCCATTGCAGCACTTCTCGGTGCAGAGGAATTCGGTTTTGCAACAGCGCCACTTGTAACGATGGGCTGCGTGATGATGAGAGTCTGCAATCTGGATACCTGCCCGGTAGGTGTGGCTACACAGAACCCGGAGCTGCGTAAGAGATTCCGCGGAAAACCGGAGTATGTGGAGAACTTCATGCGCTTTATTGCACAGGAGCTGAGAGAGTACATGGCACGCCTTGGTGTTGCCACCATCGATGAGATGGTAGGTCGTACAGACCTTCTTACAGTTTCTGACAGTGTGCAGGAGCCGCATAAGGGTAAGGTTGACTTAAGTGCCATCCTGAATAACCCATATGCAGGAAAGGGCAAAGTAACCTTTGATCCGAAGGCTGTATACAATTTCAATCTTGAGAAAACTCTGGATGAAAAAGTTCTGGTCAAGAAATGTGCACCGGCGATCCAGAAGGGTGAGAAAGTTTCTGTTGATGTAAATGTTACCAATACAGACCGTGCATTTGGTACCATCCTCGGATCTGAGATCACAAGAAATCATAAGGATGGACTTCCGGAGGATACGGTAACTGTAAACTGTACAGGTGCAGGCGGACAGAGCTTCGGTGCCTTTATTCCGAAAGGACTGACATTGAAACTGACCGGTGACAGCAACGACTACTTCGGAAAAGGCCTTTCCGGTGGAAAGCTAATCGTTAAGGTTCCAGAGAAGGCCGGATACAAGGCTGAAGAGAACATCATCGTCGGAAACGTGGCACTCTATGGTGCGACCAGCGGAACTGCATTTATCAACGGCGTTGCCGGTGAGCGTTTTGCAGTACGTAACTCCGGTGCGGTTGCAGTTGTTGAGGGTGTTGGCGAGCATGGCTGCGAGTACATGACAGGCGGCCGTGTGGTAGTTCTTGGAAAAACAGGAAAGAACTTTGCAGCAGGTATGAGCGGCGGTATCGCTTATGTCCTTGATGTGGATAACGTTCTTTATAAGAACCTCAATAAAGCAATGATCTCCATTGAAAAAGTGGAGAATAAATATGATAAAAAAGAGCTTCGTGATCTTATCGAGGCTCATGTGGAAGCAACAGGCTCTGAGATCGGTAAGAAGGTGCTGGCTGATTTTGATTCCTATCTGCCTCACTTCAAAAAACTCATTCCGGATGAGTACAAGAGAATGATCACATTAAGTGCAAAGCTGGAAGAAAAAGGTCTGACCAGCCAGCAGGCACAGATGGAAGCGTTCTATGAGAGCATCGGCGTGAAACATTAAGGAGGATGAGGAAATGGGAAAGCCAACTGGATTTTTAGATTATGAAAGAGAAACGGCAAAGGTTCTGCCGCCAAAGGAACGTATTCAGAATTTCAACGAATTTCGTATTCCATTAAATAAAGAAAAACAGAAACTTCAGGGAGCACGCTGCATGGCCTGCGGCGTCCCCTTCTGCCAGTCAGGTATGATGATCGGCGGAATGGCTTCCGGCTGCCCGCTGCACAACCTGGTTCCTGAGACAAATGATCTTGTGTACACAGGAAACTGGAAGCAGGCATTCCTTCGTTTAAACAAGACACACAGCTTTCCGGAGTTTACATCCAGAGTGTGTCCAGCACTTTGCGAAGCTGCATGTACCTGTAACCTGAACGGAGATCCGGTCAGCACAAAGGAGAATGAGAAAGCGATCATTGAGACAGCCTATGCAGAAGGATGGGTAAAACCGCAGATCCCGCCTGTCCGCACAGGAAAGACGATCGCAGTCATCGGAAGCGGACCTTCCGGACTGGCAGCAGCACAGCAGCTGAACCGTCGCGGACACAGCGTAACCGTATTTGAGAGAAACGACCGTATCGGAGGACTTCTCCGTTACGGTATCCCGAATATGAAACTTGAGAAAAAAGTCATCGACCGCAGACTGAAACTGATGGAAGAGGAAGGCGTGAAATTTGTCACCAATATCAATGTTGGGGTGGACATTACAGCAGAGCAGCTTCTGAAAGATTACGACCGTGTCCTTCTCTGCTGCGGAGCTTCCCATCCAAGAGATATCAAGGTTCCGGGAAGAGATGCCAAGGGAATTTACTTTGCAGTGGATTTCCTGAAGCAGGTAACAAAAAGTCTTCTGGATACAGATTTTGCAAAATTCCCATATGAGCTTGCAAAGGGCAAAAATGTTCTGGTCATTGGCGGTGGTGATACTGGTAATGACTGTGTGGGAACATCCATCCGTCTGGGGGCGAAATCTGTAACACAGCTTGAGATGATGCCGCAGCCTCCTGCAGCAAGAACTCCTTCCAATCCATGGCCGGAGTGGCCGAAGGTCCTGAAAACTGATTACGGCCAGGAAGAGGCTATTGCAGTATTCGGCCATGATCCTCGGATCTATCAGACAACCGTTACCGAGTTTATCAAGGACAAAAAAGGAAATGTCTGCAAGGCCAAAATCGTAAAACTGAAAAGCGTAAAGGATGAAAAGACCGGAAGATTCAATATGGTACCGGTCGAGGGCAGTGAGGAAGTGATCCCTGCAGATGTGGTCCTTATTGCGGCAGGCTTCCTTGGCAGCGAGAAATATGTGACAGATGCTTTCCGTGTAGCGCTTACACCAAGAACCAATGTGGAAACAAAACCGGAGCAGTATGCAACAAGCGTAGATCGTGTGTTCACAGCAGGTGATATGCATCGTGGACAGTCCCTTGTCGTATGGGCGATCCATGAGGGACGTGAGGCTGCGAAAGCAGTGGATGAATCACTGATGAGCTATTCATATTTACAGTAAAATAACAGGTACCAGGGGCAAAAGGTCAAAAAAACTGTTCGTGTTTCCGCGATAAAGCTTTTGAACTTTTGCCCCTTTTAAAAAATGGTTGACAAAGAATTGACCGATTGCTATAATTACGTCCATGAACAAGGGTGTTCTTCAGGAGCGGAAGCTCTCTGAAGTGCACCCTTTTTCTGATTTTGAGGGTAATTATTTTGTGTGATGAGGAAATAAAGGAGAGAATACTATGGGGAATTATACCAGAGAAGAGATTCTTGCAATGGCAGAGGAGGAAGACGTAGAGTTCATCCGCCTCCAGTTTACAGATATGTTTGGAACTCTGAAAAATATTGCGATCACAGCAAGAGAGCTTCCAAGAGCCCTGGATAACCAGTGCGTTGTATATGGCTCTCATATTGCGGGCATTGTGGGAGAGAAGGAGCCGGATCTGATCCTGTATCCGGACTATGATACCTTTTCAATTCTCCCATGGCGTCCTCAGCAGGGAAAGGTCGCAAGACTGATCTGTGATATGCGCCGTGCAGATGGGTCTGAGCATGAGATGAGCTCCAGATATATTCTGAAAAAAACAGCGCAGGCAGCAGAGGAGGCAGGGTATACCTGTTATGTTGACCCGGAATGCGAGTTTTTCCTGTTTCATATTGATGATAACGGAATGCCTACAACGGTTTCTCACGAAAAGGCCGGATATCTGGATGTAAGTCCGGTGGACTTGGGCGAAAATGCAAGACGTGACATGGTACTGACTCTTGAGGATATGGGATTTGAGGTGGAATCCTCTCATCATGAGACAGCACCCGCACAGCATGAGATTGCCCTTCATTACGGGGAAGCGCGTGAGATGGCAGACGAAGTTATAACCTTTAAGATGGCGGTAAGAACTGTAGCCAAACGTCATGGACTTCATGCGACATTTATGCCGAAGCCAAGACGGGAAGTAAACGGTTCAGCCATGCATATCCATTTTTCGCTGTTTAAAAATGGAAAAAATATTTTCGTGGATCCGGAGGATCCGACCAGATTAAGTGAAGAGGCATACTATTTTATCGGAGGTCTTCTGGCTCACAGCCGTGAGATGACTCTGATCACCAATCCGCTTGTAAATTCTTATAAGCGTCTTGTACCTGGATTTGATGCGCCTACAGAGCTGACCTGGACGAGAAATAACCAGAATTCACTGGTAAGGATCCCGAGAGTCAATGGTGCTGATACCAGGATCGAGCTTCGAAGCCCGGATGCTGCATCCAACCCATACCTTGTTTTTGCGGTATGCCTGGCAGCGGGCCTGGATGGAATCCAGAAGAAGATCTATCCTACAAAAGCTTCTAACCGTTCTCTTTCCGAGTCGGATCAGAAGGAACAGGGTATCGAGAATTTACCGGAGAACCTGCGGGAAGCGATCACACTGTTTGAGGACAGCAGCTGGATGAAGGAAATCCTTGGAGAAGCTTTCTGCAAACAGTATGCGCAGGCAAAGAGAAAAGAGTGGTTGCGTTATTCCCAGGAGATTTCCGACTGGGAGATCGAGGAGTATCTGTATCGGATCTGATGAACGAGGCATAATGGGACGAAAGAGAGTGGCGGCTTATGAACACGAGTATCGTGATTGCATTACCGAAAATAGAAGATGCAAAAAAGATCCGCACAGTCCTTAACCGATATGGATTCACGGTGGCGGCAGTATGCAATTCAGGTGCCAATGCCCTTGCCAGTATCTCGGAGCTTGATGGCGGCGTTCTGCTTTGCGGTTATCATCTTCAGGATATGTACTACCGTGATCTTCTGGACTATATGCCGGATTATTTTGAAATGCTGCTTATGGCCTCCCGGGGAGTGATCAGTGAGGCGCCAACATCCATTTTATGTGTGGGAATGCCTCTGAAGGTCGGAGATCTGGTAAATACGGTGAGCATGATGATCTCTCAGATCGAAAGGCGCTGGAAAAAAGATAAGAAAAAGCCGAAGCAGCGTTCATGGAAAGAACAGAATTATATTTCAAATGCAAAGATGCTTTTAATGGAAAGAAATCACCTGAGCGAGGATGACGCATACCGCTATATCCAGAAATGCAGTATGGATTCCGGAACCAATATGGTTGAAACGGCCCAGATGGTTCTGATGCTTTTATATGATTCTGTGTAAAAAACAACAGGGCGGACAGAAATGATCTGCTCTGAATGCCTGATATCACACCGGATCGGGAAAAATTCCGCAGGGGATTTCCTGATTCGGTGAAACTACTTTGAATTGGAGGATGAGGGAATGGAATTTATGGATGGAATCTGTAAGACTAGAGAATGTGCCTGGGATGTGCTTCTTTCCGAGAGCATGAAAGACCAGGAAGCAACAGTGGAAGGTGCAATACACAGCATCCGTAATATGGGTGACGTGGCATTTGTGATACTTCGAAAAAAAGAAGGGCTTTTTCAGACCGTATATGAAAACGACAAGACAAATGTTTCCATTCATGATCTGAAGGAGGCGATGTGTGTGCGCCTCACAGGAACTCTTCATGAGGAAGAAAGAGCACCTCACGGAAGAGAACTCCGCATCAGCCATGTGGAGATCCTTTCCTCACCTGCAGAGCCTCTTCCGCTGGCCATCGACAAATGGAAGCTGAACACTTCCCTGGAGGCAAAGCTGAATTATCGTCCTATCGCCCTGCGTAATGTGCAGGAGCGTGCAAAATTCAAGATCCAGGAGGCTCTGGTGCGGGCATTTCGTGATTACCTCTATGAGAAGGGGTTCACCGAGATCCACACACCGAAGATCGGAGCCAGAGGTGCAGAGGGTGGTGCAAACCTGTTCAAGCTGAGTTATTTCCATAAACCGGCAGTTCTGGCACAGAGCCCGCAGTTTTATAAACAGATGATGGTAGGTGTTTTTGACCGTGTATTTGAGACCGGCCCTGTATTCCGTGCAGAGAAGCATAATACAAAACGTCATCTGAATGAATATACAAGCCTTGATTTTGAGATGGGCTATATCAACGGATTTGAGGATATCATGGAGATGGAAACCGGATTTCTCCAGTATGCGGTAGAACTTCTTAAGAAAGACTACGCTCATGAGATTTCCATTCTGAAGGTGGAGCTTCCGAAGGTGGACAAGATCCCGGCAGTACGTTTTGACAAGGCCAAAGAGCTGGTAGCCGAAAAATATAATCGTAAGATCCGCAACCCATATGATCTGGAGCCGGAGGAAGAAGCGCTGATCGGAAGATATTTCAAAGAAGAATATGATGCTGATTTTGTTTTTGTCACACATTATCCGTCTAAGAAGCGTCCGTTCTACGCAATGGATGATCCGTCAGATGAGAAATTTACATTAAGCTTTGACCTTCTGTTCAAGGGACTTGAGGTAACTACAGGCGGACAGCGTATCCATGATTATCAGATGCTGAAGGATAAGATCGCAGCCCGTGGTATGGATGAAGAGGGTATGGAGCAGTACCTGGATACCTTCAAGCATGGAATGCCGCCTCACGGAGGACTTGGAATCGGACTGGAACGTCTTACCATGCAAATCCTCGGAGAAGAAAACGTTCGTGAGACCTGTCTGTTCCCACGTGATATGAACAGACTTGAGCCGTAATAAGGAGAAAAAAGATGGCAAAGATAATCGATGATGAAACAATGGAAAATGTCTGCATCCTTGCAAAACTTTCTCTGACAGAGGATGAAAAGGAAAAAGCAAAAGAGGACATGCAGAAGATGCTGGATTATGTAGACAAGCTGGATGAACTTGACACTTCTTCCGTAGAGCCCATGTCCCATATTTTTGAGGACGAAAATGTATTTCGTGAAGATATTGTGACAAACGGAGACAATCATGAGGCGATGCTTGCCAATGCACCGAAACAGAAAGAAAACCAGTATCAGGTTCCGAAAACAATTGGATAAGACAGGAGACAGGACATGGATTTGGGAAAATTAACCGCATTACAGCTTGCGGAAAAGATCAAGCAGCATCAGATAAGCGTCCTGGACGGTGTGAAATACGTATTTGATCAGATCGAAGCAAAAGAGGACAAGGTCCACGCTTATCTTGATACTTACAAAAAAGAAGCCTATGCAAGAGCAAAAGAGGTACAGAAGGGCATTGAGGATGGAACCTATACAGGACTTCTTGCCGGTGTACCTATTGCAATTAAGGATAATATCTGCATTAAGGGAAAAACAACTACCTGTGCATCAAAGATCCTTGAGAATTTTGTGCCGCAGTACAATGCCGAGGTTATTGACCGTCTGGAACAGGCAGGTCTTGTGATCATCGGAAAGACAAACATGGATGAGTTCGCCATGGGAAGTACCACAGAGACATCCGCTTACGGCGTCACCAGAAACCCGTGGGATCTGGAGCATGTTCCGGGCGGCTCCTCCGGCGGCTCCTGTGCGGCAGTGGCAGCAGGAGAGACTTACCTGGCACTGGGTTCTGATACCGGCGGTTCCATCCGTCAGCCAAGCTCCTACTGCGGTGTTACCGGAATCAAACCGACCTACGGAACAGTATCCCGTTACGGACTGGTTGCTTATGCATCCTCTCTGGATCAGATCGGACCGGTTGGAAAAGATGTTGCGGACTGTGCGGCACTCCTTGAGATCATTGCCGGACACGATGCAAAAGACAGCACTTCCATGAAGAGAGAGGATCTTGCTTTCTCCTCTTCCATGACAGATAAGATCGTGGGAATGAAATTCGGTGTGCCGAAGGAATATCTCTCAGAGGGACTGAACCCGGAGGTAAAAGAGGCATTTATGAATACGCTGAAAAGCCTTACCGAGATGGGTGCAGTCGTAGAATTTTTCTCCATGAAGACAACAGAATATATGATCCCTGCTTACTACATCATTGCCAGCGCAGAGGCCAGCTCCAATCTGGAGCGCTTTGACGGTGTGAAGTACGGCTTCCGTGCAAAAGAGTACGAGGGACTTCATGATATGTACAAGAAGACAAGGACTGAAGGTTTCGGCGAGGAAGTAAAACGCCGTATCATGCTTGGCTCCTTTGTGTTAAGCTCCGGTTACTACGATGCTTACTATCTGAAAGCACTTCGCACAAAAGCCCTTATCAAAAAGGAATTTGATCAGGCCTTTTCCAAATATGATGTTCTTCTTGCCCCGGCATCACCGTTTACCGCACCGAAGCTGGGAGAGAGCCTGAAAGATCCTCTTGCCATGTATCTTGGCGATATTTATACGGTAGCAGTAAACCTGTGCGGACTTCCCGGAATCACAGTTCCATGCGGAAAAGACGCAGCAGGACTTCCGATCGGGATCCAGATGATCGGTGACTGCTTCAAAGAAAACAACCTGTTCCGCGCAGCACACGCCTATGAGAAAAAACGTGGTGATTTCGGAACAGCAATGGAAGGGGGAGAAAAGGCATGAAACAGTATGAGACAGTCATAGGACTTGAGGTGCATGTGGAGCTTGCCACAAAAACAAAGATCTTCTGCGGATGCTCCACAGAATTCGGAGGCGCACCAAATACACATACCTGCCCGGTCTGCACCGGTATGCCGGGCTCTCTTCCGGTCCTCAACAAAAAAGTGGTAGAGTTTGCCATCAAGGCAGGTCTTGCGGCAAACTGTCATATCCATCAGTACTGTAAGTTTGACCGTAAGAACTATTTTTACCCGGATAATCCCCAGAACTACCAGATCTCTCAGCTGTATCTGCCGATCTGCTATGACGGAGCTGTTGAGATCGAGACTTCCGCAGGCAAAAAGACCGTACGTATCCATGAGATGCATATGGAGGAGGATGCCGGTAAGCTGATCCATGATGAGTGGGAGGACTGCTCCCTGGTTGACTACAACCGAAGCGGGGTACCGCTGATCGAGATCGTATCCGAGCCGGATATGAGAAGTTCCGAGGAGGTTATCGCATATCTGGAAAAGCTCCGCTGCACCATGCAGTATCTTGGAGTTTCTGACTGTAAGCTCCAGGAGGGCTCCATGCGTGCCGATGTCAACCTTTCCGTCCGTGAGGTGGGAAGTGAGACCTTCGGAACAAGAACAGAGATGAAGAACCTGAACTCCTTCAAGGCCATTGCGAGAGCGATCGAAGGAGAGAGAGAACGTCAGATCGAGCTTCTGGAAGAAGGAAGAGCCGTTGTACAGGAGACAAGAAGATGGGACGATAACAAAGAGTCTTCCCATGCTATGCGTTCCAAGGAGGATGCAAAGGATTACCGTTACTTCCCGGACCCGGATCTTCCGCCGATCCACATTTCCGATGCATGGATCGAAGAGCTGCGTACTTCCATTCCGGAGCTTCGTGAAGCCAAGATGGAGCGTTATCAGAAGGAGTATGAGCTTCCGGCTTATGATGCAGGGATCCTGACCGAATCCAGACATCTGGCAGGACTTTTTGAGGAGACAGCAGTTCTTCTCGGAAACCCGAAAAAGGTGGCAAACTGGTTTATGGTGGAGGTTCTCCGCCTGACAAAGGACAAGGGCCTTGATCCGGAAATGGTAAGCTTTACCCCGAAGCATCTGGCAGACCTTCTTTCCATGGTGGAGAAAAAAGAGGTCAGCGCACAGAATGCCAAGAAAGTATTTGAAAAAGTGTTTGACGAGGATATTGATCCGGTTGTATATATAGAAGAGAATGGTCTTAAGATCGTAGAAGATACAAGCCTTCTCACCGAAACTGTGAAAAAGATCGTAGATGCAAACCCTGGACCGCTGGCAGAGTTTCTGGGCGGCAAGGATAAGGTTATGGGATTTTTTGTAGGACAGCTGATGAGAGAGCTGAAAGGCAAGGCAAATCCTGACAGCGTCAGAAAAGCACTGGCAGAGGAAATTGAGAGAAGGAGATAAAATACTATGGTTACAGTAAATCAGAATTATTTAAAACTTCCGGGAAGCTATCTGTTTTCCAATATCGCAAAGAAGGTAAGCGCATATAAGGAGGCCAATCCGGAATTTAAGGATTCTGTGATCAGTCTTGGAATCGGTGATGTGACACAGCCCCTTGCACCGGCGATCATCGATGCCCTTCATAAATCCGTAGACGAGATGGCACACGCAGAAACCTTCCACGGATATGCTCCGGATCTCGGATATGAGTTCTTAAGAAGTGCCATTGCAAAAAATGATTATCAGTCCAGAGGCTGCGACATCAGCGCAGATGAGATCTTTGTTTCCGATGGAGCAAAAAGTGATTCCGGAAACATCCAGGAGATTTTCGGACTGGATAACAAGGTTGCGGTCTGCGACCCGGTTTATCCTGTATATGTAGATACCAACGTTATGGCTGGACGTACTGGCCTTTATAACAAAGAGCGTGAGAATTTTGACGGTGTGATCTACATGCCCTGCAAAGAGGAGAATGGTTTCCTTCCGGAGATCCCGGCAGATGAAGTACCGGATCTGATCTATCTCTGCTTCCCGAACAATCCCACCGGTGGTGCGATCACAAAGGCAGCTCTTCAGGAGTGGGTCGACTACGCCAACAAAAACGGCTGCGTGATCATCTATGATGCAGCATATGAGGCATATATTTCTGAGGAGGATGTCCCGCACAGCATTTATGAGTGCGAGGGTGCAAGAACCTGTGCCATCGAGCTTCGAAGCTTTTCCAAAAATGCTGGCTTTACAGGCGTTCGTCTTGGCTTTACCGTTGTTCCGAAGGAACTGGTGCGTGATGGCGTAGAGCTTCACAGTCTCTGGGCAAGACGCCACGGAACCAAGTTTAACGGTGCTCCGTACATTGTACAGAGAGCAGGCGAGGCTGTTTACTCTCCGGAGGGAAAAGTACAGCTGAAGGAGCAGATCGCTTATTACATGCGTAATGCAAAGACGATCCTGGAGGGCCTTTCCGCAGCAGGATTTTCCGTGTCCGGTGGAAAAAATGCTCCATATATCTGGCTGAAAACACCGGATCAGATGACCTCCTGGGAGTTCTTTGATTATCTCCTTGAGAAAGCACACATCGTAGGAACACCAGGTTCAGGCTTTGGTGCACATGGTGAGGGATATTTCCGTCTGACAGCATTCGGAAGCTATGAGAATACTCTTGAGGCAATTGAGAGAATTAAAAATTTGTAATATGAGTATAAATTGCGGAGTAGGTCTTTGAAAAAGAGCTGCTTCGTTTTTTAACCGGATCAAAGAAGTATCCTGCTTCAATTGCGAATGTCCACTTGCTCTGAATCAAAGAAGCTCCCGGCAGGGCTGCGAAAAGCAATAAACAGTGGAAAAAATTTGCCTGTAAGTTAATTTGCGAAAATAACAATAAGGATTGCGAAAATTTATCATATCATTTATAATTGTACAGGAAGTAAGGCACAGGCCGCAGAAAGCCTGTGTTCATAAAATTTCACAAATTTATGCAATCACGAAAGGGGATTTTATCATGGGTATCAGAAGAGTAGAAAATATGTGCGGCGGTAAAGGTCATGTGATCATCAAAGACATCCTTGAGGGAGACGAGCTGAAGGGAAAATGCGGACTTTACGCACAGGTTACCATCGAAAAAGGATGTTCTCTGGGATACCATGAGCATCATGGCGAGACAGAAACCTACTATATCTTAAGCGGCGAAGGCGAGTACGACGATAACGGCGTGAAACGCCCGGTAAAGGCCGGCGACATCACCATCACACCAGATGGAAAAGGACACGGTCTTACCAATACAGGCGACACAGATCTTGTGTTTATGGCACTGATCATTTTTGACTGATCCATATAGAAGAAAACAGAAGTGAGACAGAAGGGCGGCCTTTTTGAAGAGGCTGCTCTTTTTACGACTGAGGCGTAACCTGTGTCGGAGTATAAATTCTGGGATGAAAGATTCTCTGTCTCAGATTGTTATTAAACGAAATGTATTAATTGTATAAACAAAAAATATTTTTGGATTTTTTTAGAAAAAAACTGTTGACATACAAAAAGCACTTTGCTATACTATCACTTGTCGCGAGGGAGAAGATAAAGAATCCCGAAGAAATGCGATATGCGGAAGTGTCGGAACTGGCAGACGAGCAAGACTAAGGATCTTGTGAGCATTGCGCTCGTGTGGGTTCAAGTCCCATCTTCCGCATTTTTTATTTGAGAAACCTGCATCTGGAAACGGATGCAGTTTTTTTGCTACCTAAAAATATCTGTAAAAAAGGAATCCGGATAGAATATATCATGTTTATATGATATGATAGAAGAAAATGGAAGGAGCATAGTCATATGAGAAGAAAAAGTGCAGGAAAAAAGATCATGGTCGTACTTGTAGCGGCAAGTCTGGCACTGACTCCGGCGGAGCTGACAGTGGCGGCAGAAATGGAACCAGAGGGTGCGGAAGCAACATTTTTGGCAGAAGAAAGTGGAGATGCTGCATCCTCAGATCAAGAAGATACTGCAGAGACGGAAGCAGAGATTGCAGATGGATCAGCTGCTACAGAGGAACAGGAAACCACAGATACAGACAAGCCAGATACCGGGAATAACGTACAGGAGAATGCGGAAACAGGCGTAATGGAGCCTGGTGAAGAAGCGCCAGAGGGTACTGCAGAAGAGGAAGATCCGGAGACTCCGGAAGCGGCAATGGATGCAGCCGAAGCGTTGGAGGAATGCGAACAGGAAGAAGAAAACGCAGCTTTTGATGATGGAACGAAGGATGCAGTGCAGGCATCTGCAGAATACTCTGATGGAAAATTTACGTGGGTACTGGACGGGAATGGAACACTGACCATTACGGGAAATAACATGGAGTTGACAAAAAATGAGATATCTGAAAGTGCTTTGGAGAAGGCAGGCATCGATTTTTCTAGAGTAAATAAGCTTGTAATCGGGAATGGGATCACAGGCTTTGATAGATGGGGCATGTGGAATCTGAAAAAATATATTAAGGAACTGGAAATCCATGGAAATGCAGGCATGAATATGCCGGAGCAATGCTTTTACGATGTGCCAAATATAGAGAGTGTGGTGATATCCGGTGCAGTGGATGTGCCGAGAGATATGTTTGGAAAATGTACCGGGCTGAAAAAGGTTACATTAAAAAATGGAGTGAGGTCTATTGGAGAGGATGCCTTTCGAGATTGCAGCAGTCTGGAGGGTGTGATATTTGAGAATACAGTATTGGAAAAAATCAGTGACGGAGCATTTTGGGGCTGCAGTGCGCTGAGTTCTATTGTGTTACCGGATTCCGTAACAGAAATAGAAAGGAATGCATTTTTCGAGACCGGACTCAGAAATATCCAGCTTCCGGAAAAACTGACGCTGATAGGAGGAGGGGCATTTTGTAACTGCAAAAATCTGAAGCAGGTACAGCTTCCGCCTCAATTAAAAGAGCTGGGTGAGGGTGCATTTTTTAACTGCGAAAATCTGACACAGATCCAGCTTCCGGCTCAGTTAAATAAATTAGGGACAGATGCATTCAGAAATTGTACATCATTGGATAAGATTGACATACCTGCCGGTCTGACGCAGATCGGGCCTGATACATTTTGCAATACCGGGCTGACCAGTGTGACCTTACATGAGGGACTGACGAAGATCGAAGATGGGGCGTTTCATGATTGCCTTAAGCTGAAAAAGATCCGTATTCCGAAATCAGTTACAGATATTGGTGGACTGGCATTAGGAATACGTTATAACAGGGGAAATGGTGCAGAGGAAGTTATTCCCGGTGGTTTTACAGTAGAAGGTTATACAGGCTCGGCAGCGGAACGATATGTAAAGAGAATGCATCAATGTGAAAATTTATATCATGTATTTTTTAAAGATGTGAAATTTGTTTCCATTGGTGGACAGACTGCAGCGGTTACCAATATCAGCAAAACAAAGATATCCGCACTTAAGACCGGGGCCTTTACCGGAAAGCCGCTGACCCAGGCACTCACCATAACCTACGGCGGTAAGAAGCTTGTAAACGGAAGGGATTACACCCTTACCTGGAAGAATAATAAAAACATCGGAACTGCATCCGTTACGATCAAAGGAAAAGGAAAATATAACGGTTCTGTTACAAAAAAATTCCGGATCACGGTTCAGAAAAACGCAGTCTATACAGTCAGCAGGCTGAAATATAAGATATCCAATGCAGACACATCCGGCAAGGGAACCGTAGTCTTTACCGGAGCTACGGATAAGGCAGCAAGAAAGACACTTACGATCCCGACGACAGTAAAGATTGGTGGAAAGAGCTTTCGTGTAACAGCCATTGGCACCTCTGCAATGTCCGGAGCGAAGAAGCTGACAACAGTGAAAATCGGAGCGAATATAATGACAGTAGGTGCGAAAGCCTTCTGCGGCTGCAGTAAACTCTCCAATGTAACGATCTTCAGCACAAAGCTTACGACAGCGAAGACCGGAGCCAATGCATTTAAGGGGATCCGTTCCAACTGCAGATTTAAAGTACCGGCTTCCAGGGTAAGTGCATACAAAAAACTCCTCCGTGCAAAGGGTGCCGGACCAAAGATAATCGTGACAAAATAACAGAAAAACCGAAAAAATAGAAAACTTTTGAAAAAAGGTGTTGACATACAAGATCCACTTTGCTATACTATCACTTGTCGCGAGGGAGAAAATAAAAAATCCCAAGGAAATGCGGTCATGCGGAAGTGTCGGAACTGGCAGACGAGCAAGACTAAGGATCTTGTGAGCATTGCGCTCGTGTGGGTTCAAGTCCCATCTTCCGCATTGGAAATTTCCAATGAAATGCGATATGCGGAAGTGTCGGAACTGGCAGACGAGCAAGACTAAGGATCTTGTAAGCATTGCGCTTGTGTGGGTTCAAGTCCCATCTTCCGCATGACTTTAAAACAGAGCTGTGAATTGCAGCTCTGTTTTTGGCTATATGAAAGTAAATTATTGCATGCCTGCACTGGTGAGAAGCTGAAATGGGAAGATCTGCGTGATATATTTGTATTCGTTTCATATACAATAGGATAATTTTGGACATCTTAAGGGCTGATCAGACCGTAACTCCAATATTTTTTGAATTATTTTTTCAGAAAAGAGGAATTTGTGGTTTTGTGTAGAATATAATTAACAGAGGGTATTTTGTCGCCGCTGTTTGTCAGACTGTGGAGGAAATGCTTATGAACATCAGAGAGAGCATGGAACAGAGAGAACGGGAGCTTTTGAGCCCTTATGCTTCTCACAGCGCAGATACCAGAGGCCGGGAGCACCCGGAAGAGGAATGCGATGTGCGGACAACGTATCAGAGAGACAGAGACAGGATCCTTCACTGTAAGGCTTTTCGCCGTATGAAGGATAAGACACAGGTGTTTCTGGCACCACAGGGAGATCATTACCGTACCAGGCTGACACATACACTGGAGGTATCGCAGATCGCCCGGACTATTGCCAAGGCACTTCGCCTAAATGAAGATCTGGTGGAAGCAATCGCTTTGGGACATGATCTGGGGCATACGCCTTTTGGACATGCAGGAGAGAGAGCACTGGATCAGGTACATCCGGGTGGCTTTGCACACTATAGGCAGAGCGTCCGGGTTGTGGAAGTACTGGAGAAGAACGGAAACGGGCTGAACCTTACCTGGGAAGTCCGAAATGGGATCATGAATCACCGCACCAGCGGAAATCCTTTCACACTGGAAGGACAGGTGGTACGTTTTTCTGACAAGATCGCCTATATCCACCATGATATGGACGATGCCCAGCGGGCAGGGATCATCACAGAAGATGATATTCCTGTCACAATGAGAACTTTTCTGGGCTATACCACGAGAGAACGGCTGAATACTTTCGTACATAATATTATAGAGAACAGTATGGGGAAAGACAGCATCTCCATGTCGCCGGATGTTTTTGAGGCGATGATGGAGCTTCGGGCGCTGATGTTCCGGAATGTCTATGAGAATCCGGTTGCCAGGAAGGAAGAGGATAAAGTGATCCAGATGCTGAGTGAACTGTACGGATATTATACTGACCATCCGGAGGCAATGTCCCGGGAATACAGGGAATTGGTGGAATACCGGGGAGTACCTAAGGAACAGGCAGTATGTGATTATATTTCGGGAATGACGGATCAGTATTCCATGGAGAAATTCAGGGAGATCTATATACCGAGAGCCTGGGAGGTCTATTAAATGGAAAAGAGGGATAAGCATGCGTTATTCAGATGACATCATAGAAGAAGTCCGAATGAAAAATGACATTGTAGACGTGATATCCCAGTATGTGAAACTGACACGGAGGGGGAGTTCCTATTTTGGGCTGTGTCCCTTCCATAATGAGAAAACCCCTTCCTTTTCCGTAACACCATCCAAGCAGATGTATTACTGCTTTGGCTGCGGGGCAGGAGGAAACGTATACAATTTTATCATGGAATATGAGAATTACTCGTTTGGTGAGGCGCTGTCACATCTGGCTGACCGGGCAGGGGTAGAGCTTCCGAAGATCGAGTATTCCAGAGAAGCCAGAGAAAAAGCAGAACAGAGAGCAAATCTTCTGGAGATCAACAAGCTGGCAGCACAGTACTTTTATTATCAGCTCCGGAGAGAAGGCGGAAAGACGGCTTACGGATATCTGACAGGAAGAGGTCTTTCCGAGGAAACCATCCGTAAATTCGGTCTTGGATATTCGGATAAGTATAGTGATGATCTGTACAAATATCTTAAGGGGAAGGGCTACAGTGATGAACTTCTCAGGGAATCCGGCCTGTTCAATGTAGATGAGCGGCGAGGTATGTATGATAAGTTCTGGAACCGTGTGATCTTCCCGATCATGGATGTAAACAACCGGGTCATTGGTTTCGGAGGTCGTGTCATGGGAGATGGCAAGCCCAAGTACCTGAATTCACCGGAGACGAAGATCTTTGATAAGAGCCGGAATCTTTACGGGCTGAATGTGGCCAGGACCACCAGGAAGAATTATCTGATCCTCTGTGAGGGATATATGGATGTGATCGCCATGCATCAGGCAGGCTTTACCAATGCAGTGGCGTCGCTTGGAACTGCACTGACCTCCGGACATGCAAGCCTTGTGAAACGTTACACCAAGGAAGTCCTGCTTCTTTATGACAGTGACGGTGCAGGGATCCGGGCGGCACTTCGTGCGATTCCGATCCTGCGGGAGGCGGGAGTCACGTCCAGGGTAGTAAGCCTGAAGCCCTGGAAGGATCCGGACGAGTTCATCAAGAATGAAGGAGCGGAGGCCTTTGAGGAACGTCTGAACCGGGCCATGGACAGCTTTATGTTTCGTGTACATATTGCGGAACAGGAATTTGCCATGGATGCACCCCAGGGACAGAATCAGTTTTTTGAGCGGTGTGCCGGGATGCTTCTGGAGCTTTCCGATGAACTGGAGAGGAATCTTTATATAGAAGCCATTGTAAAGGAATACGGCCGCTATGGAGTGGGCACGGAGGATATCCGGAAAAGGGTCAACACGCTGGCTCTGAAGGGAACGCCTGCAGAGAAACGGATCCAGCCAAAGTCCGGGACTCCGGAAACAAAGAAAAAGGAATCCGCCGCAGACAAAGCACAGAAGCTGATGCTGACCTGGCTTGTAAATTATCCGGGTATTTTTGAACAGGTGGAAAAATACATTTCCCCTTCCGATTTTGTGGTACCGCTGTATAAAGAGGTAGCCCAGATGCTGTTTGAACAGCATAAGGAGGGAGAGACCAATCCGGGAAAGCTTCTCAACGCCTTTACAGACAGTGAGGAGCAGCGGGAGGTGGCATCTCTTTTTAACGCCACCATCCATCTGGAAAACGAAGGAGAACAGCAGAGGGCTTTTTCCGATGCGCTGCTGCGGATCAAGGAAGAAAGCCTCAAAGAAAAAAACCGTACCTGGGACCCGTCAGACATGGCCGGGCTTCAGGAACTGATAAAAGCAAAAAAAGAACTGGAAGACCTTGGAAGAAAGAGGCAGCAGCTGCATATTTCTTTCAATTAAGGATAAAATATAAACACTATATGGAGGTATAGAGCACCTATGGAAATGAATATGGCAAAATTCAGCGAGAAACTTGTAGAGCTTCTTGAACTTGCAAAAAAGAAAAAGAATGTGCTGGAATATCAGGAGATCAGCGACTTTTTCAAGGACTCTCCACTGGAAGTGGATCAGATGGAGAAGGTTTTTGACTTCCTGGAGGCCAGCGGTGTGGACGTTCTCCGTATCACAGAAAATAGCGGTGACGAACTCCTCCTTGATAACGATATGGATATGGATGGGATGGAAGATGAAGAAGAGGTAGAGCTTGATAAGATCGACCTCTCTGTACCGGAAGGTGTCAGCATCGAGGATCCGGTCCGTATGTACCTGAAAGAGATCGGTAAAGTCAGTCTGTTAAGTGCAGATGAGGAGATCGAGCTTGCCAAGAGAATGGAAAAGGGGGATGAAGCTGCCAAGAAACGTCTGGCAGAGGCCAATCTCCGTCTTGTTGTCAGCATTGCAAAGCGTTATGTTGGACGTGGGATGCTGTTCCTCGACCTGATCCAGGAGGGAAATCTTGGCCTTATCAAAGCTGTTGAAAAATTTGATTACAGAAAAGGCTACAAGTTCAGTACCTATGCAACCTGGTGGATCCGTCAGGCTATCACAAGAGCCATTGCAGATCAGGCACGTACCATCCGTATCCCTGTGCATATGGTTGAGACTATCAACAAGCTGATCCGTGTTTCCCGTCAGCTGCTCCAGGAGCTTGGACGTGAACCTACGCCGGAGGAAATTGCTGAGGAGATGGACATGCCGGTAGACCGTGTACGTGAGATCCTTAAGATCTCTCAGGAGCCGGTATCTCTGGAAACTCCTATCGGTGAGGAGGAAGACAGTCATCTTGGCGATTTCATCCAGGATGATAATGTTCCGGTACCTGCAGATGCAGCTGCATTTACACTTCTGAAGGAGCAGCTGGTAGAAGTCTTAAGTACGCTTACTGACCGTGAACAGAAGGTTCTCCGCCTCCGTTTCGGACTGGACGACGGACGTGCCAGAACTCTGGAGGAAGTTGGTAAAGAGTTCAATGTCACAAGAGAGCGTATCCGTCAGATCGAGGCAAAAGCTCTGCGCAAGCTGCGTCATCCCAGCCGCAGCCGCAAGCTGAAGGATTATCTTGACTGATAAAAATATATCCGTACAGCTTTCCATGCGTCTTCGTGCCATTGCCGGTATGGTAACAAAAGGAAACCGGCTGGCAGACGTAGGATGTGACCATGGCTATCTGTCGATCTGGCTTGTCAGTGAAAAAACAGTTCCGTCAGCCATTGCCATGGATGTACGCCCGGGACCGCTTTCAAGAGCCAGGGAGAATATTACCCGTTATGGCCTTGAAGATTACATAGAGACCCGTTTGAGCGACGGGCTTGCGAAGCTTGAGCCAGGAGAAGGTGATACCCTGGTGATCGCGGGAATGGGTGGTCCTCTGATGGAAAGGATATTAAAGGATGGAGCGAAGGTCCGGGAGGGGTTTCAGGAACTGATCCTGCAGCCTCAGTCGGACCTTCCTCATTTCCGGCATTTTCTTTCTGAGATCGGCTGGGAGATCGTAAGGGAAGAAATGATAAAAGAAGACGGAAAATTTTATCCTATGATGAAAGCGGTACGTAACAATTCGGGAGAAAAGTCTGTTTACACAGAGGAAGAGGCCTGGTTTGGACCTCTCCTTCTGAAAAAATGTCACCCGGTCCTTAAAGAGTATCTTCTCCGGGAGGAAATGATTCGTAAGAAAATACTTGCCGGTCTTTCCGGGGCAGAGTCTGTTTCCGCAAAAACTCGTCTGGCAGAAGTAAAGGAGGAAATGGAGCTGATCCATACAGCTCTGAAACGATATGAAAGCATATGAACTGATCGAATGGCTGAATGAGCACCATCCGCAAAAATTTGCGGAGGACTGGGATAATGTGGGACTGCTGGTGGGAGATGACCAGAAAGAGATTTCCCATGTATTTCTTGCGCTGGATCTTACGGAACCGGTGTTGGATGAGGCGGTGGCTGCTGGTGCGGATATGATCCTTACCCATCACCCAATGATCTTTTCCGGGATCAAAAAGATCAACAATCATACCTTTACCGGAAGGAAGATCCTCCGTCTGATAAAGGAGGATATCCCGTATTTTGCCATGCATACCAATTATGATGTGATCGGAATGGCAGATTTAAGCGCAGAGCATCTGAAGCTTCAGGATACAAGGGTGCTTACAGTTACCGATGAATCCGGGGAGCAGCCGGAGGGGTTCGGAAGAGTAGGAAAGCTTCCCCATGTTATGACTCTTGGTGAGTTTGGAAAATATGTAAAAGAATGCAATCATCTTCCGGATGTGCGGGTTTACGGTGATCTGGATCGGAAGATCGAGACTGTGGCGATCTGTACAGGAAGCGGAAAGAGTATGATCGGTGATGTAATGGCCGCCGGTGCGGATGTATATGTGACCGGAGATATTGATTATCATACTGCCATTGATACTATGGCAGATGGTCTGGCGATCGTAGATGCCGGACATTACGGTACGGAGTATATTTTTGCGGAAGCTATGGAGAAGGAACTGAATGAGGCATTCTCTGCGCTTAAGACAACCTGCGCCAGTGTGAAAAATCCATATACTGTTTTGTAAAAGCGGATCGCAAAAAGTGCTTGTATTCATGAATATGTAGTGGGACGGAATACGATTATCCGTTTCGGAAAAATGAATTGTGAAACACATGGCTGTCCGAAAAATCGGGCAGCTGTATAAATATGTAAGCCTGTGGAGGGGATCGTTATGGAACAGACAATGATTAAAGTGACCATAAACGGAGAAACAAGGGAATACCCCAAAATGACACCGTATTCTGAGATCATAAGGGATTATGAGGGCAAAACAGAGTATCCGGTGATCCTTGTGACTGAGAACGGAAAGCTCCGTGAGCTTCACAAGAAGCTTCAGCATGACTGTACACTGGGATTTATAACCGCAAAGGACAGTGCCGGTCGAAAAACCTATCGGAGAAGTGCGATCTTTATTCTTTTGAAGGCAATTTTTGATGTAGCTGGAAAAGAGAATGTGGATCATGTTGTGATCCATTATTCTATTGGAAATGCTCTTTATTTTACTATGAAAGGCAGTGCTACCCTGGATCAGGAGCTTCTTGACCGGGTAAAAGTGCGGATGCGGGAACTGGTAGACCGGAAGCTTCCGATCTGCAAACGCAGTGTCAGCACGGATGATGCCGTTTCCATGTTCCACAGGCATCATATGTATGATAAAGAAAAGCTGTTCCGTTATCGGCGGGTTTCCAGAGTGAATATTTACAGCCTGGAAAATTTCGAGGATTATTTTTACGGATTTATGGCACCAGATACCGGCTATGTGAAGTATTTTGATCTGCAGCTTTATGATGAAGGCTTTGTGCTGATTCTTCCGAGACAGAAGAACCCGGATGTGCTGGAGCCTTTTGAACCCCAGGATAAGATCTTCCATGTGCAGAAGGAATCGGAAGAGTGGGGCGATAAGCTGGATGTTGCCACTGTAGGAGATCTCAATGACCGGATCACAAGAGAAGGTGTGCAGAGCCTGATGCTGATCCAGGAGGCACTCCATGAGGCCAAGATTTCTTCGATTGCCGAGGAGATCCGGAGAAGGGGCAATGTAAAGTTCGTAATGATCGCAGGTCCGTCTTCTTCCGGAAAGACCAGTTTTTCTCACAGATTATCTATTCAGCTTTCTGCTCATGGTCTGAAGCCGCATCCCATTGCTGTGGATAACTATTTTGTGGATCGTGAACATACGCCGTTGGATGAATTCGGAGAAAAGAATTATGAGTGTCTGGAAGCCATTGATACGAAGCAGTTTAATGAAGATATGCTGAATCTTCTTTCGGGAAAAACCGTGGATCTTCCTACATTTAATTTCAAGACCGGATGCAGGGAATACCGGGGAGACCAGCTTCAGCTTGGAAAAGATGATATCCTGGTTATCGAAGGCATTCACGGGCTTAATGACAAGCTGAGTTATGCCCTTCCAAAAGAGAGTAAGTTTAAGATCTATATCAGTGCGTTGACACAGCTGAACATTGATGAGCATAACCGGATCCCCACAACGGATGGAAGACTGATACGCCGAATTGTCCGTGATGCACGTACACGTGGAACTTCCGCAAAGGATACCATTGCAAGGTGGCCTTCTGTACGGAGAGGCGAGGAGCAGAATATTTTTCCGTTCCAGGAGGAAGCAGATGTGATGTTTAATTCAGCTCTTGTGTATGAGCTTGCCTGCCTGAAGGTTTATGCGGAACCGCTGCTTTTTGGAATTGACAAGAGTGAACCGGAGTATCAGGAGGCGAAGCGGCTTTTGAAGTTCCTGGATTATTTTGTGCCGGTGCCCAGTGAGGGTGTTCCGTTTAATTCGCTTCTGAGGGAGTTTATTGGCGGTAGTTGTTTTAATGTATAAATTAATTGTATGAATAAAAAAAGCTATGTGTAGATATAAGGCTCTATGCAATGCAGATATCGGTTGGCACAAAGATGAGAAGATTAGGATTTCTCTGTGCATAGGATCTGTGGTGTGTGGAGCCTTTTGAGTGTGAATCGGAAAAGTTAAAGTCCTCTGTGGTGCTGCGGATGGATGACGGGATTTACAGGACTTAAAGGAAAGGGAAAATGATCATGAAAGAAAAAATACAATTGACAAAACTGGCTCCAAACTGTGGCTGTGCAGCTAAGGTAGGACCGGGGACTCTGGCGGGAGTTCTTGGCGGGCTGCCAAAGTTCTGTGATCCGGATCTTCTGGTTGGAACGGACACTTCGGATGATGCTGCAGTTTACCGGGTGAGTGATGATCTGGCGCTGATCCAGACACTGGATTTTTTTACGCCTGTGGCAGATGATCCTTATGATTTCGGGCAGATCGCGGCGGCCAATGCGTTGAGTGATGTATATGCTATGGGTGGAACTCCAAAGACGGCTTTGAATATTGTGGCGTTTCCGAAGGATATGGATGTGGAGATTCTCGGGGAGATCCTGCGTGGTGGTGCAGATAAGGTGATGGAGGCTGGTGCGGTTCTTGCCGGTGGCCATACGATCCAGGATGATACACCAAAGTATGGGCTCAGTGTGACGGGTTTTGTAGATCCGAGGAAGTTCTGGAAGAATTTTGGAGCGCAGACCGGAGATAAGCTGATCCTGACGAAGGCGCTGGGTGCGGGGATCGTGAATACGGCGATCAAGGCGGATCTGGTGACGGAAGGTGCACGTAAGGCGGTTTTGGCTTCCATGAAGAAACTGAACCGGGATGCCTGTGAGGTTTTTAAAGAGTTTGAGGTTCATGCCTGTACGGATGTGACGGGGTTTGGTCTTGGGGGACATGCTACGGAGATGGCTGTGGCCAGTGACCGGACGGTTGTGATCGATACGGAGAAGCTGCCGGTGCTTCCGGATGTGGAGGAGTTTGCTTCTATGGGATTGATTCCGGGTGGGGCTTACAGGAACCGGGAGTTTGCTGAGAAAACCGGAGTGAAAAGTGTGGCAGAGCTCTGGCGGGAGGATCTGGTGTTTGATCCGCAGACTTCTGGGGGATTGCTGGCGGCGGTTCCGGAGAGGGATGTGCCGGAGATCATGAAGCGGCTGGATGCGGCTGGTCTGCAGGCTGGGGTGATCGGTGAGGTTGTGGATCGGCGGGAGTGGACGTTGGAGATCCGGTAGGAAATTAATTTACGAACGAATGTTTGGACGATAACGTCAGAGTGGATGGTTGCGTAGGGGGGATACTGCTGGGGAAAGTGGTGGAAGCAGAATGATGGATGGCGGATGGCGGACGACGGACGCCTGGGGGAGAGGATATCGGTCCGGGCAGGGACTCCGTCGGGGGATACTACTAGGACTCCGTGAGTCGGCTAAAAGCATTGCGGCAGGGCCAGAAC
>OLRA01000093.1_pt1 | contig 111803 bp, 85 predicted proteins | sample 1673011 | NCBI WGS metagenome assembly OLRA01 (sample SAMEA3136746, study PRJEB25190) | human gut metagenome | reverse complement strand
TCTATGAATTTCATCGTGCAATTAGTATTTTGCGCACCCATGCAGGGGCAAGTTTAATATCATGATTGAAATCGTTGTCGCTTACATTCCTTGTGTGTTCGACAAGCATGTTGCGTTCCTCCTCGGTCATTTTTCCTTCGCCTATGGTGCGCATGGCTGTTACAATAAGCATCATCAGTTCTGATTTATAAGCAAAGTTCTTGCCCGAAGAAGAATGCTTAAACAGGATGCCGCGTCCGTTTCCGATCTTTATCCTACGTGGTGCGCCATTGGTCAGGAACACAACATTCATAGGCATCTGCGTGGACAATCCAAGACGGTTCAAGGCATATGCTCCCATAGGTACGATATTAGCTTTGTCTCGTTTGGCTATAGCTTGGGCGATGTCTTCAACAGATGGGTATATGATACCAAGTCCATATTCCTTGTCCTCTTTGGGGTAATAATAAATGCCATGAGCCAACCGCACCAACATTCCGTCGGTGTACATTCGATGGAATGTTGACTTCACGGCTGATGGTGTTCCGCAGTCTGCATAGTCTTGTTGAAAGACTATCGAACCACGTCCTTTCCCTCTAAGCCTCATTTCTATCTTATTTACAGTGCTTTGGCTTGATGTCTGTACCATATTTTTGAAACCTTTTTATTATATTTTTGGTTCTTGTTCGTCTGCAAAGGTATAGTGTTTTCTTCTAAACGCCAACGTTTTTATTGAATATCCGTTTTTGAAACGCAATTTAGGCAAACTCGCAATAGGTCACTGATATGACCTTCCTCGGTTTCCGCGGAATGCCGGCCGGCTATTTCATCATCTTTTGTGTCTGTGCAACCTCATACCTAATCGGTTGGGTGATAATGAAGGCACTCGTTCCTAAATATAAAGTAATCACATTGTAGCAATCTTTCTTCATACTGTTTGATTTCGCCGGAAATTTTTCTAATTTTAGAGTTTGTGTCGGAAGAGATGAGGGGATTGGAGATGGTAAAAGATATTGAGGGAAAAACAACTGAACATTGGAAAAGCATCCGGAAATACAGTTTCTGCCCAAGGCGGAGATCAAGAAGTATCAGGAACGGAGACTTCGTGAGGCGCTCGAGTATCTGTCGAGCCATTCTCCATTCTATAAAAAAATGTTTGCTGCGCACGAGATCAATCCGTTCACGATACAGACATTGGAGGATCTGCGCAATGTTCCGGTAACTACGAAGAAGGACCTCCAGCTTTACGGTCCGGATTTCATGTGCGTCACACCGGACAAAGTCATTGACTATGCCACCACGTCCGGCACATTGGGCGATCCCGTGACCTTTACGGAAACTGAAGTTGATCTTCAGCATCTTGCTTATAATGAACAGCTTTCATTTCAGACGGCAGGCTGTACGACAAATGACATAATGCAGGAGATGGTGACCATCGACAGGCGTTTCATGGCCGGATTGGCATATTTCTTAGGGGCCAGGGACTTGGGCATGGGCGTAGTCAGGGTAGGTAACGGCATCCCGGAACTACAGTGGGACACCATCTCCAGAATACATCCGACGGTGGGCATGGCCGTGCCGTCATTCCTCGTGAAACTTATTGCATTCGCGGAGGAACACGGCATCGACTACCGTAATTGCTCAATGAAAAAATGCGTCTGCATCGGCGAGGCGCTGCGCGATCCGAAGACATTTGAACTGAACACATTGGGACAGGTTATTCATTCGAAATGGCCTGAACTTCAGTTATATACTACTTATGCGTCCACCGAGATGCAGCACTCGTTCACGGACTGCCAGTATTTCAATGGCGGCCATCTCCAGCCTGAACTGCTGATTGTCGAATTCCTGGATGACAATGACCTGCCGGTAGGACCGGGTGAGGCGGGCGAAGTGACCATCACTACGCTTGGCGTGACCGGAATGCCGCTGCTGAGATTCAAGACCGGGGATATGGTATATCATTATGACGAGCCTTGCCGCTGCGGAAGAAACACCGTGCGGGTAAGTTCTGTGGTCGGCCGCAAGAAGCAGATGATAAAATTCAAGGGCACCACGCTCTATCCGCCGGCATTGTTCGACATCCTCGACAATATTCCGGAGGTGAAGAACTATGTCGTGGAAGTGGATACAAGCGAACTCGGTACTGATGACGTAGTGGTCAGAGTCGGGACATTGACCCCGTCCGACAGATTTGAAAAAGAAATAAAGGATATATTCAGGGCGAAGGTACGTGTGGCACCGGGCGTGATTTTCGATACTCCGGAAAACGTGGCGAAAATCATTTTCCCTCCGATGAGCCGCAAGCCCGTAAAATTCATTGACAAAAGAGAAAACAAATAAAAGTTTATGAGAAAGATTCTATTTGCAGCAGTTGCTTTGTTTGCAGGCAGTTTTATGTCTATGGCGCAGGAAGTCAAGACTTTGGACGATTATAGTGAAGTCAGGTTCTACGGAATCGATTTCGCGCCGGTGAAAGTGGTCGCGGCCAATGAAACAGAGAGCGAGTTTATCGATGCTTTCGGTAAAATCAACAATCTGTTCCTTACCGAGCCGGACAAGTACATCCTCGCGCTTGAGGACAGGCTGAAAAAGAAGATTGTCTATGTGGACATTGACAATGTCATCAACCAGATCGGTGCTATCGACGAAAGCGAACTCAAGGTTAACCACACGCCTAAGCCATTGACAGAACAGGATGCCGAATTCGAACTTCAGGACTTGGACATCAAGCCGGCAGAAGGTCTCGGACTTGTCATTCTCGCGGGTGAGCTGAACAAGGGAACTGACTATGGCACATTCTATTATGTGTTCTTCGACAATGATACGATGAAGGTGCTCGACGTGTGGCCGTTCAAGGGCAAGTCAGGCGGAATCGGCTTGTGCAACTACTGGGCCCGCGCATATTACCGCACCATCGCCGAAATCAACCCTACCAAATTCTATCAGTCCAAGAAGAAGATCAAGGCAGGAGTGACCAACGGTGTCAATACCGTAAAAGAAAAGATTGCCGGCGATTCTGACGAGAAGAAACAGCAGTAGTTGAAGCCGGAAATCAGTTACTTGAAAGAATTCGGAGAAAGTTCTCAGGGACGACAGAAATAATTCGAGGGGCGGGCAAGTGAGGTAACTAAAGACATAAGAAACAGATGAAAAACGAACTTGAAAAAGGCTTGTATTCTCCTGAATATGAGAAAGATGCTTGTGGCGTCGGACTTGTTGTGAACATAAACGGCAGCAAGTATCACGACATTATCGAGAAGGGCCTTGCCGTACTCGAAAATATGGCCCATAGAGGGGCGGAAGGAGCTGATTCCAAGACGGGAGACGGTGCCGGCATCATGGTCCAGATACCGCATGAGTTCATTCTGCTCAACGGTATCCCTGTTCCGGAAAAAGGACGTTACGGCGTAGGAATGATATTCCTGCCGAAAGAGCCGCGGGACAATGCACGTTTCACTGAAATCATCAACGAATGTGTCGAGGCGAACAACCTGACGGTCATGCACAGCAGGGAAGTCCCTGTGGACAGTTCCATCTTGGGTAAGGATGCGCTTGCCACCGAGCCGGAAATCAGGCAGATCTTCATAACCGGCTGCGACGACCCCAAAGTATTGGAGGACAAGCTCTATCTGGTAAGGAAGGGAATAGAGAGGAAAGTCCTTTCATCTTCCATCACAGACAAGGCAGCCTGCTACGTGGTCAGCCTGTCTACCAGGACATTGGTCTATAAGGGAATGCTCTCGACAATGCAGCTGAGGCATTATTTCCCGGATTTGACCAACCCGTATTTCACAAGCGCCATCGCGATGGTACATTCCCGTTTTTCGACCAATACATTTCCGACGTGGAGCCTGGCGCAGCCGTTCAGATACATTGCCCATAACGGGGAGATAAATACCATCCGCGGTAACAGGCTCTGGATAAAAACGCGTGAATCAGTGCTCAAGGCGCCGAATCTGGGCAGCATCAGCGAAAATATCAGCCCGATAATCCAGCCGGGAATGAGCGACAGTGCGTCATTTGACAATGTGCTCGAATTCTTTACCCGCGCCGGCATGGAAATCCCGCATGCACTGTCAATGCTGATACCTGAAAGCTACCGCGAAGGCAATCCGCTCCGTCAGGACCTGAAGAACTTCTATGAATATCACTCCATATTCATGGAGCCGTGGGACGGCCCTGCCACTATCCTTTTCTCGGACGGACGTTATGCCGGAGGAATGCTGGACCGCAACGGACTGAGACCTTGCAGGTATTTCATCACCAAGAACGGTTTGCTTGTAATGGCTTCTGAGACAGGGGTTTGTGATATCACTCCGTCGGCGGTTGCGTCCAAGGGCAGACTCTATCCGGGAAAGATTCTGATGGTGGATACCAAGAAGGGAAAGATCATTGACAATGACACCATCAAGGATGCATTGGCATCAGAGCATCCTTACGGCGACTGGCTTCATGCAGGCCGTATAATCCTGAAGAACATAAAGAGCGGAAGAAAAGTCGAGCAGAGCGTCACGGAATACTCCAAGAAACTCCACGCTTTCGGCTATGGAAAAGAAGACATTGACAGAATCATGGTGCCGATGGCGGTAAAAAGCGCCGAGCCGATTTATGCGATGGGTGACGACACCCCGCTGGCGGTGCTTTCTGACAAGCCGCAGCGTTTCTTCAATTATTTCCGGCAGAAATTCGCCCAGGTCACCAACCCTCCGATCGACCCTATCAGAGAATCGGCAGTGATGTCGCTCTCGAGTTATATAGGAGCCGTGAAGGGCAATATCCTGAGTCCGTCTCCTGAACTGTGCAAAGTGGTGAAACTTACATCCCCGATTCTGACCAACGGGGAAATGGAAACGCTCAGGAACCTCAGATACAAGGGCTTCAAGACCATTACTCTGCCGATGCTTTTCGAAGTGTCAGGCGGAACGCAGGCACTGGAGGCCGCCCTCTCCAAGCTCTGCAAAGATGCTGCAAAAGCTGTGGATGCCGGGTATAATTATCTGATTATCAGTGATAAGGCAGTGGATGCGGAGCACGCTCCTATACCGTCACTCCTGGCATTGTCAGCGGTGCATCATCACCTCATACATTGCAGGAAGAGAGGGCAGACCGCGATTATCGTGGAGTCAGGCGAGGTTTGCGAAGTGATGCATGTCGCCCTGCTCGTGGGCTACGGAGCCAGCGGCGTGAACCCGTATATGGCATTCTCCATCCTCGACAAACTCGTGTCTGACAATGCGGTACAGCTCGACTATCCGTCAGCTGAGGAGCATTATATCACGGCCATAAACAAGGGAATGCTGAAAATCCTGTCCAAGATGGGCATCTCCACGATAAGAAGTTACCGTGGTGCGGCACTTTTCGAGTCACTCGGCGTAAGTTCATCCTTGCTCGAGAAATACATGGGCGGAGGCATCTCCCAGATAGAAGGAATTACCATCGATGACATTGCCCGGGATGTGACCAAGGCACATAGCGAGGCATTCTCAATGAAGGAGGAACAGACTTTGGTGGAGACCGCCACTGACCATCTGGAGGACTTCGGAAACTATGCGTGGAGGAAAGATGGAGAAAGGCATTGCTGGGAACCTTCACGGGTGAAACTGCTGCAGACCGCAGTGAGAAATGATGATTACGAGTCGTTCAGGCAGTTCTGTGTGGCAGAAGAGAACCATGACCATCCGATGAACCTGCGCGACCTTATGGAAATCGAAAGTGACAGACAGCCGATTCCGATAGATGAAGTCGAGCCGGAGGAGTCCATAATGAAAAGGTTCGTGGCTGAAGCGATTTCGTTCGGCGCCATCAGCAAGGAGGCCCACGAGACTATCGCATTGGCAATGAACAGCTTCGGGGCAATGAGCAATACCGGCGAGGGTGGGGAAGACCCGCAGCGCAACAGGATACGTCCGGACGGAACGAGTACAAGAAGTGCAGTGAAACAGGTCGCTTCAGGACGTTTCGGAGTGGATACATATTATCTTGTCAATGCAGATGAAATCCAGATCAAGGTGGCCCAGGGCGCAAAACCTGGTGAAGGCGGGCAGTTGCCTGGCTTCAAGGTGGATGAGCTCATAGCACGGACACGCCACTCCATACCTGGAATAACATTGATATCGCCTCCTCCTCATCATGACATCTACTCGATTGAGGACCTCGCGCAGCTGATCTTTGACCTCAAGAATGTCAATTCCCATGCCCGGATCAGTGTAAAACTCGTCTCTGAGGCTGGTGTGGGCACGATTGCCGCCGGCGTCGCAAAGGCCAAAGCTGATGTGATACTGATAAGCGGAGCGGACGGCGGAACCGGTGCAAGTCCTGCAAGCAGCGTCAAGCATGCCGGAAGCCCTGCGGAGACCGGCCTTGCCCAGATACAACAGACATTGGTCATGAACGACCTCAGAGGCAAAGTCCGCCTGCAGGTCGATGGCGGCCTGAGATGCTCGCGTGACGTGATGTTCATGGCACTTTTGGGCGCAGAAGAATACGGATTCGGCACGGCCGTGATGGTGGCGGAAGGATGTATGGTATGCCGCAACTGCAACAAGAACACCTGTCCGGTCGGAATCGCCACGCAGAATCCTGAACTGCGCAAGCGCTTCAAGGGCAAGCCGGAACAGATCGTGACATATTTCCGTTTCCTCGCCCGCAGCGTCCGTGAAAGACTCGCGGATATGGGTTACAAGTCAATGCAGGAGGTGATCGGCAGGGCTGACCTCCTCAAGAAACGCTCGTATCCTGAAGGGTCCAAGGCCAATGAAATCTCACTCGACCGTGTCCTCTACATCCCTGAAAGCTGTAAGGACAATGCCAGGGTATTCACCACTCCTCAGGAGCACAAGCTCGAAGGCGTGAAGGATATGGAACTGATGCAGGTTCTCAAACCGGCAGTCACTTCCGGCTATAAACTCAGTATAGGAGTCCCTGTCCGCAATACCGACAGAAGTGTCGGGGCAATGCTTAGCGGCGAAATCACCAGACTCTATGGTCAGGAAGGATTGCCGGACGGCACCATCAATGTAGAGTTCACCGGTTCTGCAGGCCAAAGCTTCGGGGCGTTCCTGTGCAAGGGCTTGACTTTCAAACTTGTAGGTGATGCCAATGATTATGTGGCCAAGGGCCTTTCCGGGGGCAGGATAATCCTTACTCCATCACCGGAAACGGATTTCAAGGCCGAGGACAATATCATCGCAGGCAATACCATCGCCTACGGTGCCACATCCGGAGAACTCTATATAAATGGTGCGGTAGGCGAGCGCTTCTGCGTGAGAAATAGCGGAATCACGGCCGTCGTGGAAGGCGTGGGTGACCACGGGTGCGAATATATGACCGGCGGACGGGTGGTTGTGCTCGGCAAGACGGGAAGGAATTTCGCGGCAGGAATGAGCGGCGGCATCGCATACGTCTGGGATCCGGACGGCTCCTTTGACTATTACTGCAATATGGATATGATAGAGCTTACGCTTCTGGAAGATGACGCAGATCGTGAGGAACTCCGTTCGCTGATTGCCGCACATCTGAAGTACACCGGAAGCACACTTGCCTCTATGATATTGGATGACTGGGACTTGTATGCACGTCAGTTCCTCAAGGTGACTCCCGTGGAATACAAGAAGATACTCTCCCCGATGTAGGCTGAGCAGGGAAATTAAACAATTTCTTAACATTTGCGAAACTGCTGTATAACACTATAAATCCATCTTTGCACCGTGTAAAAAGGTAAAGTATGGAAACAATTTATTTCGGGTTTGTGGTGTTTTTGTTCGTGCTCGCGATTTTCGACCTCATGGTCGGCGTGAGCAACGACGCTGTCAATTTCCTCCAGTCTGCCATCGGAGCCAAGGTGGCCAAGTTCAAGACAATTCTTACAATCGCCGCAATAGGCATTTTCACAGGTGCGGCCATGAGCAACGGTATGATGGAAGTCGCCCGAAACGGTGTCTTCCATCCTTCGTTTTTCTCCTTCCAGGACGTTATGTTCATTTTTCTGGCAGTCATGGCCTCGGACATTGTCCTGTTGGACATATTCAATACATTGGGCATGCCGACTTCCACGACTGTCTCAATGGTGTTTGAACTCCTCGGAGGAACATTCGCGCTGGCATTGATGAAAGTGGCGGGTGATCCTTCGCTTCACGTGGCTGACCTGATGAATACCAGCAAGGCCCTCACGATGATTATGGCGATTTTCGTTTCCGTTGCCATCGCGTTCGTGGTCGGAGCCTTCGTCCAATACATTTCGCGGACACTCTTCACCTTCGTTTACAAGAACAACTCCTTGAAATGGAAAATCGGCATCTTCGGTGGCCTGGCATTCACCGCCATCATCTATTTCATGCTGATCAAAGGACTTGGAAACGTATCGTTCATAAGCGATGCTGCACACGAGTGGATAAACACCCATTCGTGGACTATCTGCGGAATCTGCTTCGTCGTCACGGCCGTCCTTTCCCAGGTCCTCTTTGCATTTAAAGTCAATGTCTTCAAGATACTTGTCCTCACCGGAACATTCGCATTGGCGATGGCTTTCGCGGGCAATGACCTTGTGAACTTCATAGGCGTTCCGCTGGCCGGCTACTCCTCTTTCCAGGATTATTCGGCAAATGCAGGTGGTGACGCGGCAGGCTACATGATGGATTCCCTGAACGGTCCTGCCCATACGCCTGTCCTCTTCCTGATTGCTGCGGGATTGATCATGGTGATTTCCCTCGCCACTTCCAAGAAGGCTTTCAATGTAGTGAAGACCTCCGTGGACCTTGCCCGTCAGGATGCCGGTGACGAGATGTTCGGCTCTTCGAAGATGGCCAGAGTCCTGGTGCGCTTCAGTACCAATACGGCCTCTGCATTGTCAGAACTGGTTCCGAACGGCGTGAAAAGATGGTTCGCCAAGAGGTTTGACAATGAAAATGTCGTCCTTCCTCAGGGTGCGGCCTTTGACGAAATCAGGGCGACGGTGAACCTTGTGGTATCCAGTCTGCTCATCGCTCTCGGAACATCATTGACCCTTCCGCTTTCCACGACTTATGTGACCTTCATGGTGGCGATGGGTTCTTCACTTGCCGACAAGGCCTGGGGCCGTGAGAGCGCCGTGTTCCGTATTACAGGTGTGATTTCAGTCATCGGAGGATGGTTCATCACAGCCGGAGCAGCATTTATCCTCTGCTTCTTAGTGGCATTGGCCATGTCGCTCGGCGGTCTGACCATGGCGTCCATCCTCATTGCCCTGTCGATTGTCCTCCTTGTACGCAGCAACATCAAATACAAGAAAAAGCAGGCAGAGGAGAAAGGTGATGTCGTTTTCAATCAGATGATTACCTCAGAGGACAATGCCGAGACTCTCCGCCTTCTTACTCAGCATATACGTCAGGGCCAGAGCCAGTTCCTCGATTTTGTCAATGTTAATTATCTCAATGTTACAGAGGGCTTTATCTCCGAGGACCTGAGCAGACTCCAGAAAGCCGAGTCCGCCATGCGGAAAGAAAGACAGGAACTGAAGCAACGCAGGCGTAAGGAAATGCTGGGCCTGCGCCGGATAGATCCTGGTGTGGCGATTGAGAAGAGCACCTGGTTCCACCTGGGCGTGAACAGCTGCGAGGATATGCTTTACAGTTTGCGACGTATCTGTGACCCGTGCGAAGAACATATCGACAACAGTTTCGTGCCGCTGGAAAAGGACCGTATCAAGGAATTCCTTCCGCTCCGGGACACATTGCTGTACCTGCTCAAAAGGGCAGTCGTGGTAATCTCCACAGAGAATTTTACTGACTCTGACAAGCTCCGCGAGCAATGTGAGGAGTTCAAAAGCTGTCTGTCATCTACCAGACAAGGCCAGATAGAGCGGATGCAGACATCCAAGGAAAACATTACTGTCTCCTATGTCTATCTGAATCTGCTCCAGGAAACCCACGAGATAGCAAGCTCGCTGCAGCATCTTTTGCGTGCCTCCAAGCATTTCGCCAAGGAATAATCTGTGAATCGGCGGACTTACTTGTTCAGTGAAAAGTGGAAGTCGAGTCCGCCGGTATGGGCAATCTGGACATTTATCGTGCCCCCGTGCAGCAGAACGGCATTCTTGACGATGGCAAGTCCGAGACCGGTGCCGCCCAATTTCCTCGAGCGTCCTTTGTCCACGCGGTAGAACCTCTCGAACAGATGCGTAAGATGCTCAGGCGGAACACCTGCCCCATTGTCAGAAAAACTGAACCAGATCTTGTTCTTTTCCTCCTTGAGACATTGGACTGTAATGGTGGTGCCTTCACCGGCGTATGCGATGGCATTGTCCGTCAGATTTCTGAAAATCGAATAGATGAGCTGCTGGCTTCCGTGGACTGTCGTGCCCGGTGCAATCAGGATGAGGAATTTCATCTTTTTTGCTTCCATGTCAAGCTCGGTGGCTTTCCTGATGTTCTGGAGCATCGCTTCCACGTCTATTTCCTCAGTGGAGAATGAGGTGAAGGCATCATCGATCTTGGAAAGCAGCGTGATGTCGGAAATCAGATTGCCGAGCCTTTCACTCTGCGCGTGGCATCTTTCCAGGAAATCGTTTCTTGTCGTCTCATCGAGGTCAGGATTGTCAATGATGGTTTCCAGATAGCCCTGAATGCTGCTGACAGGCGTTTTCAGTTCATGGGCAATGTTCTGTGTCAGCTGTCGTTTGAGCCTGGTCTTGTCATCCTCGCTGTTCTGGAGTTTGGCATACAGGTGTACGATGTTCCGGGAAATCTCTCCGAGCTCGTCGTTGGAGAAAGTTATGTCCGCATTCCGGATGTCCTGATTCTTCTCCGCCATGTCCGCGAAATCCCTCAGGTGGCTGATGTTGAGCTGCAGTTTGTACAGATACACGTAGAAGATGAACAGAAGGCTGAGCGACAGGGCAAGCGCAAGGAAAAAATAGTTCCTGTCGGAAGCCAGCATCAGTCCCATCGACACGTCATAGATGTGTGCAGTCCTGATTATCAGACCGTTGTCCTTGAATAGTGTGGCTGAATAGAACCATTGTCCGCCCAATGTCCTTGACTCTCTCTGCAGGGCATAGCCGCTTCCGTTCTTGAGCGCGTCACTTATCTCATCCCTGTCCAGATGGTTTTCCAGTTCGGAGCCGTCTTCTGTCCCGCTGTCGTACCGGACATTTCCGTCAATGTCCATGATCGTCACGCGTATGTTCTCGTTTTTCAGGCGGTTTATGTAGTTCCGGAAAATGGTGGAATCCGTCTCGAGAAAGTCGTGGATGTCATTGTTGCAGTCCTGCAGCCTCGTGTTAAGACTCTCGATCCGATAATTCTTCTCCCTCTGGTACTGGAAGTAGATGAAGCACAATGCGAATGACAGGAACAATATCGATACTGTCAGGAACAGTTTCGAGGCAAGGGAGGAGAACTTGTGTTTCATGACTGTAACTGCTTGTCCTCGAAGCAGTAGCCGTAGCCGTGTCTCGTGGAGATGTTGTTTCCGTATTTGCCGAGTTTCTTGCGGAGGCGTGTGATGTTCACATCGACTGTCCTGCCTAAGACTACCACGTCGTCAGGCCAGACTTTGCCGAGAATCTCATCTCTTGTGAAAACGTGCCCGATGTCGGAAACGAGAATCCTGAGTATTTCAAACTCCGTCTTGGTAAGCTCGGTGTCATTTCCGTCCACAAGTGCTTTCTTTCCGTTCATGTCGAGCGTGAGCGTCTTGTACGAAAGTCTCGCAGGATCGGAAGATGCGGAGCCCACTCTGCGGAGCACGGCATTGACTCTGGATACTACTTCCCTTACGGAGAAAGGTTTTGCGATATAGTCGTCAGCGCCGAGGTCGAAGCCCTTCAGCGTGTCTTCTTCGGTATCTTTGGCAGTGATGAATATGATGGGGATTTTCGCGCTTTCCGGATTCTTTTTCATCATCTGAGCCATCTGGAAACCGGAAATGCCTTCCATCATCACATCCAAGAGCACCAAGTCATAGCCGATGATGCCTCTCATCAATGCGTCTTCTGCCGAAAGTGCCGTGGCCGTTTCATATCCGGCCTTGTCGAGGTTGAATTTCAGGATGTTGCATATATCCGCTTCATCATCGACTACAAGAATTTTTTTTACTCCGTCCATAATGGTTCAGTTTTCGCAAAGTTAGTCTTTACTTAATTGTTTTGTTCATGTTAATCTTCGCCTTTTCTTTCAGCTCTTTCAGGCTCGGAAGTTCTTCACTCTCATCCTCTCCGTAAATCATGAGCAGCTGGTCCCCGGACTGAAGCTCGACCTGTCCGTCAGGGACGATGAAACGGCTGTCCCTTCTGATGATCACCACCCTCGCATTGTCCGGAAGCTGTATCTCCTTGAGTGTCTTGCCGTTGGACAAATCGTCATCGGAAAGCGTGTAGTCCTGAAGTTTTCCGGCTTCTTCCGGAATTTCCAGACCGAACGTGTCCGGTTCCTTCTCTTCCGGCAATGCCAGGTGAAGCAGTTTGGCCACTCTCGGGATAGACATGCCCTGGAACATCAGCGACAGTAGCGTTATGAAGAACACGATGTTGAATATCTGTTCCGAGCCAGGGATACCTTCCACTATCGGGTATGTGGCGAAAATAATCGGCACAGCACCCTTCAGACCCACCCAGGACGTGAAAATCTTGGCCTTGAATGAGATTTTCCTAAACGGAAGCAGGCACAGCAGCACCGTAAGCGGCCTTCCCACGAAAATCAGGAACAGACCGATAAGAAGCGCAATCGGCGCCACGGTCATCATCTCCTTAGGATTTACGAGCAGACCGAGCGTGAGGAACATACCTATCTGCATGATCCAGGTCATACCGTCCATGAAGGAGAGAATTTCCTTTCTGTGGTTCATCGGCTTGTTTCCTATGATGAAGCCGGCGATGTAAACCGCCAGGTAGCCGTTGCCCTGGATCATCTGGGTCAATGAGAATGTGAACATGCTGACCGCAAGCAGCAGGATGGAGTACAACGGCGTGCTGTTCAGCTTGATGCGTGTGAGTGCCCATACGGTCGCAAGACCCATCATGGCGCCCGCGAGGCTACCGATAGTCATCTGCTTGGTCAATGTCCAGGCCACTCCGAGTATCATCTGGCCATAGTCGATGCCCTCTATTCCGGCCGCAGGGTCGAAAAGGAGTTTGGCTATCTGTATCAGCACGATGGTAAGAACATAGGCCATCGGGTCATTACTACCGGATTCGAGCTCCAGCATCGGCCTGAGGTTCTCCTTCAGCTTCATCTTGCTGTTTTTCAATATGCTGAACACCGAAGCAGAATCTGTGGAAGACATCACTGCCGCGAGCAGGAAGCACATCACGATGGACAGCGAAAGTCCGATTTTCTCGATTCTGGACAGGAAGAATATGAATGCTCCAGTGATGATGACCGTCAGCAGGACGCCGACCGTGGACAGCACGATTCCCGGTGCCGCCACCGGTTTTATGTCCTTGTACTTGGTCTCCAGACCACCTGTGAACAGGATTACGCACAGGGCCACGATACTGAGGAACTGGGCCAGGTTGTAGTTGTCGAACACCAGTCCGAGTCCGTCACTGCCGAAGAACATTCCCACGAGCAGGAAGATAAGCAATGAAGGCACACCGTATTTGCTTCCTGTCTTGGACACGACAATCGCCGTGAAAACCAGGATGGAGCCTATCAGGAATATGTTTTCAGATGTGAAATGTATAATGGAATCCATATTTGTCAGATTTTGTCGTCAATGTTGAATTCTCTGCACCATTTGGTCAGTCCGCATTCTTCGCAATGCGGTTTGCGGGCTGTGCAGATATATCTTCCCTGCAGGATCAGCCAATGATGGGCGATTGCCCGCTTGTCTTTGTCAATGTTCTTTTCCAGTTCTTTTCCCACCGCGTCAGGCGTCTTTCCGTCCGACAGTCCGAGTCTGTGCGATACTCTGAAAACGTGCGTGTCCACTGCTATCACAGGCTTGTCATAGACGATGGATGCGATTACATTGGCAGTTTTTCTTCCGACTCCCGGCAGTTTCATGAGCTGGTCAATGTCAGACGGCACTTCGCCTCCGAAGTCATTGACAAGCATCTGGGCCATCCCTATCAGGTGAGTGCTCTTGTTTCTCGGGTAGGATATGCTGCTGACCAGAGGGAAAACCTCGTCGAAAGACGCTTCTGCGAGGGTTTTCGGGTCCGGGAATTTGTTGAAAAGCTCCGGCGTGGTCATGTTTACACGTTTGTCAGTGCATTGGGCCGACAGGATGACGGCGATGAGCAGGTGGAAAGGGGAGTCGTAGTGCAATTCTGTTTCAGCGACCGGCATGTTCTCTTCAAACCAGCCGACAACTCCTTTGTATCTTTCCTTTTTTGTCATCGTTCTCTATTTCAATTCTTTGCAGGTCTCGTCCTTGCATATCAGGACCCGGCCCGGAAACTTGTCGAAAATGGACTGGTTGTGCGTGACCATCACTACGGCAGTGCCCCTCGTGTGGTTTATGCCGGTGAGAAGTTTCATGATGCCCTCCGCAGTCTCATTGTCCAGATTGCCCGTAGGCTCGTCAGCGATAATGACTTCAGGCTCATTGAGCAATGCCCTTGCAATGGCGATTCTCTGCTGTTCTCCACCTGAAAGCTGATGCGGCATCTTGTGCGATTTGCTGCTCATGCCCACGCTTTCGAGCACATCCTCAATCCGCTTTGTCATCGCCACGCGGTCTTTCCATCCTGTGGCTTTCAGCACGAACGTCAGATTGTCCTCCACTGTCCTGTCCATAAGCAGCTGGAAGTCCTGAAAAACGACTCCGATTTTCCTTCTCAGATAAGGTATGTCCTTGTCCTTTATGCCGTTGAGCTGATATCCGCAGACTTTTCCGCTACCTTTCTTCAGCTGGTTTTCCGCTATTATTGTCCTTATTATGGAGGTCTTGCCTGTACCGACCTTTCCGACGATATAGACGAAATCTCCGTTGTAAACGTTCATGTCCAGGTCGTAGATGACCGGATTTTCGCCGTTCAGGATTTCAGCGTCATGAAAAGATATGACAGGCTCTGATGACCTGTTCAGCCCGCCAATTCCTTCATCGGTTGTCTTGTCGTCAATTTGTGTCATATCATCGTGTCTTTTAACTGTTTAGGGCTCTCTCCGACAGGAGATTGAACCAGACCTCTAATTTACTGAATTTTCAAGAAATCTGAAATGCCTTTCACTGCTTTTTTTGCAGATTCTACGGCTTCCACCACTGTTGCCGGTCCTAAAATGTAGTCTCCCGCTATAAATACGCCAGGCAGTGAGGTCTGCTGCCCTTCGTCCGCAGTAAGCCAGCCGTTCGTGAATTCCGGCTTTTCGTCACCGAAAATGCTGTAGTCCACGTTTGCGCTGATGGCTACCAGCATTGACCCGAATTCCACTTCATGGTCGCTTCCTTCTATCATTCTGGTGGCGATCCTGCCGTCACTTTTCACGACATTCTCGCATTTTCTCATCACCGCCTTGTTCCCGCGGATTTCCACTGGTACTTCGAAGAGGCAGAATTTGATGCCTTCGTTGATGGCTTCCTGCACCTCCATGGAGTTGGCGGGCATGTTCTCAAACGTCTTCCTGTAATATACAGTGGTGTCATAGCCGGCTCTCTTGGCTGTGCGGCATGCGTCCATCGTGACATTGCCGCCGCCGATGACCAGGACATTGTCCTTCAGCCGATAAGCGGACGGGTTCTTCAGGTAATCCAGGGCATAGATTATATCCGGATGTTCCTCGCCCGGTATGTCCAGCCTTCTCGGGACAGAAGCACCGCAGGCTATCAGGACAGCGTCGAACTCTCTGCGTATCTCGCTGAATTTCATAGCATTGACATCTGCCCCTCCGGCGAAGCCGACTCCGGCTTCAGCCAGAATCCTGTCATACTGGTCAATGATTTCGCGCTCCAGTCTGAATTCCGGAATTCCGTATCTCAGTACGCCTCCCGGTCTTTCGTTCTTGTCGAAAATCGTGACAGCGCAGCCTTTTTCCCTCAGTTCCAGAGCGGCCGTGATGCCTGCAGGACCTCCGCCGATGACGGCGACTTTCTTTCCGTTGTCAATGCCGGTACGCGGATGCACTTTCTTCAGATAGGGTATGGAGATCTCCGCTTCGATGCTGTGCCAGTCGATAGGCATTTTTCTCGCATTCAGTACGCAATGTCCGTAACAGCTTTTCTTCCAATCACATACGAGGCTCGTAACTGCTGAGAAAGGATTGTTCTCATAAAGCATCTGCGCGGCTTCCTCTATTCGGTCTTCCCTATATAGTTTCATTGCGGCAGGAACATCTGTTCTGACTGCACATGCTGCCGAGCATTTAGGCACTTTGCACAACAGGCACCTGCCCGCTTCCGTATTCTTCATTTCTATTCCCATCTATCTTATTCTCTGTCAATGTGGTGCGCGGAATCCTCCCCGCTCCGTATATTCCAAACCCTCAAAGATAGTAATTTCCCTCGATTTATTGAATTTCTATCATTGTATTAAGATTGGGTGCCTCTTTTTTTGTAAGAGCCTGCAAGAGCATCATCCCTTTGGCCGTCAGAAGGTATTTCTGGCGAGGATGCCTGGGCGAATCCGGATAAAGAGGGCGTATGAAACCTGCATTTATGGATGGAGAAAGATAGACTTTCAGGAAATTGTCACGTCCTGTCAGCCGGATGCGCTCCATCATCTCTTTTACGGATAATTCATTGTCCCCAACAATGCGAATCAGAGTCGCGATGTTTGGATTGTCCGTGTGGAACTTATCCTGAGCTTGTCCTGAGCTTGTCCCGAGCTTGTCCTGTGCTTGTCCTGCACTCGAGGACAATTCCGGCTGTATGCTCCATTCTGGGCTAGGATGAATGTGAAGGTAGCGGTTCCTGAGATCCCAATGCTCGCCAAGAAGCAGATTGCGGAAAAATCGCTCAAGATAGACAGGCGAATAGTCGATGCCTTTCACAAGATTCTTATAGTTTGCCCTCACCAGTGCATTGCGGAAATACCAGGAATGGTTTGCGAAAAGTTCATTATTGATGTCGAAGCCTACGGAACGGAGATATTGTATGGTAAAGACAGCTGTGGTGCGCGTGTTTCCCTCGCAGAATGCATGGATTTGCCATATCCCGGAGACAAAGCTTGTCAGGTGGGCGATCATTTCGTCCCGGGAGATTCCTTTGTAACTGTATGCGCGTTCTTGCGCGATGTCATATTCCAAGGCCCGGTGCAAATCTTCCCAATTCAAGTAACTGACAGACGCTCCTTCAAGCACCCATTCTTTCTTCGAGATGTCATAGTCGCGAACTTTTCCGGCATGTTTGAATACACCGTCAAAAATTCTCCGGTGCAAAGATATGATGCCGTTCGCACTGAAATCGAATGTTCCAGAAGATAATATCTTAGTGATGTTTACTGAAACCTTATCAGCTTCTTCATTGTCAGTATCGCCGCGATCACGTGCGGTTCTGGTAGTATAGTATTGTTGCAGGAGATCACGGGCTTCGTCTATAGTAATGTCACCTTCGATGTTCCTGCGGGCCGTAAGCTGAAGGTATTCGGATGTCTTCAACCCATCTACAGCCTGTAGTCCGATGGCGACACGCCAAGCCTCCGCTTTGTCTTTTTGGGCGGGTTCCCCTTGCCTGATGTACTGATCGAAGTCAAGATATTTCTGTTCTTTTGTCATTTGTCTCATTTCTATGTTCTAGCCAATGCGCTCCACATCAGTGAAACTGTCCATGTTAACAAAAATAGTAAATATTCTTAACCCATCTACTGAATCGTAAATACAAATAAAATTTTTTCATGAAATTTTATAACTTCGATGCGGCCCTTCCGCCTATCAGAGCCGCAGCTTGCTTGGAGCCCGGCACATCCGGTGCAACGTACTAAGATTGAGTGCCGCGGATGTAATGAGGTAATTCGGCTGGAATTATCATGGAGATTTCGCATAATCCTGCTACGTCGCCGTTCTCTTTCCAGGCACTCTGGAATATCATCTTGTGTACGCCGTTCTTTTCGATGGTGTAGGAGTTTGTGCCGCCTTCTGCCAGCAGCTTCCGGATTATTCCCATCGCATGCTCATTGTGGCAGTCGAACAGGTTCTTTCCCACAAGATTTCCATGTTTCTTGTACTGTTCCACCGCCCGGTCATTCATATAAACGATAATCCCGTTCTTGTCGCAGACCGTAATGCTGCAATTCAGCTCTTTAGCCCAATCTGGTATCATATTTCTGTGTTTTATAGTTTACAACATATTTGCGTTCCGATAGCCAAAGTTAAGTAATCATTACAAATAACTTGGTAATCTTTACTCGTTTTTTCGGTCTATATTCCTCTTCTCATCAGTCGTGTACGTCCAGTACACTCCTTCTTCGAAAAGAAATCTATCCTCGAAAATACTTCACAAATCTTTACCAACTTATTTTTCATGCTTACTAAGGGATTTTTAAAAATATCCTGAGCTGTCGCTTGATGAATTTGATGGATCAATCAATGCGGAATGTGCTCAGACTCCGTAATTCTTATAATATTTCAGGAGTTTACTCCGCAAATCTTTTAAGATTTAGGGAATTTACGTATATTTGCATATGAAACGATAAAACTTTGACGCCATGATAAAGAGAGCAATTGAAGAAAGAATACACAACGCCCTTGCGAAGAAAAAGGTAGTAACCATAATGGGACCACGTCAGGTTGGAAAGTCAACACTTGCAGGTGCCATGATTCCCGAGGATGCAGACGTCCTTGAAATCAACGGGGACAATACGGATGTGCAGACTATGTTCGTAAACGTAGATGATACCAAGATGAAAGTTCTCATCGGCAACAAGAACTTTCTCTTCGTTGACGAGGCTCAGAAGATCGGGAATGTCGGCAATATGCTCAAGATTGTAGCTGAGAAGTTTGATGATGTAAAGGTCATTGTCACCGGTAGTTCTGCTTTTAAATTGGCAGAGGCCGTAAACGAGTCTTTGACAGGACGGAAGCGTGAATTCAGACTTTATCCTCTCTCTTTTAAGGAAATGGCGGATGAAACCAGTGCACTTGAAGAGTCACGTATGATTGATCACCGCCTCATTTATGGGTACTATCCCGAAGTCGTGACGTCCCCTGGCGACGAAAAGGAAGTCATTAAAGAACTCATTGACAGTTATCTCTACAAAGACGTCCTGGAGGAGAACGAAATTGCCAAGCAGGACAAACTTGTCAGACTGGTGCAGGCTTTGGCTTTCCAGATAGGATCGACTGTATCTGCCAATGAACTGGCCGGTCTTGTAGGTGTCGATGCTAAAACGGTAGAACGTTATATTGACATTCTGGAAAAGTGCTATATCATCTTTACCCTCCCATCTTACGCAAAGAATCAGCGTAATGAACTTAAATTTGCCCGTAAAATATATTTTTGGGATATGGGAATCCGCAATGGAGTGATAGGAAATATGGCTCCGGTATCTCTAAGATCCCCTGAAGAACTTGGTCATATGTGGGAAAACTTCTTGATTGCAGAACGCATCAAACGCAACGATTATGCTGGCAGAATCTTTGTTCAGCATTACTTCTGGAGGACTCAGCAGAAGAAAGAGGTGGATCTCATTGAAATTGAGGATGGCATGATGACAGGCTTTGAAATCAAGAGGAAGGACGGCAAACGTGTAGGTGCACCTGCCTCATTTACGGCAGCTTACCCTGACGCGCGTTTTGAGTGCGTTACTCCAACTGATCTGATGTCATTCTTGATGTGATTGGCGAAACGTCAGATAGTTTGATGGATAGTCGGGAGTCAGTGCTTGGACAAATAAGGTACAAAGAGCTGAATCGTAAATACAAATAAATTATATCACAGATATTTCATGAAATTTTATAACTTTGACGTGGCCATTCCGCCTATCAGAGTCTTAGTAAAATACATAAACAGTCGTGTCAATGAATAAGGATGTAGCATTGGTGCTTTCAAGTGGAGGTCCGAGAGGTTTTGCGTATATCGGCGCCATCGAGGAACTGGAGAGCAGAGGATATAATATCACTTCCGTTGCAGGGTGCTCTATCGGCTCGTTGGTCGGCGGAGTTTATGCTGCCGGCGGGCTGGATGAGTTCAAGGAATGGCTATATGATCTGGACAATGCCAAGTTGCTTTCGCTGTTGGACCTGTCGATCAGCAAAAGCTATCTCGTGAAAGGGGAGAAGGTGATAGAAGAGATAAAGAAAGTAGTCCCTGAAGTCAATATCGAGGACCTGCGGATTCCTTATCGTGCAGTGGCAACGGACCTCTATACCGGTGAGGAAGTCGTGTTCAGCGAGGGGCGGCTGTTCAATGCCATAAGGGCATCGATTTCCATTCCGTCATTGTTCCGTCCCGTCAAATACGGTTATCACACATTGATAGATGGTGGCATTGTCAATACCATGCCGCTCAGTCTGGCTGTCCGTAACGGGCATGACATTTTGGTTGCCTTCGACGTAAATCAGATTGACTCAGAGAAGATTGCGAGCTATCTCAAGGAACTCGAGGACGTCCGTAATGAAGGTGAGGAGTTCAGGTCCGGGGAACTGGACACGATAGGAGACCTTGCCATGCGGAAAGGCGTTTCGCTCATTGACCGTGTGCGCATGCTGGGTGATGAGGCGCAAAAGGCCTACAAGGGTGTGCTTGAGATAGGCCGAAGGACCAGAGAAATCGAGGATGCGGTCAATGATGAGAGAATCCCGACTGGTGACAATTATTATTCAATATTGACGAGGACATTCTCACTCATGAACCACACCATCGCACGCCAGTCCATCCAGCTCTACAAGCCTGATGTCGTGGTGAATATGAATTTCGATACCTATGGCGCAATCCCCGATTATGCCAAAGGCGAGGAAATTGCCGCCAAAGGCCGTGAGCTGATGTCCGCCGCCCTCGACGAATATGAGCGGACTGCACACGTGGAGTAAAGACCGCATTTAAACACTTTGTCCGTGGAAATGTGGCGTTTTCCGGACAAGTTGAGTAAAATGATGATTTGTCCGTAGAGAGGCGGGTTCTCACGGACAAGTTGCATGCTCTATCTTCTCTGGTGTTCATTCCGCCTCTCAGAGTCATAGTGATATTCGCGTAAAGTAGCAGAAGTACTCGGCTTTTTTTCGTATCTTGGCCCTCCAAAATTTAAAAAGGCTCATAGGTATGGAAAAAAATCTTGGTATCAGGGCATTTGTCTTGTGCACATTGTTCACAATTTTCGCTTGCTCCATATGTGCAGGAGGAAATATCGGCTGCGCAAAGACTGCGGAACTGAAAGTGAAGTCGGTGAAAATCAATGGATATGTAGGCGGAAGAATCGACGACTGCATCAGTCATCGCGTTATGGAACAGGATGTCGATGCCCTCGTGGAGCCTTTCCGCCACAGGACTGAAACATGGCGATGGCAAAGTGAGTTCTGGGGGAAATGGACCTTGGGCGCAATCGAGACATACCGATATACCGGTGACGCGGCTCTTTATGAAAAGATCGCCGCTTCTGTCGGACATATCATTGAAACCCAGAGCCCTGACGGCTACATTGGAAACTATGCTCCTGAAGCTCAACTGAAAGATTGGGACGTCTGGGGACGTAAATACACAATGCTGGGACTGCTCGCATGGTACGAACTCTCCGGAGACAGCCGAGCTCTAGCTGCGGCATCCGGTGTCGCAGACCACCTCATTTCACAGCTCAAATCCAAGAATGCCAAGATTGTAAAATGTGGACTGTACCGTGGTATGGCAAGTTCTTCCGTCCTTGAACCGGTCATGAAACTTTACAACATAAGCGGAGACAAACGCTATCTGGATTTCGCGACGGACATTGTCTCTCAGTGGGAAAGTCCGGATGGCCCGAAACTGGTGAGCCGCTCAGATGTGCCTGTAGCTCTGCGCTTTCCGCATCCAGATACAAAATGGTTTTCATACGAGAACGGTGCCAAGGCATACGAAATGATGTCCTGCTACGAGGGCCTGCTCGAATACTACAAAGTGACCGGAAACGAAGCTTATTACGAGGCCGTGCGCAAGAGCGTTTCACATATAATCGAGGAAGAAATCAACATCGCCGGTTCAGGCAGCTCGATCGAGTGCTGGTACGGTGGAAAAGCTCTCCAGACCGTTCCGACCTATCATACTATGGAGACCTGTGTCGGATTTACCTGGATGCAGCTTTGCAGCAGGCTTCTGAAATTCTGCGGAGATTCCCGCTATGCTGACCAGATTGAGAAGACATTCTACAACGCAATTCTCGGTTCGATGAAGTGTGACGGCAGCCAGATTGCCAAATATACCCCGCTTGAAGGCTGGAGAGTAGAAGGAGAGAAACAATGCCATATGGATATAAACTGCTGCAATGCAAATGGTCCACGCGCCTTCGCGATGATTCCGTCCCTCGCATATCTCACAGAAGGGGATTGTCTCAAGATAAACCATTATGGAGATTCCGAGGCGGAGATTTCCATTGACAAACGCAACTCCGTGGGCGTCAGCGTCCGTGGAAATTATCCGGTTTCCGGAAATATCTCCATAGAACTCTCTCCGGCCAAACCGGCTGAATTCACTTTGGCGCTGAGGATACCTCAATGGAGCAAGACGACGAAGGCAAGGTTGATCAGCGGTTCTGATACATTGAACATCAGTCTTGACAATCTTCCTGTCGGGTGAATATGCAAAGGTGGAACGCAAATGGAAGAAAGGCGACCGCATCGAACTGTCGCTGGACCTTACGCCGCATCTGTTGGAACTTAATGGGCATCAGGCTATTGTGCGCGGTCCTATAGTGCTTGCAAGGGATTCCCGTTTCAATGACGGTTTCGTGGATGAATGCGTGGTAATCCAATCTTCAGAGGACGGCAGCGTCGCCCTGCCCCCGGCAGAAGGCAACGATTTCGCGTGGATGGCGTTTACAGCTCCGATGGTAGCCGGAGCAGATCTGGAGGGCAACGGCAAGCCACGCCAGATCCACCTCTGCGACTTCGCATCCGCAGGCAATACTTGGGACAAATCCACCCGCTACAAGGTTTGGCTCCCGAAAACCCTGAATGTTACCAAAGGCGAATACCGGGCTTACAACGACGCTCCCCAGAATTAACATTCCACTCAGGAGTCAGTATGATGGATAGTCGGGGGAATTGTCTATTTTTGTAAGTTGGAAAAAAAACTAAATCATGTGAGTCTGAAAAATAATTGCGTTATGAATATTTGGGGCTTTTTGAAAAAATTCTTTTTTGCTGTATGTCTTTTTATTGGAATGTCAGGAGTCAGTGCTTGGGCACAGGAAGATGAGTATGACCCGGCCTCAGACCCTACAATTCCCCGCAGATATGAAGACTCGGACGGCTTTGTATTTTATCGTGCTCACATAAACCACTTTACGCAAGCTACTGATGAAAACGGGAAAATAATCATCCCGGCGTCCCGTGGTTACAGGTATTGTAAATATATGCCCAAATCGAAAAAAATCAGAGCCTCAGTCTATGAAAACAAAAATGGCGTGACAATCACATATTACGGAGTCTTCAACACCGATGGAACCGAAATCATTCCGCGCGAAAGACTCTACACCAAGTTACTTTTTGTCAGCTCATCAAAACGCTTCAGTGTTAAAAAAGGCGAATACTCGGGAGTATGCGATTCGCTCGGGAGTGAGATGATTTCCCCGGATATGCATTACATCGATTGCAAACCCCATCAAGAAAAATACTACTATGTCACAGACGGAGAACACTCTGGCGTAATTGATTACAACACTGGGAAAGTATTGATTCCACTTGACAGAGGCTACACATATACCCGTTATAATCCCGCGTACAACTACATACAGGTCAAACGCGGAGACCTCATTGGAGCCTGTCTCGAAGACGGTACGGAACTCATCCCACCAGAGTGGTTCGGTTGCGTATTCAACTCTGCACGGGGAAAATTTATGGTAAAGAGCAGTCCGGACAAACTTTGGGAAGAGTATAAGTTTTAGGAGGAAAAACTGATGGACAGCTTCAAGCTTTTCTGCGACAATGATGAATACAGACGCATCTGCAGACAGTGCGTCTTCTTCGCGAAGGCCTATACCTACGACACCGCGCAGGCGGAATGCATGGCCGAGGAGGCGATGATAATCCTGTGGAAACGGTTGCAGGAAGGTGAACAGATTGAAAGACTGATGCCGTTTCTCTTCGCTACCGTCCGCAATCTCGCGCTCAACTACCTCAAACACAAGCAGGCCGACATACGCGCTCGGGAGGGTATGGGTTCGGACCGCGACCGCGAGATTCAGTTACGGCTATCTTCCCTAAGCGAATGTGATCCTTCCAAGCTCTATCAAGCCGATATACGGGAAATCATCGACGATACTCTGAAACATCTCGGAGAACGTACGGAAACCATCTTTCGCCTTAGCCGCTTCGAAGGCATAACCAACAAGGAAATAGCATCTGAACTGGGTATTTCTGAGAAAACAGTCGAATATCACATTTCCAAGGCATTGAAGGAACTCCGTGTGAGCCTCGGGGACTATTTGCCCATGCTGTTGTTTTTCAACCTTTATCATCTTGTAGGCTAATGGCCTTCGCCATCGGAATCATAAAAATCCCCAAAAAAACTTAGAATGTCATAGGGTAATCATGTTTTGCGTACACTATTATGATGTAAGCGCAAAAATTATGACACAAGAAACACTCAGAAAGTATATCAATGGGGACGCGTCTGACGAGGAGCGTCTTGAAGTCCTACATTGGGCGGAGGAAAGCGAAGACAACAGAAAAGAACTGATGGCATACCGCAATCTCAGTAATGCTCTGATTTTCAACTGGGATTTAGAGAGAAAAACCACGCTGAATGAACGGGGCAAGAAGAGACACGCCGTTATCTTCAGGCGGGCAGTCGAAGCCATCGGTGTGGCCGCCGCAATTGCATTGGGAGTTTTTTTCGGATTTAGACACCATGAAACAGACACTCCCATCGCCGTTGAAACTCTCAGCGCACCGGCGGGTCTCATCACAGAATCCATACTCTCCGACGGCACAAGGATCTGCCTCAATGCCGGTTCCAAGTTGGAGATAATCAATTACAAGAAAAATGAAAGGCGCGTCCGACTCTACGGAGAGGCATATTTTGATGTCTCCAGGGACGAAAATCGTCCGTTTATAGTCGAAACTGACAAAATCGCCGTGCGTGTCCTCGGAACCGAGTTCGACGTCAACAGCAAGGGAGACGAACACTCAGTAGTGCTTGTACGCGGTGCTGTCCAAGTCGATTCACAGACCGACGCGGAAACACTGACTTATAGGCTAGTACCGGGACAGCGGTTCTTAAGAAACCCGTCAGACGGTTCTGGAAACATCACCCGGGTCACTACTGAGGACTACACCTCGTGGATAAACGGTTATCTGAAATTCGAAAAACTTCCTGTGGAACAGGTTATCCTGAAGATTCAGGACTACTATGGTATATGCATCCGCCACGACGGACTGCCGCAAGATGCTTATCCAATCACAGGTAAGCTTGACCTGCGGACAAGGGTCGATACGGCGCTCGTGAACCTGGAATTCCTCGCACCGGTGAACTTTGAGAAAATATCCGACAACGAATATCGTGTTACGATGAAATAGCGAATCGCCGACAAGTCTTGAGCTTGTGAAAGACAAAAAATCACAGACAAATTATACTAATGACTAAAATCTCACTGATGAAAATTCCGCTCGTAGTGGCTGTGCTGTCGGCGGTTTTGCTTCCAAAAGAGACAAGGGCTGCGGCCACGCCAGAAACTCAGTTGCCACAGCGCATCACTCTGACGGCAAAGGACATCCCGCTCACACAGATGTTTGAGAAGATAGAGATGGTTTCGGACTACATCTTTGTCTATCAGGAAGATGTGTCTTCCGACAAGACAAAAGTAAGCATCGACGTGAAGGATGCTGACATAAGGGATGTTCTCGTAAAAATTCTTCCGAAAGACGTCAATTACAGATTGTCCGGAAGACAGATTCTGCTTCATAAGAGCGACGCCGCTGCCACATTAAACAAACCTGAAACGGCGTCACAGAATCTCCAGAAACCATTTACAGTTAAGGGCAAGGTCACTGACAGCACCGGGGAGCCAGTTGTTGGTGCGTACGTGATGCCCAAGGGTACTCGGGACGGGGTTATCGCCGACATCGACGGAAACTGGAGCATTGACGTGAAAACTCCGGATGTTGTGCTCGTATTTTCTGCACTGAGCTATGCCACTCAGGAAGTTGCGGTGAACGGACGCGCAACGATCAACGTCACGATGCAGAACGAGATAAACAGGCTTGACGAAGTTGTTGTCATCGGCTATGGTACACAGACAAAAGCTACCGTCACCGGAGCGCTTTCGGTTGTCGATACTAAAAAGCTCGTGGAAGCGCCTGTTTCAAGCATCTCGAACGTGCTCGCCGGTGCAGTGCCGGGAGTTTCGACCGTCCAGACATCGGGACAGCCGGGAAAGGACGCTGCGTCAATCTACATTCGCGGAACTGGCTCTCTCTCAACAGAACTGTCAAAACCTCTCGTGCTGGTGGATGGAGTGGAGAGGGAGTTCTCACAGATAGACCCGAATGAAATAGAGAATATGTCAGTTCTTAAGGACGCGGCTTCAACGGCGGTCTTCGGAGTGAGGGGCGCGAACGGCGTGATTCTCATCACGACAAGGCGCGGAAAGGAAGGTCGGATGAGCATCAGCGTCAGCTCCAACACCGGAGTACAACAACCTATAAGTCTAATCGAGCAGGTAGGAAGCTATGAATATGCCAACTTTTGGAATCAGAAGATGCATAATGATGGTGTAACCGACCCGTCAAGAATCTTCTCCCGTGAGGCAATCGAGGCATATAGAACAGGTTCAGACCCTGTAATGTACCCTAACGTCAATTGGACGAAAATGATGTGCAACGACGTTTTCATCCAATCCAAGAACAATGTGAACATATCCGGAGGCAACAAGGACGTGAACTATTTCGTGTCGATTGGATATCTCTACCAAAACGGAATTCTCAAGCAGTTGGACGAACTTTCGTATAACAACAACTACTCCTACAACCGTTACAACTATCGCGCTAACATCGATGTGAAACTCACTGGCACGACAAAGTTCAAGCTCAACATAGGAGGCTATATAGGACAGTCGCAGGAGCCATACTCAGTGGTCGAATCTCTCGGAAACCCGTGGGTCTATGCAACCGTATGGGCTAACCCACTCAGCGGTCCTGGATTCATCGATGGTGTTCGCACCATAGTCCCGAGGGGATTCATACCCACGGACATCGAGTTGCGTGACTCATATTCCTGCTTCTTCGGCTACGGTTACCACAAGGACTACAACGCGACGCTCAACGTCGATGCGGAAATTATCCAGAACCTTGATGTTGTGACAAATGGGCTTTCGTTCTCGATAAAGGGCTCATACGACAACAAGTTCAACCTCGTCAAAAAACGCCAGTCATGGGGTGCTGAGCATCAGGTTGCCTACTACAAGTCCTACCTTGAGGACAAGACAAAGAAGATGACAGACCCGGACTACGACAAGACCATCGTCTATGTTCAAGAGGGTAGCAACTACCCCCTCGGCTACGGTGAGACCTATGGACGCGGAAGAAACTGGTACATAGAGGCAAAGCTCAACTGGAAGAGGAACTTCGGTCCGGCGGACGCTCACAAGGTTTCTGCGATGGTGCTCTACAACCAGTCCCGAAACTATTACCCCGCCACCTTCACCTACATTCCGCGCAGTTATATCGGTTATGTCGCACGCGCGACCTACAGTTACGCTGACCGATACTACCTTGATGTGAACCTCGGTTACAACGGCTCCGAGAACTTCGCGCCCGGCAAGACGCGCTACGGACTTTTCCCGTCAGCTTCAGTCGGCTGGGTTGTGACCGGAGAAAAATTCATGAAGAACGTGCGTTTTCTCGACTATTTGAAGATTCGCGCTTCATACGGCCGGGTCGGAAATGACATAAGTTCTACACGCTTCCTCTACATGCCTGAAACATGGACCCAGAGCGGTTCATACAGTTTCGGTGTTGACAACGCGAATGGTAGGGAGGCTTATGCTCGCAGCACGGCCGGAAATCCAGGGGTGACATGGGAGACTGCCGACAAGCAGAACTACGGCTTCGACTCAGAGTTCTTCGGGACAAGATTCAGTCTCTCGTTCGACTGGTTTTTCGAACACAGGACGGGCATACTCATCACTCCTAACACAGTGCCGTCCGTCATCGCGAAGACCCTCCCGGCGATGAATATCGGAATCGTCGATAATCACGGCTACGAGATTACCCTCGGATGGAAGGATACACTCAGAAACGGTTTCCGCTACAGCCTCAATGGAACAGCCTCGTTCGCGAAGAACAAAATCATATATCAGGACGAAGTCCGAAGTCAGTATGACTACCAAAACTTTACGGGAGGTTCTACCGGACGCCATCTTCTCTATCGTTTTGAGCGCATCTATCAGTACAGCGACTTCGTCAGCAACGCGGACGGCAACCTCGTTCTGAATCCGGAACTTCCGCAGCCTAACTTCAACGTGCGGCCGGGCGACGCGATGTACGCCGACATCAACGGCGACGGCATAGTGGATTCAAACGACAAGATTGTCACAGGCTACTCCACCCGACCAGAATATGTCTTCGGACTAAACTGCGGCCTCGGTTACAAGGGCTTTAACCTCTCGATGCAGTGGACTGGAGCGACGCACGCGAACCGTCTTCTTTCGGCTGCAACCTACCGCATTCCGTTCACGAACGCCGGCGGACGAGGACTGCTCAAATACTTCTACGATGACTGCTGGAGTGAGGATAATCAGAGCGGTACGCTTCCACGCGCGTCTAAGACTTCAGAGTCGTGGAACTCCGAGGACTCGACGCTTTGGCTCAAGGACGCCTCTTATTTTCGTCTGAAGACACTCGCGTTGAGTTACACCTTTACCGACACGAGACCGCTGAGAGCCGTGGGAATCAAATCCCTTGCACTTTCTCTCTCAGGCTACAACCTGCTGACGCTCACACCGCTGAAGTTTATGGATCCGGAGGCGATGCCGAGCAACACTAGCGACTATCCTCTTGTGAAGATTTATAGCTTCGGACTCAACATAACGTTCTGACGAAAAAAAACACTTAATGATGAGACATATACGATATATAATATCAGCCACGGCGCTTCTTTGCTTAGTATCCTGTTCTGAAATCAAGTTCGGAGACAAGTTCCTCGGCGACAGACCGGAAAGTTCTGGAGCGGATATAGATACGATGTTCAACTCTGCAGTCAACGCAGAAAAAGTGCTGACCAAGGCATACACCTACCTTCCCTACGGACTTCCGACAGATAATGCGCAGAGTCCGAAGCGCGCAGGAGACAAACTTGGAGTAAATGTGCTTGAGTCACTTACGGATCTGCACCATTCCTATCGCGCCAATGAGAGTGACGGCCCTAACAATCTCTACTACAATGGAGCATTGAGTTCGTCAGTTTCATCGCTCTACGCTGGGACCGAAGCCTACAGATTCGGGCAGGAATACGAATACTACGCAATCAGCTACGCATGGACATTCATCGAGAATGTCAGCCGCATCCCTGACATGACAGACGGAATGAAGCGTCAGAGGGCGGCAGAGGCCAAGATGATAATCGCGCTCGCATATTCGGAACTTCTCAGATATGTAGGAGGCGTTCCTCTAATCGACCATTCGGTGGATGTTAATGAAACGTTCAGCTATCCACGAGCGACATTCGCCGAGACTGTAGATTACATAGTCAGTCTGCTTGACGACGCTGCTACAGACCTGCCGTGGAAGGCTTCCTACGGAGATGACGGCAGGATGAGCAAAAGCGGGGCAATGGGCCTGAAATGCCGTGTTCTCCTTTTTGCTGCCAGCCCTACCTTCAACTCAGAAACGCCATGGCATCCAACAGCCGACAAATACACCTGCTATGGCAACTACGACCGCGAGCGCTGGGGACGAGCTGTCAAGGCCTATGAGGATTTTTTCAAGGAACTGCGAACGAACGGATCAGTAGCCCTTGTCCAGCCGACAGAGTCAACAGACAAGGCAAGAAGAGTAGCGTTCCGCAGTGCATACTACGACCGGGGCAACAGCGAGATTCTGATTTCTACAAGACGCGGAACATCTGCTGCAACACTTCTAAAGTCATTCTTCGCAGAAAGGAACTATTCCGGTCCGACACTGAACTATGTGAATATGTTCCCATGGAAGGACGGAAGCGATTTTCCCGAAAATTTCAACTGGAACGCGCCGTCAAAGCAGCCGTTCTTCGACGCAGAAGGTAACATCACGCGTGACCCGAGACTCTATGAGACTGTGGCTGTCCCCGGTTCCATCTGGTACGACGGAACCACTGCTCCACTTCACATCAACCACCCCAAGCACGGCAGCCCTTCCACGGGATTCGGTCAGATGAAATTCATACTTGAGAACAGTGCCGACCGCAATGGCTACATCCAGTGGCCATATCTGCGTCTGCCTGAGATAATGCTCGGATATGCCGAGGCTCTGAACGAATACAACGGAATCCCTGGAACTCTCGCGTGTAGTTATGTCAATCAGGTGCGTCAGCGAGTTGGCCTCTCGGATATCAAGTCCGGTATGAGCAAGGAAGCCTTCCGTGAAACTGTGCTTCGCGAGAGAGCTCTTGAACTCGGATTCGAGGAGGTTCGCTGGTTCGACCTCGTCCGATGGGGACGCGAACAGGACTTCAGGAAAAAGTTATACGGACTTGAATCAAAGGGCGACCGTCAGACCAATCCCAAGTCGTTCACTTTCAGTATGATTGAACTCAACACAAGGGCGTGGGGGAACAACTGGGACACGAAGTGGTATCTCAGCCCTGTTCCAAAGACCGAGATTGACATGGGCTATGGAATGACCCAGAATCCTGGCTGGTAGTCTTGATAAAAAATCTGATAACCGAAATATGTTTATGAAATACAAAAATATGATACCGGTGCTTGCGTCTGTCATGCTATTCTCCACTGAGTCTTCTGCCCAGATGGCTGTGACGGAAAAGGTAGAGGCGGAAAAGGCTGAGGCGGAGACCATGCGGATGGCGCGAGTGGGAAGGGAGACGCTGGAGGACAATCCGTACATCGATGTCAGACGCGCCATGTTCGGAAAGATTGCCGGACTGAATGTCTATGCCGGCAACGGCGACTCGACAACAGACAACTGCACGCTGAGCATTCACGGAAAGAAACCACTCGTACTCGTTGATGGCTTTCCGAGAGACCTCAGTCTGCTGACATCTTACGAAATAGAAAGCGTTGAAATACTCACCGACGCAGCTGCAGCCGCACGCTACGGGGTACGCGGAGCGAACGGAATTGTTCTCGTCACCACAAGAAGAGCAAAGGAAGGCCGGCTCAAGGTCGGGGCGAACTACCAGTACGGTCTCAGGACTCAGTGGCGCTCCCCGGAATTTGCCGAAGCAGGACTTTACGCAGAAACTCTCAATGCAACGCTTGGAAACGATGGACTCGCGCCGCGCTACAACGCCAGAGAAATCAAGGCGTTCAAGTCAGGAAAATACCCATATGCCTACCCGAATGTGGATTGGTGGAATGAGGTCTATAACAACATAGCCCACAACAATCGTCTTAACCTCACTTTCGAGGGCGGCAGCGGAAAGTTCCGTCACTTCACTGTGGTTGACTATATGTACGATCGCGGATTCTTCAAGTCTCAGAACTCCGACAGCCGCTACAGCGCGGTTCCTTCCGACACTCGGCTAAGCGCAAGGACGAATATCGACGTGCAGCTCACCCGCACGACCAAAATGAAGCTCGGCCTGCTTGCCCGTTTCAACGAACAGAACAGAGCGAACTACGGCAGCATATTCAGTGCTCTCTACAACACCCCGGCAGCAGCCTTCCCAATCACTGCATCCAACGGAATGTACGGAGGCTCCGAACTTTACGGAGCAAACAACCCTGTCGCTCTGCTAAAGGGGACAGGCAACACCAAGACCATCGGTGGCGCAGTGAATGCAGATCTTTCGGTAATCCAGCACCTTGACGAGTTCACAGAAGGACTGCGTGCCGAGGCCTCGATTTCATTCGACGACTACGGAACGATGGCGGAAAGTGCCACCAAAACCTATATGTACCGTGTGCTCAACTCCACAATAGCTGACGACGGGACATTGGTCACGTCACAGAAAGACTATGGAACAAACTCCAAAGTTCTCTCCCACGCTTCATGGTTTAACTCTATCTATCTCGACTTCGACTTCAACGCGAAAGCGGTCTATGACAGGACTTTCAATAGCCATCATGTAGGAGCAACGGTAATTTTCGACATTCAGTCACACACCGCATCGGGACAGAACAACTCAAACAGACGAATATCGGCCGGAATGACAGGCTCATACTCTTATGACAGACGTTACAGCGCCGACCTTGTTCTCAACTGGGCAGGCTCGGCTTATCTCGTGAAAGGAAACAGGATGATGTTCTATCCAGCTGTGAACCTAGCTTGGACGGTTTCTCAGGAAGGTTTCCTCAAGGGTGTAGAGGGCATTGACCTGCTCAGGATTTCGGCTTCGACCGGACTTTCAGGCTGGGACGGCTCGCTCGTCCACGAGCTCCAGTATCAATCGTTCAATTCCACCGGAGCCGGCAGTTACTATTTCACTGACGGAGGGCTCTCCTATGGCATCGCAGAGGGTAGCCTGCCTGTGGAGCGAATAGTCCCGGAAAAGTCAATGAAGGCAAGCGGAACAATCGAACTCAAGGCCCTCGGAAATAGACTGGCATTCTATGGAACAGGGTTCTACGAACGCAGGAGCGATATTCTCATAAACGCCTCATCGACTGTCTCCGGCATTCTCGGAGTAAACGCGGGCAAACAGTGTGCGGGTGCTGATGATTGGGCGGGAGCGGATCTGTCGCTCTCATGGAACGAACGCCGTGGAAACTTCAGCTATGGAATCTATGCAAACGCCTCCTGTCTCACAAGCAAGGTCATCAAGGACGATCAGGACTGGCAGCGCTATGACTACCTCTACCATAAGGGTAACCGTGTAGGGCAGTGCTATGGGCTTGAGTCCGACGGATTCTTCTTCAGCGAGAGCGACATACGGAACACAGTCTCCCACACGTTCACGACCGTGAAGCCGGGAGACATCAAATATGTCGATCAGAACGATGATTTCCAGATTACGGACGAGGACATTGTCCCAATAGCCTACTCGACCATTCCAGAATGGTATTACGGATTCGGGCTTTCCTTCGGATGGAAGGGACTCAAGGTGTCAGCGGCATTCCAGGGTATAGGACACGTGACCGTGAATATGCTGAATTCACCTCTCTACAAGCCGCTCATCAACAACGGCAACCTGTCCAGGTCGTTCCTCTCAAAGGAGACCCCGTGGACTCTCGAAAATTCAGAGAACGCAACAGTCCCGCGCCTTACAACTGTCTCTAACGCAAATAACTATCGCAACAATAGCGTATGGTACCGCGACGGCTCGTTCCTCAAGTTGCGCGACGTGACGCTTTCTTACACCTTTCCTAAGAGCATGCTCAAGATTATGACTATGGAACTCTACCTAAAGGGAACGGACGTATTCAGCATCGACTCGCTCGAAATTGTGGATCCCGAACGGATAGGCTCCGGTTATCCGACATCTCGCGCTTGGTGGGCAGGACTGCGCTTTAACTTTTAATCTCACAAGACAATGAAAATAATTCGGACAATATCCATAATCCTCGTGCTTTCGGCAACATTCTCCTGCTCGTATCTCGACTTCGATGAGACAAACGGACTTCAGGGGAAGGCGGATGTATATAAGTATTTCGACAAGACAAAACAGGTTTTGACGAACGTATATTCCTACATTCCGCAGGATTTTGGAGCATTCGACGGCGCAATGAGAGACTGCGCCACGGACGACGCGCTCTGGGGCAATCCTGTCGCTCCGGTGCAGAGATTCACTAACGGAAGTTGGTCAGCGATAAATACATACGACACAGGATGGGGATTCTACAACGGAATACGCGCCGCAAATGAGTTCATCGCGTCTGTGGCAAAGGTCGATTTCTCACGCTATCAGACCGACCCGAACTACGAGAACTGGATGGAACAACTGAAATATTTCAGCCACGAAGCAAGGGCTCTGAGAGCGTTCTACATTTTCGAGCTTGCCAAGAGATACGGGGACATTGTCATGCCTACACGCGTTCTCACCACCGAAGAGGCAAACAGTATCGGCAAGACCACATTTGAAGACGCGGTAGGCTTCATAGTCAGCGAATGCGAAGAGTGCGCATCAGTCCTTCCCGCATCCTACGAAGACCAGCCATACAAAGAGTTGGGACGTGTCACCAAAGGCTTTGCTATGGCACTGAAAACCAAGGCACTGCTCTATGCGGCAAGTCCGCTCCATAATCCGAAGGATAATAAGGAACTATGGAAGAAGGCTGCAAAGGCGGCTCTTGAACTGATTGATACTGGGCTCTACTCACTTGAACCCGGCGACAAATGCAACAACCTCAGCTCGCGCGAGAACATCTTTGTCCGGATGAACGGCAATAGTTCGTCCTTCGAGGCCAACTGCTTTCCACTGAGGTTCTTATATGGTTCACGCGGCTCCGTCCAGAACTGCATGTATCCGACCGAGAACCTCGCCTCAGCATTCAGAACAGTGAACGGCTTTGCGGTAACACTCACTCGTAGCGGCTATACAAGCGACGACCCTAAGTTCAATCCCAAGAAGCCCTATTCCAACCGTGACCCGAGAATGGCGAGGACTCTCGTCTGCGACGGCTCCGTGTTCAAGAACTCGGCTATCGAGACTTTCGAAGGCGGTCAAGACGCGGGCGAAGTTCTCCAGGGATATACTCCGACGGGATACTACCTACGGAAATATGTTATTGAAAACACGAGCTTCGACCCCAATGCGAAGGCTACCTACCGCCATCACTGGGTGGTGTTCCGCTATGCTGAAACGCTTCTGAGCTATGCCGAGGCAATGGCAGGAGCATTCGGAAATCCTGATTACAGCGACGACGAGTTTACACGTTCAGCAGCTTGGGCACTAAACCGCGTTCGTAAGAACGCTGGCTTACCTGATTGTACGGAGAAACTTGAGACCCGTTTCCTTGACGAGGTCCGCAACGAATGGAGAGTGGAGTTCGCGTTCGAGGACCACAGGTTTTGGGACGTGAGGCGATGGATGCTCGGGCCTGACACGCAGGTTGACATCTATGGCGTGAGCATCGTGAAGTCCAGAAGCGACAATACTTATTCAATGAAGGACTGCGGCACGAGAAAATGGAACAACAGGATGAATCTTTATCCCATTCCGCAGTCGGAATTGGCGAAGAACAGTCATTTGGAACCTCAGAATAAAGGATGGTGATTTGAGCGTCTGACTTCTAAATACGCCTCAAAGCCTTAAGATATAAGTAATTAATAACCATAAAATATTATGATCATGAAAAGAACATTTATGATTTCAGCAATTGCTGTTGCTGCAGCGCTTTTTACTGTCTCGTGCCAGAAGGAACAGGAGCATAAACCGACAAAGAAACTTGAATGTACGGCGCAGGAAAGCTACACCGTGGCGGCAACGGCAGCAAAGTCCGTTTCGTTCGACATCGCGGCAAACACGCCGTGGACAATCACGAGCAGCGAGAATTGGTGTAAGGTCACTCCGTCAAGCAGCAAGGAAAGCTCGCTCGCGGAGACAATCATCGTGAAATTCGAGGACAACACTGGCTCGGTATCGCGTGAAGCCACACTCACAATCGAGGGTGAAGGCATCGAAAAGCCGACCCTTGTAAAATTCATCCAAGGTGTGCCGGGCAAAATTACCATCACTCCTTTCACCGAGAAGTTCGCGAAGGAAGGCGGCAAGCAGACATTCACTGTCCTCTCCAACAAACCGTGGGCTGTGACCGCATCACCTTCCGACTGGCTCACTTTTGAGCCGGCTTCAGGCGAGGCTTCAGAGCAGCCTGTAACCGTGACGGCAACTGCAAAATACACAGACGGCAAGGGGCACACCGCCACAATTACAGTCGCGAGCGAGGATGCGGTACAGAACTTTGAGGCTTCAATCGAGGGCCTTGTGTTCGAGGTTGAAGAACTTGAAGAAGGCGAGAAAGTCTTTGATTACAAGGGCGGTGCGAAAGAAATAAAGGTCAATGCGAACATTGACTGGAATGTGTCCGTTTTCGACGAATATTTCACCGCAAGCAAGACGGAAGGAGGCATCAAGGTGGAGGCTCCTATGTCAAGATGGTTTGGAAAGAAGACTTTCACCGTGACTGTTACCCCTGTAACAACAATCGATGGCGTGGAACCTGTGACAATTGATATGGCGATAGCACCGGCTTCATACATTGACAACAGTGACAAGTCCGCATATAAAATCAACGAGGACGGTTCAGTTACCCTGACAATCGCGGAAAAGAATGAAGACCCAAAGAAGAACCAGGCCTTCATGAAGACATTCGACGAGTACAAGTACGGAAACTTCGTCTGGGAGTTCTGCGACGTCAAGCTCACGGAAGGATACTTCTGCGTCAATAACTGGAATGGTCCGTTCTACCTTATGCTCAAGTACGGCTACAACATGGCTCTGCTTGCATGCGGCGGCGAAACGAAAGACGCCAACGGGCATAAGGTCGGCTTCGGATTCGACGGAGGTTGGGACAACACTTGGAACGACACCAAGAAATTCACTGAAGGCACATTCCCTACCGACTACTCTCAGCTCAAGTCAATCAGGCTTCTCATCAAGCCTACACAGAGAACGGGTACAAACCAAAACCTCACACTCTCAAGAAAGGTCTGGATCAACGATGTGCTCGTTCTTGACAACAGCGTAAATGTCGGTGATATTTGGGCGGCAAATGCCGAGTCCTGCGGCTTTTTCTACTGTCCTGGAATTCAGGACGCCGTCGGTTCTCTCACCATCAAGTCATTTGAAATCGACACAGACTACACAAAATACGAGAATGACTGATTTTGTGAACGAAGTTTCAAATAATCAGAAATTCTTCAATTAACTGATATTGATGAATATAGGAAAAACAATATTATGCGGTTCAGTTCTTCTTGCAGGCGCATTTGCCTCCTGCAAGAAGGCAGGTCCAATGAAATGGGTTGACCTGCGTTACCTTGCTGAGGACAGCTACACCCTGACGGCAACCTCACCGGAACCTATACGTCTTAAAGTGAAATCCACAGACCCGTGGAAAGTCTATGGAACGGAGTCGTCGTGGTGCAGCATAACCCCGTCAGAGGGCGGTGCGTCGGAGCTTTTCGACGTGACTGTGCAATACACCGAGAACACTGAACTTGACGACAGGCTCGACACTCTCGTGATTCAAAGTGACTATTGGATAGGGAAGTGGATTCCGGTGCGTCAGAAGGGAACCGCCTACCTCAACATTGAGGCATCGGGTGACCTCAATATTGGCCAGTTCGGAGGTACGGCACAGTTCAGCATACGTGCAAACCAGGACTGGAGCCTCGTCAAGGCAAATGATGCGCCATGGCTGAAGCTGATAAAGACTTCCGGACACGGAGACGCGAATATCCTTCTTGCCGTAAGTGCGGAAAACAAGGGCGAGAGACGCTTTGCCGACATCGACGTGCTCAATCGGCATGATGAGAGGGAGCAGACCGTGAGGGTGTGGCAGGACGGCGTCGTTCTCACACCTGCCCAGGTGAGGATGAGGACAACATTCGACGCGCAGACGCTTTCGGTGAAAGTCAGTTCAAACGCAGACTGGACTGTAGAGAAAGCTGATACAGGAATAGGATGGTTTGAGTTTCCGCAGACGGAATTCAGCGGAGACGGAACACTGCAGATTAACCTCACGGAAAACACTGGGGCGTCAATCAGAACAGCGGAAGTCCTTCTCAAAACCAAAGCTGCCGACGGGTTCGAGCAAATAGTCAAGAGCATAGTCATCCGTCAGGCCTACAATCCGACTCCGGACTACTACGATTTCGACGCGTCCGGCCTGGAGCAGTGGATTATCAATGGCGCGGACAACGACAAATCAAGCTGCAAGGTAGTGGGAAGCTGCCTGGAAATCTATGGAGCACAGAAGGTTCATCGCTATAACTGCGCCGCCGGAAACTGGGATTTCTTCATGAAGGCTTCCTCAGCAAAGGCTCAGCCGGTGATTTACTTCCAATGCGGGGACTTCGACATGAGGTGGTTCGTCGATGTGGGTGCTGGAAAAACGAATGTGACGATGGTAGATAAGGGCAACTCAAAGACATTCTCGGACTTCAACGTACCATATAGCAGCGTCGAAGACCACAAGTTCGGCATCAAGATGACTCCAGACAAGGACGGCTGGGCTGTGTTCTCGTGGGTGCTCGATGACAAGGTGCTCGGCTCCTACACCACGAACGGTGTAAATGTTCAGACTAGCGCACTGAAGTTCAGCCAGGATCTCAAGTTCCACATCTTTGTAGGGGCTTGGGAGAGCGGCACGGCCAACCAGACTACAATCTGGAGTGGCTGGCAATATACTCTGCCATACGAGTTCATCAACTGGGGAGAATAGAGGCAAAAAAGCGGATTGCTGTGTTGCACTCCATCTTTTTATCTTCTATTCTCATCCGAGTAATTTCTTAAAGTAGTTAATTGACAAGAATATATAAATGAAAAGAATGAATTATTTAATATTGATACTGACGTTGGTGACGACGTCGTGCGTGAAGAGCGGAGGGGATGCGGAAGCGGAACCTTTGTTGAAAGACTTTGCACTGAAGGTGAATGAGCTGAGCTATCATGCGAGCCTTGACGAGGAAAGCTGCACGGCGACCATCGGCGTCATTGAATACGGCGGATATGTAAGCGGCGTGAGTGTGGACCTCGCGGATGGGGCGACAATAAGTCCGAATCCGAACGATTTTCTCGGGAGTTGGCCGCAGTCTCAGGAGTTCATCGTGAGCAAGGGCGAGGTTTCGCAGAAATGGACGGTAAAGTTGACAAAATATGTGTCAGAACTGCCGCAGATTGACGGGAAGGATGTGATTTTTCGCGACGAGTTCGATATCGATGGAGATGTTAACTCCGAGTTCTGGTCGCTTATCGGCAAGGGAACGGCGGCATGGCAGACGGATATGTCCGGGAAAGCAGAACACTCTTATGTCAAAGACGGCAACCTTGTGCTTGTCATCAAGCGTGACGACGACGGGGTTGTACGCTCCGGCGGAATCAGAACTGAGTACAAGGTTGGTATCAAGTACGACTGCCACATCGAGGCCAGAATCAAGTTTGTAGATGACAGCGACAATGCGGGACAGGCGTTCTGGCTGATGCCGGATTCGAGATACCAGATCTACAAGGGCTGGCCGGACGGCGGCGAGATTGATATCCTTGAACACAGCTATCTCCACGACTATATCCAGCAGACTGTTCACAGCCATTATATCGACGTCGTGGACCCGAGCAACAACTATCAAGGAAAGCCCGTATACAAGGGATATAACCCTGGTCAGTACAATATCTACGGCCTTGATATTCTAGAAAATAGCCTCGTATTCTACACCAACGGTGAGAAGACGATGACCTACGAGAATATGCACCTCGCCAATGAGACAGAGATGAAGCAGTGGCCGTTTATTTCGGACTATTACATCATCCTCAGCACCAGCCCGGTCGGAGCGAAGAATCTCAGCGCTCCGTCATATATGTACGTCGATTGGGTGAGAGTTACAAAGTTATAATACCACATTAAGAAAACGAATCATGATTATAAATTCAATGAAGAGTGCAGCCTATTCTGCCCCTGAAATCTCGGTTATTGACTATGAGACCGAGAGCGGTTTCGCGCAAAGCTTCGGCGATGAGGGTCGTGCCGGTAAACTGACCTATGATCCAGAGGAGAATGACATAGTGTTTTAAAGGAGGACAGCAACTATGAAAAAGTATCTTTCAGTATTTTGTGTCCTCGCTCTCGTTGCGGGATGTACAAGGGAAAACATTGCTCCGGTGCAGACTTCAAATGAGGTTCTGCTGACTTCCTATGCCAGTCATCCTCATACCAAAACGACAATCTCTGGCAACAAGATTGACGGATTCTCAGCGAACTGGGAAGACACTGACGCCATTGGTGTCTATACGACAGCAGGAACAGCGAACACCAAGCACACAATCACTGTTTTGCCAGACGGAACGGCAAAGTTCACCGGCAGGGTAAAGGCCTCCGAAGCCGAACAGACATTCTACGCCTACTATCCTTACACTACTGGTGCAACCAACAACTATGCGGCAGTTCTGCTCAACCTTCCGAGCTTGCAGACTATGACAGGAAACTCATACGATGCGTCGGCAGCAATCATGATTGGCAAACCCCAGACCGCTACGGTCAACGGAGAGACTGCTGAAATCGGAAACTGGCAGTTTGCACAGCTTGGTGCCTACATTCAAGTGAGCATCGCAGGCATAACTGCGGAGGCCGTTTATGCGGACGAACTTGTATCGATTGTGAGCATCAAGTCCGAAAGCAAGATACTGGCCGGGGACTTCACTCTCAATCTGGAAAACGGACAGGTGGCATTCAGCAAGACATCTGACGAGGTGGCCATGACTGTTCCGGAAGGCACTACGCTTGGCAATCTTGCGGCATGGGCAGTGACCGCACCATTTGCCCTCGCCGATGAGTCCCTTACTGTCACCATAGTCACGGACAGGAACACCATCAGCAAGACCGTCAAACTTACCAAGGAGTTCAAGGCAGGCAATATCTATACCTTGGGAATCAACATTGACGAGAATTGTTCGGTGAAAAAGGCATTGGCATTCGCCAAGGAATACTCAGTCTCCGAAAGAACTTGCTATTGGCGAGGAGGCGCGGCAAACAAGAAAGTGTATGAAGTAAGTTCCACGATTGACTGGAAAGTCTCAATTTCAGACTCGGATGAGGCAACTGTAATGAAAAATGATGACGGCAAGAGCTTCACCGTCGTGTTTCCTAAATCAAAGTGGCCTGTAGCAAAAAAATATACCGTCACACTTGAGCCTGCGACTGTCATTGAAAGCGTTGAGCCGAAGACAATGGACCTGTTCCTTGCAAGTCACTCGTGGTTGGCTGGTGACAGCAACTGCTTCGACTCTTACGATGACGGTTCGGTAAAACTGACTCTCTCAGCAAATGGAAATGCTTGCCTTCAGACATCGGAGACTTTCAAATACGGAAACTATGTCTGGACATTCGGGAACGTGAATATCTCCGAAGGATATTTCGGAACTGAAATCTGGGAGAACGGTCTGAATTTTCGTATGAGATACGGCGTGAATACCCATGTAATCTACAGCGGAGGAACTATTGACAAAAACGGAGTCAAGACCAATTTCGGATTCGACAATGGGTGGGGAGGTGTATGGGACCACACCGGAGAGTTTTCAGCCGGAACATATCCCGAGAATGTCTCAGACCTTAAATCAATCCGACTTCTCATCAAACCTGTCACAAGAGGTGGCGGGATGAAACCCGTCGAAGGCCTTTCCAAGAAAATCTGGATAAATGATGTTCTCGTGTTCGACAATAAAAATAACAGTGGCGACGTGTGGCAAATAAATACCGCTCTCGGTGGACTGCACTATAAATATGGCATTCTCAACGCTGTCGGTTCCATCGTTATAAAGTCCTTCGACATTGACGAAAATTATTCAAACTACAACGACTGACAATGTTCAAAAGAATTCTGACGTTAGCGCTTTCTGCAGTCGTTGCACTGCCCGCATCCGCTCAAGTGACAATCGGTGAAGAGGCTATGCAAAGAGCCTCCGAACTGGTAGCCAAAATGACACTTGAAGAAAAGATTGACCTTATCGCCGGGGATGCCGACGGGTTTCACATCTATGGAGTTCCACGGCTTCGTATTCCCGAAATCCGCACGGCGGATGGTCCGCAGGGATTGCGCAACGACACGCAGAGTACAATGTACCCATGCGGTATCGCGCTTGCATCCTGTTGGAACAGGTCTCTGGCACTGGCCTACGGCAAGTCAATCGGCTCAGACGCGAGGGCACGCGGGGTTCACATCCTGCTCGGTCCCGGAGTGAACATCTACAGGGCACCAATGTGCGGACGCAATTTCGAGTACTACGGAGAAGACCCTTTTCTGACTTCGGAGACTGCAGTGCAGTACATACTCGGAGTGCAGAGCGAGGGCGTAATGGCAACTGTAAAGCATTTCTGCGGCAACAATCAGGAATGGAGCCGGCACCACACATCATCGGACATAGACGAACGGACTCTCAACGAGATTTATTTTCCTGCCTTCCGTAAGGCTGTGCAGGTCGCCGGTGTCGGTTCAGTGATGTCGAGCTACAACCTGCTGAACAGCGTGCACACCTCTGAAAACGAGATCCTTGTCAGGATTCTCAGAGAAAAATGGGGTTTTGAAGGAATATATATGTCCGACTGGGCAGCGACGTACTCGACGGTCGGGGCTGCCAACGCCGGTCTCGACCTTGAGATGCCGGTCGCATTATACTTCACTCGCGAATTGCTCGGAAAGGCAGTTGAGAACGGAACCGTGAGAGAGAGCGTGCTCGATGAAAAGTGTCGTCATATCCTTCAAACCTTTATTGCCTTCGGATTCCTTGACCGGGAGCGGAAGGACGAAAGCCTTCCGCTTGATAATCCGGAGTCCAACAAAATAGCACTAGACGTGGCTCGTGAGGCCGTGGTACTTCTCAAGAACGACGGGATTCTTCCGTTGTGTTCAAAATCACACTCAAAGGCTGTAAAAAACATTGTGGTTCTCGGTCCGAATGCAGAGTGTGTGCCTACCGGAGGAGGCTCTGGATTCGTGAACCCGTATCACACGAAAAGCGTCTTCGCCGCACTTTCCGAGCAAGGCAAAAAGTTGAAAGTCAGTCTCGTTCCATTCACAGGAAAGATTGATGTCGTTCAGCCGGACTTCACACCTGAACAGAAGGCGGCGATCCGTTGTGCCGATGCCGTGATCTACTGCGGAGGTTTCAACTCCGACATTGAGCACGAGGACGGCGACCGCCCGTTTGACATTCCCGCGGCTCAGACTGCGCAGATGCATATGGCAGCGGAACTCAATCCGAACCTTATTATCGTCATCAACGCTGGCGGAGGAGTGCGCCTAACCGACCTTGACGACATTTCAAGAGCCATCCTCATGGCATGGTATCCCGGACAGGCAGGCGGCCAGGCAATAGCTGAAATTCTCACCGGAGCAACTAATCCGAGTGGCCACCTCCCCATTTCCATCGAGGCACGCCCCGAGGACAACCCGACTTTCGGCAGCTATTATGAGAATGTCTTTCGCAACCTCCATAGCCCTTATTCCCGCGTCTGCTACAGCGAGGGCGTATTCGTCGGCTATCGAGGGTACGAACGTAACGGGGTTCGCCCTCTATATCCATTCGGCTTCGGACTCAGCTACACGACCTTCGGGTTCTCCGACCTCGGCATCACTCCGTCCGAAGACGGTAAGCTGACCGTTAGCTTCCGTGTCCGCAATACCGGAAAGAGGGACGGGGCTACTGCGGCACAGGTTTATGTCAGCGAATGTTCCCCAACACTTGCTCGCCCTGAAAAGGAACTCAAGGGATATGAAAAGATATTCCTTAAATCCGGAGAAGTCAAGGAAATATCCATCGTCCTCGACGACGAGGCATTCAGTCACTACGACACCGCCCTCCATGATTTTATAGTCACCCCAGGAGAATACCGCATTCTTGTAGGCGACTCCAGTTTAAATCTTCCGCTGAACGCCACCGTTCAGCGATAAAACTTATAATAAATGTAAAATCCGACGATATGGAAAGAAGAGACTTTTTGAAGATTTCGGCATTCACGGCTGGGGCGGCGCTTATCACCAACCCGTTTTCGACTCTTGCCGACACAATTTCGTCCGAGGAGACAATGCATGCGGAGACCGCTCCCGACGGAGGATACGTCCCCAATCCGAAGATTGTGCGAAAAATTGAAGGCTGCGGGCCAATGGACATAAGAAAACTGAAAATCAAAGTTGGGGCAAAGAGACCGTTCTCTATGCTGCACATCTCGGACAGCCATCTTGTGTTGACCGATAGCCGCAATGACGAGAAAAAGGCGCAGCTCGCCAAGTACAGAAACAGAGAGTTTCCATGGGCTGCGCTCTATCACGAGCGTCTGATTGCCTACGCCAACAAGAACCATCTTCCGATTATCCATACGGGAGACATGATTGATTTTCTGAGCGAAATGGGTTTAGACTATGTAGTGGAGGCATTCTCGCGCGGAGAATGGATTACGTCCTGCGGCAACCACGAGTTCGCAAACTATATGGGATGGTTCGGTCCGGAAAAAGAGGATGCGGAGTTCCAGTCAAAGTATTTCACGCAAGTTCAGGAAGCGTTTCCGGATAACCTCTCATTTACGGCAAGGGTCATTAACGGAGTAAATTTCATCACGCTTGATGACAGTTTCTATTTTATTACTCAAGAACAATGGGACAATGTCGCAGCAGAATTTGCAAAAGGACTTCCGGTAGTAATGATGATGCATATCCCGTTCTACACACCGAAGCTCTACGATCATACCTCGCACGGCGGTAAGAAGTTCTCCTATCTCTGTGGTGCACCATCCGATACTGAGCGAGAAGACACACTTACACAACTGTTCGTCAAATGGCTCAAGGAACAGCCACAACTAAAGGCCATTCTCACCGGCCATCTCCACGAGTTCTGGCAGGAACAGTTCTCCCACACAGCAGTACAATATGTCGTTGGCGGAGCTTTCAAAGGCGAAGCCTATCACATAAGGTTTTTCTAAGAATGAGTTGAACTAAGAATAAATTGATTAAATTTGCGAAATTCACTCGAGGGTAGTAACCACCAAACGTTGATTTAACAGAAGTTATAACTGACAAAATTTTAAATGGTAACCTCATATATGTACAGACACATACTCGCAATTGCATTATCGGCACTGTCTTTTTGCGTATCATACGCCCAGAGCACCTGGACGGGCAATCCTTGCGCTTCCAAAGGCACGATTGTCGCCCCTGTATTGAGCAGTTCGCTCGTGGATGAGATTGTGATCGTCTCAGACAATCCCGGAGACTGGAAATTTACCGCATCATTGGAAACTGACGGAGGAAAAGAAATAATCAGCATTTCGATGGATGCACCGACAGAGGCACCGCCGGCAAAATTCAATGTATATTTCACTTTTCCTCAGAAAGGTGTTTTCAACATCTGGAGTCCTGATGTCTATTGCGGAACCCATCTCGACCCGTTTTGGGGCCACACCAATGCAAGCAGTTCACTCGCCTACAGGATGCCTCTCTATGAGTATTTCGACGACAACGACACAAACCGCCTGACAATCGCGTGCAGCGAGAGTTTCAGACGGGTGGAGGCCGCTCTCGGCGTGATGGAGGAGGGCTGCGACATCTGTTCGGAGCTGCGTTTCTTCAGGGAAGCCGAGGCTCCGCTGAGTCATTATGAGACCAAGATTATGCTCGACGGGCGTCACATATTTTGGGGAAAGACCATTCAGGACGGCGTCAATTGGATGATGGAAGAAAAGGGATTGCAGGCCCTTGAGGCTCCCGAAGCCGCTTTCGAGCCGCTCTATTCGACCTGGTACCAGTTTCATCAGAACGTAACCGACAAGGCTGTGGCGGAAGAGTGCAAGCTCGCTGCTGAGCTCGGAATGAAGACTGTGATTCTTGACGACGGATGGCAAACAGAGGACGGGAACAGGGGTTATGCCTTCTGTGGGGACTGGAAACCGACTCCAAAGAAATTTCCGAACATGGCCTCACACGTCGCCGCAGTGCAAAAACTCGGGATGAAATATATGATCTGGTACAGCGTACCTTATGTCGGATTCAACAGCGAGGCATACGCAAAGTTTAAGGGAAAATATCTCTACAACGAACATGGCATGGGCTGCAGCGTTCTTGATCCTCGTTTCCCTGAGGTTCGCGAACATCTTGTAAATGTATATGTCAATGCCTTGAAAGACTGGAATCTGGACGGATTCAAACTCGATTTTATCGACAGTTTCAGATTCCATGGAGAGGATCCGGCGGTGAAAGAGAAATATGCCGGACGGGACATCATGAACTTGAGCGAAGCCGTGAACGTGCTGATGAAGGAAGTTTCATCAGTCCTGAAAGCCATCAAGCCGGACATTCTCCTGGAGTTCAGACAACAGTACATAGGTCCGGCCATCAGACAGTACGGCAACATGTTCCGCGCCGCCGACTGTCCGGGAAACGCGAAGGACAACAGGATGAGAATCGCATCTCTCAGGCTGACAAGCGGTTCTACGGCTGTTCATTCAGACATGTTGGAATGGAACATTTCCGAAACGCCGGAGAATGTGGGCAGAGCAATCATCAACTCCATTTTCGGAGTCGTACAATACTCGACAATGCTGAGGACCATTCCGCAAGAACAGCTTGACGTCATGAGAAAATGGATGAAGTTCGCTTTCGATCATCGTGAGACTCTGCTCAAGAGCGAATTCCGTCCGCATCATCCTGAACTCGGCTACCCTGTCATCGAGGCGGAGAGCGATAAGGAGCTCATAATCGCCGTATATCAGGACAATGCCGTCATTGACATTCATCGTCGCGGGAAAAGCGTCTATATCCTGAACGCATCCGGTTCAGACAGCATTGTCGTCCGCTGCGGCAAAAAGACAAAAACCGTGAAAGTCCCTTGCGGTGACTGGAAATCATTGAACTAAGATTGAGCATCGCGGACGAAGACTTCGCTGGTGGTGGCGTTCTTTTTCTTGACCTCTATCACGGTAGGGATCCTTTTCTGGAGGTCCTCTATGTGGGAGATGATGCCGACGTGCTTGCCGCTGGAGGAGTTCAGTTTCTCCAATGCAGACATCACGCTGTTGAGCCACTCCTGGCTGAGTGTTCCGAATCCTTCATCAATGAAGAGTGTATCCACGCTGATGCTGTTCTCTGCGAGGCTGGACAGGCCCAGGGCCAATGACAATGAAATCACGAACCCTTCACCGCCTGAAAGCGTGTTTCCTGAGCGGACCACGCCGTCTTCATTGTCCTCTACCAGGATGACGAGTGAGCCCGGCTGTGCTGTCAATTCATAACGCGGGGCGATCTTTCTCAGATATGCATTTGCATGATTGAGGATGTCCTGCATGATGTAACTCTGGGCTATCTTCTTGAACGTGAATCCCTCGGTGCCTCCGAAAAGGCCATCCAGAGTCTCCCATCTGGCATTGACCTTGCCGGCCCTGTTAAGCGCGTCAATCTTGCTTTTAAGCTCGTCCTGTTTCCTGTCATCATTCTCAATGACAGTCTTGAGCTTGCCGAGGTGCTCCGACTTGTCCAGATTGTCCGATTCGACAGCTCTCTTCAGCGTATTGACCTCTACGGCAGTCTTAGGCAGGGTTCCGTCTTCAGCATAAGCGTTTTCTAAGGTGTTCTCATTCAGTTCTTTGGACTTGCGTGCGGTGTCGATGTTCTCAAGAGCCGTTCTGATGCGGCTCTCCAATGAACCCCACTCCACGATTGCGTTGCCGGCGTATTTTTCCGGTACGATGTCCCCTGAAACGAAGTCCCCATTGGCCGCGATGATTCTTTCCCTTACGTCTGATGCGGATGCGATGTTGCTTTTGAGATTCTTCATCTCTACGGTCACCTTGTCATATTCTTTCAGGGTGTCATTGTACTTTCTGGCACTCTCCTTGAGCTTCGCGATGAAGCCTTTGTCATCACATTCCCATTCTTTCTTCCAGTCAGGGATGGAGATGAGGCTCTCTGCCGCCAGAAGGGACTCCGATGCGGATTTCTCTGCCACAGAGATCATTTTTCCGGCATTGTCAATGTCGCTGCTGATTTTCTGGATCTCCAGGTTCTTCCTGTTGTAGTCGGATACGATAGGAGAGTAGATGTCGCTCTGGTATTTGTCCCTGTCTGCAGTTGCGTTGTCCACGGCCTTCTGCCTTTCATTGACAGCGGCAATTGCCTTTTCATTGGCATCCTTGCGCGCGTCCAGCGTCTTTTTGATCGACTCGAGCTTTTCCCGGATGTTTTCTTCATTGACTTTTATGCCCAATGAAGAGAAATTCTTGGCGAACGCTTCCTTGAGTCCGGCCAAGGTCTTTTCGTCGTTGCCGAGCCTGCTTTTGGAATTGTCGAGCTCCTTAAGTCTGGTGTTGAACGCTGTACTTGCTTTGACTGATGCCTCATCTGCTTTCCGTTTCTCCGTTTCCGCCCTTTCCAATGCATCTTTTGCAGGTTTGAGAAGATCATTCTGCTCCTGTTCCGAGATGAGCGATGTTATTTTCGTATGGCATACTGGACAGATGTCGCTGCCAGTCTCACGAAGCCAGTTCCTAAGACGGATTGAAGCCTGGTTTATTGCCATAGCCTGCGTATTATATGAGTCGAGGCATTTCTTATAGGCGTCATCGGCTGTCTTCGACTTGTCCTTCAGCTCGTTGAGCGCAACACGCTCTGCCTCAATCTCTTCTGCTGCCTTTTTGTGTTCGGACTTCCCGGTGGCGAGGTTCTCTTCTTTCTGCTGGATGACAGCGTAGGCAGTGCCTGCATCGCCGATGAGTTTCAGTTCCTTGCCAATGTCGCGTCTCTCTTTCTCCACTTCTTCAGGCTTGAGCGCCATCTTGGCCTCAATGGCCTCTGTTACAGCCTCTCTCTTGCTGTCAAGAGTCTTTTCGGCATCGGCTTTCTTCGTTTCCAGTTCGGCGAAAAGTGCCCGCGATGCTTCAAGAGCTTTCTTCTCATTCTCGAGAACTTCTTTCTGTTTCTTGCAGTAGTTTTCCTGCTTCGTGACATTCACGAGATGCGATTCGATGGTCTGGACATTCGCGAACATGTCGGCGTGAACTTTCTGAGCCTCAATGTCTTTCGCTAGGTCTCCGGCAATGTCGTTTTTCTTGTCGAACTCGGCTTTGCCATAGGCAATGTCATTGGTGAGTACAGAGAACTTCGACTTCGCATCTGCAAGAGTCTCTTCAGCGTCCTTTATGGACTTTTCGGCAGTTTCTACAGCTTCAAAAGCCTTCAGCAGGCTTCCGAGCAGGGCCAATGCGGACTTGTTCTTTTCAATGTCGTCTTCAGTCTGTTTTATTTCATTGACAAGAGCGCTCTTTTCCTCTGCCGAGAGAAGAACGACAGAATCGACGTCCTTTTTCGCCTCCTTATAGGCTTCCTTTGCGTCGAGTGAGTTCTTATGGATGAGGGCTCCGATTTTCGCGTAAATCTCAGTGCCGGTAATTTTCTCAAGAATCTCCGACTTCTCCTTGCTCTCGGCTTTCAGGAACTGGGTGAACTGCCCTTGGGCGAGCATTGACGTGCGGCAGAACTCATCGTAGTCCAGGCCGATGATTTCGGTCATCTTGTCAATGCGTGCCTTGCCCCTTTTGTTATTCGTATTGCCTTTGCTGTCGGTTATGGACCAGTCTTCGTCTTCCAGTTTTCCATTGCGGTTTACACGGCATTTCCACTCGGCAGTGTAGTTGGAGCCGTCCGCCCCCTCGAACAGGAGTGTTATTCCGCCTGCCTTCTCTCCTTTCTTGAGCAGCTGGTTTACAGACACTATGCTGATTTCCTGCCCTCCCTCTTTGTAGGACGTTTCAGTTGTCTTGTTGCCATTCGTCAGACGCGGAGTCTTGTTGTACAGGGCGAGGCATATGGCGTCCAGGATGGTGGATTTTCCGCTCCCTGTCTCGCCGCAGATAAGAAAAATAGGGGAGTCCGACAGCGGTGCTGACGTGAAGTCGATGCTCGCGGATGAGATCGACGCTATGTTGGTGATATCGAGTTTCTTCAGTTTCATGGTATCAGTCGTGTTTTTCAGATTTCATAACTTCGTCAATGGTTTCTTTCAGCAGGGCGAGGATATTCTCGTCAATGCCTTCTTGTCCGGTTTCCTTCAGGTAGAGTTCAGCCACGGAGTAAGGCCCCATCTTTCCGAGTTCTGCGGTGCTGATATTTATCTTCCCGGAAGAGTTTATGTCCTGGGCATTGACCTTCTTCACCCTGTTTATCAGGCAGAACTTCGCCTTCAGATGGCATTGCTCCGGAACTTTGGCGGCCTTGTCTTTCGCCTCGACCGGAATGGTCCCGTCGTCAGTGACATTGAGCCGAACATAGCAGGCCTTTTCCGGGTCCATTTTCTTGAACTCCTCGTATGCCTCATCCCACTTGAGGGACTTCACTTCGCTGCGTCTGGTCCTGTCCTGCTCCGGTATGGTAATGATCGGCATCGCATTGTCAATGTCGATTGTCTCTATCTCCGGTGTGTCGCCGTGGGCATTGATGGTCACGATCGAAACGCTGTGCTGGAAGTCCTCGTCGAAAGATACAGGCAGGGGAGAGCCGCTGTAGCGGATCCTGTCTGAGATGTTCTGCGGATTGTGTATATGGCCGAGTGCGATGTAGTCGTAGCCTGTGCCGAAAACATCGGCATTGACCATATCGATTCCTCCTATGATGTCGAGGTCCTGGCCGACGGCGTCGGGTTTCTCTCCTGAGATCCGGTTTACTGCCGTATGGGCCATCACGACCACCGGAAGCCCGTTTTTATTGCGTTTTCCGACTTCCTCCAGCAGGAGGGCTATAAACTCTTTCATTCTCTCTTCCCTGGGCAGGTCTGCTTTCACGGCCGGGAAATTGCCTGGGTAGCAGTGCGGTATGGCGACAATGTAGCCGACGGTGCTGCCGTCCCTCATGATGGGGAAGATATGGCGTTCGAAAAGCTGCCTGTGAAATTCATCGCTGTCTTCGCCCTGGAGGATGTTGCGTTTTATGGATGCCACGATGGATACTCCCACGAGGTTCCACAGCGGGTCGGTGATCTCTATCTTGTTGCTGTCGTGGTTGCCGGCTGTCACGATGACCTTCATTGACGGTGCAATCTCATGGACTGTCATGAGATGATGCATGAACATCTCCTGCGCTGACGTCTGGGGTGATGTCGTATGATAGATGTCGCCGCTGATGACGTATGCGTCCGGCTTCTGTTCCTTGATGATGTTTTCTATCTGGGCGAGGCAGCCGGTCTGCTCGACTGTCCTGTCATACGAGTAGAGCATATGTCCCAGATGCAGGTCTGATGTATGTAGAATCTTCATATTTGTATTATTGTCAATGTTTTATGTCAATGTAATTCTTGTGCCAATGTCATTTGCCTGTATTATTTTACATCATAAGGCGGCAAATCTTACATAAAAATAGTGAAATTTTCTTGAATTTCACGACGTGAGCGAAGTGAACATCGAACCGCTAGAATACTCTTTGCAATCAAACGAAAAACTTATATATTTGCAGAAACACCGGGTATTATGGATAAGAGACTTACAGACAAGATTGTACGCTACTTTGCAACTCAGCCAGTTGTGAAGGCTTGGGTCTTTGGCTCTTATGCCAGGGGAGAAGCACATAGCGGAAGCGACATCGATATCTTAGTGGTTTTCGACAAAGAAGCTAAAGTCAGTCTAATGAGACACGCTGAGATTTCCTTGGAACTTAGCGAGATTCTCGGATTCGATGTGGACCTCATCACGGAGGGAACTCTGCTGTCATTTGCAGAACGCACGGCCAACAATGACAAGATTCTGATATATGAGAGAGCAAGATCTTCAGCCTCTTAAGGAACAAATTGAAAAATACATATCAGAGATGCAGTGAGACGTTCAGTCAAAATGTTGTCACAACTTACATCTTCAGGAGTTCCTCGACACTCGGGACCTTCAATTTGCAGGACGCCCTTGAAACGCCGTCATATTCGTCTCTCATGCCATTGATGATTTTCTTCATCTCATCTCTGACATTGTCGGGATAAAGGACCTCCATGAAGTTGCCATACCTGCAGATTTCCTGATAGAAGTCATCAGTGGTGTGAAGCTGGTATGAAAAAATGGTGTAACCGTCTTCCGGACAGTCATATAACATCCTCTGGCTCTGATGCAGAGGGGTGTGCTTCAGATAGAAATTGTATTTCGCCCAGACAAGAATTATGACATTTTTCGGCTTCGCTGCTCCCGACGGGAAGGTTGCCGTGCCAATGCTGTCTGCCATAAAATTTTCAGGACTGAAGTCCTTGGGATACGTGAACCTTTTCTCCATGATCTTGAGATTCTTCATTCTGTCCGCATCCAGAGCGTATGACCGGATACTTCTGCTATTGCCGCTCTCAAGAGGCCCGATGACTTTCCAATGCTGTCGGAACAATTTTACGAAATATGGCTGTATCGTGACATTGACCGGATCCTCCCAATAATCCTCGTAATCGAAACTGAGCATGCGGTTTTGTTTTATGGCATCAAGGACTGCGTCCAAATACTCTCTGGCGGACGGAACATCTTCCAGCAGAATCCTGTCCCGGATGGAAGTGTTGGTAATGAGCTTATTCTGCATTGAAATGGTTCGCAGCAGCCATTTCCTGACGCTGTCTTCTCCCGGACGAGAGACAATCTGATAATTGGAATTCGCGCCTGCCTTGGTTACTTGGATACTGATACCGTATTCTTCCTCAATCTTGTTGATCCAGTTGAAGACAGTTTTCCTGGTCATGGCGGTCCCCGGATACGGATTGATGTCTGTGTTTTTCCAGCTTTCCTGAATTTCCTTCAGGGTTCGTGGCTGGCTGAGAAGTTCTATGAGCCAGACGTGTTTGTTCCTGGTATCGCTGTCTTCAAACATAATTTTAGTGGTTTTTTACAAATTTATGCAATTTTCTGGAATATGGGTAATGCTTTTACTCATAGAGCATCTTACTTTGCAGAAAAAGAACAGAATATGTCTAATATTAATTTTCTTCCCTGGATAGGGGAGCATTATTATAAGACCGGGTTTGCAGGCAAGCGCATTCTCGTTCTCGGTGAATCTCACTACTGCCAAAATGTATCTGATGCGAGCGATGATATCACCAGACGGGTCATAATGGATCTCTTTGATCCTACGTCAGAGCATGAAGCATACAAGAATACTTACACTAAGTTCGCACAGGCTCTCCTGGGACGTGGTGAACTTTCATTTGCGGACAAGGAACTGTTCTGGAACAGCGTCGCATTCTACAATTATGTCCAGGTCCCGATCTCTGGTCCTCGTGTGGCTCCTACACGGGAAAACTTCAGAAACTCGGAAGCTGCGTTCTTTGAGGTGATAGAGATGCTTCGTCCCGACATTATTATTGTGTGGGGACACCGTCTTTACAACAACCTCCCTAACGGCGGACTGCAGGGGGATGACCTCAAGGCACCTGATGGACAATGGATCGAGACGTGGAGATATTTTCTGTCTGACCGGAAGGAAGTGAAGGTGATACCGATAATGCACCCTTCTTCTTTCTTCTCGCCAGAGTTCTGGCATAAACTTCTGTCGGCGGTAATTTAGTGAATTTTAAACATTTATATAGCTTAATCTTTTAAAACACTTTAGAACATGGGACTATTGCAAAATCTTCCGGAGGGGGAGAATCTCCCTTCTGAGCTTACGGAACTGGGTAAGGTAATTATTGAGACCGGAAAGAAAACCGGGGAGAAACTCGGACAAGACATTTCGGATGTCATTGACAGTATCATTGATCACTTTATAGACTAGAAGATTATGAATAAAGACGTTATCAAGTTTACAGCGAAAGCGTTTCTTGCGGTAGCAGCCGTTTTTACAGGTAAGAAACTTGGGGAAAATGCATTGAAGGATGCAAAACGCATCCCCAGTGGTAATCGAAATAGACAAAAGTAATTTGCCTATGCTACGAAGATTTGTCACCACGAAATGTCCTTATTGCGGTCATGTCTTCCAAGCCCCTGATATCGAGGACAATGCCACAGTATTGTCAATGCCGGTCAGGTGCCGGAATTGCGGCAATTATTTCAGACCAAGTGAAATGTCATCTTCTTTTACGGATTCCGTTAAGAAGCTTCTTGAAATCTTTAAAAAAGCATGACATTAGACATTGACGCTAAACCCGAATCGCCCCGTCTTCCGCTTTTTGGCAGAGTCGGGGCAATATTGCTTGCGGCCGCGACCAGAGCGGGGTCATCTGTCAGGATGCCTGCCTCGAAGTTGCGGTTGCGTGGACGTCGTACCTGTTTCTGGATGCGATTTACACCGTCATTGACATGACAGCCCGTCATTTTCATTCGCGTCCATGTCACCGATGAAATGCCTTATGATCAATTCCGGATTCGATGCGAACTGGCACAGGTCCAGATATTCCCTGAAATATTGATGGAACGGATCCCTGATCTCCGATTCTGCAAGAAGTTCTACGATTTTCTGGTGGACGGGTGCCCTCAGGGCGACGTACTCCTTCTCGGTGTATTTCCCTGCCTTGAAGTCACGTTTAAGCTGTCCGCTTGTCTTTGATACCATTGCGCATTCCTTTCTGGCTTCAAGAGTCCTTTCCCTTTCCTGTTCCAGGAACGATTCCCTGAAGGACTTGTAACCCCGGGAATGAGCTACGAGATCGTCCTTGCGCAATTTGACCATTGCGTAGTCGTAGTACAGTTCTGTCAATATCCTATGGACTATGGCTTTGACTTTGTTTTTATCCTTAAGCCAGTTGTTCCGGCTGAAGAATGACATGTGCAATGACCTGGCATAATCGTACTTGAGCGGAGAAATCATATGAACTTCAATGATTTCCTTTCCGATTTCGACTGTAGCCATTACCTCGTCATCGCCGAAATTGAATCCCACCATATCTCCTGAAACAAGAGAATCATTTTCGTCGAGCCACTCGGAATTGTTTACCGCATTTTCGAATATTTCCAATGCCTTTACATCACGGGCATACCCATAGGGGCCATCGATATACTTGAGTTTCATCTGAATTATAGAGTTTGATAAAATATACGGAGAAAGCAAAGGATTCTTTCATTGGAAATGATTTATTTGTTTTTTTAACGTATGGTTATGTTAGAATTTGGCTGTTTCGCTGTATATGTAATTGAAAACCAGAATTGATAAATGGATTTTTATGTTGGAGAACTGTGATGTTTGTTCAAAAATGACTTCGCCGTTGATACTGTCCGACAACCTGCTGAAGTTGTGGAAGCAAGGTGCCAGATTATGGCATTCTGTTGAGCTATATTTGACGCAATGGAAAAGAAGACAGTAAATGGAAATACAGGATATGCGGCATTGCCGGGATTGGAGACGGAGCAGGTGAAACTGCTCTGTCTGGTGGCATATCTTGGAGACATTCCCGGGGACTATGTCCTGAAGCAGCTGTACGGAAGGGACTGTTCCAAAGCTAAGACTGATCTTGTCATATTGGAGCATTCCCAGTACGTACAGGATGGGAGAGTGTCTCCTCGGGTGTTTTTCAATGTGGTGGCTGTCGCGCTGGAAAATTTCGACATTCCCCGTTGGGTGGAGAAGACTTGCCAGTTCCGCACGGACACGGCATCATGGCTGTGGGAATTGGGAACTGCTCTTCATGGACAGGATGCCGCTGCTCTCCGCAGATTCTCCAGGCCGTCTTTCCTGAGGGCGGACCTTGGAGAATACCTTGGAGAGAGACTCCTTGATGCGGAAAATTACGGAAGCCTTTTTAGACTGCTGACTGAGAAGGAAGTCCTGCAGTCCATACGACGGATGCTCCGAGTGCGCTTTGCTGAGGGGACATTGACAGAAGAATTCTGGAACAGGCTCGCAAGTTATGCAGACAGTTCCATGCATATAACGGACGAGGTATATGACATGGTGTCGGCCTATCATCTGTTTCAGTTCGGAAACTGGCCGGAAGCCAGGAAATGCTATTATCCGACGATGTGGTCTCATGGGGCGGATGCCATCAAGGCGCTTTATGAAGGACGTACTGATGATGCGTATGGCCTGTTCCAGGAATCCATCCGGCTGCATGGCATGACGGCCGAATGTAAAGGGATGTTCTCTGATCCGCTGTTGGGATGGTTCTACGGTATCACGCTCTATCTTTGTACCGTGCGGCCATCCGTTGCAGGCAGCCGCAGGATAAAGGAATCGGTGGATCTGATGCGGAACCACCGTCATTACCTCTATTCTCCCATCATGGCACCGGTGCGGATCCTGTTTACCTACATCTCTAATGAGGAAGAGGTGTGTGCCAACCATGTGGAAGGAGAAGTGGCAAAACTGCTGGCCCAGCGCAGTACCGTCGAGACCAAGGCGTTCTGCTGCGTTCTCCTTAACTTCTTCAAGTGCATTGACTTGGGCGGCATAAATGACAAGTACAGTCTGTCGGTACCTCCGTCGGCCGCAATACTGCAGAATGAACTGGCACCTTATCTGCCGATGTCTGCCGACAGGAAGGTCCTGCTGGAGCAATTCTTTGGCGGCTCCGGCATGACTGGAAGAATATACCGGAGGGATAAATGGGAGATAATATTCTCCGATATCAGGGAAAAAGCCGCAGAAAAAAAGAACCGTGCTGCTAAGAGGATCGTCTATTTCATGGAAGGACTTCGCCTGAAAGCGATCATTGGTCAAAATAAGCGGCCTGACGGCAGCTGGGATGGTGGAACGCTTTATCAGAGAAGCACTTTCATTGACCTGAAATATGAGGAGATGACTCCTACGGACATCAAGGTTGCAGCGGCGCTTCGGAAACTCGACGAAAGACGCATTGACGGCAAACCTGAGGTGCCGGAGATTCTTCCGTTGCTTCTCGGCAGCGACAGGGTGTTCGTCGGGGAGTATTACAATCAGAACTTCACTCCGGCCACTGTGGAAGTGGAATCCCCTTGGCTGTCATTCCGTGCGGAGGGCATGGAAATCAGGATAGGGTCGAATGTTTCTCTTCCGCAATCCGCAGGTGCATCCGTTCCGGAATCATTGGTGACCATTGATGAAGATGGTGTCTATCATGTCATTGTCATGAGCCCGGAACAGAGGGCGGTCATAGACAGGATGCTCAAGATGGTGTCGATTCCCTCGTCGGCACTTGCAGGGCTGCGACAGACGCTTGAGAAACTGGACGGGATTGTAGAACTGCATACTGATCTTGCGGATCTCGGCAGGATAGAGGAGAAGGACGGCTCGCCGGTTCTGGCGGTTCGCGTCCGGCCTGTGGAAGATGATTATGAGATGACTGTCCAGGCGGTGCCGATTGTGGAAGGACTGTCCAGGTTTTCACCGGGTGAAGGAGGGGAGAACGTATATGACACATTGGAAGGTCACACGGTGGCCGTCAGGAGAGACCTTTTCAGTGAGTATGAGAACTATGACGTTCTCCGGAAATTCTTCGAGGTGGAGCTTGGAATCCCTTATGAGGACTACCAGACGGCCAGATTCTCTGCTCCTGAGCACTTGCTTGCGCTGATGTCATTTGTCCATGACAATCCGCAGTCATACTTCATGGAATGGCCGGAAGGCGAGATTCTGAAATTCTCGGAAATATCGGAATCGAAGGACGTGGACATTTCCGTATCTACAAACATGAACTGGTTCGAGATTGAAGGGAGCGTCAATGTGTCGGGCAAGAAAAGGACTCTGGAGGAAATTCTTGCAATGTGGAAGGACTCTGATGTAGAGGGATACATCAAAGTAGGGGAGAAGGAATATGCCAAGATGTCCAAAACTCTATAGAAGCATCTCGCTGAGATTTCGGAGCTCGGCAAAACTGACGGGAAAGGACGCATCAGTATCCCTGCTATTCAGGTAGGTGCCCTGGCAAAGGTGCTGGGCGAAGACGGAGGTCTGCATGCGGAGATGGATGAAGGATTCAAGGACCTGCTCGCACGTATGGAGTCAGCTTACGAGTCCTCGCCGGTACTTCCGGAAGGTTTTGGCGCGACATTGCGTGATTACCAGATGCAGGGTTACCAGTGGATGGTGCGTCTTGACAGCTGGGGTGCCGGAGCCTGTCTTGCCGATGACATGGGCCTTGGGAAAACCGTACAGGCATTGGCATTTCTGCTTCATAAGAAAGATATGGGACCATCCCTTGTGGTTGCGCCCACATCCATTGTGCCCAACTGGGCTGCCGAAGCAGGGCGCTTCGCTCCTTCGCTGAATGTTACGGTCCTGAATGAGGTGCAGGACAGAAAAACTGTGATAGAGAGTGCTGTGGCCGGAGACCTGTTCCTAGTCAGTTATGGCGTAATGGTGACATCCATCGATTTGCTCAAGTCTGTCGGCTGGAACGTGGTGTGCCTTGACGAGGCCCATCAGATAAAGAACCGAACGACGCGGATGTCACAGTCTGCGATGTCTCTCCAGGCCGGAAGCAGGCTGATTCTTACGGGAACGCCTGTGCAGAATCATATGGGAGAACTCTGGAACCTGATGCAGTTCATCAATCCTGGGCTTTTGGGTACCTGGGCCAGTTTCCGGGACAAATACATCAACGGACCTGAAATGGATAATTACAAGAGGGAACTGCTCAAGGGGCTTACCCAGCCGTTCATTCTCCGTCGGACCAAGGAACAGGTGCTGGGAGACCTTCCGGACAAGGTAAGCTATCTGCATCCGGTCCACCTGAGTGTCGATGAGATGGCTGTGTATGAGGAGGCTCGAAAGAGGCTTGAACTCAAGTACAAGAAGAGAAAAACCGCCAAGGAAAGGACACTTGCACGGGATATCAAGGTGGAGTTCTTTGCAGAGCTGACACGTCTTCGCCTCATGGCCAATGCGATGGAATTGGTTACTGCGAGATGGAAGGGAGGCTCTTCCAAGGTGGATGCCCTGAAAGACATCATGTCCACATTGATGGCGGGAGGAAACAACAACGTGATCATCTTTTCACAGTTCACTTCATTCCTGGACATCATCGGCAGGATGCTCACGAAGGAAGGGTACAATTACCTCTATCTGGATGGCAGCACTCCGCTTCAGGAACGTAAGATGCTTGTCACGAAATTCCAGTCCGGCGTCTGTCCGATCTTCCTTGTGAGCCTGAAGGCAGGAGGACTGGGCCTGAATCTTACTGCGGCGAACTATGTCATCATAGCCGACCCGTGGTGGAATCCGTCCATAGAGAAGCAGGCCGAGGACAGGGCACACCGTCTGGGACAGGGACGTGCGGTAACGGTTATCAGGCTGGTTTCTCAGCATACCATTGAGGAGAAGATCCTGCGTCTGCATGAAACGAAGAAAGAGATTTCGGATGCCATCCTGGCGGGAACTGACCGCAGTTCGAAGTTGACAATGGATGATGTCCTGGATATGGTTTCACCGATTAAAAACAAGATATGACAAACAATCTTAGAGACAGGATTATAAGCCTTTTGGATGCGATGAGTGCCGGGGCCTATGAACGTGACGAGGTCATTGGCCTCAGCCTGCTTGCTGCGCTCTCGGGCGAGAGTATCTTTCTGCTGGGTGTGCCGGGTGTCGGGAAAAGCATGGTGGCGCGGAGACTGAAAATGGCATTCCGCGATGCCCGCAGCTTTGAGTACCTGATGAGCCGTTTCAGCACACCGGATGAGATATTCGGTCCCGTCTCCATCAGTAAACTGAAGGACGGTGACACGTATGAGAGAGTGACTGACGGCTATTTGCCGACAGCGGATATCGTATTCCTGGATGAAATCTGGAAGGCAGGCCCGTCAATACAGAATTCGCTGCTGACTGCCATCAATGAGAAGATATTCCGCAACGGTGACAAGGATTTGAAACTGCCCCTGAAAGGCATCATCTCGGCATCGAATGAGCTTCCGGCTGAAGGGGAAGGCCTTGAAGCACTTTGGGACCGTTTCCTTATCCGCTATATTGTGCGTCCCATTGGTGACCGGCTGAATTTCAGGGCTCTGCTGTCCGGAAGGAGTGCGGAACCGAGTGTGGATAGGGAGCTGGCATTCAGTGATGAAGAATACCAGTCGCTGATTTCCCGTTCAAGAGACATAGATGTTCCGGAGAGCATAATGGATTTTATCTATAACCTGAGGACTCTGATTGTAAGACAGGCGCAGGAAAACGACTCGGATGAGCACGAGGTGCCGTATGTGTCAGACCGCCGGTGGAAGAAGATATTGGGAATCATGCGGATGTCCGCTCTCCTGAACGGGCGGTGTCAGGTGGATTACTCCGATTGTCTGCTGATGGAGCACATGATATGGGATCACGACAACCAGATTCCCAAAGTCGGGAAGAACATATGTGAGGAACTTGCCAAGACCATTCTCAAGGATTCTATGACCTGGCCGGTCACAAGACGTCAGACAAGTCCGTCAAGTCGCAGCAGTCAGGAAGAATTCTTCTCCCCGGACGGTGTCCATTATATCATTGATGCAGGAGGGGAGTCCCTCAGGATAAGAATTTCAGACTATGAGAAGCTTACGCCGGAAGCCGTCCCGGGTCGCTTTGTAGGGAACGACCTGGTGGACCTTGCCGGAGAGTCGGAGGGCTCGTTTCTTATAAAGTCCCCGAGAAGCGGGGCTGTGGCCATCAATAATTATGTCTATCGGCTACGGAAGAAGAACGCCGTGGCAGTTTCATGCGCTGATGCCTCCATGTCAAGTTCGGCCATTGGTGGCGCCGGTCTTATGCTCGCGGAGTTCCGTCGGCAGGTCGAAGACAATGTGTTCCTGGCGGACATCCAACATTATTCATTGATGACAAAGACATTGCAGAAGTATAATGGCGGAAGATAAGTTGATACGGTCAATGACATTGGCAGTGGCTGTCGCCAAATTCTCAGGCAGTGACATCTCGCAGTTTCTGCTGGACCGGGCCGAGGTGGAAGACAACCCTGTCCGCCGGACTGTCTTGAATGTGATGGCTGACAAACGCTTTCTGGATACGGCAAAACCCGTCATGATGTGGCGGGAGGATGCGTCCAATGAACTGGAAGCGTTTGCGGACAGGCTCGAAAGTGAACGTGCGGCTGGGCGTCTGACGGAAGAAAGAATGAATAAACTGATAGAGGAATTCTTCTCTCTCTGGTTGGCGCTTATGGAAAGAAGGAGGCGGATATATGAGTCGTCGCAGAAGGCTAGAAAGAAAGCCAGAATGGATCTGGAGGGAAATCTATCGACAAAAGTCAATATCTCGGAGGGCGATGGGGGCAATGATGAAGGGCGTAAAGAGGGCATGGGTCCAGATATGTCCGGACTTCAGGAATTCTTGGAAGTCAATGATGATGAAAATGACGATTTTACCGGTATCGGCGCCAGTGATCCGAAGCTGGAGCAGCAGAGAAGGGAGAACATTTACCTTCGCAGTATCCCTGAATCCCTGAAGAAGCTCGCCTTGCTTATAGGCAGGGCAGGAGAGGACGTGACGGAAACAAGGGGAAGATTTTCAGTGGCGTCAAAGAGTGACATTGAAGGAATAACCGTCGGCAATAATCTTTCCGCGCTGCTCCCTTCTGAATTGGTCCTCTTGTCGGAGAAGGCCACCCAGGACGTCTTCTTCATGAATTTTGCCGAGAAACGGCTTCAGGTTTTTGCTTCAGCATCACAGGCCTCGCGTCCTGACGACCATAAGGACGGACCTGTCATCATCTGTGTGGATGAGAGTTCTTCCATGAGTGGCGAACCGTTGCAGGTGGCTATCCAGTTGGCCTATGCCGTGACCATTATAGCGAAACGGCGTCACAGGGAGGTCCTGATCGTCGCCTACTCGGACTCCCACAAGATGATGCGTGTGGATTCGCTGGGAAAGGACAGAAGCAAACTTCTCGAGTTTCTTTCCGATGTCTCTATGGGAGGAAATGACGAAAATGCCATGTTCGAGTGGCTTTTTCAGGATATAATGCCGAGGGAGAAGAAGTTCGACACGGCGGATATCCTCTGTATCTCGGATTTCGGATGGGGCCAGATTGACGATTCAGTGAAAGGTCTGATAGATGAACAGAAGGCTTCCGGAATGAAATTCTATGGATTGAACATCGGCGGAGCTTTCGGAGGGTGGAGCGATTTGGACGATTTCGGTTTGCTAAGTGCGAATGATGTCTGCGACAGCCTCTGGGAATACAGTGACGGTGAGTGTCGGGAAGTGCTCAACGATTTCTCAATAAATTGATTGATAACGTGATAGAAATATCGTACCTTTGATGAAGGAAAAAAGAATTCCCCCAACCACCGTCAGACATACAAAACTCAAATGACTTTCCATAAAGATGCTGCTTCTTTCCAAGAACTGGCTAATTTGGGATCATAACGCTTGCGGATTTCAGGCATTTCTCTCTTTGCACAGTCAGGGCGCATTATAAAGTATTCCAGCAGGTCCGTCGTCTTTTCTACGTTCTCGAGACTAAGAGGGATGTCGAAGAAATACTCGGAAGTAATATATGGACAGTCAAGATGTTCTCGTCCATAACTGTTTCCAATATATAAGGAATTTGCCTCTTGCCCAGCTCCTTGCTGACAATCAGACTTAAGGACGGATACTCAATCAGCGCTATGTCTCTGCGCTTGCGGCAGACAAAGTATTGCTGCTGAATCTTTTCAGTTGCGATGATTTCAGCTTCATTGAGTTCCTCGAGATAAGCTTCCTTAAGGCTGTTGCTCAACTTTCTTTTGCCGTGTAGTTTGGGCTTTAGATACTCGGAACGGATATAAGAAACAGTCTGCTGTATAATCTGATTTATATCACCGACATTGCAAGCGGCATAACGAATGCGGGACGCGACACAATATACGGCATCCGACAGTAACTGCTCGAGAAGTCTGGTCATCATTTCTTCCTCCAAACAATGTAATTCTCGTATTTCTGGCTGTCGCGATGCTTTTGCGAGAACGGTATGAAGCGGCCCTGCCCGTCACGGCAGAACCCGTAAGAGAGTTCTGAACCGACATGATCCGCACCCAGTGTGATACGTACAAGGATCATCGGATCTAAAATCCTATTTTCTTCACATTGGCCTTGGCGCCGATTATTTCGTCGTCGCAGAAAGACTTTATGTCCTCGAAGTTCGGTTCAATGCCATCTATGATGCTCTGAATCATCTTCTTTCGACATGTGTTCTCAATATTTCCTCCGGTGAACGCTTCATACTTTTCCGCGAGTTCGAGGGCCTGTGCATCGGAGAGCTCGGGAAGCATTGACTTCCAGATTTTCTTTTTGCAGGCTGCGGATGGCCTGGAGAATTCGATTTTGTAGAGGAATCTCCTCATGAATGCCTTGTCCAGAGAACCTGTGAGGTTGGTGGTGGCGATGAGTATGCCCTCGAGGTCCTCCATTCCCTGGAGGATAATGTTCTGCAGACTGCCTTCCATCTTGTCCACGGCATCGGTAGCCCCTTCCTTGCGTACGCCGAAGATGGCATCCGCTTCATTGAAAAGGAGAATCATAGGCCGCCCGTCCTCGTTCACGCTGCGCTTGTAGTCATCGAAAAGTGCCTTGATGTTCTTCTCGGTTTCACCCACATAGCAGTTCTTGATCTTGCTCACGTCCGCGATGATGATGTCTCGTCCGGTTCGGCGTGCGAGCTCATATACACAGGACGTCTTTCCCGTGCCAGGGGCGCCATGCATCAGCACAGTGAGCCCGGTACGGAGATTCTTTTTCTTAAGTGCTTCGCATACGGACTTGTAGCCTTCTTCCGTAAGCATCCTTTCTAGCGTCGCGACCTGGTCCGCCTCGTGCTTCTCGTAGAAAAGCTCCTTCGGGGCAATGCTCTTGCACTCGATAGTGCCGGCTATCTGCTGCTTGCGGCCGGTAAACGTGCCCGCATCGGCAAAGATTCTGCGTTTTATGTCATCGGATATGTGGATTTCATCCTTGCTCTTGATCCCGCTGTCGGATGTGTATTCGACAATGCCTTTTGTCATCAGTCCAAGTTCCTCTCTTGCCGCGTTAAATTTGATCAAGTCATAGCTGTCTTCCTGGCTGAAGAGCTCGGCTACCTGCGACCACATGATCTTGTCGTCATCATCACTGTAGAATAAGTTGCTGAGTCCGTAGAACAACTGTCGCTCTATATTTTTGTAGGACATTATCTTGAGCTCCTTGCATGTCTTTGAGTAGGCTGTGTCCGGGTTGTCCATGACAAGTTTGTCGAGCTCGGCTATAGCGTCCTCGTCATCGAGAATATCACTGCTGATATCACTGAAGATATCATTGAACCGGCGCATCATTGTTATGGTGTTCAGTCCTGTAGTCGCAGGTTTATGATATGGCGTGTTCTTGGCCAGTGCATTGATGACGGGCTTGGGAACTGAGATGTTTTTATCCTTGTCTATTTTGATGAAGCCTTTTTTCTTGAGGTCTTCAATGTCTTCATTGAACGAGATAAGTTGTATGTAGCTTATGCCTATCTCATTGGCAATGTCTGACAAGTCAAACCGGTATCTGCAGCATTTCTCTATCATTGCGGCAAAAATTATGCACTGGATGTGGCTGAGCCCAAGGATTTCGCCTACCGGTTCAGTCAATTTCGTGAGTTTTCCCGCCAGTTCGACCAAAGAGATCTCCTGGTCATCCTGGTGTTTCCTCTCCTTACCCCTCATTGTTTTCCTTGTCGAGTTTATGATTTTATTGAGATTTCCGAGCAATGTCTCTGTCTGTGTGTTGTTCTCGTTGCTATTTACTGATATAGGTACCATGATTCGTGTAGTTTTTCATTTGCAAATTAAACTCATTCCACTGCCATTTCTCGGCAGTGGAAAATTTTCTGTTAGGTTAAGATGCTCTAGCCTGTTATGCGGCAAGATGTTTGGCGACTGCCTTCTTGGCTCTGGACAGTCTGACATAGATGTTGCGGATGCTCATTCCCAAGAACTCAGCGATTTCCTTTGCGGAGTATCCGTCGCGGTCCATAGTGAAGATGATGCTGTCCTCCTCGCTGCGCGAATTCACGAAATTGTCAATCCTGTGGGACGTCTCCCAGGCAACTACCTCGTCCTCAGCTGTAATCCAGTTCGTGAATGCAGGCATCTCGACTTCTTCATCATCTTCTGTGTAATTGGTGATACTGCAGGTGTCGTGATGAGAAGAGAGTCTGTTGCATGTCATCTGCCAGGCTAAGCGGTTTACCCAAGTGTGGAAAGTAGTCTTTTTCTCGGGATTGAAGGTCTCTAACGCTTTGGCGATGGCATCGCTTACAATATCCGCCTTCTCATTATGGTCGAGCCATGCGTAACCAGTTGCAGTGTAGTGACTTATGGCTGAAGATACAATGCGGAAGGCGTCAGAACGAAGGCGAGCGTGCTCTGTACGCTCGAGATTGGAAGCGAATTCTGTCATGATATTTATAATGATTGTTTGTCTTTTTGAGGGTGCTGCAAAAATATAATAAAAATTAGGCAGAAAAAAGACCCTATGAAACTTTGACGCTCAAAAACATTGACAATAAGCGTCTTTTATTTATATTTGTAAACCTATTGTTTACAGATGCAGTTATGCCGGCAAACAAGAATGCAACACTGAGGTATCGTGCCATTGACAACCTCCTTTGCTCCGAAGAGTGGAGCACGATTGAAGATATGATTTCCGTCTGCGAAAAGACCATTTCGGAGGAAAGCGGTAGGCAGGTGACCGTTTCCCGGGTTACCATATACAAGGACATCGGCTTTCTCTCCAGACTGGATGGCGTGAAAATCGACAAACGGGCCGGCAGGCCTGTCAGGTATCGCTATGCGCGTGATTCCAAGACATTCAATGGCACATTGGTCCCGAGTCAGAGTTATGCGGACCTGGAGTACACGCTGGAGTTCTTGGAGTCCATCAGCGGGCTTGTAAGCGTGGATGCAGTGGTGAAGAAACTGAAACGTCAGCTGGAGGGAAGAGGAAAGCTGATGCAGCAGCTCATCAGTTTTGAGAGCAATCCGCGTCTGCGCAACAGGAATCTGCTCTGGAGTCTGTACCGCCATATCCGTGAAGGGCATCCGCTAAGCCTCAAGTACAATGCAGCCTACATGGAGGTCAAGGACATTGACTTTCAGCCCTGGTATCTGAAACAGTATCTCAACAGGTGGTTCCTTATGGGATGGGCATACAGAATTGCTGACAACAATGGTGTCAGGGATGAGCCCGGGCTGAGGAATCTTGCCATTGACCGAATAGAAATTCCGTCGGATGGTGTGCTCAAGATAGATGTCGACAGGTTGCGGTCCGGTAATCTGAAGCTGAACAGGCCGGATAAGGAATGGTATGTGGATTTCGAAAATTACTTTTCAGATATAATAGGTGTCTCACGGTACAATGAGGAGCCGGTGGAGGTGATTCTGAAGGCGGATCTCAATGATATGAAGTCCAAGTACGACTGGTACCGCATGAATACAAAGCCGGTACATACCAGCCAAAAGGTGTGGATCGAGGACGGCTCGGGGTATGTAAGTCTGACCGTCAGGCCGAACAATGAGCTGTACAGTGTCCTGATGACCTACGTCAATCTGGAAGTCATCTCCCCGCAGCCTGTCCGCGAAGAGATGAAGCGCCGTATCGAGCATCTTCTCTCACACTACAGGTAACGCCTCGTCTTTTCGGTCTATATTCCTCTTCTCATCAGTCGTGTACGTCCAGTACACTCCTTCTTCGAAAAGAAATCTATCCTCGAAAACCTTCTCCTAATCTGAAGCAGGTTATTTTTTCACGTTACTAAAAGGAAATATTTTCAATAATAATTGACGTTGTCAGATTTTAGTCGTACCTTCGCATTGTCAGTGAGTACGGGTTTGTTGATATGTGCACAACGAAACTCGACAAAAGTTCTGACATTCAAGTCCCGGTAAGATTCTTATCGGGACTTTTTTAAAATGATATGCAGATATGCTTGAATACAGTATATAGAACAACTTTTTTATGACATCTCTTCAAGTCAGAATCTTTGCATCAAGACTTGCCTTACAACGACGCCAGAAGTATCTCCTTAATGTCTTTCTCCAGGAGTGGAACCCATGCGTTTTCCAGGCCCTCATTTACGGCGATATGGTGAGACATCTCGTCGAGGCGTTCCTTGCCGATGCCGACCTCCCGCAGATGCATCGGGATGCCGATTGACTCAAAGAAAACATAAGTCGCGTCAATGGCCTTTTCAGCTATCTCGCGCTCAGGCAGCGACGAATCAAAGCCGAAAACATTGACACCGTATTTTACAAACCGAGGCAGTGTGCGGTCAGATAGGATATGACGCATCCAGCGTGGCGTTATGATGGCCAGACCCTCGCCGTGGGTGATGTCGTAGTAGGCGCTCAGGGCATGCTCAATGGCATGCATAGGCCAGCCAGATTCGCTGTTTCCAAGGGCATAGATGCCATTGCAGCCGAGGGTGCAGGCGAACATCATCTCGGCGCGGGCGGTATAGTCCTCAGGATTCTCAAGACACTTCCTGGCATTGACCATCAGGCTCTTCAAGCCGGCCTCGCAGAATCCGTCATTAAGCAATGTCGTGTCTTCGCAGAAATACTGTTCCATGATATGGTTCATGGCATCTGCACAGCCTGCCGCAGTCTGTTTCTTCGATACGGTGAACGTGTAGCGGGGGTCCAGAAATGAGCAGACCGGAAAGAGCAATGGATCGATATAACCGATTTTGTCATTGGTTTCCGTGCGAGAGATTACTCCACCGCAGTCATATTCGCTGCCGGTAGCGGCCAACGTAATGATGTCAACAATAGGAAGAGCTTTCTTCGCCTTAACTTTATAGGAAATAAGGTCCCAAGGATCTCCGTCATAGCAAGCACCCGCTGCAATGGCTTTGGAGCAGTCCAGAACACTTCCGCCGCCCACCGACAAGATCACATCGATATCGTGTTCCTTGCAGAGACGCACACCGTCGAGTACGCTTGGATCATACTTCGGATTGGGCTGAATGCCAGGAAGTTCGACGATTTCGAAGTCCTTCAGCAGTTCCTTCACGCTGTCATAAAGACCGATCTTCTTGATGCTGCCACCGCCATAGGTCAGCAGTACTCTCTTTCCGATTGCGCCCATCACCTCAGGGAGTTTCGCAATAGCATTCTCGCCGAAAATCAGGCGAGTCGGGGTCATGTAATCAAAGTTCCTCATATATATCAATAATTTAAACAACCTACTCGACAATAGCCTCTATCATTTTAAAAAAGATACTTATTTTAGCTTGTCATACTCCTCATCGCTAACAGCCTCCAGCCACTCGTTGGAGGTGTTCTCGCCAGGTATTTCAAAGGCGAGGTGGGCAAACCAACTGTCTTTTGAAGCACCATGCCAATGCTTTACGTTGGCAGGAATATGGATAACTGTGCCAGGGAGAATCTCCTGCGCAGGCTTGCCTTCCTCTTGGTACCAGCCCCGTCCGGCTACACCTACCAGCATCTGTCCGCCGCCCTTTGTGGCGTGGTGCGTGTGCCAGTTGTTGCGGCAACCTGGCTCAAAGGTTACATTGAAGAAAGGTATCTGACTGTCAGATATTTGTGCCAAATAACTGTTGCCCTTGAAGTATTTTGCATAAGCGGTGTTCGGTTCGCCGATAGGGAAAATCATCTCGCGTTGGAATGCAGCCTTGGCATCTTCTCCTTTCACATCTTCGTTCCATACCTCCTTTGCCAGATTGAAGGCGGCCCAGGCCTTTGGCCAACCTGCGTAGAAGGCGATGTGGGTGATGATTTCTGCCGCTTCTGTACGGGTAATGCCGTTGTTCTTTGCCGACTGCAGGTGATATTTCAGCGAGCTGTCGGTGATTCCTTGGCTGATGAGCGAAGTGATTGTTACCAAACTGCGGTCGCGCAATGAAAGCAGGTCATTGCGGCTCCATACTTCTCCGAAGAGGATGTCGTCGTTGAGGTGGGCGAACTCAGGGGCAAATTCACCCAGTTGGGTGCGCCCTGCTGTCTGTACTATTTTCTGTTGTGCCATTATGTTGAGTGAAATAGTCGTTAATATGATGAATGTTGCAAATTTTTTCATACTTAAAAATTCTTCTTCAGGAACTCTTCAATCTTGTCCCAAGGAATCATGCCTTTCCCGCCACCATCGTACAGGTCGCAATGAGAGGCTCCTGGGATAATGAGTAGTTGTTTGTTGGACGGAATCGGGTTTGGCTTTCTTTCGAAGTCGTAGCCTTCCGCTTTTCCGTCCATCATATATCTGAAGGCACTTTCTCCGAAGTAACTGGAATGCGCTTTCTCACCATGCACAATGAGTACTGCCGAACGGATTTCATTGATGTAATATAGGAAACGGGTGTTGGCGTAAGCCTGGCAGCCCGTGGCACGCCAACCGTCGTTTGAGTTGCCTGAACGCTTATGATAGCCACGTGGTGTTTTGTAATAGGCATGATAGTCTTTTACAAACTGCGGTGCGTTCTCCGGTAATGGGTCAACCACGCCGCCAGCCATAGTGAATGTTCTGTTCTTGAGGTCGGCCGTGCGAGCTTCTGCCCATGCCTTTCGTACCGAATATCGCTTTTCTTCGCTGTCATCTGCGTCAAAGTACCCGTTTCCGCTTACTCGACTCATGTCATACATGGTTATTGCAGCAGTTGCCTTGATGCGAGGATCTTGTGCAGCAGCATTCAGAGCGATTCCGCCCCAGCCGCAAATGCCAATGATGCCGATTCGCCCTTCATCCACATCATCCAGCATGCTGAGGTAATCTACAGCTGCCAGAAAGTCTTCCGTATTGATGTCGGGAGAAGCCGTACGGCGAGGCTCGCCTGAAGATTCGCCTGTAAACGAAGGGTCGAAAGCGATGGTGATGAATCCACGCTCTGCCATGGTCTGTGCATAGAGACCTGAACATTGCTCCTTGACGGCTCCGAAAGGACCGCTCACGGCAATGGCTGGCAACTTTCCTTTAGCGCTCTTCGGAATATAGAGGTCGGCTGCAAGAGTAAGACCATATTGGGTCTTGAATGTTACTTTCTTATGATTTACCTTTTCGCTTTTAGGAAAAGTCTTGTCCCAATCCTGTACTAATTTTATCTCTCTGTCCATAGTTTCTGCTTTTACTTTTGTTTGATTTCCTGCACAAAAAATGAGGGCTATTGCTATAAATGTAAATAATCTGTCCATGATTCTATTTCTTTACTATCTACGAAGTTTTGCGATACTCGCTTGGTGTCTTGCCCGTCTGAGTCTTGAAAAAGCGGACGAAGTGCTGAGGATATTCAAAGCCGAGGCGCTGGCTCACTTGCGTTATGCTGAGGGTTTCATCAACAAGCAGTTGGCGGGAAGCCGAAAGCAGTCGGTCGTTAATTATACTCTTAGCAGTCCTGCCAGTCTCGGTCTTGACCAATTCGCCGAAATATTTGGTAGAATAGCAGCATTTGTCGGCAAAGTAGGCTACGGTAGGCAGACCCTCACGCTCCGCTTTCTGTGCAATGTATTCATCGAGCAGGGAGATGAATTTCTTTACCGCCGAATGATTAATCTCCTCGCGTGTGATGAACTGCCTGTCGTAGAAGCGCAGACAGTAGTTCAGCAGCAACTCGATGTTTGAAACAATGAGTTCACGCGAATGCTTGTCTATAGGATGCTGCAGTTCCTGCTTAACCATTGAGAGCACATCACGGAAGATATTGACCTCGGCAGCGGATAGGTGTAATGCTTCGTTGCTTGTATAGTCGAAGAACTCGTATCGGGAGATGCTCTTGCCAAGCTGAGTGCGGTTGAGCAGGTCGGGATGGAAAGCCAATACCGTATATTTGGCAACCGGAACTCCTGGAATGGGTTCAACCTTAATCGACTGTCCTGGAGCAAAAGAGGTTACGGTCATCTCGTCAAAATCGTATTCTGTTCTGCCGTATGACAATTTGCAGCCCTTGTTTTCCTTCAGAAAGAGGGCATATAGTCCATAGTGATGCACGGCCTCCTGAATAGGAGACGTGTCCTCTACACGGGCTATGCTTATCAGAGGATGAAGCGTTTCCACCCCTATGAAGTCATTGAACTCCTGTATTGTATTAAAGAAAAAGTCCTTCATGGTCCTATGCTTTAAAATTTCCAAATTCTTCATATATGTTGACTATGCAAATATGCGCAGATTTTTTATATTCAATTGTACCTTAAATCAGGAATGTATTACCTATAGTCCAGAAATACGAAAGTTTATGAATCCATACTAAGATAACCGAAATGGACTTATGTTGCTAAGTTACGTCATTTCCTGCAATAATCTGCGGGCGGATTAGGGCAAATGCATTACCTTTGTTCAAAATGAAATGATTATGTCAAAGGTTGATAAATATGTGACGCTGATTCCGCGGATCCAGTCAGTCCTTTCAGGGGAGACTGATGAGATTGCAAGGATGTCCAACATGGCAGCTTTGCTTCACTTTGAATTCGGCTTCTGGTGGACAGGGTTCTATCGCGTCGTTTCGGCTGATGAACTGGTGCTAGGACCATTTCAGGGACCTGTAGCCTGCACCAGGATAAAGAAAGGCAGGGGAGTCTGCGGCACTTCATGGAGCGAGGAGCGTACACTTGTTGTCCCTGATGTCGAGCAGTTTCCCGGACACATCGCGTGTTCAAGCGAAAGCCGGAGCGAGATAGTAGTTCCATGTCGGAAATCCGGTCAGATTGTGGCGGTTCTTGACATTGACAGTAAGGAACTTGCAGCATTCGACGAAGTGGACAAGGAGTATCTTGAACAGATAGTGTCAATGTATCTAATATGACGTCAATATGAAGAGAATCCACATCTTTGTACTTTTAACTCTATCATTGATAATTATTTCTTGTGGCAGGGGCCAGGAAAAACTTCCGACATTGGTGCTTCATCCTCACGAGGAGATGCCCGACAGCATTGACCTGAAATCTTATAAGTCAGTCTTTTTGGCTGGGACTATCGACATGGGGAGCGGTGTCGATTGGCAGAAGGATGTGGCGGAATTGTTTGAAAAGGCTCCGGGCAACTGGGTGCTGTTCAATCCTCGTCAGGAGTTTTGGGATCCCGGCAGGGAAAACGAAATGGATTATCAGGTCAATTGGGAACTTTCGCATTTGGAGGACGCCGATTATATTCTCATGACTTTTCTTCCGGGCAGCAAGTCTCCGATTACGCTTCTGGAATTGGGTCTGTTCGCGAAAAGCGGAAAGCTCCATGTCGTGTGCACGGATGGCTTCTACAGATATGACAATGTCAGAATCACTTGCGCGAAATACGGCGTGCCTGTCTATGCTTCATTAACTGAGGCAATCGGGGAAATCATCAGGTAGGTCTTCGGCTTTTGTTTTCATTGCTTTTTCTTGGTGTCGGGCAGAAATCCGGCCACGACGCCGAGAAGTGGCAGGTATGCACTGACATTGAAAATGAACCATATGCTTGTCTTGTCCGCAAGCCATCCGAAGAATGCCGAACCGATGCCGCCCAGACCGAACATGAGACCGAAGAAAACTCCGGAAATCATCCCTATCCTGTCTGGCATCAGGTCTGTTGCATATACGACGATCGATGAGAATGCAGACGAAATTACCAGACCTATGATGACTGACAGGACTATGGTCCATAAACAGTTTACATGGGGCAGCAGCATGGCAAAAGGCGCCGCTCCCAAGATGGAGCCCCATATTATGTATTTCCTTCCGTACTTGTCCCCTAAAAGTCCTCCGCCTACGGTGCCGAGTGCTGATGCCGCAAGGAACGCGAAAAGGCATAGCTGGGAATTCTGCACTGTCATCGAAAACTTGTCCATCAGGAAGAATGTGAAGTAGCTTGTCATGCAGGACAGGTAAAAGTATTTGGAAAAGATCAATGCCACCAGAATGAGCATTGCAGTATGAACCTGACGGCGTGGAATATCATTGCGGATATCTGCATTGATCTCAGGATGGTCAGTATGGGTGGCAATCCTTTCCTTGTACCACGATGCAACGTACAGCAGTATTACTGCAGCCAGGATTGCTATCAATGCGAACCACCGGATGGAACTCTGTCCGAAGGGCAGAACTATGAGCGCTGCCAGAAGCGGCCCGAGCGCATTTCCTCCGTTGCCTCCTACTTGAAATATCGACTGCGCCAGGCTTTTCTTTCCTCCAGATGCCATCTGGGCCACTCTGGAAGCCTCCGGATGAAATATTGACGACCCCATTCCGATTATTCCCACTGCAATCAGAATTGTCAGGAATGTGCTGGCGCCGGAGAGCATGAGCAGTCCTGTCAATGTAAAGCACATGCCGATGGAAAGGGCGTAAGGTGCAGGTCTCCTGTCAGCGTAATAACCTGTGAATGGCTGAAGTATGGACGATGTCATCTGGAATACCAGCGTTATAATGCCTATCTGTGCAAACGAGAATCCATATGTGTCCTTTATCAGCGGGTAAATGGACGGAATCACTGACTGAATCATATCATTCAGAAAATGCCCGATGCCACAAGTGATCAGTATGGAATAAGCAGTGCCGTTATGATTTACCTTCATTATCTGTTTTCTTCAAAAAATACAAAAACGGGGAACCTGTCCCCGAAATACCTCATCTCCGTTAATGTTGAGTTCGTTTTTTTATTCTTGCCTTTCTTAAGCGAGAGGTGCAAAGGTACTAAACAAATCTGCATTGGCAGCTATTTGTCCAAATTTTATTGTAAGATAAAGCAGTATATGGGGTATATATAAGTATAGTTGATTTTGGGATGAATATAGAAAAACGTGCTATGAAAAATATCTACTACAGCAATACTAGTTATATCAAGGCCAAGACGTCAGCAATCAGGAATGAGCTATTGGATTTTATGGAAGGAAAGAAACTGGGCGATCTTTCCATTCGCATAGAAGACAATGCTACAGTACGCAAAATGAGACGTATCGTAGAAAAACGAGTAAGTCAGAATTATTATAGCAAAAATCCCGACATCAAGCGGAGTGCATAATATGCCACGCGGCATCACATGAGCAATATCCTCAAGAATATATACGGCACGGTTCCCGAAGGATTCCGGTATTGCTGTGCGTAGTGGGTACCAGAGTATGCAAGTTCATTAGGGATTGCTGATTTGACGCTTTAATTGGAGCGAACGGAGATGGGCAATGCAAATATATGCATCTTGTCTAAGACAAGAGCCATTCGACGGCAGAGACAATGTGGATGGTTTTGCCATCGATTTCGATGCCTCTTGTAGGGGAGAACGCAATCAGGGTGAGTTTGTCGCAGTGAAGTGGGCCTGCCGCCTGAACGAGGGCCGAGGTTTCCCTGTTGAATGATTTCTGGGTGTCGATTTCGTAGGCTACTTGAATGAGCTCAAGAGCCTTGTCTTTGTCGCAGACGACGAAGTCCACTTCCTTTGCCCTTGGATTGGCTTTGTAATAGTAAACATCACGGAAATCATATGCGCAACGTCGGAGAAGTTCGATGTATACCACATTTTCCAATCTCCAGCCTATGTTCTCTCCGGCCATCGAGTTCTCTCGGTTGTTCTGGAACCCCGGATCTACTATATAGGCTTTAGAATTTCTGATACGATTCTTACTTTTGAAGGAGTGCTTGGTGAGAATTTGGATGAGGAATGCCTGACGGAGATAGTCCGCGTATTTTTTGCAGGTCTTGTCATTGATACCGAGGATTTCGGACATGTCGTCGTAGTTAATTTCCTGGCAGGCGTTATTGATCAGGTGATTGGCAATCTTTCTCAGAGCATCGACATTACGGATTTTGAAGCGGCGTTTGATGTCTTTCTCCAAGATGGCGCTGATGAGGCTCTCGATATACCCACGCTTGTTCCTGATTCGCTGAAGCTCGGGGAAACCTCCTGTTCCGATGTAGTCCATGAAGGCGCTCTTGCGGGATGCTTCTGCCTTTGTAGTAATGCCGGCAGTGTCAATCTGATGGAATGTGCAATACTCGGCGAATGAGAACGGGAAGAGGCGGATTTCATTGTATCTGCCGGTTAGGTGCGTAGCCAGTTCGCTGCTGAGGAGTTTGGCATTACTGCCCGTTACGAATATCTTCATTTTGCTTCTGAGTAGCCGATTTACGAAGAGGTGCCACCCGTCCACGTCCTGAATTTCGTCCAGAAAGAGGTAGGGAACATCCGTCCCGTAAAGTTGATATACGCACGATAGGACAGTATTCAGATCCTCCGCTTTTATCCCGAGGAGTCGGTCGTCGTCAAGGTTGACGTAACCATATCGGATTCCATGCTCCAGCAGCACTTTGTGACAGAGTGTCGACTTTCCGCTACGCCGCACGCCTATAACCACCTGGGCCATGCTGCTTTCAAACTCGAACAGCGATTCCTCCCTGCGGGACACCCACTCCGAAGGGTTATACTCCGATATTTCATCTCTTTGTTCTGCAAGGACTTGCAGGATGAGTCTTTCTTTAATCATACGTTTTGCCTATATCGTTGATACAAAGGTAGTAAAAATATCTAAATTCCGATAAAATGTAGAAAATAAATGTCTGAATTCCGATAAAATGCATCTGATTGACTGATGAAATCCGATAAGATGAAGCTTTCGTTCTAAATTGGTTTCAGTTTGTACCGCGCGCGAGAAGTCTCCCTATGTCTCATAACCTGACTCATTTTCTATGTTCCGACTTATAGCACATAAAATCAACGTATTCAGATGTGAATCCCATGAAACAACTTCTCCATGAACGATATCCCGTTGACCAATATGTTGTTGACCTTCGCTCCGAACTCGACGCTCTTCACTATCGGTCTCAAATGTGGCGAACACATATAAATTGAACTCCGGAAACGCAATGTTTGGCGCTATTTCAGAAAAATTTCGTACCTTTGGCATACAGATTATTTTTGCGATTCCCCCAATTTCTCACTTTTCTCGGTGCTTGGAGGAATCTTCTTCCCTTTTTCAAAGTTACGAAATTCCTATCACTTTGTCAATCAATTCGTTAGAAAAGTCGAAAACTTATTAGGCATTTCACGACAGTCCCTAAGTATGACCCGCAAAGATACTCCGGTGGAGTTATGCGGAAAAGACGGGGTTTGCCGAATGCTTACGATTTTCTGTTTATTAACAAGGATCTTAACAATCATTCAGTTTTGTTGACAAATTGTTCTTGCAACAACCGGTCGATTCTTGCTATCGCATCAGAGTTACCTTGCTGATACGAATCAAACGCTTGAAGAATCTCCTGTTTCACTTCCTCATCCAACATCCTCAAGTCCAGCATCATGCCCTTATTTAGATCATTGGGTTCGAACTTACTCAAGCCATTTCCATACTCGCGCCCATTATCTAAAAAGATTAGTCTGGCTGTGTTGGAAATAAGATATGCGAATAAAAATTCTATCGATACAGATCCAAATAAGTTTTCTTTTGGATAAATACAATGAAACGTAGTCAGACAAGTCGCCTCTGATGTGTTTCTGATAAAATTGAGTCTATCTCTGCTAAAAACGGATACCCAAATCGGCGCAGGTGCTCTTTTTTCCAAAGCGTACCACGGATTTCGACTCTTGGTCAGAAACTTTTCATTACACTTATCACCCTCTCCCTTTTTAATATAGTTCAGTACAGCCCGGTTCTTTGAACCTTCTCCGTCAAATATGAAAACATACTTGTCTTTATCGCGCAGTGCTTCAAAGTCGGCCTGACTAAAGAAGCTACCATCCACATCAACGCAATGGCAAATACATGGTTTCAAATTCTCCTTTGGAATGCCATATTGTCTGGCTTTTGAAATATTGAATTTGAAGAAATCATTTGCTCCAGTAGCAATTCCTCTGGAGACCTTGGCAAACGTTGAAAAGGGTACCAAGTGATTAAAACTGCTTTGGTTCAATGGCTGATAATATGACTTCCATTTCACACTGCTCTCCATAATAATTGTCTCATATGTTTTGCAGTATGACGGTATTTCCGGATAGCTTGAAATCAGTTCCTTGATTCTATCTAGCTCAGATGCATTACTGACGTTTGTGAAGGAGACTGATTCTGAGTGAACATCGTTTGCACATAATATAATCGCAGATGTGGTAATGGCATCATCAAATAGCTGCTCTTCAAAGTTGAATACGATCACATGGCGAAGTCGTTTTGATTTCAGAAGATAATCTTTAATCCGAACACCATAATCGGAATTCATGAACTCTGAGGGAATGATATATGCGCACCTTCCCCCTTCCTTGAGTTGGAATACAGACTTAATAAGGAAATATGCATATAAGTTTGTGAAGCCGCTAAAGTCAATATGCAGGTGCTTCTTTACCTCTGCAGTTGTCCCAAGATTGTCATAGTCCTGGAATTTGAAATATGGCGGATTACATATAATACCATCATACCTGTCCTTCCAGTTTGAGTGTATATAGTCCTGATTCCTAATTTCAATTTCATCGTTTCCAGCAAATGTTGCTCTTGCCTCATTTAGAATAATATCATCTATCTCGTAGCCGATAATCTTTGCGGAACACTGCTTTTCTATCAAAGCACGGGTAAAAATCCCCAATCCAAACGCGGGCTCCAGTACAGAATTCAATTTTTCACACCCAATCACCCAATCAGCCATAATGTCAGCGATACGGCGTGGGGTGAAAAACTGAGCAAATTGTTTTCTATGTTCTTTTGTTACCTGATTAGAATAAATATATTCCGGGGTCTTCCTATTATTCATTAAAACTCTCCTTCTATGTTTAGGATTTGCTTAAAATTGTCAACGTCAAGATAAGCAGTTCCCCCATGGAATTTTATGTAAAACAAAAGGCGCCCTCTATCCATTTCTTTTCTGACACTCTCGTGTTTAGGTTCATCCACTCTGGCTGCGATCTTAGTCCCATATGTAGAGCGAATTTTAATGGTCGTTTTATTCTGATTCTTTGTGTCAGATTCAACAGAAAATACAGAGCCTTCGTTTTGAGAGTCACTCACCGTTCTTAATATTTTCTCAAATGAAATCGCATATATCTTATCGAAGAATACCTGAAAATAGTAGTGTGGTACATTATAATTCTCTATCCACTTATAAACGACCTTCAGATCTTCTACTTTCGGCGTTATCGACAACCACGTGCGCTTTTGAATATCCTTCAGAGCGGCCTTCAAACTCTTGAATTCAGCACAGAGCTGAACCAAATCGTGAGTTGATTTCCAAGATGGGCATCGAAAATCCACAACTTTCAATGTCTCAGGCGTGATACCCTGCAGCATAGATAGATAGTTCTCTCTTCCAGGAACAGACAACAAAGTAGAATAATTCAAAAGAATTCTATCACGAATTGCCATCGCTTCTACAGTACATCTTTGTATCTTCTCTTGCATTGCAAGTTCGTATCTGTCAAGTAGAAATGCACTTGAACGGACCTCAATGCCAGCAATAGCTTTTTTCACATATTCAGTAAGCAGGTTGTGGTCAATATGGCTTATATCCATACCTAAATCCTCCCGATAATCTTCTTTTTTGAAGATGAGGATGTCAGGTCTCTTGCCAATTGTATCAAGTTCCGTCTGGAACTCTTGGAAGAATGTGCTGAAACCTGGATCTCCAGCAACCAAATCGTCAGATTTACCGTACTTGATTGCAATATAATTCCTCGAGTTATCATTAACCGCTCTGGTTAAAAGATTTTCAGCCCAATCGCCCTGCTCTTTATTCGTGATAAAATTCGATTCTGCTTGAGTTGGCATACTAGCAGGATCGCGAGGAGCGGAGAAATCTGCGATTTCAACGGGAAATGACTTGGTCAATTCCTTGATTCTTTCAAAATATGTCATAGCCTGCTGCTTTTTCATTCTTACAAAGATAGAAAAAATGCGTGGAATAATCATTTTAGTGATGCTGTCAGCGCATCAGCATTGCCATATAACATATTATCAAGATGGGGATTGCCTCGGCCATTTAGAATACTGCCATTCTCCACACGAAGGATTGAATCCATCCGTGTTTATGACATACTACGTTTTGAAGAACATCCGACATAATGGTTCATCTGTCATGTGGCTACAAATATAGGATTATTGTTCCTATTTGCAAAGAAAAAGCTACTATATTTTGATATTTGTTCCTGCTTTCTTATTTTTGTGCCAAACAATTCACATGTTAAAACAAGGTAGGACAATCATTCACGTCGAAGTGAAGGATACGCGTGAGCACATCTATTTTGGCTCGGCAGCGGCTATGTTTGAAGATTCTCGTGTTAAGAACCTTTTGGGTATCGCTTACCAAACGTTTAGAAAGAGGCGAGTTAGTGAGAATAATCCTTACGAGAATGAATACGTCATTGTCAGGAAAGGTAGCCTTAATACTATCCTTCATGACCCATCGTTTACAGGCGTTCTATAAAATAATCGAGTAGGAAGAAAACCACTTCGTTTTGCTCCTACTCGATTTAGGGTCATGACTTTGACAATGATTCACCCAATTCACTTACGCGCGTGCGCGACCCCTTCAATTAGAGGTTTGAGAGCTGCCTGCTGAGGTGTATTGAATAGCGTTTCGGTGTACAACTCGCCGTTTGGTAATCTGATTTTCAGAGTGGTGATTGTTTTGGCAATGAACAGCACATTGTCAACACTCATTCCGATTTCCATCATTCGAAGTGTACGCTCCAACTCCTTGTATACCTTGTATGCTACGAAGCAGATACAGATATGTGCTTCGATGCGTTTAGGCGTAAAGTGGAACATTGGCCTCATTTCCAGGTTTGACTTCCCGATTCGGAAGAACTTATGAGAAGCTACACATAAGTTCTTAAGGAAAGATAAAATAGACGCAGAATTCAAGCGCATTGCCAGACGTTATTACAATATCATATGTTCAAAGGCTGTTGCATCCCGGCGAACCAATCTCCGTGGAACAGCAGGATAAACTGATGGCCCGCATGGATACTCTCGCCGACCATATACGCGATTATGAAAAGGCTGGAAACAATGTCTTTACACGTTCGCAGGCCCGTCGTCTGGACAAATACCTGTACCGCAAGTCGCGTCAGGCTGCCGGTAAAATCGGCATTAAGGATCGCGAGCTGCGCAAATCAGCTGCCCGCAACCGTGTCACCTATCTCGAAAAAGTGAAAGAGAAAAAAATCTTGACAGTCCGTGTTCCGTTATTTCACAGATATTCCGCGAAATTTTATAACTTTGGCGCGTCATAACTGCAAAACTATAGATTTTTTTATGAAACGAACACGGATTTGCCGTTTCTTGGCCGTCCTGACGATGATTTCGTCAAACCATTTTTCTGCGTTTTCAGCAGAACTTTCAGACTCATTCAAAAAGAACATTGTACTGGATTCAGTATCGGTCACGGGGGCGAGAGTGCCTATGGCATTGGGCAAGAGCACACGAATCGTGACATTGCTGGACAGCACGGCGGTAGCGTCCCTGCCGGTTGTAAGTGTCAATGACGTGCTCAAATATGTGGCAGGCATCGACGTGCGGCAGCGAGGCGACATGGGCGCGCAGACGGATATTTCCATGCGCGGCGGTACGAGCGACCAGGTGGCCGTCTTCCTTAACGGCATCAATATCTGCGACCCGCAGACAGGCCACAATGCAGTAGATTTCCCTTTTGATGTCAATGACATTGACCATATCGAGGTCCTTTCCGGGCCGGCAGGCGTGGCTTACGGTTCGTCTTCCCTTGTCGGGGCCATCAACATTGTCACGAAAAAGCCTGTGGGAAAGGAAGTTGCGGCGTATGTCGAAGGCGGCTCCTATGGCTATTTCAATGGCGGAGCACGTCTGGGCATCGTCACGGGAAAAGTCACAAACCAGATTTCAGCAAGTTATCTGCGCTCAGACGGTTTCAGTCGCAATGCTGACGGGGGCCTGAATACCGACTATGAGACGGTCAAGGCTTATTATCAGGGCTGTTTCACTTCTGCAAAGGCGGATGTGGACTGGTTTACCGGCATAAGTCTGCGCGATTTCGGCTCCAATACATTCTACAGCGCCAAGTTCGATAACCAGTTCGAGCATACGTTCAAGTCTTTCGTGGCTGTCAAGGCCCAGACAAAGGGTTTTGTGAAACTCAGGCCTGAATTCTACTGGAACCGTGGTCAGGACAGGTTCGAACTTGTACGCGGCGATGAATCCAAAGTTCCGTTCAACTATCACCGTACCAGTGTTTTAGGTGGCGGATTGACAGCCTGGATAGAGACCGTGGCGGGCAAGACCGCGCTCGGTGCTGATGTCCGAGATGAAGACATTATCAGTACCAATCTTGGTGAGGATCTCGAGTCTGTCAAGAAAGTAGGGAAGGCCGAGTACAAGAAAGAGCTCAGGCGCACGAATTACAGTATCTATCTCGAACACAGTTACGAATACCGCAATCTGGCGGCTACGGCAGGTGTGGCGGCGGTGAAGAATACCGGAAATGACGAGCCTTTCAAGTTCTATCCGGGAGTGAATCTGAGTTACCGCTTTTTGGGCGACTGGAAGGTGTATGCATCTTATAACTCTTCATTGAGAATGCCTACGTTTACGGAACTGTATTATTCCGTGGGCGGACATCAGGCCGACAAGAATCTGAAGGCAGAGAAAATGCAGTCTGTGGAAGGCGGTCTGAAATTCTCGAGGCCGTGGCTAAATGCCGTTCTGACAGTGTATTACAATATGGGACGCAATATGATTGACTGGACCAAGGATTTGTCGGAAGGGGTCAATGCGGAGTGGCGTTCGGGCAATTATACCAGGGTCAATGCCTTCGGTCAGGAGATTTCCGCAAGGGTGGATTTCCCGGCATTGCTTGTCCGTGATGATTTCTTCCTGAGAAATCTGGATGTCGCGTTCAGCCATATTGACCAGGACAAGAAACTTGGAGCGGATGTGCAGTCTAAATATGCATTGGAATACCTTAAATATAAGGTGGTTGTGAAGGCCGGTTTCCATATCTGGAAGGGCTTGTGCGCAGATGCTTCGTGGAGATGGCAGGACAGGGAAGGCAATTATGAACTCTTCGAGAACAAGGTCTCCAAGGGAATGGTGCCGTATCGTCCATATTCATTGGTCGATGCGCGTGTGTCATGGAGCGAGGTGCGTCGCGGAATTTCCTATAATATATACGCTGAGGTGAACAATGTGCTGAACCACAAGTATTTCGACTATGGCAATGTGCCTCAGCCGGGTATAATCGCCAAGGCTGGACTTGTAGTGGGCTTCGGCCGCAGATAATGAACGAAATGGAACTGACTATTACTACTCCGCGGGGAGATATCTTCGCCATATATACAGAGGGAGACGCTTCTGAATCAATGTGCCCGGATGACGACTCCGGGCGTGGACCGAAGCCGTTGGTGATACTGTGCCACGGACTGATGATGAACTGCAGGCAGAATCCGATTATGGGTTTTGCCTCCAGTCTCAACAAGGCCGGATATGATACGCTGCGTTTCGATTTCCGTGGAAGCGGACTCAGCAGCGGCGATATCACTGAAATGACTCCGCTTACGGAAGTGGATGACTTGAAGGATGTTGTCGCACACTACAAGGACAGACGTATCGTGCTCTGCGGCCATTCGTTGGGCGGTCTGGTTTCATTGATGACAGCTGCCGAAGACCCGTCAATTTCAGCATTGGTCCTGTTGGCTCCGGCAGTGAACATTGAACTGGATTCCAGGGCCGGGCGTGTCGCCATAGAGACTTTCGATCCGGTCAATATTCCTGTATTTGTGGAAGTCTGGGGCTCAAGGCTTTCGCGGTCTTACTTCACCACTGCTCAGAATTTGGGGATATTTGAAAGAATAGCCAAGTACAAGGGTCCTGTCTGTGTCCTGATGGGCGAAAGGGACAGGATTGTGGAGCTGAATCTTTCCGAAAAACTGCAGGAGGCATTGCCGCAGGCTCAGATTCATGTCATTCCTCATGCTGACCATCTGTTTTCCAGAGGAATCCGTCTGAAGGCTGCCGCTGTTGCCGTGGATTTCCTGCGCAATTTTTAAGGGCTCACTTATACGTTTTAGGCGGAAAATAGTTAAATTAGCAGTTTGTCAGCAGTGTGCTGGCAAGACCTATTATTAGTAATCAAGGTATGGTAAAATTTGTCCAAGAGCCGGCAAGAGACATTCCGGTGAAAGATGAGGTAGATATTCTGGTTGTCGGCGGAGGCCCTTCCGGAATTATGGCAGCAAGGGCTGCGGCCGGTAAAGGGTTGAAAGTCATGCTTATAGAAAGCAGGGGATATGTAGGTGGCAATCTCACCATCGGTCTCCCGATTCTGGGTTTTCTCGGAAGGAAGGGAAATCAGGTAGTCGAAGGCCTGCCCCAGATGCTTATCGACAGATTGCGCGCGAAGGGCAAGGCGTCCGAACATAAGCCTTGCAAGAATCACGTCAGTCTGACCATCATTGACTCGGAAGAGGTAAAGGATGTGGCTCTCGGAATGCTCGAGGAAGTAGGCGTGAAAATTCTGTTCTACGTTTTCTGCTCAGATGTCATCAAGGAGGGCAATGAGGTGAAGGGCGTGATAGTCGAGAGCAAGGAAGGCCGTGAAGCGATTCTTGCGAAAACCGTCATTGACTGTACCGGTGACGCAGATGTGGCTTACCGTGCAGGCGTGGAATGCCACAAGGGCGACAAGGACGGCGGAATGCAGCCTCCTACACTCATGTTCTGCATGAGAGGTGTCAATGTCCCTGAACTCCGTGATGCCATCGTGAACCACCATGAGGAGTATGATATGGACGTGATGCCGCCTGAGCAGTTCAAGGAAGGGCCGTTCATCGTGGTCGGTTTCAGAAACAAGATCAATGAAGCCCGCGAAAAGGGTTATTCGATTCCTGTAGCGAGGACCATCCTCATTACCGGACTTGCGGATGATGAGATCTGGGTCAATATGTCAAGAGTCTGCGGTGTGGACTCCACGAAACCGGAAAGCTACACCAACGGTGAAATCACTGCTCGTACGCAGAATGATGAAATCGAAAGATATCTGCGTGACTTCATACCGGGATTTGAACATGCATGGAGGGACAAGGTCGCTTCCTTTATGGGAATACGCGAAAGCCGTGTGATAAAAGGCAAATATGTGCTGACGGCGGATGATATCCTTTCCTGCCGCAAATTCGAGGACTCTATAGGAGTGGCAAGTTATCCTGTGGATATCCATCACAGCCACGGAGACGACTGCACTATGATGTGGTGCCCGGACTGTTACGACCTCCCGTATCGTATGCTCGTGCCGGAAAATGTTGAGAATCTGCTTGTTGCGGGACGTTGTGCCTCGATGACGCATGAGGCTATGGCTTCAGCCCGCGTGATGTCCACCTGTATGGTGATGGGCGAGGGCGCAGGAAGAGCTGCCCGAATCGCAATCGAGGAAGGTGTGCCTGTTTCCAAGGTCAATGTGGAAGAAGTCCGGAAAGACCTGCGTGAAAGCGGAGCGTATCTCAGAGACTAATAGGCAATTACGCATTTTTAATACACTGAAACGACGTGAAAACATTGAAATACATACTTTCCGCTGCATTGGCATTGACAATGACAGTAGCGGCGACAGCCAAGATAGTGCGTGCTCCTCAGGAAAAAGGCACGCACAGGGTCTTGACCTGCAATATCAGAATTACCGGACTCAGCGAGGACGAAAATACTCCGGGCCAATGGGAAAACAGGAAGGAGGTCTGCAGGGACGTGATTCTTTCGCAGAAACCGGACATCATCTGCATGCAGGAGGTGATCTATGAGTCATATGCATATATGAAGAAGGAGCTCAAGGGCTATACTTCATTCGGTTTTACCGGGCCGGAGATGGATCCGTACACTGAAGGATATCATTACATCGGCAAGAATGTGATTTTCTTCAGGACTTCGAGGTATGAAATGACCGGTTCCGGCTGCTATTGGCTTTCTGAAGATCCGCTTATCGGTGGCAGTCTTTCATGGAACACGACTCGTGCGAGACATTGTAACTGGCTGAGACTCAGAGATAAGAAAACGGGCGAGGAGTTCCGCATTATGGATATCCATCTGGACCACAAGACTGAGCTGGCTCGTCAGGAACAGACCAAGCTGACTATTCGCGAGACCTCGCAGTATGCGGAAGATTTTCCGCAGATCCTGTGCGGTGATTTCAATTCCGGACCGAAGAAGGCGGCAGCAGGATTTTTGCGTGAGGCCGGATGGAAAGACGCTTATGAGACGCTCGGCATCCCTGAACGGAATTCGTTCCAGGGATTCAAGGGCGAGAATTATAAGAAGCCGAAGCCGAGAATCGACTTCATCTTCATGCGCGGTGCTGTGCAGCCTGTGTATTGCAAGATGCTGACGGATACTGTCAATGGCATTCTACCGAGTGACCATTATTTCATTGTGGCGGATTTGAAGATAGGAAATAACGACTAATTTTTCGATATATGACATCAGACCAGGCCGGAATCAGGCAATACATTGAGGAAAACAAGGACAGGTTCTTCGAGGAACTGTTCTCACTTATGAGAATACCTTCGGTCAGCGCGAAGCCGGAGAACAAACAGGACATGTGGAAGTGTGCGGAGCGTTATGCAGAACTTCTCAGGGAGGCCGGTGCAGATGAGGCCGGTGTGTTCCCGACGGAGGGGAATCCTGTAGTCTTCGGACAGAAGATCATTGACCCGACATATAAGACGGCATTGGTTTACGGTCATTATGACGTGCAGCCGGCAGAACCGCTCGAAAAATGGAATTCGGATCCTTTCGAGCCGGAAATCCACGACGGAGCCATCTGGGGACGCGGTGCCAATGATGACAAGGGCCAGACTTTTATGCATGTGAAAGCTTTCGAGTACCTTGTCAGGAACGGACTTCTCAAGCACAATGTGAAATTCATCTTTGAAGGTGAGGAGGAAGTCGGCAGCAAGAATCTCCCTGCCTGGGTCGAAGCTAACAAGGAAAGGCTTGCCTGCGACGTGATTCTCGTTTCGGACACGACAATGTTGTCCGACAAGGTGCCTTCCATCAACTGCGGAATGCGCGGCGTGACTTATCTTCAGGTCAATGTCAAGGGACCTGACAAGGACTTGCATTCTGGACATTACGGCGGGGCTGTGGCCAATCCGATAAATACCCTGTGTGATATGATTTCGTCATTGATAGACAAGGACGGAAGAGTCACCATTCCAGGGTTCTATGACGATGTGGAGGAACTTTCTGCTGAGGACAGGGCTTCACTCGCACGTGCGCCGTTCGATATGGAAGAATATAAGGAAAGCATTGGCATCAAGGAAGTCAAGGGCGAAAAGGGCTACACTACGCTTGAGCGTACGGCGATAAGACCTTGTCTGGATGTATGCGGAATCTGGGGCGGCTACACTGGAGTAGGCAGCAAGACGGTGCTTCCGTCAGAGGCTCATGCCAAAATTTCCATGCGCATCGTGCCGAATCAGAAGGCTGACAAGATCATTGACCTGGCTGCAAAGCACATCCTCGCGATAGCGCCTCCTTATGTCGAGGTCAGCGTCGAGAAGATGGAGGCGGGCAACGGATTCCTGATACCGATCACTTCTCCGGCTTACAAGGCTGCATCCCGTGCGATGACGGAAGTCTATGGTATTGAGCCTGTTCCAAGTCGTGGAGGCGGCAGTATCTGTGTGCTTGCGGACATGCGGAACATTCTCGGTGCGGACCCTCTGCTGATGGGCTTCGGTCTGGAGCGTGACACCATCCACTCTCCGAACGAGAGTTATCTGCTCCGTCAGTTCTATGCGGGAATTGAGTCTATAACCCTGTTTTACGAATATTGGAAATAATCATAATAAACTAATAATGAACGAATTGAATACCATACTGGGAAATTTCGCGATTGAGGGCGAAATCAGTGAAATCAAGCCTCTCGGCAACGGACTTATCAATGACACTTACAAGGTGACCACAGCCGGCGATGCGCCTGACTATGTGCTGCAGCGGATCAACAATGCCATCTTCCAGGATGTGGACATGCTTCAGAACAATATCGAGGCTGTAACTTCCCACATCCGCAAGAAACTTGTCGAGGCAGGGGAAAATGACATTGATCGTAAAGTGTTGAGATTTATCCCTTTGAAGGACTCGACCAAGACTTATCTTGAGGTGGACGGAAAGTTCTGGAGAGTGTCTGTTTTCATTCCTGACGCCTACACTTACGAGACTGTAAATCCGGAGTATTCTTACTGTGCCGGCAAGGCTTTCGGTAATTTCGAGTCAATGCTTTCTGACCTCGACACCGAGCTCGGCGAGACAATTCCTGATTTCCATAATATGGAACTCCGTATGGCTCAGCTTATCGACGCCGTGGAAAATGACTGCCGCTGCAGGATTGACGAACCGGAAGATGGCGACGGAAGGGAGTCGATTGCTGATGACCCTGACCACAGTGACGAGGTAGTGGCAATGCTGGATGATATCGACGAGCACAGTGAAGAGATGTGCAAGGCTGAGCGTATGTATCGCGACGGGCAGCTGCCTAAACGTATCTGCCACTGCGATACCAAGGTCAATAACATGATGTTCGACAAGGATGGCAACATCTTGTGTGTCATCGACTTGGATACTGTGATGCCGAGCTTTGTGTTCTCGGATTTCGGTGATTTCCTGCGCACTGCGGCCAATACTGCGCCTGAGGATGAGCCGGATACTTCCAAGATCAGTTTCAATATGGATATCTTCAAGGCGTTCGCACGTGGATATATCGAGTCCACCAAAGGCTTCCTGACTGACGTGGAGAAGGAGAATCTGCCTTATGCTGCATGTATGTTCCCGTTTATGCAGGCTGTGAGGTTCCTCGCTGACTATCTTAACGGCGACACATATTACAAGACCAAGTACATCGACCATAACTTTGTCCGCGCGCGTGCCCAGATGGCTCTGTTCCACAGCGCAATGGATCATCGTCAGGAGATGACCGACTTCATCAACAGTCTGTAGTCTGCCAAGCGATGCAATGTGAAAATCTTGTTGTTCGAAAATCCGTGCCCGAGGACATTGACGGCACAGAACGTCTTGCCTATCAGTATATTAAGTGATTGTGGATTGTCCTGAACATGTCCGGGATGATCAGAATCGGTGACGTGAAGAGAAGGATGATTCCCCAATCCTGGAGAGACAGAGCTTCAACATTGAATGCAGGGCCGCAGAAATTCACGATAATGAACTGGCCGGCGAGAATTACGAAAGCGATGATGACAAATCCGCGTCCGATGGCTTTCTTTCCTTCCTTCGGGTTCTTGAACAGCATGACCAGGTCGCTAAGCAGACTCCTGCCTGTCCTGAAGAACCTTGCATTGAACAGATTCCAGAACTGCAGCACAACGAAAATTGAGAAGAAGATGCCTTTCTCGTAAGTGGTCAGGACATTGTCCGCAGTGTGGCCGGACAGGAATTCCGTAAAGAATGACTTCATTGCTTCTTTAGTGAAAAGGCCGCTCATGCTGGTAATGTCCAGATGCCAGAGAACCTGCCACAGAAGAGCCAGGTATATGAAGAAGCAGATGCTCACGGAGAATATCGACTTGGCCATCTTGCTGTCGATTATATGGCTCTTTGGACTACGTGGCTTCTCGTTCATCACTTTAGGATCGGCAGGCAACGAAGACAGAGCCATGGCCGCGAATGTATCCATAATCAGATTCACCCAAAGCATCTGTGTGACTGTCAGCGGGGATTCCATTCCGATGAATGAACCCAAAAGTACCACAAGGCAGGCACATACGTTGATTGTCATCTGGAAGAGAATGAACCTCTTGATATTCAGATAGATGGAACGTCCCCAGAGGATACCCGTATTGATGCTTGAGAACGAATTGTCGATTATGGTGATGTCGCTTGCCTCTTTTGCCCTTGCCGTGCCGTCTCCCATTGACAAACCGACCTGAGCCTTTTTGAGTGCAGGAGCGTCATTGGTCCCGTCTCCTGTTACAGCGACCACTTCGCCCATCCTTTGCAGCAGGGTGACAAGCCTGGCTTTGTCTTCCGGCTTGGCTCTGGACAATATCTTAAGGCGCGGAATGATCTTCATGGCCTGTTCATCCGACATCTCCTCAAAGGATTTGCCGCTCAATGTCAGGTCCTCCTCACCATCATTGATGATGCCCAATTCACGTCCTATCTCATTGGCCGTCACTGCCACGTCGCCGGTAACCATTATTACCCGAACACCGGCTTTCCCCTGACACATATCTATGGCGTCTTTCACATCAGGACGAACAGGATCGGCTATCCCGACCATTCCGACGAATGTGAGATCGCCTTCATTTCCGTCAGGGTCAATGTATTGTGCGGCAAATGCGAGCGTTCTCATCGCTTTGCTTTGCCACCCGGTCAGCGTGTCCTTGATATTTTCGGCAGTTGCACCCTCAGGGAAAGCGGTGCATCGGGAAATGATTATCTCAGGTGCTCCTTTCAGCAGCCGGATCTTTCCGTCCTTCACGTCAGGATTCTCAATGAGCGTCTCCATGCTTTTCGTCAATGAAGAGAAACTCTTCCTGTCCAGTATAGTGCAATCTTCTCTAATCGGAAGATAATCAATGCCTTTCTCTTCTTTTAACCACATCAGCAGTGCTCCTTCAGTCGGATTGCCGATAGCCTTGACATTGCCTTCTTCATCCTCGGACAGGCCGGCTGTAGCGTTTATAGCAATGCTTCTGCTGATAATGTCATCCTTTCCGAAGAACTGTGATTGAAGGACTTTCATCTTGTTTTCCGTGAGTGTGCCGGTCTTGTCGGTACAGATGACCGTGGTTGCTCCCATTGTTTCGCATGCGTGCAACTTCCGGACAAGATTCTTCTCCTTGAGCATCTTCTTCATGCTCAGCGCAAGACTGATGGTAATGCTCATCGGAAGTCCTTCAGGAACGGCCACCACAATCAGGGTCACAGCTATCATTATCGAACTCAGCACGTATTCCAGAATCTGGACTATGTCAGTGTTGTTGTCAATGTTCCCGTCCAGGAAGAAATAATAGAAAAGTCTCCCCACTACTATAAGGCCGGCAATGATGTAGCTCACCTTAGTAATCATATTGCCCAGATTGTCAAGCTGTTGCGAAAGGGGAGTGGTAACTTCCTGTTCTTCCTGAATCAGTTTTGCGCCCTTTCCTTCCTCCGTGTCAGTTCCGACAGCAGTCACGCGACAAACACACAGCCCCTCGATAATCGTGGAACCGCGCAGGACCATGTTCGCCGGGAAAGTAGTATCTTGTTTGCCTTCAGGTACAGTTACATATTTGTCAGCATAGAGCTCACCGGTGAATATGGATTCGTCCACCTTCAGGGAAGCAGCTTCAAGGACAATGGCATCCGCAGGCACCTCATCTCCGCTTTCTAGCTGGACAATATCACCTACGCAGACATCGCATTTGTGTATTTCGTAGAACTGTGTCTGTCTGCCGTTGCTGGACTTGCGGATTACCTTGACCGGTCTTTCATCCTTGACCTTGTTCAGCACTTCAAACTCTTTCTCGGCGCGTACCTCAAATATGAAACCGATACCGGTAGCAAGCAGAATCGCCACAAGTATCCCGGCAGGTTCTATCAGGGATGATGCCGGTTTCCCGAGCCAATACACCTCATATACGGATACGATTACCGAAAAGACCAATACTACGAGCAGAATGATTATGATCGGGTCCCTGAACTTGTCCAGGAACTTCTTCCACAGAGATTCCTTTTTCGCTTCGGGTATAATGTTCTTTCCGGCTCCGTTCACCACTTCCGGTGAGCCTTGCGCAAGGCAGCTTGATAAGTATGATTTGTTCATTTTTGGGGCGATTGTCATGGCAAAGGTATTGAATTATTTATAAGACGGAAACGCTCGTTCAGATCTTCAAGAAATGTGAGAGGGCTTGGGTGATGTCATTGTAAGTCGCCTCGAAATCGCCAGTGTACCAGGGATCTGCCACGTCACGTGTGCTGCCTGTGAGTGACATCAGCAGGGATACGTTGGCGTTTTTCCCGGGGAACATGCGTTCCAGATTACGCAGGTTGTTCCTGTCCATGACGAAAATATGGTCAAAGCAGGAATAGTCTTCCGCCGTTATTCTGCGTGCAGCCCTGCGTTCGAACGGAATTCCGTGCATAGTCAATGTCCTTTTGGCCGGCGGATAGATGTCGTTGCCGATTTCCTCCGTCGATGTGGCTGCGGATGCTATTTCAAATTCATTCTCTTTCCCTGCATCCTTGACCATCTTCTTCATTATAAACTCAGCCATCGAACTTCTGCATATGTTTCCGTGGCACACAAAAAGCACTTTTGTCATTTCCTCATAATTTCTGCTGTAAAATTACAGAAAAAATAGCAGATTCCTACATCTTCCGCCGTGGCAGACTGTCTGTCAATGAAACTGGCCAGTGGTGACACATCTAAGCCGGCAATGGCCCGAGAAGTGCGCCTTACTAATACATTTGTGGGCGGCAGTATCTTCGCTGACGATATCATCTTAGTCAATTGTGTGGTGGTTGGAGGTGTTTTCGCCAACAAGGAACTCTCTCTGAACAGTTGCATTGTAGGGACTTTCAATGCTCCGAGTGTAACAATGGAAGGAGATAATTCACTCTTGCTTCCGAGTGCATTCTCGTTGGAGCCGATTAAATTCAATCCTGGCACGACGACGTTATATAATCTTGCTTTAGCTGACTTGGGTGCTCTTTACAAAGGCGTAACCCCGGCGGCCAATTCCGGCAAGATCAAGATGAATCTTGAAACAGATGAAGTTAAGAGTACTCTGACTTCTGATGACCGGCAAATGTCGGTGAGAAATTATACGGTTGTCGGAAAAGTTCTTGCTGCGGATATGATCGACTGGGAAAAAATGCAGAATCATTTTCTGCTTACAGCCGCAAGTTTGAATACACAACTGCTAAGCGTTTATGATTTGGGTATGGACGCCAATGGAGAGAAAGCTCTTCTTACGACAGAAAAGATATACGATTTCTTTATGGCTTTGATGCTTGGAAAGATTACAGTTCCTGAAATCGACGGCAAGTTCTCCATAGAGTCAATCTCAGAGAATCTTCGATAGAAGAACACAATCATTCAGCCCCTTGTAGCAACAATTGACAGTTTGCTCAGGGGGCTGAAAAGCATTATAGCCTTCATCAAGACTTAAAAGGATGAAAAGGACAATGACGAGGTGTAGCCGGACAGGCGGTCAGCCACGGCGGACGTGGCCACCCCACGGCCTCGGGAAGTGGGAGGTGCCTGCCGGATACAAGTTCTCGCGGCAGCGAGGACGCAGGAGACGGTAGGAGGGCCGAACGAAGCAACGCGGAGTGAGTTCCGCCGTGACGGACTGCCTGTCGATGTGACACAAGTCTGGCCTTTTTGCCCCCGTGGATAAAACCTCGAGAGCAAAACCCAATTCACCGTTACATACAATGGAAGTAAAGCCTGACGGCATCGAAGCGCCGAGCGGCCAGGTCCTCTTTGCGGATGAGGAAATTCAGCATTCCGCAGTCGTAGAAGCGCAGGTCCCATCTTTCGTCCTCGTCTATCTGGAGAAGGGAGATGTACTCAGGGGCCGCCTCGTGGACTTCCTCGAAAAACGGCATGCCGAGAAGCTTGTGACCATAGTCGAAATCAGCAGTTGTCTTGAAACAGATCGCTTCATCGCATAGGCAAGCCGCCTCGCCGTCTTCATTGAGAATAATATGAGTGTTAAAGTTTTTATCCTCAGACGTATAGATTACCTTGAACGCCTCCTTCGGCCAGAAACCCAAACCCTCGGCTGGCGCTTCCAGATCGCCAAGGAAATAATCGAGGTCGGCGAAGAAATACAGCATTCCCTTGTGCGGAAGAAGGTTTTCCTCATCATATCCGGCGATCTCGTCCAGCTTTATCTGACATATGAACGTCATCAGCAGCTCGCCTTCGCCATCGTAGTCATCGTCATTGTCCTGCAGAAGCGGAAACTCCACCCCGTCCGGCAGGTCGGGAAATCCCCACCAATGGCTCTTTCCCTGGAGAGAACTTTCTGTCAATGAGGTAGTTATCTTTATCGCCATAACTGATTGCCAATATGCATTTTCGTAAAGTTAACAAATATATTATATTTGCCGGCGGAAAAAATATTTTCAATGTTATGAAACAAGCAAGATTGATAACACTCCTTTTAACTCTAACAGCCCCAGTGGCTGTTTCAGCACAGAACTTCCAATCCAGGCGACCTGCAGAAGGGGAGCGGCTGTTCACATCAGAGAAAATCGAAAGCGTGATAGACAATGTCACGGCGCAGCTTACGAATCCGAAACTCGCGTGGATGTTCCGCAACTGTTTCCCTAATACGCTTGACACTACCGTGCACTTCCGCGAAGACAGTGACGGCAACCCTGACACTTTCGTCTATACAGGCGATATTCATGCGATGTGGCTGCGGGATTCCGGAGCACAGGTCTGGCCGTACGTCCGTTATGCGTCTGAAGATGAGCATCTTCGGGCAATGATTGCCGGTGTCATAAACAGGCAGTTCCTGTCCCTCGGCATTGACCCTTATGCAAATGCGTTCAATGACGGCCCGACAGGAGAAGGCTGGACGACAGACGATACTGGTTCGCCAAAAGATCCGAATGTCTATGAGAGAAAGTGGGAAATCGACTCTCAATGTTATCCTATACGCCTTGCTTACGAGTACTGGAAAGTCACCGGTGATACATCGGTATTTGGTGATAAATGGATGAACGGAATGAAACGTGTCCTCGAGGTGATGAGAGAACAGCAGCGTAAAGACGGCCCGGGCTCCTACATATTCCTGCGAGAAACTGACCGTCAGCTAGATACCAAATGCTACCGGGGACATGGTAATCCGGTGAAACCGTGCGGCCTGATCGCCTCAGCATTCCGTCCGTCAGACGATGCCACGACATTTGAATACCTCGTTCCGTCCAATTTCTTCGCGGTTTCTTCACTCAGAAAAGCAGCCGAGATCTTTGAAAAAGTGAACAAGGACAAGAAGATGGCGAAGGAATGCCGTGCGATCGCAAACGAAGTGGAAACTGCACTCAAGAAGGAAGCAGTCGTATATCATCCTGAGTTCGGAAACATCTATGCATTCGAAGTGGACGGCTACGGAAACCATTTCCTGATGGATGATGCCAATGCACCAAGCCTCCTGTCGCTTGCATACCTCGATCCCTCCATGGCCAATGATCCTATATATCTCAATACCAGGCGTTTCGTATGGAGTGACAGCAATCCGTATTTCTATAAGGGCACGGCAGGCGAAGGCATCAGCGGACCGCATATCGGTTTTGAGAATATCTGGCCGATGAGTATAATGATGCGCGCTTTCACCTCCACCGATGACGATGAACTTTTGGATTGCATTCTGATGCTGATGAATACAGATGCCGGCACCGGGTTTATTCACGAATCATTCTATAAGGATGACCAATACGATTTCACTCGTGAGTGGTTTGCCTGGCAGAATACGCTCTTCGGAGAACTAATCCTCAAGCTCATCGACGATAACAAACTGCCACTTCTGAACAGCATTGCACTGGATGCCGACGGGAAGGCATATTTGAAAAATTCTACTTTACGCTGAAAAAGTGCGGAAACAAAGAAGAATTTTTTTTAACTTTGGGCGAATTTGCGGTAATTAAGTAACGTGAAAGAATTAAACTTTCGTTAGCAAGGTATGTCTAAGGAGACGTTTGATTTAATACGCAACCAAATCCGTTGGTGAAAAAGGCAGGGCTATACACAGCGGTCGTCATGACTGCGCTATTTACAACTCATGCTCTTCAGGCTCAGTCCAATGAGTCTGTAAGTGCGTGCATAAATATAGCTGACACACGCCCCAAGGCCAATTCCGACAAGATTTTCGGAATCGACCGCTGGTCTTTCCGGGTCAATGCCCTCGAACTTCTCTGTACAGTTCCCAATGTCAATGCTGAGTTCGACATTTCGTCTTCACCCTATAACAGATGGTCTCTCGGACTTACTGCAAAATATAACTGGAACACCTGGCACAGCGTCCCTCCATCTCATGTGTTCAATATGTTTGAGGTACGGCCGGAATTCCGCAAATGGTTCAGAATGAAGCCGAAAGAAGGTTCGAAAGATTCTGTTAAAGAGCGCGCGTACTTCATCGGCGGCTATGTCAGTGGCGGCACATATTCCATAAAACCGGGAAAATACGGCATTCAAGGACCGCTTTTCAGTGTAGGAGCCCTTTTCGGATATGACTTTCCTTTATATACATACAGGCATTTTGCGATAGACTTTGAACTCGGGGCTGCTGCAGGAGTCGGCGTGACGTCCTATACAGGATATTCAATGAACCGCAGCCGTACTGACTTTGTGGAAGCACCGGAACATTCCAAAGGATGGCACGTGTGTCCTTTCCCTGTCGTATCTGAAATCAAGGCGTGTCTGGTGTTCAGGACATTGTCCATCAAGGAGAAATATAAGAAAGTAGATAGTCAGAAACTGATTCTCAAGCAGGAAGCTGAGGATGCCAAGCGTCTGGCTGCCGAGAAAAAGGCCGAACTGAAACAGCAAAAGAAAGAACTCAAGCATCAGAAAGCGGAAATCAAAAAACAGAAGCGTGAAGTCGCTGAACAGCAGCGCCTAAAGGCTGATGACGAGAAAAAGGAGGTGGTACAATGAGAAATAACTTCCTGAATATCATTGTCCCGCTCACACGAGTCATGGCCCCGCTGACCCTTATCGGTGCTTTTGCATTGTCCTGCGTCCAGCTCGACTTGAAGACTGCAGACGATACTTCGGATGAGACGCAGATTGCCTTTTCAGTGGATTGGGGCGAAAAAGAGAACACGTCGCGTCCAGACTCGGTTTACATCGCTATGAACAAGATCTCCGACAATATCAGGTATTCATACTCGACCGATGCAGCCGGAGCGTTCTTCCTTACAGATGAAGATACTACCGGAGTGCACCGGGAATATGCCGTGTATGGTAACTATGTGATGTTGGCATATTATTGTGACAGAAGTGATTACAGTCTTTCGGGACCGCAGCGCTTCATGAAGGACAAAACCCTTTCGGTGAGAGATTTCACCGCTACTGTCAATGACCTTCCGGCAGAGGAACTGGATGATTTCCGAGGCGGCTCGAAAGTGGATTTCAATTCGGCTTACCGCTTTATCCGTACACCGGGGCCTGTCTGGACAGCATCGCTGAAAGGAGTGGTTTCAGACACGAGAGAGAATGTCTATCGTCTCACGATGCAGCCGATGCAGCAGAAAATCACTGTGGCAGTCAAGATTACCCCTGAAGAAGACGTCAGAATCATCTCGGTCACAGCAGAACTTTCAGGAGTCCCTGCATCGTTTGCCCTTCTTACAGGAGAAGTTTCAGAGAAAGATATCGCAAGAGTCATTTTCTCAATGTCCCGTTCGGAATATGGCTACGAGGGCACTGTGGCCGTTCCGGGACTGCTTCCGTCGGAAAACAGCAGTCTGCGCACGGGACCGGGCATATTGAGACTGAGCGTTACTGCAGCAAGAGGAGACGAGACCAAGATACTTTACCCGGCAATTAACATAGGAGACAAAATAGTATCCGCTTCTCTGATGACGTCAGTGCCTGGTTCGGACGGAAGACGCATAGCAAAGCGTGAGGCGCGACTGGAGATTGGGGATGAGTTGCGGATCGGGGCTGAAAATTTCAGCAGTGAAGGCGGGGGAGACGGCGTGGAAGCCTGGTTCGACAGCGGAGTGATAGATGTAGAAATATAAGACATATTTAGTATATAATAATTGGATAAACTGTTACGCATATCGCTTATCGCATTGATACTCACGGCTTGCCAGAATTCTTGGCAGGGAGTGAGGGACGGCGATTACGACGACTTCGGAGGAGGAGAGCCGGTTCCGGTCCTTGTCGGAGTCGGCGGTTCGGGTGTATCCTACAGCAAGGGCAGTGGAGCCGTTGACGGCATTGACGGCAAGAAATGGGCTGATGTCAATGTCTATGTCTATGCGTTCAATCAGGACGGATCCTCATTCTCCACCACAGCAGCTTCATCAGGGAACGGATGTCTTGTGGATGCGTCTCTGGACAATGCCGGCTGGCGTTCCGGCCGCAAAGCCTATTATGACGGCTCCGACGGCTATCTCTCATGGGTGGATTCTGAGAAGGAGGCCTATTACCCTACAGGCAGGGAGATATATGATTTCTATGCCTATTACATTGACAATCTGGATATTCCGCAGTCTTCCATAAGCCGGGGCAGGGACAAGATCTCGTTTCCGGTCACGATTGACGGCAGCATTGACCTGATGACAGGAAAAGCTCCTCTCAGCGAGAATGTATTCAAAGGCACACTGCTCTCTGAAACCGAGAAGGCGCTGGTGCGCAAATATGCATTCAGTTCATATACGGCGAGGAGAAACATAAATCCGAAACTTGAATTCACGCACCATCTCACCCGTCTCCGTTTTGAACTTTATCCGGCATCAGACGGAGCCAACACGGTGATGGTCAATTCCGTAGAAGTCAAATCCAAAACTCGGGGAACATTTACGGTAGTGAGCAGGAAAGAGTCAGAACTCGGAGTGAATTTCTCTTCCGGTCACAGCCCGCTCTATCTGGCGGAGGCAGACGGCAGCGCGTTGAAACAGGACACGTACCATACAGATTACAACGGAGATTTCACGGATGTGCTGTATGAAAGGCCTCATGTCCAGGTAGGCGGTTCGCTCCTTGTAGCACCAGACACGGAATATGAAGTAAAGATAGAGATGAGAGAGGCTAAAGGTCAGTCATACAAGACGACATCATCCTTTACCATACGCACCTCGTCCGGCTTTCAGGCAGGCAGACAATATGTGGTGAGACTGGCCATATACGGAATGATGGACGTGCGTCCTAATGTGGAAGTGGAGCCGTGGGGGACTGGAGGAAGTATAATCCTTGACGAAGAAGACAAAATTAAATAAACAACATAACTATTTTAAACCCAAATGATTATGAAAAAGTATCATTTACTCGCAGCTGTTGCCTTCGTAGCGTTGGCAGCTTGCACCAAGAACGGACAGACCAATGTTCCTGAAGTTACTGATCCTCTCGAGGACGGAACACCGGTTCCGGTACTTTTCTCTGCTGTTTCCCCATCAACAGGAGTACAGGTAAAATCTGTAGGCGCAGTTGACAAGGCGTGGAGCGGTCAGGAGCTCAAGATCTACGGTTATGACAGGACAGTCACTGACTTCAGAGGCGAGGCATTCATTGACAATGTCTCAGCAACAGCACCGGCTGACGGCAACAAGGGCCTTATCGAAGTGCATAACAATGCCGCTCAGAACGAGCCATTCTACTATGTTACAGGCAAATACTATGATTTCTACGGATACCACATTGACGATGCCGCTACAGGAGAGCCTGTAAAGACAGAAACATCAGTGTCAGTTCCATTCGAACTCAAAGGTTCCCAGGACCTTATGCTTGCAAAGGCTGACCAGCAGACCGATATCGACGCAGCAGGAAAGACTGACGAGGTCAATGCTGACAAAGCCTACAGTGCGTTTGCCGCAAGACGTGGTGTTCATCCGAACCTTCTGTTCAAACACCAGCTTACAAGATTCACTTTCGAAATCGTGGCAGGTTCCGAGGCAGGAAGCGATATCTATGTGACTGGCGTGAAGATTGCTTCCAAATACAAGGGAAGTCTCGAAGTAGTTGGTCAGAACAGAGGCCTTGTAGGAGTCGCAGATGAAACTGCAGAACTTTCTCTTATGGAGAAGGGAGTCAATGGAGTTCAGGCTCTTACGGAAGTTAAACCTGAAGCTTACGTAGAAGGCAAGACGAACTACAAAGCTATTGGAGAAAGCCTTATGGTTATCCCTGGAGAGGCTACCTACAAGCTTTACGTCTCTACACGTCAGGATGGAGTGACAACAGAAATCGCTCCTCAGGAGTGGATTCTCGACATTGCCAAGATAGAAGGTGCTCCGGAAGGCGCGACCAAATTCGAGGCCGGTTATTCATATAAGGTGAAGATCGTCATCTACGGTCTTGAGGAAGTCAAGATTACCGCTGAACTCGAGGACTGGAAAGAGGGCGGTTCTACTGTTCTTGACCCGGATTTGATGTAATTTGTTTATTGTCAATGACTTCTGAGAAATGAAGAAATACATTTGCATATTAGCTTTGGCTGTGGCTTCTCTTGCCGGATGCAACAAGGATTCTGCAAGGGAAGATGAAAATGCCTGGATACACGACGAAAGTCTGCGAGTCCCGGTACTTTTCGGTTCAGCATCCAATATAGAAGCCACTACCAAAGCCATACAGGAAGGCCTAGTCACGGGAAGTGTGATGAACAGCCTTGACGTGGGCATTGTCGGTGTCGCCGAAAAGCAGAGCGATGCCACTCCTGTCACTTGGAGTACTGACCTCGAAGGGTCCATACTCATTGACAATCTTGGAGTTACGACTACATCCACTGGTGCGGTGGTCTTCTCTCCGAAGATTTACTATCCTTTCGGCAACAAGTACGCGTATTCATTCTACAGCTACTATCCGTACAAGAATACGGAAGGCCAGACCGCTTCAGTCGCTGACGGTGCTTACAAGATTACTTACAATCTCGGAAACACCGACATCCTCTGGGCAAGTGCAGTAGCTCAGGATTACAATGGCACGACCGGTTTCAATGCTGCCTATTGCCGTGCCGTGAAACTAGACGGCGTGGATTCCCAGTATTATCCGAAACTTCAGTACAGCCACCTTCTGACGGCGCTTGTATTCCGCATCGTAGGCAAGGACAATGATATCGAAAATTATGATGTCAAGGTTACCGGAATGCAGATTACCAACACTTCCAGCACGGCTACACTCTGCATTGCTGACAGCAAGGGAGAGCAGTCAGGCGTGCTTACCGGAAGCGAAGACGGCGGCAGTATAGGATTCACGGACTTGGATGTGGCACCGACTGCAACCGAATCTGACCTCTGTACGATTTTGGCGATGCCTGCGCGTAATTATACTGCAGCCATTACGCTTACTGTTGACGGCGCGAACAAGAGCACGGTCGCTCTTCCTCTCGGAAGCACGGACGGCCGTACCAAGTATGACGCCGGTTACATCTACTATTTTACAGTCACCATCAACAGCCCTCAGGAAATCACAATCGTGGAAACAGGGCTGAAAGAATGGATACCGGGTACCAATCCTACACCTGGCGGAGAAATCTGATTTTGAGACTGTTGAAAAAATATCTGATGGCATCTGCTGTGCTGCTCGGAGTCCTTTTGGGCTTTGAGCAGCTTGCCGGTGCTCAGCAGGTTGCTCTGCGTTCCAATGTCCTGAATGACGTGTTGCTGACTCCTGATATAGGACTGGAAATGGTGACGGGTGAGCACAGTTCGCTGTCCGTGTCCGTTTTCGGACACAGCAAGCCTTATGGCATTGACTCGAAACTGATTGCGGCTCAGCCGCAGTTCCGCTGGTGGTTCAATGGCAGGCCTCTAGTCCGGGAGTATGTGGGCATCGCGGCATTGTTCTCGTCCTATGACATGTCGATGGGCGAGCGCAGCTACAAAGGTATTGCAGGCGGAATCGGTATTACAGGAGGGTATGTGCTGCCGCTCGGCAGGCGCTGGGGCGTGGAATTCTCCGGGGGCGTAGGCGTGGTCGCATTCAGTCAGAGGCGTTCGGGCCGTTATGACAGTTTCGGCGACCTGGATGGAGAGGCGCACAACTCACGAGGTTATAAGCTTATGCAGATGAATCTCGGCGTTACATTCATATATATAATGAAATAGCCGGTAATGAAGAGGTATCTGAAAATATTCCTTTTGCTTACGCTTCTGTTTTTCGTGCTTCCTCTCGGGGCGCAGGAGATGAAGCGTGTCACAGGATATATACTCGACAAGACCAGCGGCAAGCCGATTGACCTCAAACAAGTGTCCGTCAATATTTACGGTTTCAATACAGTTGCTCAGGCTGAAGATGTGAAGAAGCAGATGGACGGGGATGAAAACACTTTCGTGGCTCCTGATTCACAGGCTTTTCCGGATGACAATGGCTATTTTGAAATCTCCATCCCGGAGACAGGTGCGCTGATTTTCAAGGCTGACATGAAGCCTGCGGTCTTGGAGAAAGTCAATTTCCGGCTTGAGATCAATGTCAAGATCGAGATGGGCAACTATATCCGTACCAGTACAGTCACTGCGGTACGTGATCAGGTGGGAGTGCTTGACCCTCAGGGAGATATAGAAGGAAACTGGCTCAAGGCGAGGAGCACGATCGCGCTTCCTGAGAACAGCGGCAAGAGCAATGCGAGGCTGATTGTCCAGCCGGTCCTCCTGGACGGTGTGACCAAGGACACTCTCCGCTATCTTAAACCTACCGTGATGGACGGCGGGGAATATCGTCTCACTCAGCTGAGGCGTATGAACTACAATCCTGCACTCGATCCTCTAAATCGTTGGATATCACAGGATACGCTCACTGCATCCGCTCAAATCGTCAATTGGGCAGATACTATTTATCTGGAGGACCCGTCGAAGAACTATCAGGTGAAGGGCATCATCCAGCTCGAGGACTACAACCTCCCGTATTTCAGGAAGGATTATTTCCTTGCTTCCTCGAGACTTAGACGTCCGCTCCGTTTCCTGGAATATTCTATGGATCCGTATATGCTTGACCCTGAGCAATATCGTGAGCGGGCAAGAAGAGAAAAACGCAATACTGCCGGGAACATGTCATTGACCTTTATGGTCGGAAAAGCGCAGCTTTCGGCTGATGACGAGGTGGGTCGGCGGCAGATAGATTCCATCAAGACTGTCCTGCTGGACATTATACATGGCGAGGGCTCGCAGCTGAAGGAGTTCCATATTACCGGTACAGCTTCACCGGACGGACCTTATGCCGGAAATGTGAACCTTGCGAAAAAGCGTATGGAATACGCTCTGAATCAGATAGTTTCGGTACTGCCTAAAGCCGTCAGGGACAGGGTGTACATGACTACTTCAGCATCTGTTGCCCCTTGGACTGCTGTCGCTGAACTGCTTGAGGCTGATTCGCTTATGGTCCAGGCCAAGGCCATAAGGGATATTGTCTCGGCCAATCCGGGGACTCCTGACCGTCAATGGGGAAAGATACGGGCATTGCCATATTACCGCTCATTGATAGTGAATTACCTTCCGCGTCTGCGTTCTGTCAGGTATCAGTACGGATATGAGATTTTCAGGGAACTGACGCCGGCGGAAATTATGGAGCGTTACCGTTCCGATGAAGATTACAGGAGCGGGAAAAAGAAATTCGCGCTTTATGAATACTGGCATCTGTTCCAGATGGTCAAGGACAAGGATGAACTGGAGAAGCTATACAAGAGGGCTTATGATGAGTCCATAGAGGCGAACGGAAGGCCTTGGATACTTGCAGCGAATTCACTTGCAGCATCTTACATCGCCAGAGGCGTGACTGACACTACATTGCTCAAAGGTTTCATTGACCTTCAGACTCCTTCCGTGGATTACCGCCTGATGAGGATGGACGGGAACGGATATGAGATAGTGAACCCGGAGGCCGTGGTCGCCAATCAGATGATCATGTACGTGATGTCCAATAACTTCCGTAAGGCCGGTCAGCTTACGAATATACTTCCGGACAATGACAGGAACCGTCTGGTAAGAGCTTTTGCTCTCTGTCTTGGAGGGTATTACAAGGGAGGCAGTACTCCGCAGCAGAGAAGCCGTGCCCGTGAAGTCTTCGAGACTGTTTCAGAAAGTTCTCCGCTCAACAAGGTGATGCTCTGTCTTGCCATGAATACCAAGACCTATGATGCTCTTGCAGAGGAAGCAGTGGCCGCTTTGCCTGAGCAGTCTGCTCTGACTGATTATCTCAAGGCCGTGATTTATGGCCGCAAGGGAGCCAGGACGCAGGATTTTATGGATGATATGGCGTCGGAAGATTACCTCCTGTCCTGTTTCCATAAAGATCCGGCGTTCATTGACATAGCCGCCGGGGATGGGGATATTGTAGAAACTATAATGAAAAGTGCACGTGACAGATATGAGAATGGGGAGTAAATTGGTTTCGGCAGCGTTGTCGCTTGTGTTTCTGCCTCTTGGCATTCAGGCTCAGGAGGTGGATACCACGAGTTTCAATGCATTGGAATACAGTATGCAGAAACGCTATCGCCCTCGGAATGAGGCGTTTGTCTCGGAAAAATTCCTGGACAATACCTTTCTGCGTACGGGAATGGGTACTGTGGGCCTGTTCCGCAATTCCGTGTCAAGTTATTCTCAGGGACCGTCAGTCTCAGTTTCAGTCGGTAAGATGTTTGATCCGCTGAATGCGGTAAGCGTAGGCGGAACTGTGTCTGAGTTCCGGCGCAATGTGGATGGCGTCCGTGTCTGGCGTGTAGGAGCCGGCATTTCACACAGTTTCGATTTTACGTCATATTTCTACGGCTATTCGCCTTCAAGGATATTCAATGTCTCCACAATAGAGGGGGCGGAAGTCTCGCTTGTACGCACTTCCGGGAAGTATTCTGCTGCAGTTCAGGTGAATATGGGCATTGACCTGCGCGCAAGAATCGCACGTGAGATGGATATCTTCTTCACTCCTTCATTTATGCTCGGCAATGACGGTACGGATTGCCTCTATTCTCCGGACAGATGCCATATCGGTTATGGCTTCAATTTCGGCCTGCTCGCTTATTTCAACAGGGTCAATGCCGCAGAGCGCGAAGGTTTCGGGGCCTGGTTTGTCCGCGATGCGTCGATTTCTTTCTCTGGAGGTGTCCAGCTCCAGCTCGCGGACATTGTCGGAGAAACTGTATGCTATCTTCCTTCAGCGCGTGAGAGTGCGGCCCTTTCATACACAAAACTGATGAACGGACCGCTTTCTGTCAGACTGTCAGGGTTTTACGGTCGTGATGTATGGAAGAAGTTCAATGACGGAAGGCAGATGAACTGTTATTATGGCGGTGTCAGGGGAGAACTTATGTTCGAGACGCTTTATTGGCGCAAAAACAGCCGTCAGATATTCTCAATGCCGTTGCTTCTCGGTCCTGAAGCCGGACTTATATGGAAAACAGACGACGGATATGCTATCCGCCGCCTGTATCTCGGCCTTTCTGCCGGTATTCAGTTCCGGTTCAATCTGGCCTCCCATTTCGGACTTTTCATCGAGCCGAGAATGTCAGTCGTGCCTTATTCATGGAAGTCGCGCAGCGGAAATGTTCTCGTGAAGTCATTCACCACCTGGTATGACACGCTGTTCGCTCTTCAGATGGGTGTCAATATTCCGCTTTGACGGCTTACTGGGTTTTTCAGATTTCCAAGTTGTTTTTAAGAGTTACTAAAATCCCCAGTCGGATGCTTTGAATGAGCTTTTCGGCGCATTCGGTACATTGACGAAGTACTTGAAACCGGTGAGTTTCTCAAGGTCTGAAATCGACATCAGGTCCTTGGCGCTGAGCTTGTAGTTCTTTCCTTTTTTTGCAGTCTCGTGACGGAGCACGTATGCGACACATTTAAGTTCGTCAGCGGAGCACTGTGTTACTGATTTGCTGGTGTTGCCCTTCTTTGTGCGGAGCAGGGCATAATAGAACATTGTAGGCATGCTGACATCTGAACGGCCTCCGAACTGAATAGTCTTTGCCTTTTGTGTCTTGCCGTAAACGTCGGTGTAATCATCGAAATAACAGCCGATTACCACATAGAGGCTGTCCTGTGGGACAATCCCGTCAACATAATCTTCAAGTGTGTTCCAAGGTGCACCTCCGGTATTGAATCCGTCATCATCCTGTGGCGCAATGTTCGAAAAGTAGAATACTTGACGGTTTGTTTCTCTGGAAGATGTCCTTTCGTTGGAACCGAGCATATGGCCCTTGTTGCATCCTCCTCCAGTTGCTTTTGAATTGTACTGGATAGCCGAAGGAATATCCGGATCTTTTCCGTAGGCGTTGGTTCTGTTTGCCCGTCCTATTATCGGATGCAGACTGTTGTGCCTGATTGCAGCCACCCATACCGGGCAATGATGACTTTTGCTGAAGCATACGGTGTAGTTTCTCGCTCTTTTCCCGTTGTGAGCATATTTTTCCGGGCCGTTGCAGAGATGATATGCATAATACAAGTCGCTGTTTTCCGCATCAACAAGGTATTTTGTGCCTTCTTTCTTGGCATTGACGGCAGGAAGCTCGAACCATTTTGCCCCTGTGGTAACTGCTGGTTCTGGCTCCGGGTCTGGATTTTCCGGTTTGTCAGGTGTTTCAATGTCGGTTTTATTGTCATCCGGCGAACATGCCACGAAAGCCGGCATTGTGGCAAGTACAAATGCGAGTACTGCCGCTGAAAGTGTCCTTTTCAGATTCATTTCCAACTATTTTAAATTGTCCTGCCGGGATAAGACGCGAGGCCTCTTTCGAGGACGTCCAGGGCTTTTTCCAGTTCCGGGACTTCCAGAACGTAGGCAATGCGGATATGATTCTGTCCGACTCCAGGTGTCTTGTAGAATGAGGCTGCAGGGGTTACCATCGTGGTCTGTCCCTCATATCTGAATTCTGTAAGCATCCACTTTGCGAAGCTCTCTGCATCGTCCACTGGAATTTCGGCAATGGTATAGAATGCACCCATCGGGACAGGGGAGAATACTCCCGGCATTGCATTGAGCCTGCTGAGCATGTAGTCGCGCCTTCTGATATATTCTTCATTTACTGCTTCAAAATATGACTGCGGAGTATCCAGTGCTCCGATAGCGGCAAGCTGGCCGTAGATCGGAGGACAGAGACGTGCCTGGGCATATTTCATCGCTGCGGTCATCACGTCCTTGTTGTGTGAGATGATGCAGCCGATACGGCAGCCGCACAGGTTGTATCTCTTGGAGACGGAATCGACCAGAATTACGTTCTGCTCAAGTCCGGGGATGTTCATTGCTGAGAAATGCGGCTCGTCAGTATAGCAGAACTCTCTGTAAACCTCGTCGGAAATCAGGAAGAGATCGTGCTTTTTGGCAACCTCGCCGAGCGCAAGCATGTTTTCCTTGGTGTAGAGCGTGCCTGTAGGATTTCCGGGATTGCTGATGAGGATGGCCTTGGTGCGCGGAGTGATAAGTTTCTCGAACTCAGACATTTCCGGAACTTTGAATCCGTTGCGGATGTCTGTCGGCACAGCCTTCAGCGTGATGCCGTTCATGAAAGCGAACGTGTTGTAGTTCGTGTAGAACGGTTCCAGTACAATGACTTCGTCACCCTCGTCGCAAGTAATCTGAAGGGACAGGTTCACGCCTTCGCTTCCCGCCACTGTGACGATGAGCTCAGGAACTTCAATGTCGATTCCGATTTTCTTGTAGTACTTTTCTACCAGTCCTTTGCGCAGCTCCATCAGACCTGCCGAATTTGAGTAGGATACGTGGTCCAATGTGTTCTGGCGTACTGTTTCCAATGCGCACTCAGGGGATTTGATATCCGGCTGGCCGACATTGAGATGATAGACTTTTACACCTGAAGATTTTGCGGCATCCGCGAATGGAACCAGTTTTCTGATGGCCGATGCAGGCATCAGTTCAGACTTGCGGGAAATTTTTGTCATTTTGTTACGTTTTAATCTAACTATTACCGTTTTAGTTAAAAAATATATCTCATATAGTGCTGCAAAGATAGTGATTTTTTTTACCTTTGTGGACGTACTTAACAAAATCAAAAACATTATGTCAACTTTCAGACAAAGAGCATTGGGCGAAGCATCCGCACATGCTGCGGAGCGATTCTTCGTTGAGAAGAGGCCGGTATCGGCTTACTTCGGAGAAAACGTGTTTGACCTCGCCAAAATGAGGAAATACATGTCTCAGACTGCTTACGATGCTGTCATTGCTGCTGTAAAGTTCGGCAAGAAGATCGACAGGGCTGTAGCCAATGAAATCGCATCAGCCATGAAGACCTGGGCTACCGAGAAGGGTGCTACGCATTACACCCATCTTTTCCAGCCACTTACCGGTACTACTGCAGAAAAGCACGAGTCTTTCGTTACTGTGAAAGACGGCCAGGCATTCGAGAGATTCAGCGGAAGCGCGCTCGTCCAGCAGGAGCCTGATGCATCCAGTTTTCCGAATGGAGGACTGCGTAACACATTTGAAGCCAGAGGTTATTCCGCTTGGGACCCTAACTCTCCGGTATTCATCTTGGACGAGACACTCTGTATCCCGTCCGTATTCGTGTCGTACACAGGCGAGGCTCTTGATATGAAAGTGCCGAATTTGCGCTCAATCCAGGCGCTAAGCAACGCTGCAACGTCAGTGGTGAATCTTTTCGACAAGTCCGTAAAGTCCGTTTCTGTCAATGTGGGACTCGAGCAGGAGTACTTCCTTGTCGATGAGTCACTGTACAATGCGCGTCCTGACCTCAAGCTTTGCGACAGGACAGTAATCGGTCACACATCTGCCAAAGACCAGCAGTTGTCCGACCACTATTTCGGAGCGATTCCGAGCCGTGTGGAAGCGTTCATGAAAGATTTTGAGACAGAGGCTTACAAACTCGGAATCCAGCTTCAGACAAGACACAATGAGGTGGCTCCCAATCAGTTCGAGTGCGCTCCGGTGTTCTGTGAGGCTACGAAAGCCATTGACCAGAATATGCTGTTGATGATACTTATGCCGAAAGTGGCTGAGAAACATCATCTTAAAGTGATCTTCCACGAAAAACCTTTCGACGGCATCAACGGGAGCGGAAAACATTGCAACTGGTCAATGCAGACTGATACAGGTGTGAATCTCCTGTCTCCAGGCAAGACTCCGACCAAGAATCTCCAGTTCCTTGCTTTCTATGCTTCAGTAGTACGTGCAGTATATCGTCACGACTATCTGCTGATGACATCCGTATGTTCATTGAACAACTCATATAGACTTGGAGGTCACGAGGCGCCTCCAGCTGTAATGTCCATCTTCTCAGGCTCTACATTGTCAAAAATTTTCGACAATATCCTGAACATGAAGGATTTCGCTGATGCAGAGGCCAGCAAGGCTTCCATCCAGATGGTAAGTTCCATTCCTGAAATCGTTCAGGACAATACCGACAGGAACAGGACATCTCCATTTGCCTTTACCGGAAACCGTTTCGAATTCCGTGCTGTAGGATCTTCTGCCAATGCGGCAGGCGCAACATATGTGCTGAACTCGATCGTTGCAGAGAGCCTCAATGAATTCCGCAAAGAAGTAGATGAGCTTGAAGTCAATGGTGAGAATCGCCAGAGTGCAGTGCTTACAGTGGTGAGGAAGTTCATTGCCGAGTCCAGGAATGTGATGTTTGAAGGAAACGGTTACAGCAAGGAATGGGAAGAGGAGGCTGCCAAGAGGGGATTGAGAGCTGTGCGCAATGTTCCTGAGGCATTTAAAGTATTCCTTGAGAAGGATTCGGTGGAAATGTTTGATAAACTGGGAGTTCTGTCACCGGTGGAATCACAGGCACGTTACGAGGTTATGAATGAGACTTATGTGAAGAAGCTTCAGATTGAAGCCAGGCTTATCGGCGATGTCTGCCTGAATCACGTGGTTCCTGCTGCTGTAAGTTACCAGAATATCCTGGTGAAGAGCATCCAGGGATGCAAGGATGTGTTCGGAGAAGAATTCAAGTCCCTCTGCAAGGCGGACATGGATACCTACAAGAAGATTTCCGGCTTCGTGAACAATATCTCCGCTGATGTGGAAGCGCTTGTGGAAGCCCGCAAGAAAGCGAACAAGGTGGAAGATATGGCTGAAAGGGCATATTTGTACTCGACAGAAGTCAAGAATGAAATGGACAAGGTACGTTACAATGCTGACCATCTCGAGATGCTTGTAGATGACGAACTCTGGCCATTACCAAAATATCGAGAGCTATTGTTCTTCTAAAAAAATGATTGTGAGGAAGTTATTAGTATTACTATCATTACTGTCACCGGCCTTCGCGGTTTCTTGTACAAACCGTGAGGTCGGTGACCCTTTGTCTATACCTTTTGTAAAGGAGGCAATTTCAGACACGACATCGGCAGTATATTGTCAGGTGAAGTCAGGATGTTTGGATGGAGTGTACGGCTCCATATCAGTAATCGGACCGGCTCAGGAGGCATTGATTATGACGGAAGCATTGTCCTGTTGCGATTATTTCGACAATGTGGACGGGAGAAGCGTCCCGGACGGACTTCCTGATTTTGCGGGCGAGACGCTTGACCTGATATGCGATTCTGCGAATGCGCCCTATGAAGGATATGTCGCCAAAGGCAATGAGAATTATCTTAAGGAATTGAATTTCAAGAATTTCCTGAGCGCATTGGACACTACTTGCGCCGTGGGGCAGTTCGACAAGAATTCATTGACAAGAAAGCTGTCCTCCAAGATCGTGATACTGGCTTCCCCATATTCGTCCGCTTACGGTTACAGGGACATAATGTCCATCGTGAAGAAGGCAAGGCCTCAGGTCAATGTGGTTTCTGTCTGTCATTCCATGTTTGATTATGCTGTTTCCCGCCATGGGGACAAGTCCAGTGTCATGGTATGGACAAGTGAAGACATTCTGGGCGCAGGAGTCTATTCTGCGGTCTGCTCGGATTTGTCTGATGATTATCCGTCAATGAAACATGTGACCGTCTGTCCGGATCACTCAGGAACATTGAAAGAAAGGATATTGTCTTTCCTGGACAAATGCAAGGCTACGGAGATGACTGAAAAGACTGAAAAGATAGATGCTGCGATTGTGGATGATATGTCTCTGGATGCTGATAGTCTCAATGCGGAATTGGGCATTATGCTCGACAATGGTACCGACGGCATCGAAGTTTACAAGTCATTGTTGTCTGATGGGTTTGAGTTCATTGATCCGAAGCATGCAGTGACGGCGCAGTGCGAGCGCTATTTGAGAAAAGAGAATTATTTTACTCACAGGGTGGCGTATCCTATCGTGAATATCTATTGTACTGTGCCTGTTTCAGGATTGTCGTCGTCTGATTATGATGAAAACGGCGGTTTTGCTGATTCCTTCAAGTATGATAGGGCGGATAATTCAGATAATGAGACGTTCCTTCTCATTGAAGCGCCAGGAGGATTTTTGTCGGACAGTCAGAAGGCTTACTTGAGAAGGTATGCCGGAAATATTTATAGTCAATATGTTTCAAATTAGTATTCAACCGGAAGAGATAGACAAACTGAAGTTGGCTGCTTTTGACGGGAAGATCACTGTCATAGACAAGCCGGGAGATGAGTTTGACAGGGCGGTAGCATATTTGAGGCGTCAGAAGGTCATTGGCTTCGATACGGAGTCAAGGCCTTGTTTCACGTCATTTCAGCCGAAGGGCGGTGTGGCTCTTCTGCAGCTTTCCGGACCTAAGGAGGCGTTTCTGTTCAGAATCAAGCATGTCGGAATGGAAAAACGTCTTTGCCGGATATTGTCTGATGAGAAGATAATCAAAGTGGGCGCCGCGGTTCATGATGATGTGCGAGGCCTTCAGAAATACACTGAGTTCGAGGCCCGTGGTTTTGTGGACCTGCAGAAAATCGTATGGGAATACGGAATTCGGGACAAGAGTGTCAAGAAAATGTCCGCGATTATTCTCGGCGTGAGGATATCCAAGACTCAGCAGCTCTCCAATTGGGAAGCGGAGGTGCTTTCTGAGGCTCAGATGCTTTATGCGGCTACTGACGCTTGGGTGTGTCGGGAGATGTACAAGGCGCTGCTCAAGTCGGAAAAGCATCCGCTGACTCCGGAAGAAATGATTCCGCCGGCTCAACTTGCTTACAATGAGGAACATAAGTCGGAGAAGAAGAAAGAGGCTGAGGAGAAAAAGAAAGAGGAAGAGAGCAAGGCGAAGAAACATAACAGGCGATACTGGATGCGTAAGCGCTATTACAGGAACAAGCGAAGAAACAAAAACAAAAATAAGGACAATGGTAAAGATAATACTGAAAAAAGGTAGAGAGGAGTCATTGAGGAGATTCCATCCCTGGGTGTTCTCAGGGGCAATCGCGCAGGTGGTAGGTGAACCTGCTGAAGGTGACGTGGTGAGTGTGCATGGCTCTGACGGAAAGTTTCTTGCAGCGGGACATTATCAGATCGGTTCCATTGCCGTAAGGGTTTTGAGTTTCGACAGCGCTGTAATCAATGAAGATTATTGGAGGTCAATGCTGTTGAAAGCTTTTGCAGTACGCAAGGCTGTCGGACTGGCCGACAATGCACAGACAAATTGTTTCCGGCTTGTCCATGGAGAAGGTGACGGGCTTCCTGGACTTATAATCGATTGGTATGACGGGGTTTGCGTTATGCAGGCGCATTCTGTGGGCATGTTCAGGGCCAAGAAGCAGATAGCTGATGCTCTGGTGTCCATATTCGGGGATAGCCTGAAGGCTGTGTATGACAAGAGTTCCGGTACCGCTCCGTTCAAAGCCGGGCTCGATCTTGTGGACGGTTATCTTTACAGGAAAGCGGATTTCTGTGACGATGAGCAGGTCGTAATCGAAAACGGAAACAAGTTCATAGTGAACTGGACAGAAGGCCAGAAGACAGGTTTTTTCTTGGACCAGAGAGAGAACAGAGCCCTTGTCGGCAGATATGCTTCAGGTCGTAATGTGCTGAACCTGTTCTGCTATACTGGAGGTTTCTCAATCTACGCTTTAGGTGCCGGAGCATCTCATGTGGATTCTGTGGACAGTTCGGCGAAGGCGATGGCACTGGTGGACAAGAACGTGGCCTTAGGCGGTTTCGAGCCGTCACGCCATACCAGTTATTGCACTGACGCTCTGGATTTTCTGAGAGACATTCCTGCAGACAAATATGATCTGATGATAGTGGATCCGCCTGCGTTCGCCAAGCATCGCGGTGCATTGAAAAATGCATTGAGAGCATACCAGCGTCTGAATGCTGCGGCTATTTCAAAGGTTGCTCCAGGAGGTCTTGTATTTACGTTCAGCTGCTCCCAGGTTGTGGACAAAGAGGCTTTTGCTCTTGCGGTGTTCTCAGCAGCCGCTCAGTGCGGACGTAGTGTGAGGATTCTTGACAGGCTCAATCAGCCGGCAGACCACTCCGTGAATATCTATCATCCGGAAGGGGAGTACCTGAAGGGGCTGCTGCTTTATGTGGAATAACAAGGACTGTCTGCTATTGCAGTCGTCTGAATATAAACGTTTTACGGCCGAATTTCACTTTGGCCGTAATTTTTTTTGCTTTTTTGAATACGTTTTATATGGCTGTATTCCAAAAGATTGCGGATTTGGGGTAAAAATATCGTAAAAGATTGATACGAAAATATTTGCAGCGAAGTGATAAAGTCGTAACTTTGCAATCGAGTTGATGATGAGGTTCTCTCACAGACAACTC
>OLRA01000092.1_pt1 | contig 113098 bp, 113 predicted proteins | sample 1673011 | NCBI WGS metagenome assembly OLRA01 (sample SAMEA3136746, study PRJEB25190) | human gut metagenome | reverse complement strand
GCGGAGAAATCCGCCATCTTCCTCATCCTGCCGGAGGAGGATCAGACGAAGAACTTTATGGCGGGCTTGATGATCCAGAACCTCTCCCGTGAGCTGTTCGCGGTAGCAGATGAGAACGGCGGCAAACTGAAAAACCGTGTTATTCTCTTTTGCGATGAGCTGGGCACCATGCCGCCCTTTGATATTTTGCCGCTTTTCAGTGCTGGACGCTCTCGCCGCCTGACGCTGGTACCCATCATCCAGTCGCTGGCGCAGCTGGAAAAGAACTATGGCAAAGAAGGCGCATCCATCCTGATGGACAACTGCCAGGATGTGATCTGCGGCGGCTTTGCGCCCAACAGTGAAGCGGCGGATACCTTCTCCAAAGCCCTCGGCAGCCGCACGGTGCTCTCCGGCTCTGTGAGCCGCGGGAAAAACGATCCCAGCCAGAGCCTGCAGATGATGGAGCGACCCCTGCTGACGGCAGATGAGCTCAAGTCCATCCCCAAGGGCAGCTTCATCGTGCAGAAGACCGGATGCCACCCCATGCGTACCCGTCTGCGTCTGTTTCTCGAATGGGGCATCACCTTCGAGGAGGAATACCGTGTGGAGGAACAGGCAGCCAGAAGGGTCTATTATGCCGATCAGAATGCGCTGACCCGCGCCATCGTGCGGAAGTATCCGCCCAAGCTGACGGAGCAGAAGACCACCCGCTCCGTTAAGGGCGAGGGGCAGCTCCACGACGCGCCCGTGCAGGAGATGGTGGTGGCGGAGGACATCGACTATGACCGTATGCCGCACAAGCGCGCCCCTTACAATCTTCCCCGGCAGGAGGTGGATCGGTGAGCTTCTTTGACAGCATTTACGCCGACACGCTTCTGCCGCCCAGGGCTGTATCCGTCTATATGTACCTCAAGGATCGGTCCAATCGTGCGGGAAGCTGCTGGCCTGGTATCAAGACGATTGCGAGAGATATGAATCTCTCCCGCAGTACCATCAAGAGGGCGCTGGCAGATTTGGAGCAGCACGGCTATCTTGCCAAGCTGCCCCGGTATCGTCCCAATGGGAGTAATACTTCCAATCTCTATACGCTCAAATAAAGCAAAAGTGGTTGGTATCATAATATGATACCAACCACTTTACCCAAATAAAGAGAAAGACTGTATCGCTCCGCCAAGGGAGGATCATATCTATTTGCTGGACCGAGGAGGGGTTCAATATGGACCCACCAGAACAGCCCACTCTATCAGAGATCAAGACAGAGAAAGAACAAGGTACTATGAGGTAATACGGTTGAGAGATTCAAGGCCTTCGCTTTAGAGGACTCTTACTTGGAATTATTCATGGCCTTTAGCATCTGATTAGCTGCTTTCTTCTGTTCCGGTGTAAGGTTGACCCAATTCTCGAATAGTTCTTTAAGTTCTGGGGTGATCTCTACCATATCCCCCTCGGCAAAAAACTGTGACATAGTGATGCCAAAACCACTACAGATTGTTTCCAGTGTTGCGATGGAGGGGACTGTATTTCTCCTAAAAATATTTGCAACAGTTGATTCAGATAGACCACATCTCTTGGCCAACTTATACTCAGACCATCCGCGCTCGTTTAAAAGTTGCCGGAGTCTCTCGTGTGTGTCCATAGCATCACCATCTTTCTTGTAATCATTTTACCCTCAAGCTGAGATGCAATATACAGTTTACTTGTACTGATAATACAGTTATACTGAACAGTAAGGCGATGGACAGCAACTTGATGGAGGGTAACACAATGACTGAAGAAATAAAGCGACTTCGCAGAGTTTGTTTTACAGGACATCGGCCAGAGAAATTGAATCGAAGCGAAAAATCGGTTTTAGGCGGACTTGAAACTGCCATTCAGCAAACTATTGCCGATGGAAGCAATGTTTTTATTTCCGGCATGGCTCGTGGCGTGGATATTTGGGCAGCAGAGATCGTCCTGCGGTTTCGCTCGGAGGGCGAAGACATTAAGCTGATATGCGCCAGTCCATATAGGGGGTTTGAAAAAAGTTGGAGCATTGATTGGCAGCGACGATATAATGATGTGATTGAAGCCGCAGATCTCGTTCGCTTTATTTGCCCCAACTACAGCAAATTATGTTTTCAGATACGCAACGAGTGGATGGTAGACCATTCTTCGAAAGTAATTGCGGTTTTTAACGGTCAACTCGGTGGAACAAAAAATACTATAGATTATGCCAAAAACAAAGCTGTAGAAATATGCTATGCCTGAGAAATTCAGTAGTGAGGGAATCAAACAATCTCATATCGCAAATATCACAAAATAGCGGAAAAAGCAAGAAAGATGCCCAAACAACTTGAAAAAGACACAAATATCTGATATAATATAAAATCGAAACTGCGCAAACATACGAAGACGAGGTGTGCAAATATGTCTAATTTAATTAATGAGAACTATATCAGTATTGAAGATGCAGCGTTGTTTCTTAACATCAAGCCTGTTACATTGCGTAAATGGATAAAAGATAAAAATGTACCCGCCCACAAGATCGGCAAACAGTGGAAGTTCAAACGCTCTGAACTGGAAGAATGGGTAAAAAGCGGTAAGAGCGCAATGGAGTAAAGCCGCAATACACATACGGAAGGATATAAACTATGTCGCTAACTATAAAGTGCGTTGACTTGTTTTGCGGATGCGGAGGAATGTCTCTTGGCTTTGAGGCATCTGGATTTAATATAGTTGCAGGTATTGATAACTGGAAAGCCGCAATTCGAGTCTATGAAAAAAATTTCGACCATCCAATTATCGAAAAGGATCTTATGGATGTAGAAGGAGCTGCAGAATTGATTGCAGGGTATACCCCCGGCCTAATTATAGGTGGGCCACCATGCCAGGATTTTTCGACTGCAGGTTTCCAGGATGAAAGTCGTGGTAGGGCAATTCTTTCAATATGCTATTCTCAAATTGTCAGCCTTGTTCGTCCAAAATACTTTGTCATGGAAAATGTAGCCACAATACGAAACACAAAATCATTCCAGAGTGCTATTGCTAATTTTCGTGCTGCCGGCTATGGGCTCACTCAAATGGTTCTGGATGCCGCATACTGCGGGGTTCCACAGACAAGAAAAAGAATGTTTGTCGTTGGTGCGCTTGGTGCCTCCGATGGTTTTTTGGACGAAGAACTTAAGTGTAACTTGGCACAAAAACCTATGAGCATACACGACTATCTTGGAGATTCACTCGGAATTGATTATTACTTCCGCGTTCCGACTAATTACAATCGTCGTGGCGTTTTTAGTGTACACGAACCCTCTATGACAATACGGGCAGTCGACCGCCCTATCCCTAAAGGATATAAAGGTCACCCCAATGACCCTGTTCCAGTTGCAGAAGTGCGTTGTTTGACCCCGAAGGAACGAAGCTACATACAGACGTTCCCGGAAAATTTCCAATTTATTGGGGGGAAATCCGACATTAACTCCATGATTGGGAATGCTGTACCAGTCAATTTGGCGAAGTATGTAGGTTCAGCACTTATGAGGTATATTATTTCCGAAGAAAGTAGAGAAAACGATGAGAGTAATTGATTTATTTGCGGGCTGCGGCGGTATGTCTTTGGGCTTTGGGAACGTAGGCTTCGATATTGTCGCAGCATTTGATAACTGGGATGCCGCGATAACAATTTACGAAAGCAACTTCTCTCATCCTATCTATAAAAAGGATTTGGGTGCAGATGATGTAATTCAGCAGATATCCGATTTGCATCCAGATATTATAATGGGTGGTCCCCCTTGCCAAGACTATTCTATAGCAGGAAAACGAGAGTTGGGAAAGCGTGCGAACCTTACAATTCGGTTTGCTGAAATTGTAAGTACAGTAAAACCGACATGGGTGGTATTTGAAAATGTCTATAATATTGAACGCTTTTCAACCGTCACAGTGCTTAAGCAAATGCTGTCAGACGCAGGGTATGGCATTACCACACAGGTATTGGATGCAAGCCGGTGTGGTGTTCCGCAAAAGCGCCAAAGATTCTTCCTGGTCGGAAAACTTGGCGAAAGAGACGGTTTTCTTGATGAGGCACTCACATCAAACCTGTCAAATAAGCGGATGACGGTGCGTGACTACCTTGGCGACACCCTTAACACGGAATTTTACTATATGCATCCGAGGAGCTACAATCGCCGGGCTGTATTTTCAATAGATGAACCTGCTGCAACAATTCGTGGCATTAACAGACCTATTCCGGAGAATTATAAGCGGCATCATGCGGACAAGGCAGATATATGCGATGGCGTTCGTGCTTTAACAACGCGCGAGCGCGGATACATTCAAACTTTTCCTGATTCTTTCAAGTTTCCTGGTGCGAAAACTGATGTAGAACTTGCTATAGGAAATGCTGTTCCCCCCGCATTGGCCATGTATGTAGCAAATTGTATTAAGCAGTACTATTCTGAATAAGAGAAAGAGGTGTAAATATGTCATATTTCAACGAAATAGCTGACTATGCTACATATTCTGGGCATGAAGCGGATTTCCATTTTACCTATAATGCAAACAGTGGTGGCGGTCAGGCTTTCTTGGGCGGTCGATTTTATGACGAAAACGGTCAGTTGACCTCTCCAGAAACTTTGAATGGAAAATTTGCCATTTTTAGATACGTCTTTCACTCTGAAGCAGGCGAAGAACTTTCTGTCATTATAAATGATGATAAAGCAAAATATGAAATAAAGCCGCGAGGTAATGGCTCTACATCGATGAAACTCGGCATTGGGACTGACCGTATTGCACCAAGTAAAGTTGTCTCCGCATTCATGATGTTACCGCCTACCTGCGGTGTAAAAACACCGAGCAACCTGCAGTTATCCATCTTAAGCGCAAATAATTACTGGCTTCAGTCAATGTGGCTCGAATGCAGTACGAACGCCGGTGCAGAAAATGAAGCCGTTTTTACTGTCAAAGATTGCGTTTTTGGCGGTGGTATAAGTAAAGAGACCACGGATCGCACGGGTCGTTATTTCAAACTGGATATTGAGAAGCGAATGACAGATATCATCGCCTTATCCAATATTACAGATACATTTAGCGAAGACACCACACGGATTATCAAACTGTTTGCAGATATTTATCTTGGTCACCATGCCTTTAATTACGAGGAATGTACCGAATCGACAAAAACTCTCATGGAGTTACTTGCGCAACAATTCCCAGATGTTTATTCTGGCATTACTGATCCTGTGTCCGCTTTACTTGATATTGCGAAGCAGAAACACTGCGGTGATACCGACAATACTGACATTCTCACCAATACCGAGAGCGCTTTTAGGGACTGGTTATCCCATCTCCCAAAGGCAAACGGCGAACTGTATTCCGAAAATACCCGTAACCAGTATATTGGTGCGCTGAAAGCAGTTGCTACTCAGTTCACAGATGCCATAGCTCCCTTTGCCTCTGTTTTTGAAATTACTGATGTGGAGCCTTTTGAAAGGGCTGTTTCTGCCATCAAATCCGATGATACATACGAAGAGTTTAATCGTAGCCGTGGTAATGGCTCTTTGTCTGCAGGACTTGATCTCTACAAACGCTTTCTGCTTGAGCGCAATGATACGAGCGATATGTTCTCGCCAGAATGGTTCCGAGAAAAAGCCGCAGAATATCCTACGCTTGATGAGGAAGCAAATCAGCTTTTGGCAGATTTTCAAACCAAGTTTGCCCCAGAGGTTTTGGCATCCCTGTCTGGGATTGAGATGCTGAACACAATCTTCCTTAATGCAGCTAACGCGGAAAATATGTGTCGAGTATTGGAATTTGGTCCCCAGATCAAAGACACCTTCGGCAGCATCAAAGGTGGCAATGCGTACAAGTACGGTCTCTACTACTCCACCCAGGGTGCGTGGATGACAGGTTCTCATCAAAAGCCCCGCCAGTTGACCGAGGAGGAGGCCATTGAGGTTGGCGCTAAATTAAGAGACCATCTTGTTGCCGGTGCCAATGCGATCAAAGAATATGGTTCTCTGGCAACTATTGACGATTATAAGAAGCTACACCAGATTCTACGCGAGGTAACTGAAGGTGATATTGAGAGAGTTTGGTTCTTGAAATATTACCAGATGCTCTATCCTGAACTCTTTGCCACAAATTATAGCGATTACGCCCAGAGAACCGTATTGGGAGCTATCGGTGAAGAAAAGGAAAAATATCCGTTTGTTCGCATGGGCCAGATTCGCTTCTACGCAAACAAGTGTGGTATTACCAATGTAATGTTCAATAAGATTTTCTGGGATTATTATTCGGAGGAGACCACTTCTGCCAAAGCCGAGTCTTCCCAGGATATCTGTTATAGTACCGGCTACCAAAGCGATTATCCCCGTAACCGTATCCTCTTTGGCGCTCCTGGCACTGGTAAGAGTTTTACGCTGAATCACGAAAAGAATCTGCTGCTTGCAGATGGCGGTGAATATGAGAGAGTGACCTTCCACCCAGATTACTCCTACGCCAATTTTGTCGGCACATACAAGCCGGTGCCCTGCAAGGACAGCGATGGCAAGGACGCTATAACTTATTCCTATGTGCCTGGTCCGTTTATGCGCACTTATGTGAAAGCCCTTCAGAACAGCAGAACTGATGCCCCCAAGCCTTTCCTACTTGTGATCGAGGAAATCAATCGTGCCAATGTTGCTGCTGTGTTCGGTGACGTATTCCAGTTGCTTGACCGTGGTGATGACGAGGTTAGTGAATATCCGATCCAGGCATCCGAGGACATCAAAAAGTATCTGGCAGAAGAACTCGGCGGCAACCCCGACGATTACGCTGAAATCCGCATTCCAGATAATATGTTCATCTGGGCTACCATGAACAGTGCTGACCAGGGCGTATTCCCGATGGATACCGCTTTTAAGCGCAGATGGGACTTCACCTATTTGGGCATCGATGACAGTGAAGCCGGAATTGTTGGCAAAAAGGTTGTCCTCGGTCAAGGCGATTATCGCCGTGTTGTGGAGTGGAATGCTCTCCGCAAAGCCATCAACAATGAGCTGCTCACTTATAAGGTGAACGAGGATAAGCTGATGGGTCCGTATTTCATCTCCAAGAAAAATCTGCCGGAGGGTGAAATGATTGACCCTGCCGTCTTTACCCGTATATTTAAGAACAAGGTCATTATGTACCTGTTCGATGATGCCGCAAAGCAGAAGCGCATTACTCTGTTCGGCGGCTGCGATGAGACGGCAAAAAACCAGTATTCCAAGATTTGCAGAGAATTTGACACCAAGGGTGTTTACATTTTCTGCGAAGGAATCAGTAGCCAGTTTATTGATAATGTCCCAGAGGATGATGGAGAATGATTTCAGTATTTTTACGAGAACAAAAACGCTATACCCAGGAAGACCTGGTTAAAGAGTTTCATTGCTCCGAGGAAAAGACTGTCCGCATTCTGAAACGACTGAAAGAATATGGCGTTCTGAAGGCCGTAAAAGCAAATGACACACAGAAGGACCTCACCGATCTGTTGGATGAGGATATCGAAATCGCTGATGTCGAGGTCGGTGAAAACGAATATCTGTACGTGTTCACTTTTGTTGGTGTTATTACAATTGAGGGTCGTGTGTTGAAATGTTATCCGAAATATCTGCTCGATGCCACGGCCCCCAAAGCAGAACTGAAACAAGTGCTGAAGGTTCTGGAAAAGTACAATTCTAAGGAACAGATCATTCGTATGTACAACGATACGAGCGACAGCAGTGCATTTAATATGTTGGCTGTTATGCTGTTCCTCCTCCAGGATTATTTCGAGTATGGCGCCTACACCAACACACAGGACATCATCGAATCCAACGGGTCCGGTGACATTCTTTGGGATAAGACCATCAACGAAACTTTCACTCTCTTAAGCAACAATCGGCCGTATTACCCGGAATTGCTAACCATGAAGCGTGTGAATGACGATTTCGATTTCTTCAAGCGTCTACATGAGTGTATCCTCACCCATTGCACGGAGGAATTGAGAGATGCAGATCTGTTGGATCTGTTCGATATTATGGGTGTCGATATTTCCGATGAGCATATCGAGGACTTTGGTGACAAGGAGTATGTCCTGGAGCGCATTGCCAAAGAACTTAACGTCCAGTTCAATACCCGGAAACAGCTTCTGCTGAAAACGCTATATGCCTATATAGCCAACAGCAGCGCACTGGACGATTTGGACTGTTTCAGTATGTTCGGAACAAACAGTTTTAACCTGGTGTGGGAAAAAGTCTGTGCGGAAGTGATGGACAACCAATTACAGAAACCTATCGGTGGACTGCGACTGCCTATGCCGTTGGCCGAGCAATACCGTGATATGCGGCATAAGAAACTCATTGACTTGATTGATAAACCGCGGTGGTCTGGGACTACTCCAAACAGTGAGTTGTTTGTAAAGCAGGCCGAGGATACGCTCATCCCGGACCTTATTTCCATCGTTAATGTCGAGGGGAACTATCAGTTTATTATTTTTGATGCAAAATACTATAACATCCAATTGGAGCATAACAAAAAGTTGCGTGGTCAGCCCGGTATCGAGTCCATCACCAAGCAGTATTTGTACCAGTTGGCCTATCAGCCGTTTGTAGAAGCTCACCAGATCAGCACAGTAAAAAACTGTTTCCTTATGCCAACCGCTTCTACGGAAATAATACAAAAAGGAACTGCATCCCTTGCCATGTTAAGTAATCTGGGATTGCAGGACATTCAGGTGCGTTTGCTGCCTGCGGAAATGATGTACCGGCACTACATTGACAACACAAAGTTAGACTTGCAGCTTCTAAATCTGTAGAATCAAAACTAACTGCTAAAGCTGCACCAAGCGATCTCTATGAATTAATCGAAGAAATCACCGAGCAATGCCTTCACAGGCAATGCTCGGTGATTTTCATTATCTGTCTCTTCATATTCGGTGACGCCATCGATGTGTCAAGTTCCCGACTCTGCAAAAAAGTCGCTCAATGTGACTCCCAGCGCAACGCAGATCCGCTCAATTGTGGGAACCCCCAACTGACTTCCGCGCATCTCAGCATTCTTCAAGGTTGAATATGATACATCACACAGCTGAGATAGCTTGAAAAGTGAGAGGTTACGCTCGTCAGCCAGTTCCATCACTCTTGCTATCGTATCCATATAATCCCCGCCTTTCTACATCCTACCCCGCCATCAATTCTAAAGGGAATGTAGTCCAATATTCTGCACTCAAAGAACTCGACCTACGACTTGGAATCTCGAATCGGGCATGATCACCTTGGGCGCGTATGCCTGATTATAGGACAGCATCACAGGCTGCATGTGCAGGCAACCATAGCTATCGGTGAATGCATCCTTTTGTTGTTCACTTGGTTCCTGCTCACTGTACACCTTCAAGTAGCCATCGCCATCATAGACAAAGATGCCGACCTCTCCAACGGCCAAGGTCTCGCACTCCTCTACCCATACAATCTGACCGTCATGATAGACCGGCTCCATGCTGTCACCAGAAACCCGTACACCAAAATCAGCACCCTTTGGAACTGACTTTTCGGGAAAGCTAACCATCTCAAAGTTTCCTTCCTCAAGAAACTCGCCGGTACCAGCAGATACCGCAAGATTGCTCACAGGCATATCTATGTACTTGAGAATGCTGACCACCTTTGGCTGCGGCTTATATCTTCCTGAAGCAATCAGGTCATCCCTGTACTCTTTGACCTTTGCCAAACCGGTATCATTGAGCACCGGCGTATGACTACTGCAAAAATAAGAAACATCCACATCCAGATCGAGCGCATGGCAGACGGCCATCATCTGATAGGCGTTGGGCAGGGCGCTGCCCTTTGCCCACTTGTTGATGCCGCTGGGAGACATTGTTACCCCATACTGCCGCAAAAGTGCGCTGAAGTCGACAAGGCTGAGTCCAGCTTTGCGTCGTGCTTCATCAATGCGAGCTCCGATAACATTTTCCTGACGCTCCGTCTCTGCATTATAGTTCGCGTGATTCGTTATCGGGAGAGAAAGAATTTTAGCTTTGCTCTTACTCATAATAGCGACCGCCTTTTCTGTTTATGGCTTCAGTATATAGCGGAAAACACTCACTGTCAATAGAGAATTGACTATTACTCTACAAATGCGACATTGACATAGACAAACGTTCAAATTATTATGAAGGCACACGGACAAGATAAGAGGTGAAAAACACATGGATAGCGAGCGTGTTATTCTGCACAGTGACATGAACTCCTTCTACGCATCCGTTGAGATGATGCTCGATCCCGAGCTCAAAGGGAAGCCTGTTGCGGTGTGCGGTTCGACGGAAGAGCGTCATGGTATCGTCTTAGCCAAGTCGGACTTAGCCAAGAAAGCTGGAGTAAAAACAGGCATGGTAAATTGGGAAGCTCGGCAGCTTTGCCCAGGACTGATCGTTGTACCGCCTCAGTACGACCAGTACCTCAAGTATTCTAAGTTGGCTCGCCAAATCTACCACCGATATACGGATCTTGTTGAACCGTATGGCATGGATGAGTGCTGGCTTGATGTGACCGGTTCTGGTGTCTGCGGAACGGGCATGGAAATCGCCGAGGCAATCCGGCAGACAACAAAAGAGGAACTTGGCCTGACGGTCAGCATCGGTGTGTCATTCAACAAGATTTTTGCCAAACTCGGGTCAGACATGCGAAAGCCGGATGCAATCACTGAAATCAAATGGGACAACTTCAAAGAGAAAATCTGGCCTCTCGATGCTGCAGAGCTGCTTTATGTGGGCAGAGCCACAGAAAATAAGCTGGCTCAATACGGAATCCGCACCATCGGGGATTTGGCAAAGACTTCTCCGGATACACTGCGGCATATGCTGGGGATCAATGGTCTTAAGCTCTGGATGTATGCAAACGGAACGGATACTTCTCGTGTTATGCATAAGGACTTTGTCAGCCCCGTCAAGTCCATCGGGCACGGAATCACCTGTACTGCTGACCTGCAAACGCCGGAAGATGTGTTTCGCGTTATGCTGGAATTGAGCCAGGATGTCGGGCATCGGCTCCGCGTCCATGAGTTGATGGCGTGTGGTGTTCAAGTCTCCATCCGGACAAATGACCTGTATGGCTCACAGTACCAGTGTAAGCTCCCATTCAGAACGCAGCTCCCCAACGAAATCGCCGGAGCGGGCTTTCATCTTCTTATGGAGCGGTATCGGTGGGATAAACCAATTCGAGCTGTCACGATTCGCGGTATTGATTTGGTATCGCAGAAAGATGCAGAGCAACTCTTTATGTTCGTGGATCATCAGAAACGGGATCGCCGTATTCTTCTGGAGGACGCTGTCGAGGACATCCGAAGGAGATTTGGCAAACGCGCCATTTCCTATGCCATTCTTATGGGCGACTTAAAAATCCCCGATGACGGCAGGCAGTTGGTGACCATGCCCGGACTTATGTATCAGTAACTACCGCCGACGGAAGGGAGAAACCGTTTGAGATGAAAATGCAATTTCATAAAGCTGTGGTGAAGGTATTAGTTATCGTAGCCACAGACCGAACCAAGACGCCTGTCTCTCTGACCTTTGAAGATGGGAAGGAATACTCCATCGACCGTGTCTGTAGCAGACAGAGAGCCGCAGCAACAAAAGTAGGTGGAACAGGTATCCGTTATACGATTATGATCGGAGGAAGACAGACCTATCTCTTCGAAGACGAAGATCAGTGGTTTGTTGAAGCAAAGAACCTCCATGTATAGGAGATGTGCCATTGAAATATCTATCACGCAATGACCTCGAAACTATCGGCGGGAGAGTCATCGAAGCATATAAAAGACTTCCGGCTATATCTGGTCAAGCGCTGGAACGAGTAGATATCGACTATCTCTGTCAAGAGCTTCTGGGCCTTCGTATCGATTATGCCCGGTTATCTCTGAACGGCGAAAAAATCGGCCTGACATCTTCTTGCGATATAGGCGTCGAGGTATTCCCTGAAGATCCAAGCTCCACGGAAGAGCAGTATTATATGCTTGATGGAAAAACCATTTTAATTGAAAGTGATCTTATGAAAGAGGGTGCCAATATAGGCCGAAGGAACTATACCGTTTCCCACGAGAGCTGTCACCATATTCTGAAAATGCTGTTTCCGTACGACTACGGGGTCCAAGCAAGCGGGCGTTCCGTTCACTGTTGTTACAGAAGCAACAGAGGAAATGGAGATTGGGAGGAGTGGCAGGTTGAAACACTGGCTGCCATGATTTTACTTCCGCCCGAATGTGTAGTTCGAAGCATGGAGAGATTCGGTCTTGGAACCCAGATGCGCCTTCTGAACCGAGTATTTGCCCCTGCCGATTACAAGAAGTTCGAAGCGATGGCATCATTTATGGGTGCATCTAAAACAGCGTTGTCCATTCGAATGACGCAGCTTGGACTTCTGAAAAGAAATGATCTTTCCGACCCCTATAGTTTGGTTCGAGTCGACATGGATGAGGAGGACCGCATACTATGAAACCTAACTCGTATGAAATCAAAGTTGTAAAGCGTTGCCCGAAATGCAACTGGCGTATTTTTGATAAAGTGACTCCCACTTCGGGCATCATTGAGTTGAAGTGTCCCAACTGTCGAAAGATTGTTGAGATAGACCTGAGTTATCGTACCCCAATCCGCAGGAGAGCTACCTACTATCGAGCATCCTGCCATATTTACACATAAGAGTAAACGACAACAGAATAAGAAAGCTGATTGCACCGAGCCACGGGTCCTTAGATTAGGAAGTCTATGAGACACCAAATTGCCGGGCATTGAGAAGAAAAGGTCACTGCGAAGTGTACCTATCTTCTTGATGCCCGGCTTTTTTGTGCTGTTGCCCCCTAATGGAGGTAACAATGCTGACCAGCCTTTGGGAACCCTATATCGCTCAATATCCTTGATCTCCGATTTTTTGAACCTCACCAAATTCAAAAAATCAAAAGGAGATCAAAAAATGTCTAAGAAAACTTATATCGTCGAGTCCTACGATCCCGCCACCCGCAAGATTGAGCGCGTTACGGTCACACACGAAGTATACAACGCCTATCGCCGTTCCGGATGGAATATTGCAGACAACAATCAGTCCTTTTTTAAGCACGAGATCCAGATGAGCAGTCTGATTGGTGGCGAAGACGGCGGTTATGACAATTTCCGAGAATTCATCGGCGACCCTGAAGCAGTGGACAATGCCGTTGCCGAGAGGATGCTCCTGGAGGCCCTTTACAAAGCATTGGATCAATTAAGCGAGAGTGACTGCGACTTGATCAGAGCTCTCTACTTTGAGGGCAAAACTCTCTCTGAGTATGGCGAAGAAAAGGGTTGTGCGATTTCCACGCTGAGCGAAAGACGGAAGCGTATTCTCCGCGACCTGAAAAAAGTATTGAAAAACTTTGCCGAATAACCCGAAATTATTTCTCACATCTTCCCCTATACAAGTGAGAAGGAATTTACCTTCTTTCTTGTGAACATTGAAAACTGCATATCCGGCGACTGATAACGTCAGCCAACGGGCCCCTGACGAAGGGGAACAGCGATGCGGCGGGTGCGCCAAGACCCACCTGTGCGGAAAACTCTGCATAAAAGACGGCCTACTAAGGTGGCCGAGCGATACCCACCCAGCCCAAAGCAGCTTTGGCAAGCTGTCTCGCAATGACACCGTTGACCTGTACTCACTGTCCAGCCACAGACTCAAGCAATGGGGGCAGCTCGGAGAGATCCTCGGAGGGGTGAGATTCCTGGAGGGTGGTGCCAGCCACTGGTCAGTTTAGCCGCCCACGATCCGGGGAGTAGTGTCGAATAGGATCATTAGAAAGTAAGAACACAAATGCGGCGGGAGCCGAGCCATACCATGGGAAAGCAATATTCTTCCAACCAATGGACGGCTCCCGCCTTTTTGATGATAGAAATGTGAGGACAAAACTTGTCCTTAGATTCCTATCATCTGCAATTTTGAAAAGTGCCAATAATTTCGGCATAATTATATTGAAAAGTTGCTCTTTGCAGTGTGTACTACATGGAGCAGCGAAACCGCCAAAGGCAGCAGACTATACTGTAACTGCTGTCTCTGCCCATTTCTATAAACACGAAATCAACTACGAGGAGGTAGCACCGTGCTGTCAAACAAGAACACCAAGAACGCCAATTTTCTCTTTATTGTTGATATGCTGAAGGATCTCCTTGTGCAGGAGTTGATCACAGAAAAGGAATATGCCAGGGCGAAAAAATATTATATGAAGCTTACCGGCGCAGATATCGTATTAGCCCACTGAAAATTGTGCATAAGGTCAATTCTGCGCTGTTCCAATTGTTTTGGTAGCTATTCAGAAGAGTTATCAGTATAATGTGGTTTGCCAAAAGTGGTTGGTATCATAATATGATACCAACCAAAAAACGAGAGAGGAGGACACCGAAATGCCTGAAGTACGACTCATCACCCCTATCACAAGACAGAACACGAAGAAGATGCAGGTTGCAGCTTACTGCCGAGTGTCTTCCAACTCCGCCGATCAGCTCAACTCCTATGCCGCACAGATCCGAGCATACAAAAAATATATCGGAGCACGCGACGATTGGGAACTGGTGGACATCTTCGCCGATGAAGGGCTTACCGGAATGAAAAGTGAAACCCGTGATGAATTTCAGCGGATGATCCGCATGTGTGAGCTCAAGCAAATTGACCTGATTATCACGAAATCCATCTCCCGCTTCGCACGAAACACAAAAGACGCTCTGGCCTATGTAAGAAAACTCAAATTGCTGGGTGTGGGCGTACAGTTCGAAAAGGAAGGCATCTCGACGCTCTCTATGGGCGACGAGATGCTTCTTAATACCTTCTCTGCTCTAGCGCAGGAGGAATCGCAGTCCATCTCTATGAACCAGCGGCTCTCAATCGTTAAACGCATGGAACTTGGCGAGTATGTGGACAGCAACGCTCCTTACGGATACCGGTTGGTCGATAAGATGCTGACCGTGTACGAGCCGGAAGCAGGCATTGTGCGGAATATCTTTGCTCTGTACTTGCAGGGCTTCTCCACAAGTGAGATCGCAAAAGAGCTGAACAAACTCAACATCCCTACCAAGGCCGGAAAGGAAACCTGGCGGCCAAGTCGCGTGGCATATATTCTGAAGAACGAAAGGTACATCGGCGACAGCTTTTATCAAAAGACCTACCGAGAAACCACCGTTCCCTTCAACCAACACCCCAATCGTGGGCAGGAAGATCGCTTCTACGCAAAGGGTACCCACCCCGGCATTGTCGAAAAGGATGTATTCGATGCCGCTCAGACCCTTATTGAAAAGCGCAAGGATGTCTTCGCTAAAGCAACAACACAAAATATCTATCCGCTTACAAGCCGCATTCAGTGTTCTGAGTGTGGCTCTTTCTATAGGCGAAGAATCGTGTCGGGGACTGTGAAGTGGGTATGCTCCCTTCACAAAGATGACAGCACGGCCTGCGACTCCAACTACTACAGCGAAGAAAGAATCTACGACGGCTTCATCTCCCTGGTGAACAAGCTGCGGTTCTCTGAAGATAACATTCTCGGACAGGTCATCAGCCGGCTGGAGATGACACTGGCAGCTATGAAGCGAAACAATCTGGCTGCGCGTGATTTAAGCAAGAGTATCGCTGAGTTGAATGCGAAACTGCTCATGCTTGAACAACTCCGGTCCAAGGGATACCTCGCCCCTGAAGTCTATCAGGCGCAAGCCAACGAGATCAGCGCAGAGCTGGCAAAACTCAAGGACGTCAGACAGGAGAAGTTCAATTCAAAAGCCGCCATCATGCTTGAGGAAGTCAAGAAACTAAAAATGCTCATCTTCGAACTGGAAGAACCCCTCGACGCATTCGATGAGAAGCTCTTTCTGGAAATTGTGAAGTCCATCCAAATCAATAAAGAGGACGAAATGTCCGTGGAACTCCTTGGCGGGCTTCGATTCAGAGAACGCATATAGGAGGCACTCATGAAAAAGATACGGTACATCCCATATGGATACACGATGCGAAATGGCAGAACGGTCATCTCAACCGAGGAAGCTGAGATCATCCGAGAGATCTTTAAGGCATATCTGGATGGCGCTTCTCTCAAAGCAATTGCGGAAGAACTGACCGGTCGTCAGATCCCGTATACGCAAAAGACCGCTACATGGGATAAAGCCCGTATCGCAAGAATCATTGATAACGCAAAGTACGTTGGAACGGAAGAATACGACCCCATCATAGATGAAGACATGTATGAAGCGGCAGTCAACCTGAAAACAGCGCGGCAGCGCAATACCTGCGAAAAGGAAAACGATGCCATCGACCTGCTCCGTGACTTCGTTCGGTGCGACAACTGCGGTCAGCCAATGAAGCGTCGTGTCAGCGCGAAACATCGCATACGAGAGAGCTGGAACTGCACTAACGATGACTGCGGCATCAGAGTCCGCATCAGCGATGCCCAACTCATCGAAACCGTTACAGTCCTCATCAATCGGGTCATCCTCAATGACCATCTGCTCCAGCCGAAGCCCAAGAAACGGTATGAGCCAGATGCGAAGGTCACCAAGGTAGGAAATGATATCGCTCTGGAGCTGGAGCGTGACGCTCCAAACGAGGAGTTCATCATCGAAAAGACCATCGAGATGGCAGCGCTCATGTACGAGCAGAGCAATGCCAAGTTGAACCTCACAGTATCGCTCGCAAGGAAACTGGCACATACGATGGTCACGCAGGATGAATTCAATCGAGATTACTTTACCGCCCTCGCCTCATACATCACACTCGGTGAACACGGCAAGGTGGTACTTCATACTAAGACAGAAACGGAGGTTACGCTGGACGATGGAAGTAACGAAAGTTCCTAAGAAAATCGTCACTGTCATAGAGCCAAAACGCTCCATGACAGTAGACAAAGAAAAATACAGGCAGAAGAAGGTTGCCGCATACTGCCGTGTCTCGACAGACAGCGAAGAACAGCTCGTCTCCTACGCCAACCAAAAGAAGGTGTACACCGAGATGATCGCCAGCCGCAAAGACTGGTGCTTTGCAGGTCTCTTCGCTGACGAGGGTAAATCCGGCACAAGAGCCGACAAGCGTCCCGAGTTCAACAAAATGATCAACGATTGTCTGGCCGGAAAGATCGATTACATCATTACTAAGTCCGTATCCCGATTTGCCAGAAATACGGTGGACTGCCTCGACTATGTCCGAATGCTCAAGTCCAAAGGCATCGGCGTCTATTTTGAGGAGCAGCAGATCGACACACTCAAGACAGACAGCGAGCTGTATCTGGTCATCTATGCTGGCTTCGCACAGTCCGAATCCGAAAGCATCAGTAAGAACATTACTTGGAGCGTTCGCAAGAAGTTCGAGGAAGGAACACCAGTGTTCATATACAAGCGGTTCCTTGGCTATAAAAAGGGTGCTGACGGTGAGCCTGAGATCGTACCGAGTGAAGCGGCCATCGTGGAACGCATCTTCAATCTCTATCTGGCTGGAGAAACCGTGGACAAAATCTCCAAGATGATGCAGGCTGAGAACTATGATATTCCCGGCAAAACCATCAGCTTTAGCAAGGGCATGATCATGAATATGCTCTCCAACGAGCGATACTGCGGAGATGTGATTCTGCAAAAATCCGTCACCGTTGACTGCATCGAAAAGAAGCGGAAGAAGAACACTGGAGAAGCTCCAATGTACTATGTTCAGAATAACCATCCAGCCATCATCGACAGAGTGACCTTCAACAAGGTTCAGGAAGAACTGGCCAGGCGGAAAACAAAAACACCAGGATCTGCAAAGAGCTCCATCACATCCACCGGAAAGTATTCCCGCTACGCCCTGACCGATGTGCTCATCTGCGGCAACTGCGGTACTCGCTATCGCCGTGTGACATGGTCAAGGAACGGTGTCAAGCGCATCGTGTGGCGCTGCATCAGCCGACTGGACTACGGCAAGAAATACTGCAGCGATTCCCCCACCATTATGGAGGACAAGCTATAGCAGCCATTCAGGAAAGCACCGCCAAGGATAACGGTGAGCAGAACCGTCTCGAGCAGATTCAAGCTATCATTGCCGAACGAGAAAGTAAGTGCATGGAGTATGATGACTCCATTGTCCGTCAGATGGTAGAATGTATTAAGGTTTATCCTGGCGGCAAGCTGGAAATCATCTTCGGTGGCGGATACCTTGTCGAGGAATCCGTCTAAGCGTAGGAGATTGAGGGATCATCCCTCTTTCTCTATTTCATCGTGGATGTTCTCCTGAATCGCATCGAGAAGGGCGACCTTTTGCTCTGTTGAACATTTCAACCTTGAGATGTAATTATAAATCAACTGTGCATGGACAGTTGCAACGCGCTTGGCAAGTTCATCCTGTCCTTCCTTTGAGCGCGGCAAATGAATGATTACTTCCATAGAATCCCCCCCAATCAGGCATAAGGCCGGATGCATATCATTAAGATGGTCAGCACACAATGAAGCAAGGGATAATCGCAGACACGCCGCCTTTTAATGTCTTTATTTATTGACAATTATAGATATATCGTCTATAATAACAAGCACAAAGATGACGTAGAGGTGGTGTGCAGAATGGGACGAAAGAGTGTTGCTGTGCTGCCGCAGACGCAGGCGATTTTAGAACAGCTGGGAGAACAGATCAAGCTTGCCAGATTACGGCGGCATCTGTCTGCCGAAATGGTTGCGGAAAGAGCTGGTGTGAGCCGAGCCACAGTGTGGAATGTTGAAAAGGGAAACCCCTCTGTCGCGATTGGGATCTATGCCGCAGTTCTGCACGCACTGAACAATATGGATAAAGACCTTCTGCTCGTTGCAAAGGATGATGAGCTGGGGCGTAAACTCCAAGACCTTGAACTTACCACGCGCAAGAGAGCACCACGAAACGGAGGTGATTGACCATGGCATCAAACCAAATAACAATTTATGTCTATGAGAGCTTCCAATCTACAGAGCCAAACTTCCTGGGGACGCTCTTCGTGGAGAATGTCCGCGGCCGTGAAAGCTGCTCCTTTGAGTATGATGCTGACTGGTTAAAAAGCAGCACAAACTACATGTACCTCGACCCGGATCTTCAACTGTATGCCGGGCGGCAGTATCCCACCGGTGCAAAAAATGTGTTCGGCCTTTTCGCTGACTCCTCCCCCGACCGCTGGGGTCGCCTGCTGATGACGCGCAGAGAAAGAATACTCGCTGAACAGGAAGGACGGAAGCCTCGAAAACTCTTAGACAGCGACTTCCTGTTGGGCGTCTACGACGAGACGCGGATGGGAGCGATCCGCTTCAAGCTGGACAAAGACGGTCCGTTCCTTTCGGATGATTCGGAAACCCCGACGCCTCCCTGGACCAGCTTGCGAACGCTGGAGGAAGCCTCCCGTCAATTCGAAAACGATGAGTCCGGTCTTGAGCAGAAATGGATCAATCAGCTCATCAAGCCCGGTTCCTCGCTGGGCGGCGCTCGTCCGAAGGCCAGCGTTCTGGACACAAGCGGAAATCTGTGGATCGCCAAGTTTCCGTCCAAGCACGACGATGTCAATGTGGGCGCATGGGAAAAGGTCACCCATGACCTTGCAAGACTTTGCGGCTTGGATGTTCCCGAGTCCATGCTGATTGACTTCTCCAAGTACGGAAGCACCTTCCTTGTACGACGGTTTGACCGGAATGGTGCTGCGCGGATTCATTTCGCGTCCGCCATGACAATGCTCGGAAAAACGGATGGGGCATCGGCTGCGGACGGCTCCAGTTATCTTGAACTGGTGTCCTTTATCAAGGCCAACGGCGCTGCTCCCAAGAGAGATTTGACAGAGCTATGGAAGCGGATCGTGTTCAATATGGCTGTTTCCAATACGGATGACCACATGAGGAATCATGGCTTTATCCTCAAGGCAGATGGTTGGCATCTCTCGCCCTTGTACGATGTAAACCCCGTCCCGGAGGGTGACGAGCTGTCCCTCTGCGTAAACGAGGACGATGCGACGATTTCCCTCGACCTTGCGCTGGAGATCGCACCGTATTGTGAGATCAGCACCAAGGACGCAACTGCTATGGCGGCGGATGTCCTGAAAACCGTCCGAGATAACTGGAATCGTCTGGCAGCAGAATGCGGATTAAGCCGGAGCGCACAGGAATATATGCGGCCGGCCTTCTCGCTGGCTCTTGAATAACACAGCTTGATTCACCATCAGATCTCCCTTCGAGCAAGGGGGATCTTTTTTTGCCAGTCACAAGCCAAAGAGCATTCCGCGTGTGCTATTCCTCAAGGACAGGATCGTCTGCAAGGGGTTCTTCGTTTTCCTCTACAAAGTCATCTTCCGCAGCAACCTTCCCAGAATGCAGCTTCGTCATTCGCAAGGTGTATTTGCATTTTCGGTTATAGGCGACGAGCATAGCTTCGGCGTAGCAAAGAGACCCTGCTCCACGCTCTTTAGCGATGCGAGACAACTGCCGAACAGACATGAAGCCAACCCTCTCCTTAAAGGTTTCATCACGAAGCTGGTCACCAAATGCTACGACCATTCTCGCAACACCGGCTAATACATTTGCTCCCAGAGAGTCGATATCCCCCTCCCATGTACCAACGCAGAGCCGCAAAGTTCGGTCAAGCACATGGTAACCATATTTGGTGTAGATCCGCTCCAGCGTGGCAACCGCACAGATCACGCCATATGCTTTGGTCGGCCCGATAGAAAGAGAATAGGATTCAACGAGCCGCTTAATAACAAGCTGTTGCTCATTTCCTGCTTCGATATTGGCCATGAATATCTCATAAGGCTTCAACGGGCGCACATGCTTCATCTGATTTGCAAAAATGTCTGCTTCGTTCTTGTAATCTAAGCTGTCATAAATCATGCACCAAACAGGAGTCTCCCGCGAACCGGATACAGTAGCAACGATCTCTATGGTGTGCTGACCATTAAAGACATAGTTGACACCATCACGGCGGCTCACCTTTACCGGGTTAATCTGGTTAAGGTCAAAGTCCTCGATGGCTTTTTCAACCTGTGCCTGAGACAATGGCCGCTGGTATTCCTGATTAGATACGAGATTTTTGATCGGGATCTGCTCGAAGTGGACATTCGGAACAAATCTGCTGAAGTCTTGCATTAGTCTACCTCCCTGATTTCTGAGAGCATCTCGGACACCTTCTCCTGTAGTGACAACAGCGCCTCCTCAAGTTTGCTTTTTGCACTCGTTGAAGCGGCGTTCATATCCGCATTGTTTCTGGCTCGCTCGATGGAACTAACCCATGACGGAACGGTCAGAGTCAAACCGGCGATTTCGGCATCCGGGTCGTGCATAGGGGGAATTTTGATAAGAGGTAAAGTTTCCTGCATAGATTCAACTGGCTCCTCATCTGTATCAGCAAATTCTTTTCGTGTGTCACTGTAACTGGTGAACGGGTGCTGTAGGTCTTCGGGTCTTGCACCGATCCGTCTAATCTCCTCCGGCGGCATTTTCGAAAGGGCCACAAGGTTCTCGTGAGATATTTTGAAAGTGCCAGAAAGCACTTTGCCAGGAAGTTCAGGGTCTGCCTGTCCAACAACGTCTAACGCCTTACTGAAGATCGCATACTTCTGCACAGATCCAGTAGATACATTATATTGAGCACTGAACTTCTGGGCTGTGCGCCGAAAAGTCTCGCCTCGCTCACCCTTGTTTCTCCGCTTATACTGGTTGAACCCATTGATGTTGGGCGGATGCTTACGCGCTACTTTCTCAAGTTCATACTGCTTTCCAATGAGATATCGTCTGGTTTCCTCCGTGATATTTCGGCGACCGAGCTGATTGCTGCAAATCCAGACAATCGCTTGCTCCCGGTTCTCAAATGGCATCTTCTGTACAGCATAGGGGATGTGCAGCCGGTTACATATCTCGTAGCGGTTATGGCCATCAATGATGATGTTATTCCATGTGATGATCGGCTCTCTGCAGCCGTCTACTGCAAGATTTACTTCGAGTTGAAGATACTCATCCTTCCGTAAAGGGCGAATGAGTGTCTTGAATTCCGGGTCGATCTCCAACACCGCAAATCCTTTATCCATCGCTGGGAGGTCTCCTCTCGTTTTTCTTTAAGGTTTTCATGGAGAAATAGGCTACTCTGTTTGCAACATCCACCTCTCCGCTCATACGATAACTGTATTGGAAGTCGAGAGTACCGATCATATTGACCAAAGCGCACAGGAGCGTATTGCTGTAGAACTCAACAGAATAATGGCGTGATGTTTGAACCAACTTCACTCGGTTGGAGGTGCCACCAGTGAGGGGCCGATCTGAGCCAAGTACAGCAATGAACATTTCTTCTGGATTGACCAGAAATTGAACATATTGCGGATTCCCCATTTTGTTCAGGGTGGACTTATGTATGCGAAAGCGATTCCACTTTAAGTCAATGGTCATGATCGCGCTGTTATCCGTACTACCCATTTACACTCCCCTCCTGCACAGGTACCTCTGGTTGATATGCGTTATGGGCTGATGTGACATTTTCCACGGATGCCGTGGAGGATACAGTGCTATCCTTGATTCCATAGATTGCATATCCATCAAAAATGTTGATCTGCAGGGACTTCTGGTGCTCACGATAAGGCAAGCCGAACTGATCCTTCCAACCGGCAGGGAATACAGGTGTACGCGCGGTCTTGGGCTTGCCTCCGTCTTTTGCAATACGCTGATAAATCTCGGAGGCGTTCAAGTCGAATACAATCAGATACTCATCATTAGCATGGATGACCTTGCCAAGCAGCTTGTACCTGTAATCAATATTCCAGTCCATCAGCTCAAAGAGCTTTGCAAAGAAGAACTTACCCGTCACCTGGCGGGGCCGCCTCTTCCCGCCAGATGTGTTGCACCACGCGAATGCGTCTCGCTCTGACTCGGCGCAAGGGCGTAGCGCAAGAATGTGCGACTCTCGATTGATCAAGAGCTGGACACAGTCTGCATGGGGAAACTTGTTTAAGCAAGCAGTATTGACATAAACTTTGTAATTGTTGAAGGTGATAGACGGCTCGAAAGTATGAGCGAAGAACTCCCTACGAACCACCTGATACCCATCAAAATCGAAGTTGTCACTAAGTTCGATCACATCGCCTGGTGCCGATGCGTCGATTGTCATTGGCGTGTCCGCATCCTCCTTAAAGGTAATGGTAGTTTCATCATCGACATTGCCGAATTGAGTATTCTGCAGCATCGGTGAGATGAAAGAAACCTGATTCTCTACTTCCATTCTGCTCTCCTTTCATTCGTCTCTGACAAGATCCAGCGCATCTCCAATCTGGCGTAGGCTCATGCTGAGATAGCGACAAAGCCGTCTGAGCTATTCCGTGTTATACTCTGCCATGATCACATCCTGCTCGGCTTCGGACAAATCAGAAAAGCATCGGTTGACATGTATACCATCACGAACCACGCGGTAGTACACTCCATCAAGATCCCGAAAGATTGGAATATTGTTTTTTTCAGGCATTAAAATCCACCTCTTCCATCTGCTTTATGGGGGCTAATTGCTCTGCTATGAATCGCTGCATTTCATCAAACTTGGTGACTCGAAGCTTCTCACCGGTTTCAAAGAGTTGGCCTTCCAGCCAAAGCTTCCATGCATCTTCACTTTGTAATTCCGGTGAAGATGAGGTAAGTCTGTGAGAATAGAAGTCACTGCCAAACCTGTCTGCCAGTTTCTTAGGAACTGCCCGAATACGCTTTCCTGATACGGAGAGAGGAGAAAGCTCACCGTCGCCGCTGATGGGAGAATCTGTCCCCGTCATGAGATAGGACTGGATAAAAATCTCAGGCTCACTCAAATCAAATAGGAACACCGAATCCCCTTCGTTTTGGAGGAGTCTACCATAGGCCCTGAACTTAAAATCGGTTTCCCAATCGAGCAGTTCGAATAGGGTTCCACCAAATGCGGTACATGGTATCTCTTTGGCATAGTATTTTCCATCGTCAGGTCTTGACCACTGTACACACTGGCGAGAATCCTTAGCGGCGCGACGAACAGCGAGTTTCCGCAATCCCGGATGGATCAGCAGTTCAACTTTGTTATCCTTCCCGAACTGCCTGACGCAATCTGTGCTGAACTTGATTTGTTTGCTCTGAAATAAGACATACGGCCTTTTGTTCGCATCAAAGAGAGATGAATTCGTAACTTCAAAGCCGCGCAAATCAAAATCTCCAGCTGCCACCTCGAATGTAGCGTCACCCTCTGCAGGCTGGCCGTAATATGTATCGTCCGTATAGACACTCATAGAAGCCTGTAAATAATCGGCCGCCTTGAAACCTGCCCACTTGGGGCTAATCGTGACAAATCCTTTCAGAACGCCAGATTCAATCACCCGAAGCTCCGGCAGAATAGACTTTCCGCCGTATTTCGCATTATTGATCATGTGCTGGACGGCTATATAATCGTCCCGCGACACGATTGCCTCGTGTTCTCCTTTATACAGGCTCTGCTGCCGTTCTCCTCTGTTTTTCTTGGACTTATGACTAATCACATCAGGCGTGAATGTCTTTCTTGTGAGAACATCACCACAATGCCGCTCATTCCTCAAGACCTGAATTACGGTGCCGGAAGTCCACTTGGAATTACCAAGGAATGTCCTCTTACCAAGTGCCTCGAGGGTTTTTGCAATATGCGATGAAGAATATCCGGACAGATACATGTAGAATATGAGTTTGACGGTCGGAGCCTCGTCCGGATTGATCACCAACTTGCCGTCAGCATCATGGGAATAGCCCAACAGCTTGGGTGTCAGAGGAAGTCCTCCATTCAACCGCTGAGCAAGCGAAACTTCCATACTGCGGCTTCGAATGCGGGACTCGTTTTCCGCAATGGAAGCCAAAAAAGACAGCGGCATGTTTGTATCCTCGTTCAACGAGAAGATGCATTCACTCTCGAAGAAAACGCCTACTGGATTGCGGAGCTCCGCAAGATTCCGCACCATAGTAATACAGTCGACGGTATTTCTGGCAAGACGCGAGACTGATTTGGTGATGATCAAGTCGATTTTTCCGGCTCTGCTGTCAGTGAGCATTTGGTTTAGCTCAACGCGGTGTTTTGTCGAAGTGCCCGAGATTCCTTTATCGGCGTAGATCTTTACAAGCTTCCAATTGGGATGCTTCAAGACGAACTCTTCATAATAGTTCTTCTGAAGTTCATAGGAAGTTTCCTGACCGAGATTATCAGTTGATACTCGAACGTAGACCGCAACACGCTGATGGACATCTGCATCGTAGAAGTCGACCTGTTTCTTTGCCGGATAGATGACATCTGGCTCTTTCCGATTCGAGTATCGCTTATGTACTTTCTCGCGTTCTGCTTGATCAGCGGCTTTCTTGGCTGATTTACTCATGGAGCGCACCTCTCATATCCAGCTCGTCATCAGGCAGGATCTTCCAGTCAGGGGTTGGGAGAAAACAAGGCTCTCGAAGATCGTCGCGATAATACGATGCCAAAGTGTATAGATCTTCTGATATGAAGTAGATGCCAACAGGAGGCTTGCGAGCAGCGAGCATTCTTGCGCAAATCGCCATTTCTTGAGCATCTCTGGACACATTGCTGACCTTCTGTGTGATTATGAGATCTACTTTCCCCGCATCGCAGTCAGACAGGAGTTCAGACCATGCTGTAGAGTTCTCCATATACGGAGCGGTCGATCCATTGTCAATATAGAAACCTACAAACTCCCACATAGGATACTGAGCCAGCGTAGCACGAAAAACCTCTTTGTTGCGTTCGAGATATTCCTCGTCTCTATATTTCGTCTGGTTGAAAAAGCGGATGTACACTGCAACCTTGAACGGGATCTTGGGGTTCGGTACTTCATGGCGGATAGTTTTCAACCACTGCCTGTGTTGTTCCACAAGGGGTGATACCATGTTTTCTCCCAGGCACAGGTCAAAGGAGGGATACTCAGTCTCTTCGAGTCCTTGTTCAGTACCTAAAGGCAGCAGTTTCGTGTTTTCCATGTTTTCCTCCGGCATTTGGGCAAGCCCTTTTGGGTGAATTATAAGGAAAGTGCTTAAAAATAAGAAGATACCATAGGTCAGCATCTTGACCTATGGTATGGAAATGACAAAAAAATTATCGGATTGGTCACCCAATCCGATAATTAATCATTATTCTGCTTCTTATGCATGGAGGCTTTGACCTCTCGGACAATCTTTAAGATGGTTTCCATCTCACTGGCCGAGCAGTCTTCAAGGAGCTCCGCAAACTCACCTTGATAGATTGCTTTGACCTCCGGTACATCTGGGCGGAGCAAATAGTCTGCAGATACCTGAAGGGCTTCCGCCACTTTGACGAAAGTCTCAAGTTGCATCCCCGTTTTTCCTCGTTCGATGTTGCTAATCAGCGGCAGTGAAACAGAAGCTTCGACTGCCAAATCCGCTTGGCTCATGCCTCTGCTGATTCGAACAGCTTTGATGCGTGAGCCGACCAGCTTCAGATCTTGTTGTTCATACATGACCAGCTCACCTCCCCTTCGCCGGATATAAGCTAACAACTATAATTTAAGTTAGTATATAATATGCGAAGGTCAAGTTTATATAATCGTACCGCTATAAAATAACTGTTCAAATATAATTGAGTTGCCAAAATTTTTAAGGAGGTTTCTCTATGCAACTCAATTACTATGTCCTTGGTCAAAGAATCCAAAAAATCAGGAAGAACAAGCGTATCTCCCAAGCGGTGCTGTCCACCATGATCGACAAGTCCGCTGGATACATCAGCTATCTCGAGTGCGGTACAAAGGTTATGAGTCTCGAAACTTTTGTTGGCATCGCCAATGCGCTGGAGGTGTCGACTGATACGCTCCTGAACAGGCAGCTCACGGCTGCGACTGAGATGTCTAATGCCGAGGCGCAGAAAATCTTCGCCAACTGCACCCCGTATGAAACCTATGTCCTGTTGGATGTGCTGAAAACAACCAAGAACGCTCTACGCTCGCACCACCATCTCCTCAAGGATGAGTGGTAATCATTTTATCAACTGAATATCAAATAGCAACAGACCACAGGTTAAGAGATTGACCTGTGGTCTGTTGCGTGCAAAAAACGATTATGTTTTCGCCCAAAACGATTATGATTTGGGCTTTTGCGAGATTTTCCATTCTATTGATGCTATAATCCGGTCAAGCCAGAAAGGATGAGGATGAATGATCTATTACACCGGCGATATTCACGGCAGTGCGAAAGGAATCGTTGCTTTTGCCCAACACTATGAGCTCACAGAATCGGACATCATCGTCATCCTTGGTGATGTCGGAGCGAACTATTACGGCAACAGGCGGGATCGGTATTGCAAAGATGCGCTTGCCAGAATAAAGCCCACCGTCTTCTGTATTCACGGAAACCATGAACGGCGTCCAGACACTCTCGCGGGCTATAAGCAGAAAGAATGGAATGGTGGCCTTGTGTGGTACGAGGATGAGTATCCGAACTTACTCTTCGCCAGGGACGGAGACATCTTCACTATGGAAGGAAGCCGGCATCTGGTCATTGGTGGCGCTTATAGCGTAGACAAATACTACCGACTGGAAAACAATCTGCTGTGGTTTGCAGATGAGCAGCCCTCGGCAGAAATCAAGACATATGTGGAAGATCAGATCACGAAAAACAGAATTGACATTGTTCTCTCTCATACCTGCCCCTATAAGTACGAACCGCGGGATGCGTTTTTACCCATGATCGATCAGAGCACGGTTGATGACAGCACAGAGCGATGGCTTGATGGGATAGAAGAAAAAGTGGATTATAAGGCATGGCTTTGCGGACACTGGCACATAGAGAAGCAGATTGACAAGCTTCGCTTCCTGTTCCACGATGTTGTGTCACTGGAAATGATAAAGCGAGGTTTCAAATGAGTCGTTTCAAGAGCAATCTCTACACTGTTGAGCGCCGAGTATGGAGAAACCACAAGCTGTGCTGGATTCAGAACGATGACTTCACTCTCTTTTCAGGACATCACAAAACGAAAATCAAAGAGGAAGATCTCCCGGAATGGTATGTCTTTGGCAGATACTATAAGCTGTGGGGCTTTCTCTCCACAAAAGGTATTACCGACTTGCGGTATATCCCAAACCTGTGGATCAACCACTTCCTGAAAGATGACTGTCTCCTGATCTCCTATAGCGGTAAAATCGAGGAACATCCAGACAGCATCGGTTTTGAAAAATACAGCGGCGTTGATGAGCGTGTGTGGGGCAACGAGATCCTCGATGTGCTGAAAGGCGCCAGGATGTTCTCGGAATATGATATCGCCCCTATCATAGAGCAGATCCGTGAGAAGCAGCACATTCTCATTGAGAACTACCCGGACGAGTTCGGACCCCACAAGTGGAGTTTTGATCTCGATGAATGGATGGCAGAAGAGTACCACTCAGGTCGCCCAACCTATTACAGCAAAGCCATCACAGAAAAGAGAGAAGCAGAGCTGCGAGAACTATATGACAAAAGAGGACAGACAAATGGATGAATGCCAACACGCAATGGAGGAACTCCGCAATATAGTCGAGGGGATCAGCAACCTGCGAGACACAGCATACGCGCACTACTCTTTATTGGTCGAGCAGGTGCTGAAGGATCAAATCACCGACGAGCAGCAGTTAGAACAAATCATGGATGGCCTCTGCGATTTCTGCGATGAGATCCGCTTCATCGATCTTTATCGAAGCCTTTGCCGACACATCTATTACCAATATCCGCAGCTCGTGGGAGAGCATGTGGCTCTTTTCCGTGCGCTGTTTGAGGGACCCGATGAGAAATGATTTGAGAGAAGATGTATGGAGGTAACCTTCAGTGAAGGTGGCAGATACAAGTTTGCCTGCTACCGCCTCACATATGAAGAAAGCAAGTCTCCAGATAGGATTGCAAAGATCAAAGCCGATCTTGCCTCAAAAGGGAAAGATGGGTATTCCATTGCAATCACTTATGACGCATCTCCCACCCCACCAATGTGGGACACATTCGTCAATTCCTTATTATGTCTGGACGGAAGACTTGAGATGTGGAAGCTAATGCAAGAGAGTTGGCCACATCACAAAGCGGTCGAAGCGCAGAAAGGAGTGAGTAAGATGAGCACATCATATTTCATTTTTACGGAGGTTCTGGCAAATGATCAGTGGCATTGTATCAACCCCCAAGTGATGAAGTTGCTGCCTATCGAACATCTCGTTCTTGTTCCAACGCTTCGCTCGGACAGCAGGTATCAGTTTGAAAAAGCATACCGGCAGCTTGAGTGCGATGGACACCCATTCACAGTAGACGAAATGTCAAGAAATCTACAGGCATCGGTGAACGACTGGCTTACCCCAGAGGACAGTGTCCGAATTGCCGTTTGCTACGATGACATCTTAAAGCTACTGAACACTTCCGGCAAAGAACATTCTGCATTTGCTCTTCGATCTGAAGTAGCTGCCTTTCAGAATGATGAATCCGATAATATTTTGGACTTCGTCTCAGTAGACGAATACCGGAAGATGGAGGATGAACTCAAGAAGGCTTATCAATATTTCGAATGGAATGACCGCTCCGGTGCGTATCGCTATTATGAGGAGATCCAAAAGAAGGTCGCCGCACAGGTCAAGGATTGGAAAGCGATAAACCCTCGGGCAGAAATCACCTCTGTCCGAATAATGCTTTTTTCAACCTAAAGGAAAACACACAGGAGGGTTTCAGATGCAATCGAATAAAGAATCGAACCAAAAGCTGATTGAGCGATTTCCGTTTCTTATGCCCCGTAACCGCTGGACAGGAGAAGTTCCAGAGGATTACGACTATTCCTATACGGAACTGGATTCCATGCCTGACGGCTGGCGTAAGGCTTTTGGGGAGCAAATGTGTGAAGATATCCGTGATGAATTGGTACATGCCGAGTATCTCGACCAATACCGCATTACCCAGATCAAGGAGAAATATGGAACGCTCTGTTGGTATGACTTTGGCTGTACAGAGCGGATGCTTCGTGACATCATCCCCAAATATGAGCGCCTATCTGCGAGAACTTGCATCAGATGTGGGAACCCTGCAACAAAGGCTTCTACTGGCTGGATCAGTCCCTACTGTGACACTTGTGCTGGCAAAATCAGTCATGCCGAGAGATTTATTCCTATTGAGGAATGGCTCAGTGGAAGCGGAGATGAGGTTGCATCAGAAAGGATTGTGAATGAAAAAGATACCCACTCTCTTTGAACGAGAATTTGAAAACCATCGAATTGTCAGAATACTGCCAAATATCAGCCCTGACCTTGCTTGGGTCATGGCCGGCGACGGCGTAGCTACCATCAAATGGGACGGTGCCTGCTGTGCGGTCATCAGTGGTGTTTTCTACAAAAGATACGATGCAAAACATGGAAAGCCCATTCCATCTAACGCAATCAAGTGTCAGGAGAACGCAGACCCTGTCACTGGCCACCTACCTTGTTGGGTACCTTGTGACCGAACTGCAACCGGCGACAAATGGTTCTGGGATGCGTATGACAGAATGGGAATCGTACCGGATGGAACATATGAGGCCATCGGCCCACATTTCAGAGCAAACCCATACAACCTCGATGCCGATGTACTCAAGCCCCATGGGAAAGACATTGTTGAACTGGATCGGAGCTTTGAAGGCATCCGCACTTATCTGGAAACCCATGTGATTGAGGGAATCGTCTTTTGGAAAGATGGACACCCTCGGTGCAAGATCAAACGCAAGGATTTCGGGTTCCCGTGGGGAAGATGATTACTTAAATTGGAAGACTCCATTAGAGGTACGGCAAAGCACTTGGCGATAGGAGGCGCACCACATGAGTAAATGGCTCGGCTACACAGTAGAGCTATTCTTCAATGGTCAATGGTTCAACATCGATCAGTGGCATCGACACGCAAATGGAGAACTCAGACACCGCTATCTGTATACTGCGCCCGAACGAGATATCTTCTCCAGCGCACATGATGAGCTGGCTCTTAGTAAAGAGAGAATCTGCTTTCCTGACCTGGCAGCAGAAACTCAGGATATCATCTGCGCAGAAAATCCAGCATTCGAACGCAGTACATTCGACTCATGGGATTTTTTCATTTGGGGCAACCTCTCTGACTTGGAGATGCTACTTCAAAAGCCTGTTGAGAATGAAAACGATGGATACATTTCAAAGGATTTACTCAAAGGGCTGCTTGTCAGGATTCAAGACCAAATCCAGATTTTTCGACAGACCATCCCGTACTTCGTGACTGATAGGTCATCGGAAATGCCAATCAGGATCATTATCTGTGAATTGTGATTTTTTGATAGCTATTCGCTCAGAAATATGGTAATTGTTCGTGTTACAGAAAAGGAGGTGGAACACCATGATTTATGTGATGTCCGATATTCATGGACAAAAACGACGCTTTGATTCCGTCATGAAGCAAATCAACCTACAGCCCGAGGACACCCTCTATGTCCTTGGAGATGTGATAGACAGAAACCCGGATGGCATCAAAATCCTTCGTCAGATCATGGCGATGTCAAATGCCAAAATGCTTCTGGGTAACCACGAATTAATGATGATGAATGCTCTCTACTACCCACCCCCAGAGGATGAGGAGTGGCCTGAATACTACTATGAGCGTAAGCAGTCTCTGTGGTATAGAAATGGAGGCGAGATAACACATAATTATCTGAAGCACATAAAGAAAACCGTTCGTCAGGAGATATTCGAGTATTTGGAGAAGCTGCCTGTAAACATGGAAATCACGGTGAATGGCAGGCAATTCATTCTGACCCACGCAGCGCCTGCCGAGCTGTATGAGACCTACGGTCGTAAATATGAGTGTGAGCGAGACTTTGCCGTCTGGATGCGATTTGACAGTTTCCCTGTTCTGGAGGACTGTACAGTCATCTTCGGACACACGCCAACTATCCGTTTCCAGTATGATAACCCAATGGCAATATGGGATGCAAAGAGCTGGATCGGAATCGACTGCGGCTGTATGCTCCCTGAAAAGGGTGACCCTTGGTCAGGAGCACTTGGAAGACTGTCGTGTCTCCGATTGGATGATATGCAGGTCTTTTACTCCGAGGAACCACAATACGACAATCTTAAAGAATCGGAGGAACAGCATGATGGATGATGGCAAAGTAACGATTACCATTGAAATCGATGCGGAACTGCTGACACAGGTAACCGAGGTGCTAAAGCATTATGGCCTCACGCCGGAAGAAGCCGCGGTGCAGTTCTTCGAATACTGTGCCGACCCAAAGACACAGGATCATGCGATTAAACTCCTCAAAATGTGGAAAGAGGAACAGGAAGGTCAAGAGAGGAATAGCGCCAATGCTAAGTAAAGAAGGTTTCTGCAAAGCGCTCCGAATGGTCAAAGATCAAGAGTCCATTGATGAGCAGTTCAGCAAAGCACTCAACCTGGTTGGCGATGGCCACTTTGTATTCGGTGCCGAAAACAAGTATCTTCTGGCACTTAGAGATGTTTTGAAAGAAGCGGTCAATGACCAATACGACTACATCGATTGGTGGCTGTATGAAGCGACCGATGACTATACGGTATGGGAAGCAGATTGCACCATGAAGTATTGCCTGAAAGAGCCTGAAGCACTGTATGATTTTATAACCGGTACGCTAAAGCCTGTCCCTGTATCTTCGGGAGAAAGCACATCACAGCAGGAATAAGGGGATGTCAAAATGAAAAGCCTGCCGCCACTATCCGAAATGGAACGCATCGAGCAAACCCTGCTCGTCGAAAAACTGGATGAAATCCTGGAACGCATTGACAATGAAGACATCGGATTCGTAATAACAGAAAACGGTCTGCCGGATATGGTCCTAATACCATTCCGCTGGTTTGCCGAGAACTTTCCGGATGAAGTGCCTGACAACCTAAGAAGCGCCGATTACAAATCCGGATAGATTCCACCTCTGAGGAGCCGAGAAAAGATGGATGAGAAGTTTAACAGAATACCCGTCAGCGTCATCCATCTTGACAAGGATGGCACAGTCATAGATGTGGAAGATTACAACCTCGATAAAGTCGAACCTGATTTGTGGGCAATCAAAGGGCTGGCTGCATCACTGCTCCCCGTCATTCGAGAGTTCTATACGCACGAAGAAAATGTTCAAGCATTTGAGGCATGGCTGAAAGAGCGGGAAAATAATTCTCAAAAACACAGCAAGCGGAAATAAGCGCAAAGACGGAAATCGGAGATGCGAGGCTGTATCTATTTCGGTCACTCTTAAAAATACCCAATTCTCCGCTATCATGGGAAATTGAAAGCAAAAAAATATGGCTGAAACAGCCCAAAGCCGCTTCAGCTCTCGATTTTTCCTATTTTCGGCGTGTATCTAAATTGATCACGCATGACACATTGTGCGACCAAAAAAGATATCGCACCGAAAAAGCCCGGAACCATGCGGTTTCCGGGCTTTTTTCGTGTCCAAATTTTACTGCACAAGAAAAAGATATCATCCGGCCTTTCCCCTATGGGGTGAGGACTTGAACTAAATCCTGGCGCTTTTCAGCCCGCTTTCGAGGTGAAAATACGGAAATAATTCGTGTTCTCCAAAAAATATTTTGTTAATTTTTTGTGAACGAAGTGGATTGTACCAAAATGTAGTACAATCCACTTCGTTCTGAAGTTCTGTGGCCGTCACCTATATTCAGGTGGCGGCTTTTTTTATTTGCGCGGGCGTATAAATTGAAATGACTGGAGGTCTTTCTGATGGAGCATCACAACAAGATGGATAGAGAACAATTTTACCGAGAACTTTGCACGGTGCTTGGCCGGGAAGGCTTCACCACGCAGCCGGAGCAGGATGATCTTCTCCCGGTGGAATGGGATGGTCTCCCCCTCTGCCGGATCACAGAGGGCGGAGGGGTTCGCTACTGGCAGGAGGATGTGGCAACGGCGGAACGGGAACGAGCCTGTGAGCGAGTCACTGATCTGGCCTGCACAGTGCGGGAGTACATGACGCTGCTGGAACAGGCTCCGCCCCTGCAGGCCCAAAGCCTGACCGGCGACTACCGCCTGCTGGCCGACTTCAACGGCACAGTGCTGGCTGCCCACCCCACCCGGCTTGGCGTCCATTTCGTCACATGGGACTGGAGCTGTGACCGCACAGGTCTCAACCAAGGCCATTACTTTCAGGATAACTATACGGGAGCCAAGCAGGACTTCGCCATCCGTGCCGGTCTCGTCTCCAAACAGCTGATTTTTAACGAAGCACAGCTCACCGAAATCTATCGATGCTGCACCGACACACTGGATGCCGGAGTTGATTTGACTGTCGACCAGGAACAATGCATTAAAAGTGTTCAGGAACAGATCCTACGTGGAATGCCCAACATCCTGGAGCGCATGCGAGAGCAGGAGCAGCACTCCTTGGATTCTCAAAGCCAGGAACTGACCATGTAATACACCGAGCGCCGGAGTTTTAGAAATAAGACTCCGGCGCTTTTTTATTTCACCGAAAGGAGCACACCACCCATGACGCGCTACTTCATGAGAGATACCCCCTTATACCAGATGGAGCAGATGATGATGACCCCGCCCCATTTCAAGCCCAGAGGTCACGGCCTACGCCGACCTACATTTCACTATCAGTCTGAAGATGTCGATTGCCAGTACTGCACAAACTACTCAAAGGAAAATCCCTGCCCGCTGTGTGAATGCACTTGCCTGGGGGAACGAATCGAGACCGGGTCGCTCAGCCTTGCGAAAGTAATTGAGGACTGCCTCCGTGGCAAGCTGAGAATGAGGCTTTGGAAACGGTTGGCACAGGAGATCTACCCATATCCTCTGCAAGCCTTCCATTCTGACGAACACCGTAGCCGTTGGATGCACTGGCGAACACGTTGCCGCCGATTGTCGCAGCGCAACCAGGCCGCACTGTTTCTCCTGACAGCCTACGACGATATCTGGCGCAGGATGATCTGGAAGTTTGATGCCTGCGGATTTGATTTCCAGTCCCTCCGGCTGGCCGGCATCCAGCCGGAGCTTTACAGCGTTTATCAGGCGGCCAAAGCCATTTCCACCGGCAGCCAAAACATTACCATTGCCGATCTCGCATCCCCCGAATTGGTCACAGATGAGGCGTTCCACCTGATTATCTGCGCTCTGCTTCTGGCCAAGTACGGTGATGCGATTTTGAATTTTGAGAAAAAGAAAGGTGATGCAAATTGATCATGAAAGCAGTTCTGAGCAACGCCGACCACCCGGAATATGGTGTTGCGACGATCCCCCTGCCCATTCCCAGAAATCAATACGACCACTGCGTTGCGCTGTTGGAGTCACTGGAAATCGGCCATGTATCGGATGCCGACTGCCATGTGGACGCACTCGACAGCGCCTGGCCTGTGCTGTATCGGCTGGAAGGTGCCAGGGTCAATCTGGACGAGCTGGACTATCTGGCTAAGCGGCTGGACAGCTTTGATGTGGGCGAGTTTTCGCAATTTCAGGCCATGGCCGAAAAACTGCAGCTCACCAGCATGAAGGATCTCATCAACCTGACCTTTTGCTGCCAGCAGGCAACGGTGATCACGGACTTCACAAATTTGAAAGAGGTTGGCCGTGATCACTACATGAACATCCATGGCGGGTGTGCCAGCATGGAGGAACTGGAGCAGTTGGACGGAGAGGAAACCGCCATCTTGCTGATTGAGGGCAACGAGGGAACCATCACCCGCTACGGTGTGGTCTATGACAACGGTATGCAGCTCTCGCAGCTCTACGATGGAAAGCACCTGCCCTGCTATCACTATGAGGCCGATCTGACCGCTATCGGAATATCTTCCCGACAGGAACCGGAGAACACCCAAAATGTCACCTGGATATACCTCCCTGCCTCCAAAGGCCAGATTGAACGCGCCATGCAGCGCAGCGGCATTGCGCCTGAGAATAGGTGTCTTTGGATGAGTGAAAGCTCATTTCCCGAGGAAGTGGATGTGGTACTGGACTTCCGGTGCGAAAACATACACGAGCTCAATGAGCTGGCGCTGGTCATGGACAAGCTTTCATATGACGCCCGTGAGAAGCTGGGGGCCGCAGTCAGCATGGCCAAGCCGGAGTGCGCCGGTCAGATCCGGCATCTGGCGGAAAACCTGGATCTCTTTGCATTTGCCCCCGGCGCACATACCCCTGCGGAATACGGAAAATACATGATCCAGAAATCCGGTCATTTTGAGTATGACCCCAATCTGGACGAGTTCTATGACTACGAGCGGTATGGCCTGCAGCACATGGATCAGGAGTCCGGCGTGTTTACTGACCGCGGCTATATCGCCTACCAGGGTGCGCTGAGTCTGGAGGAACTGATGGCGGATGACCCGGCAGAAGCCTATCAGCGGGAACAGGACTTTCAGATAGGGGGAATGGCATGATCCAACTCTTCATGAAACGAAGCGGCAGTCCGGCCATTGTCCCGCTCCATTTTCCCGCATCGCATGACGCTATGACAGAAGCGGTCAGCCGGCTTGATGAGGCCAGCAGAACGGGCAAAACAGAGATCGTCGAGATCAAAAGCGTGATCGCTAATCTGCCGTCGTACCTCAGCGGGCTTGACCCCGATTCCAGAACGCAGCTTGCACAGCTGAATCAGCTTTCCAGCATCATTGCCAAAATGGACTCCCGTGAACGGAACATCTATGCCGGCGCATTGGATGGCAGCAGCATCAATGACCTGAGTGATATGATTCGTGTGGCGGAACAGGTGCCGGACTACATCCTCATTCCCAATGTCAATTCAGATGTGACACTTGGCCGTTATGTCGCTGTTGCAGGCCAGATTCAGGGCGATCCCAGATTCCCTGAAGCCGCCTGGCCCTACCTGGACTTTGCGAAGATCGGCGCAGAATACTATGCCGACCATGGCGGCGCCTATACCCATGCAGGCTATGTGCTCCGCAAGCAGGATGATGCGCTTGTCAGAGAGAAAAAGTCGAAGGTCCAGCTCGACCTCTCCTCCGCTAAGGCGCAAGCGATCGTCTGCCTTCCGGCAACGAAAGAGGAATTGGAGCGAGTAAAAAGAACACTGGGCATCGATTGTTTTGCCGAGGCAGCAATCACCAGAGTGTCGTTTTCTGTTCCCTATATGGACGAGCATATTCCCACTACAGGGGTCTGCGTGGAAGACGCAAACGAATTGGCCTGGGCCATTGAGGGGATGCAGTGTGACGATGGTGAGCTGCTGAAATATCTGTCGGTTCTTTCTGTGGAACAGCCAGGGACCATGCAGGAGGCGCTCCGCTATGCCATGAATCTGGACGACTACGAGCGCATCCCGGAGGACGCCTATGAATACGGGCAAACGGTCCTTCGGCGCATCGGTGCCGATGATGAACTGATCGATACCATCGACGGGTATATGGATTTCGAGAAGCTGGGCGAGGACGCCATGGTGGAGGACGGAGTCCGGCGCACGGAATTTGGCCTGATTCGCCGGTGCAGCAGCCCCTTTGCTGAGGAAACGCAGGCGATGGAGATGGAAGGGCTTTCCTGATGCCCCACGAAACCGAACTGCTCTGCGTAAAGCTGGCGGCGTATTCTCTCCTCGATATGCAGGTGACCTGAACAACACGATCCAATGATTGGGAGGAATGTGAATGAAGAAGAAAATAATGATCACAATAGCATCTATGGCGGCACTGGGAGCCGCTGTCGCCGGGTATCTCCACTTTTCCGGCAAGATGCCTTTTGGCCATAGCCATTTCCGCTGAGCTGTGGTATGTTGTGTAGCTATACCAAGGGGAAAGAGGTGAAATAATGAGCGTCAATGCGATGACTGAGGAGTATGAGCATATCTGGAGGGTGGCAACACGCTGGACGCCCTGATCCGGGAGACTTTGGACAGTTTTAAGCTGGATTACGGCACATGAAAGAGGAAAGCACATGCGATCAATTCGGAATGCGATTCACAATCCATATGCAGCCAGCCGCAGCATGGGTGTGCGGCTGCTGCTGTATTGGTCTGCCATGGCGCTGCTGCTGGTGGCGACGATCCTGTCTATCCTGATGGCCACGGGTGTGCTGTCCCATCCTGCCCGGCAGCTGGCCGGCGCTCTCGACATTCAGCAGAGAAATACATACGCGGCACTGGATGCGCAGATGGGTGATCTGACAGCGCGCGGTGTGGCTCTGTCGGAAAAGCTGGGACGGGAGCTGGATGCCTTCCTGGCGGCCAAGGGCATTCCCTTTGACGCGCTCAACGACGATCCGGGCACCATCGCGGAGCTGGAAAAGCGCCTGTATGCGCCGCTGAGCAGTACGCTGAGCGCCACCTCGTGCAGTGGGAGCTTCTTCTGTCTGAACGTCACCGCCAACACGTCGCTGCCCGATGCGGACGCTCTCAGAGCGGGGCTGTATCTGCGCTATAGCGGGCTCCAGCCCACGGTGGCCTCGGAGCAGGATGTGATCTGCTTCCGCGGCGCGGCGGAAGCGTCGCGGGGGCTGCAGCTTCAAATGCACAACCGCTGGAATCCGGAGCTGAACACCGCGCTGATCCCCGGCAGCGAGCGGGTCCTCAGCAGTCAGGCCACTCGTCCGGCAGAGGGCAGCCTGTGGACAAAGCGCTCGGAGCTGTCGGACACATGGGAGCATGTGATGCTGCTGTGTGTGCCGATCCTGGACAGCAGCGGCGCCGTGCGGGGCTTCTGCGGTGTGGAGATCAGCGATCTCTATTTCTCCCTTTCCCACGACACCGTGTCCAGCTCCTATGGCAATATGCTGACCCTGCTGGCGCCCATCGACGGTGACAGGCTCGACCTGTCGGGGGCCATGCTGGGCGCCACCTCCGGCTCGCGCCTGACGGCCGACGGCACGCTGCACATCGAGCCGGGGAAATACTATACCACCTATACCGATGGCAGGGAGTCCTATCTGGGACGCCACCGGCTGCTGGATGCCGTCACCTCGGACGGCATCCCCCTTGCCGCGGTAACGCTTGTGTCGGCCAACGCCTTCCGCAGCTATGAGCGTGGCGTGCAGTCCGCATGGCTCCTGGGCTCGCTGCTGTTCCTGCTGGCGATGCTGGCTGTGTCGGCCGTGCTGTCCCGCCGCTTCGTCAAGCCGATCAACGAGAGCCTCGCGGCGGTCAGAGGCGGCACAACAGAGGTGGTGGCCTCCGGTATTCCGGAGATCGACGAGCTGCTGGCCATGATCCGGGCGCGGCCCGTGGGTGCGCTGCCGCCCGATGTAGAGGCGCGGCTATGCGGCTTTGCAGAGAGGGCGGGCACGCTGACCGGCATGGAGCGCACCATCCTGCAATACTACATGGGCGGCTATACCGTCAAGGATATCCCCGAGCTGGCGCGCATCAGCGCCAGCACCGTAAAGACCCATAACCGCAATCTGTACCGGAAGCTGGGTGTGGATTCCTTCGATGAGCTGAAGGTGTATATCGAGCTGTTTGCCGCCTGCGGCCGCAGCGGTGAGCTGCTGAAACGATAACAAGAATACGTACAATGAGCAGAGTGCACAACCCGGTGTGATCCGGATTGTGCACTCTGTCTACGCCTGAGGGTGATTTTGCCGTTTGCAGGCAAAATTCACCCTTGGGGTAATAGACAGTTCAAGAGATAACTGCTAAAAAGGATATATACCTGCATAGATACTTTAGACATAAGTACGGAAGAAGGGACTGGCGATAAAGGCAAGGAGGGAACCCGAATGCGCCGCATCATCAAAGCATCCATGGAGGACGTATCCACTGTGGAAAGATTTCGTTTTTCGCTGCGCTGCGCGGCATGCGGCTATTGCTGGGAAAGCCAGCCTGTGCGGTTTTCCAAGGCGGGGGTGCAGCCGGAGAACGAGGGAAAGCGCGTGATCTTTCAGGCGCTGTATCAACGGGAACGGGAGGATGCCTTCGAGCGAGCCGTCACAGAGGCGCTGGAGCATTTCAGTCTGTGTCCCATCTGCAAACGGCTGGTCTGTGACCGCTGCTTCCTTTTAGGGGAGGATATCGACCTGTGTACCGACTGTGCGGCGTTTTTGCAGGAGCACGGCGAGCCGGTGGAAAGTCTGTCCGCGGAAAACAGACGATAAGGGGAGGCGGCACAGATGAAGCGGAAACACTGGATAGGAGGTGTACTGCTGGTCATGGCGCTGTGGGGAATAACGGGCTGCGGCAAAGCGGAGGCTCCGCCGGCCAGGCAGATGGTGGACGGCCCCGGTATGATGTATACGCCGGAGGATCAGAGTCCCTTTGCGGGGACGTGGCAGAGCCGGGACGGCAGCATTGTCATGGAGGTGGAGAGCAGCGACCCGTTTGAGAGCTCCCGCATACAGGTGCTTGTGGACGGCGAGCCGGACTTCGCATCCGACGCATGGGTATACAAAACCGGGCATGTAAAGCTGACGCAGGAGCATAAGGATATCCCAATGACGGGCGCCTTCAACCGGCTGACGTTCAGCCACAAGGAAAACGCCTTCTGTGTCCATTACAGCGACGGCAGCGGCCTGAGATGGCTGACAAAGGACGGCGCGGCGTGCGGCGAGGAGGACGTGATCTTCTCCCCGGAGCCGAAAACGCCGCCGCCCACAGCATGGAGCTGTCCTGCCTGCCGAACGGAGAACGAGGACAGCTTTTGCACCGGCTGCGGTCTGGTGAAGCCGCTGACCTGCAAAACCTGCGGCTGGCAGCCCAAGCCGGGCGCTTCAGCCCCGGCATACTGCCCGGAATGCGGCAACCGTCTCAAGTGAGACGTGCCGATATATGCACATTCAGACAGGAAGAAACTATAGGAGAAAACAGTAAAAACAGGAGGAACGGTGATGAAAAGTATGAAAAAGCTGACGGCACTGCTGCTGGCGCTGGTGATGGCACTGACGCTGGTGGCCTGCGGAGGCGGCAAGGGCGGCTCCAAGACCAACCCCGTTGTGGGCAAGTACATCGGTGAGGAGGTCCTGTCCTTCGACGAGTGGATACCCATGGACGAGGTATACGATCTGGGTGACAACTACATTGAGCTGAAAGAAGACGGTACGGGCTGCTTCATGCTGGATGGCGACCCGACGACCATCGAGTGGAAGCTGACTAAGGACGGCACCCTGACGCTGGACAGAGACGGATCGATCTGCAACTGCACGCTGAAGGACGGCCTGATCACGGTGAATGACTACTTCGGCTTTGACCTGCAGCTGACCTTCCGGAAGAGCGGCGGCTCCGGCACTGCGGAGCTGTCTCTTGACGACTTTGCGTCCGTCTATGGCGGCGACTGGCACGGCATGGCCGGCCTCTCGGACGCCACCGGCGACCTTGAGGCGCTGAACGACACCGCCCACGAGATCCTGGCGCGCCTCGTCTTTGACGGCAACGGCGGCTGCGAGGTCTGGCTGGCCATGTATCTGGAGGGCGAGAACGACTTTAACTTCGCCAACACCTATGCCCGCGTGGTGCCCGATGATGAGACCGGTCTGGAGCTGCGGGGCGAGTTCATGGGCGGCGAGATGCAGGAAGGCATCCTGTCTGTGGACGAGACCGGTGCCCTGTATGTGAGCTGCGAGGTGGACTCCGATCTGGTGGACGGCTCCATCAGCCTGCTGGCCAACCTGCGGCATCTGGACGATGAGAACTGGACGGACGATGACTTTATGCCCCTGCCGGCGGACGCCGTGGAATATTACCGCGGCAAGACCTTTATGGAGATCGCCAATACCTACGAGATCGACACCAGCCTGATCCCCGATGACGGCAGCGGCGATGCAGCCGTTTCCCTCCCCAGCGGCGGCGACAACGGCGGCCTGCCGGAGAACTATCCCTACGAGCGCACCACCACCAACGGGCAGGGCGAGTACGGCAAGTCCAACCCCGACGCCACCGGAAGAGCGGATCTGCCCACCATGCAGAAGGTGCGGCAGGAGCTGTGGGATATGGGCTCCGCCGAGACCTCGAAGCTGACCTATGACGACATCAAGGAAATGCTGGGCGGCGAGGACGGCATCCCCCATACCGGCATGGACGAGAAGAGCTGGAACAGCGAGAAGCACGCTTACGGCTGGTTCAACGGCGAGGGTGACTACTATGTGCTGTACTTCAATGTCCAGGACGGCAACGAGTACTACACGGCCGCCACCTTCTCCAGCAGCGTGAGAGGCGACAGCTGACGAACGGTACGGAAATCAGAGAAAGGAAGGACGAGATATGCAAGTGACATTGAATGCGCTGCCCGCTTCGCTGGCAGAGTTCCGGAACCTGTCCCTGAATACCCCAGACGAGGTGGTGGCGGGCTTCCTGTGCGCATTGAACCTGTATGTAAAAAATCCCAACGAGGGTGTGGAGGCCATGAACATCCTGCGGGGGCCCCGGCCCATGACTCCCTATGATAGCCAGTTCCTGCGGGATCGTCTGCGGGGCAAGGAGTACCTGCCGCTGGCATACTTTGCCGGTGCCACACCTCAGAACAGCTATGCTCCCACACGGCCCTATGTGCTGGATGTACTGCCTGATCCCCGTCCGCAGGACATCGAGCCGGGCTACCTGCGGCTGTTTATCGCCACACCCGGCGCGGATTCGCCCCGGCCCATCAAGCTGCGGCAGAAGCCCTCCACCGGCGAGTGGTTCCTGTGGGAGTATTCCAGCCCGCTCAGCGGTATCCGCATCCCGGCCGCCCAGGATCCCTGGGCTTGAGCCGTGAAGCGGCGGTGGATCGCGCTGGCGCTGCTTCTGGCGCTGGCGTTGACCCTGACGGCCTGTCAGGTGGAGTTCATCCCCCACGGGCAGCCGGAGAACAACGGCGGCACCACGATAGACACACCGCCCCTGCCCGGCGACAACAACGATGTGTCAGATCCGGTGGACGGCGTTGACCCGGTGGGCGGCGATGAAGACTTCTACGATGGCGGGACGGACTACACCATGGAAAAGTACCGGAAGTACCTGAGTGGCCAGTGGATCGCCGTCGAGGGCGAGGTCGAGGGAGACCGGTACAGGATGGAAGAAGTAGGAATGACCGTGACGCTGGAATTCCAGGAGGCTGACGGCGTGACCGAGGACGGGCGCGGCGTATGGGCCATGGCCGCATGGTACGAATATACCAACAAATATGGCGACCACGAAAAGCTGGATGGGCTGAGCGTGAAGTTCCTCGAGGGACCCATGTACTACGGCTGCGGTAATGACGAGTGGTACGCGGAGCTGGTCGGCGGCCCGGAGAACGTAGAGTACACCGTGACGGTCATTGACAATAACTATCTGGAGTTGTACCGCTATGTGAAGGATTCAGCCATGGTGTGGCTCGTCAGCTGCGAGCGGTCGGATGGCCGATGGATCGAGGATTAACAAAGCTTTTCCATTATAGGCAGAAATAAATACAGAGAAAAGGAGATCACAAACTATGGGACTTATTAAAGCGGCACTGGGCAGCTTCGGCGGCGTGATGGCGGATCAGTGGAAGGAATACTTCTACTGCGAGGCCATTCCTGAAAACGTACTGGCGGTAAAGGGTCAGAAGAAGACCTCCAAGCGCTCCAGCAACACCAAGGGTGACGAGAACATCATCACCAACGGCTCGGTCATCGCGGTGGCCGACGGCCAGTGTATGCTCATCGTGGATCAGGGCAAGATCGTGGACATGTGCGCCGCCTCCGGCGAGTACACCTACGACCAGTCCACCGAGCCCTCCCTGTTCGTGGGCGACCTGGGCGAAGGCATCAAAAACGTATTCAACAACATGGCCAACCGCTTCACCTTCGGCGGCGAAGCGCCCAAGGATCAGCGCATCTATTATTTCAACACCAAGGAGCTGATCGGCAACAAATACGGCACACCGTCCCCCGTCCCGTTCCGGGTGGTGGATCAGCGCGCCGGTATCGACATCGATGTGGGCATCCGCTGCTTCGGCGAGTACAGCTACCGTATCAGCAACCCCATGCTGTTCTACACCAATGTCTGCGGCAACGTCAGTGAGGACTACACCCGCGACCGGCTGGACAGCCAGCTGAAAACGGAGCTGCTGACCGCCCTTCAGCCCGCCTTCGCCAAGATCGGCGAAAATGGCATCCGCTACTCCCAGCTGCCCGGCCACACGCTGGAGCTGGCCGGCGCCCTGAACGAGGTCCTCTCCAAGAAGTGGCGCGACCTGCGGGGCATCGAGATCGTCTCCTTCGGCGTGTCCAGCGTGACGGCGGACGAGGAAGACGAGAAGATGCTCAAGGAACTGCAGCGCAACGCGGCATTCATGGATCCCACCCGTGCGGCGGCGCATCTGGTGGGCAGCCAGGGCGATGCCATGAAGATGGCGGCAGGCAATCAGGGCGCAGGCCCTGCCATGGCCTTCATGGGCATGAACATGGCTGGTCAGGCCGGCGGCATGAACGCCCAAAATCTGTTCGCCATGGGACAGCAGCAACAGGCGCAGCCCGCTCCCGCCGCGCCCGCCGGATGGACGTGCGCCTGCGGTCATGCGGGAAACACCGGCAAATTCTGTGCCGAGTGCGGCCAGCCCAAGCCCGCGCCCGCCGGCGAGTGGAAGTGCGCCTGCGGCGCGGTGAACACCGGCAAATTCTGCGCTGAATGCGGCCAGCCCAAGCCCGCCAGCGACGAGTGGACGTGTGCGTGCGGAACGGTCAACAAGGGCAAGTTCTGCGCCAACTGCGGCACGCCTCGCCCCTAACGGTGAAAAAGGTGATGATCGGTCTCCTTGCTCTGGCGCTGGCAGGTGTGCTGACGGTGGGCGGTGTGCAGCTCTACCGCTATCTTGTGACCGACCGGATATCGGACGGTGACGGCATGGTGAACGAGTTTGCCAACGTCTTTCAGGACGCTGACACGCTGAAGAGCATCCACTGGACGCAGAGCGGCTCAAGCTACGACCACGGGTTTTGCTTCGATTTGGAGGAGGCGGACGGCGCGTATACCATCTCCGGCTGGTGCATTGACACCGGGGGAAGCGGGGAGAAGGTGGAGCGCACAGACGCGCCCCTGACGGCGGAGCAGTGGGCGGAGATAGAGCAGTGCCTGCGGGACAACTGGCACCAGCCGCCCAAGGTGCTGCCGGAGGGTCTGTCCGTCCTCGACGGGACGGAAAGCTCTCTCCGCATCACCAGTCAGCGAGAGGGCGAGACCCTCACGGCGGAATACAACGGCGAGCACGAGTCCGCCCTTGAGGGGCTCCTGCGGGAGCTTCTCATGGGCACCTCCGAGGAGTACGCTCCCGCGGAGGATACGGAGTAAAAGAAAACAGGAGCGACCACACCTGTGGAATGTGAAAGGAGACGTCTATGAACGACTACTACGACTATTACAGCTACAGCAGCCCCCCTGCCTATAACCCGGTGTTCACCATTATCTCGCTTGTCCTGTGCGTGTTTGTTCTGGTGTGCATGTGGATCATCTTCCGGAAGGCTGGCAAGCCCGGCTGGGCGGCCATTGTCCCTTTCTATAATCTCTACGTGCTGTTTGAGATCACCTGGGGCAGCGGTATGCGCTTCCTGCTGCTTCTGATCCCCATCTACAACATCATTCTGAGCATCCAGACACAGGTACGGCTGGCCAAAGCGTTCGGCAAGAGCGGCGGCTTCGCGGCAGGACTGATCTTCCTGCCCTACATCTTCATCCCCCTGCTGGCCTTCGGCGGCACGGCGTATCAGGGCGTGCCCGTCAAGACAGCCTATCAGCCCCCTCGTCCGAACACCCCCTATCCCAACAACCCGTACCAGCAGCCCGGCGTCGGCTATCAGCAGCCCGGCCAGCCCCAGGGTCCGTACTCCCAGCCGCAGCAGGCTCCCTACGCACCGCCGCAGCAGGCTCCCTACACCCCGCCGCAGCAGGCTCCCTACACTCCGCCGCAGCAGACCGCTGCCGCCCCCGCCTTTTGCCCGTCCTGCGGCGCCAAAAGCTCCGGCGAGAAGTTCTGCCAGAACTGCGGCGCACCCCTGCGCTGACCATTTCCCTGACCGCCCCTGCGGGCGGAAAATAAATCGTTATGTAAACAAAGAAAGGAACTCTACCATGAAAAAATCGATCACGCTTGTATTGGCCGCATTGATGATGCTCTCCCTCGCTGCCTGCGGCGGCGGCAGCAAGGATAAGGGCGGCGCTCTGCCCGGCATTGATATGAAATCCACGGACACACAGACCGTGACCTCTGACAGAGCAACACTGGAAGTGCTGAATGAGACATTCTTCACCTATCTGGGCGGCTTAAACTACTTCACCGACAGCGATCCCCAGGCGAAGCTGACCTATGCGGATCTCAAGGAGCACATCGGCGTGGACTGCTCCGAGTACCAGTACCAGGAGGAGTACCAGCGCGGTGTATACACCTGGTACGCCGCCGAGGATGAGGCGTGCTGCCTGTCCCTGTTCTTCGGCGACAACGGCAAGCTGATGGCTGCCGGTGCGTACAACCTCAGCCTTTGATCGACCCTGACTGACCGTATTCCTATCTGAACGCCATTTTCCACGGGAGCGGCTCAAGGCCGCTCCCGCAGCGGAAAGGAGAGAGAACAATGGCATCCCAAATCACCAACTATAAATGCCCGGCGTGTACCGGCCCCCTGCACTTTGTAGGTGCCTCCGGTATGCTGGAATGTGATTTCTGCGGCGCGAAATATGACGTGGCGCAGATCGAAGCTCTGTACGCAGAGAAAGAGGCCAAATCCGTGGAGGCCACGGAAAAGGCCAACGCCAAGGCAGAGGAGAACCGCCAGAAAATAGCGGAGATGGAGGCACAGGGGTGGGATACCTCCGGCCTCAACAGCGACTGGGGCGCGGAGGCCGACGGCATGAAGGCCTACAACTGCCCCTCCTGCGGCGCAGAGCTGATCTGCGACGCCAGCACCGCCGCCACCTCCTGCCCCTATTGCGGCAATCCCACCGTGGTGCCGGGGCAGTTCAGCGGCGCACTGAAGCCGGACTTCGTGATCCCCTTTAAGCTCAGCAAGGAGGACGCGGTGGCAGCCCTGAAGAACCACTATAAGGGCAAGCCCCTGCTGCCCAAGGCCTTTACCAACGGCAATCACATTGAGGAGATCCAGGGCGTGTACGTCCCCTTCTGGATGTTCGACGGTCAGGCGGAGGGCTCCGTGGACTATGAGGGTCTGATCATCCACGTCTACGAGAGCGGCGACTACGAGATCACCGAGACGGAGCACTACGACGTGCACCGCGGCGGCTCCATCTCCTTTGAAAAGGTGCCGGTGGACGCCTCCAGCAAGATGCCCGATGACCACATGGACTCCATCGAGCCGTATGACTACGCCGGTCTGAAGCCCTTTTCCACCGCCTATCTGCCGGGCTTTCTGGCGGATAAGTACGACGTGACGGTGGAGGAGAGCCACGATCGGGCAGACGGACGGTGCTCCGCGTCTCTGGAGGGCGCGCTGCGCCGCACCACCACGCAGTACGACAGCTGCGTTCCCCTGCGGCAGGACATTCGCCTGCGGCGCGGCAAGGTACACTATGCGCTGCTGCCGGTGTGGATGCTGCATACCAAGTGGAACGGCAAGGACTTCCTCTTTGCCATGAACGGGCAGACCGGCAAGCTGGTGGGCGACCTGCCCACGGATATGGGCAAGTTCTGGGCGATCTTCGCCGCCGTCGCCGCGCCGGTGACGGCCATCGCCGCGGCGATCCTGATGCTGTTTTAAGGAGGGCGGCCGAGATGAAAAAGAGAATTTTTACATACCTGCTGGCGCTGCTGGCGGCGCTGACGCTGGTTGTGCCCGCTTGGGCAGAGCAGACGGAGGACGACCTGTTCGTGTACGATACGGAGAACCTGCTGACCGAGGACGAATGGCTGGAGCTGGAGCTGCTGGCCGACGAGATCTCCTGGCGGTACGATTGTGCCGTCTACATCGTCACCATCTACGACTACGAGGACTATGACAGCGACATCCACTACGCGGCGGTGAACATCTACGACAGCAACAGCTTCGGCATCGGCGAGAACCGCGAGGGCATCATGCTGATGCTGAGCACATACGACCGCGACTACGACCTGTACGTTCGCGACGGCGGCACCGCCGAGTACGCAGTCAACAAGTATGGCCGCCACCAGATGACGGAGGAGTTCCTCGACAACTTTGCCGACGACGACTGGGCGGGCGGCTTCAGGGACTATCTGAACGCCTGCGCCGAGTATCTGAGCCTTGCCGAGCAGGGGCACCCCGTCAGAAAGCCGCTGATCAAGGTGCTGCCTATGGCGCTGGGCATCGGCGTGGTGCTGGCTCTGGCCGTATGCCTGTTCCTGAAGGCCAAGATGAAGTCCGTCCGTCAGGGCGCGGAGGCGGATACCTACGTGACGGCTGAGGGTCTGAACCTGACGGAGCAGTACGACAACTATACCCACACCACTGAGACCCGCCGCAAGATCTCCCAGGACAGCGACGGCGGCAGCAGTGACCATTCCGGCGGCGGAGGCTCCAGCACAAGCGGTAAGTACTGAGCGGTGAAAGGAGGATCCGATGAAAAAGAATCCCATCCTCTGTCTGCTGCTGGCGCTGGCGATGATGCTGACGCTGACAGCCTGCCAGATAGATATCCCCGGCGTCGGGACCGTCCGCATCAGCGACGGCAGCAAAAACGACCATGATGCGGATGGCCCCCCTGCGGGGAACAGCTATGACACCTCCCTTGTCCAGCTGCGTGAGGAGGCGATGGACTTGCCCTCCTACCTCTTCGCAGCGGCGTATATCGGCAGCTCGGCGGGCGGCCCCGACGATCTGGAGCTTCCCCTGCAGGAGTGGGTGCGCACGGCGGCGCCGGAGCTGTGTGCCCAGTATCCGTTCGTCCAGAATATCCCCCGTGAACGGGTGGTGGGCAGCGGCGGCAGCCTGTTCTGCGTGGTGCCCCGCGACCCCGACGCTACCCTTGCGGTGAACCGCATCCGGTGGAACCCCCAGAACGAGGACTACGACAATCTGGAGGTGCTCTACCGCAGCGAGAGCGGCGACCCGATCCTGCTGTATGCCTGCGCCGATATGGGCGAAAGCCCCTATCCCGACACGGAGGTCATCGTGACGGACAGCACCGGCAAAACCGTCACGTGGTACCCCATCTACGGCATCACGGCGCTGCCCTATGACTATGAATATGACCTGCCTCTGGGCTACAGCTTCACCGTCTGCGACGAGGACTACGGCGGCGACATGATCGAAGAGTCCATGTGGACGGCTCCTACGGCGGAGCAGCTGGCCAGGTACGTCTGGACGTGGCAGGGCGATTTTGCGGAGCAGCCCGCCATGGCCACCATGTCCCTGACGCAGGGCAGCGGCGCGGAGCCGGGGCAGATCACCTTCACATGGTGGTATACCAAGGACTACGGCGATCCGCAGGAGATCTATGAGGGCAGCTGGTCCCTGACGGACAGCGGAGAGCATATAGATCTGACCATGACCCGCAGCGGCGGCCGACAGTATACGAAGGGCGAGGCGCCCACCACGGTGTCGGGTATGTTCCCTGTGCAGGTACCCGCGGCCTTCGATGTCTTCCCGGTGCTGAACGTCTCCGGCGGTGGCGGCGCCTACGGGTTCCCCATCCAGCAGATCCCCAACGAGCTTCTCATGTTTGAGCCCGCTCAGGGGTAAATGACGGTAAAATACAGAAAGGAGGTGCCCATGCACAACAACAAAAAAAAGCTGGTCAGGTCGCTTGCGGCGATGCTGCTGGCCTTGGCCATGGCGCTGCCGCTGACGGCCTGTCAGGTGGAGATCCCCGGCGTGGGGACCATCAACATCAACGACGGTGCATCGGACGGTGACACCGCCAAAACCAACGGCGGCGAGCCGGGGGCCTACGACGACTCTCTGGATCTGCTGCGGCAGGAGCTGGATGAGCGTCAGCAGGACGAGCGCCTCGCGGTGGCCTACATCGGCGATATCAACGGCAGCCTGAGTGATCTGGCGATCCCTCTGCGGGACTGGATCAACGATACGGCGCCGGGGCTGTGCGCCCAGTATACCTTTGTTCGGAATATCCCGCAGGAGCGGGTGGTGGGCGACAGCGGAAGCCTGTTCTGCGTGGTGCCCCGTGACCCCAACGCCACCGTGGCGGTGAACCGCGTCCGGTGGAACGAGGCGAAGGGCGGCTACGAGACCCTTGAGGTGCTCTACCGCAGCGAGAGCGGCGACCCGATCCTGCTGTTCGTCTCCAACGATCTGGGGACTGTCCCCACCGATACCACGGAGCTGCTCTTGACCGACAGCCACCCCGATACCCTGAGCTGGTATCCCATCCCCGGAATCGTGGCGCTGCCCTACGACTCCGAGAACGAACGGAGGCTGGCCTACGACTTCACCTTTTACTCACAGGAGGGGAACGACGGCTTCGGCAGCGACATCGGCTGGACGTGTCCCTCCGGCTCCCAGCTGACGCAGGAGATATGGGCGTGGCAGGGTCATACGGATAAGCCCGCTCTGGCCACTCTGGAGCTGCACGCCAACAGCAGTCAGGAGGACTATTGGGGCGCGGCGACCTTCACCTGGTGGTACGAAAGTGACTTCGTCACACCGGAGGAGGTCTATGAAGGCGAATGGGGGCTGACCGCCAACGGGGAATACTCCGGCGTACTGATGCTGGATATGACCCGCACCGGCGGCAAGAGATACACGCCCGGCGAGACGGAACGGATCATCCACGACGGCTTCATCGTGCAGGTTCCCATGGCTTTTGAGGACTACACCTATCTGTCCGTCGACAAGGGACAGCACGGCTCCTATCTGCCCATTCAGTTGGAGCCGGACACGGTGATCTACTTCTATCCCTGGTAGGGCATATAAGCGACAAAGCGATCTGGCGGCGGACAGATACTGTCCGCCGCCCCCTTGTATCCTGAAAACCACTCACTGGGCGAGTGGTTTTCGATATACAAAAAGGGAAGGCCCGTACGGGCCTTCCCTTGCTTTTCATTGATCGGTACGCGGGCAGGCTGCTGCCCGCGGGACGGTCATTTGCGTTTGGCGGAGTCCACCACCACCGCCTGGGCGGCGGCCAGCTTCAGGTCGTGGCGCAGGCGCAGGGGCGGCAGCTGCTGGCGCAGCAGCTCCACGGACAGACCATACTGTTTGGACAGCTCGGCGTACTTGGCGTCCACGTCCGCCTCGGTGATGTCGATTCCCTCCCGGCGGGCGATCTCGGTCATGGCCAGCTCATAGCGCGCCGCCGCGGCGGCCTGCTCGCGGGCGTGGTCACGCAGCTGCTCCATCGTGGTGTTCCCCATCTCCAGATACTGCTCCAGGGACACGCCCTGGGCCTGCAGGTGGCCGCGCAGCTCGTTGATCAGCCCGTCCAGCTGGTTCTCCACCATGGCGGCGGGAATGGTAACGGTCATGGCCTCCGTCACCTGGCGGATCAGGTCATTGGCGAACTGCTCGGCGGCCTGGGCCTGCTTTTTCTGCACCGCCGTCTCCATGACGGCCCGGCGCAGGGCAGAGACATCGTCAAAACCCTGCCGGCGGGCGAAATCATCGTCCCACTCCGGCATGGCCCGCCGGGTGATCTGGTGGACCTTGATATGGAACACCGCGTCCTTGCCGGCCAGCTCCGGGACGTACTCCGTGGGGAAGGTGACCTTTACGTCGCGCTCCTCGCCCACGGCGGCGCCGGCCACCTGCTCCTCAAAGCCGGGAATGAAGTAGCCGCTGCCCAGCAGCAGGGGATACTGCTCGCCCTTGCCGCCCTCAAAGGGCACGCCGTCCACAAAGCCCTCGAAGTCCAGCGTCACCTCGTCGCCCATGGCGGCTCTTTCCGGATGCTGCACATCGGGGTTGGCCCGGGCGTACTCGTCCAGGGCGGCCTCGGTATCGTCATTGCTCAGCTCCACCTGGGGATAGACGGCGGACAGGCCCTTGTACTGGCCCAGCTCCACCTCCGGGTACAGATCGATAACGGCGGCGAAGGTGTAGCCGTCGGGGCCGATGGTCTCCACCGACAGGGTGGGGGTCCCGGCGATCTGGATATCGCTCTGGCTGATGGCCTCCACCAGCGCCTGGGGATAGGTGTCGTTGACGGCCTCCTGGTACAAAAACTCGGGGCCGTAGGCCTGTTCCAGGTTTTCACGGGTAGGCTCGCCGGCCACGGGGCAGACGGACTTGACGCCCTGGTAGCATTTGGCCAGGGACGCCTGCCAGGTGTCCTTGTCCACGGCGATAGTCAGGCGCACCTGGCGCTGTTCGGGAAGCTCCTCCCGCTTGATGATCTGCATGGCAGTTCCTCCTGTGTCTGTATTGGAGACAGTATACTATACGCCGCCCCGGTTTGTCCAGTCCGTTCAACACCTGCTGCGATTTGCCTGAGTTGTAAAAATTCTGTGATATTTGCGGGGCGGGGGTTGCCTTTTCCGGGGCGGTTCTGGTACAATACGGGATACGAAATTATCAAGTCTGTCGGAGGGATCGTATGCAGGCGATCAAGCAATTCTTCAAGACCCATCCCCACGCCTGGTGGGGCGCGTATCTGCCGGTCTATCTGGCGATGTTTTTTACCATCGAGCACTTTATTACCGATAACTACTGGGCCACACAGACGGTGCTGGACACCTATATCCCCTTCTGCGAGTGGTTCATCTTCCCCTATGTGTCCTGGAGCCCGCTGCTGGTGGTGCTGGGCATCTATCTGATCCTGAAGGACGCCGAGGGCTTCCGCCGGTATATGTGGTTCATCATGGTGACGTTCACAACGGCGGTGGTGTTCTGCATTCTGGTGCCCAACGGGCAGGATCTGCGTCCGGCGGTGATGGCGCACCACAATGCCGCCACCTGGCTGGTGGAGTACACCTATTCCATCGACACCAACACCAACGTCTTCCCCAGTGTGCATATTCTGGGCTGCATGGCGGCTGTGGCGGCGGTGTGGCACACGCCGGGACTGCGGAAGCCCGGCTGGCGCTGGGGCGTAACGCTGTACGCTATCCTCATCATGGCGGCCACCGTGTTCGTCAAGCAGCACGCGGCCATCGATGTGCTGGCCGGACTGCTGACCGGCGCCATCGCCTATGTGTTCGTGTATGTCATCGTTGGCCGGCGCCGCGACAGGCGGCTGGGCCGGGATTGCTGAAAAAGCGCCCTGCGGGGCGCTTTTTTGCGGCCTTTTTGCGGCGGCAACTTGACAAGTCACATGGCGGCGGGTAAAATGTGAAGTTGGCACACACCCTATATACTAACAAAGGAATGGTATAAAGCTATGGCTAAGAATCAGAGAAATGTAGAGGCGATCACCCCCATGGAGGAGGATTTCGCCAAGTGGTATACGGATATCTGCCTGAAGGCGGAGCTGGTGGACTACGCCAGCGTCAAGGGCTTTCTGATCCTTCGACCTTACGGCTATGCCATTTGGGAGAATATCCAGAAGTACATGGACGCGGAGTTCAAGAAGACCGGCCACGTGAACGTGGCCATGCCGGTGCTGATTCCCGAGAGCCTGCTGAAGAAGGAGGGTGAGCTGGTGGCCGGCTTCGCGCCGGAGGTGGCCTGGGTCACCCATGGCGGCAGCGAACAGCTGGAGGAGCGTCTGGCCTTCCGCCCCACGTCCGAGACTATGTTCTGCGACCACTGGAGCCACGTGCTGCACAGCTACCGTGAGCTGCCCATGCTGTACAACCAGTGGTGCTCCGTCATCCGCTGGGAGAAGACCACCCGCCCGTTCCTGCGGAGCCGCGAGTTCTGGTGGCAGGAGGGCCACACCATCCACGAGACGGCCGCCGAGGCCGAGGCCGAGACGGAGCAGCAGCTGAACTGCTACGCCGACGTGTGCAAAAACGCGCTGGCCATGCCCGTGGTGAAGGGCCGCAAGACCGACAAGGAGAAATTCGCCGGTGCCGAGGCCACCTATACCATCGAGTGCATGATGAAGGACCACAAGGCCCTGCAGTCCGGCACCAGCCACTTCTTCGGCGACAAGTTTTCCCGGGCCTACGACGTGACGTTCACCGGCCGGGACAATACCCTGCAATATCCCTTCCAGACCAGCTGGGGCGCGTCTACCCGCCTGATCGGCGCCATCATTATGACCCACAGCGACAACCACGGTCTGGTGCTGCCCCCGGTGATCGCTCCCACCCAGGTGGTGGTGATCCCCATCGCCCAGCACAAGGAGGGCGTGCTGGAGGCCGCCGCCGGTCTGCGCGACCGCCTGACCGCCGCCGGTATCCGCGTCAGCATGGACGACAGCGACCAGTCCTCCGGCTGGAAGTTCGCCCAGTATGAGATGAAGGGCGTGCCCCTGCGTGTGGAGATCGGCCCCAAGGACATGGAGAAGGGTCAGTGCTGCATCGCCCGCCGCGACACCGGCGAGAAGACCTTTGTCCCCCTGACGGAGCTGGAGAACGCCGTGAAGCAGCTGCTGCAGGATGTGCACGACAACCTGTACGCCATGGCGGAAAAGAACCTGGAGGACAACACCTTCGATATGACCTCCTGGGAGGAGGTCAAGGAGATGGCCCAGGGCAAGGGAGGCTTCGCCCGTACCAAGTGGTGCGGCAGCCTGGAGTGCGAGCTGGCCATGAAGGAGAAAGCCGGCGTGTCCAGCCGCTGCATGCCGCTGAAGCAGTCCGGCACCGAGGGAAAGTGCGTCATGTGCGGCAAGCCCGCCACCACGGACATCTACTGGGGCGTGGCGTACTAAGAAGAATCAAAAAAGAACAGTCCGTGAAGGACTGTTCTTTTTTGCTATGCTTTCTCCCATTCCGCGGTGAGGGTGACAGGGACGGTAGTACGCCAGTCCGTTTCGCCGTCGGCGGTCCTGGCAAAGAAGGCGGAGGCGGGCAGAAGGTCCACCCTCTCCCCTGCCGCGTCCAGCCAGCCGGTGAAGCGATAGCCGTCGCGGGTGGGCTGCGGGTAGGCGCACAGGTACACGTCGCCGCCGGAGGCCATAGGCACCGCCGCGTCATAGGTAACGGCATTGATGCCGTCGTCCAGGGTCAGGGACCAGGGATAGCGGCTCTGCTCCGTCAGCCGCCAGGCGGCGCGGAGCACGATCGACCTCTCCCCTGTATCTCCGGGTCTGATGGACGCCGCGAAGTCCGCTGTCAGGGGGTCCGGCACCGTCGTCCAGACCTTTCCGCCGGCGGTGTCATACCGGCCCGCCCAGCCCAGGAACGCATAACTGCCATCGGACGGCGTCTCCGGCTGGGGCAGCGCCAGGGGCGTATCGGACAGCGCGGCCATGTCCACGGTACCCTCGGCCAGGATCAGGGGCACGCCGCTGTCGTCGAAGGTATCGTTGTATATGGTATAGTGCAGAACACCGGCAAGGGGCTCCGGCTCCGGTTCCGGCGGAACATACGGCTCCTGCTGGACCGGCGGGGTGTCCGGCGTTGCGGGGACGGGATCCTCCGCTGTGCCGCCGCCGGTGACGGCCACCGCCGTCATGGCCGACAGGCCCACCAGCATAATGGCGATCTTTTTCCACTTGGCGGTCTTCTTTTTCAGCGCGGCGGCACTTTCCGCGGCGGAGGCCTCGCCGGGAAGGACGGTGTCCGGCGGCAGGACCTCCGGCGGGAGGGCAGCGCACTCCGGTGGAGGGGCGGCGTGCTCCTGCGCCAGGGTGAACTCCTTGTTCTTCTCTTCCATGGCTTATTTCATGTGTACGTCCATCTGAGGGAAGGGGCACTCCACACCCAGACGGCGGAAGCCCAGCAGCAGCTCACGGTTCAGGGCGCGGGCGCCGGCGTAGATGTTCTTCTCCGCCACCTTCACCCAGAAGCGCAGGACGATGCCGGAGGCGTCCAGCGTCTGGACGCCCAGGTACTGGGGCGTATCCAGCATCACGTCGCCCCGGGCGCGGAAAATATCCTCCAGCAGGGCGGGCAGCTGCGCCTCCAGCTTCTCCAGGTCTGTCTCATAGGGGATGGAGATATCGCTGACAGACCAGGAGTTGTTATCGGAACGGTTGAGGATATTCTTCATCTCCGAGTTGTTGATGATCTTCACATTGCCGCCGCCGTCGGTGATGGAGGTGGTGCGGATTCCGATCTTGGTGACCACGCCCCGGAAACCGTTGACCTCCACGATGTCGCCCACGTTGTACTGGTTCTCCAGCAGCATGAAGGCGCCGATGACCACGTCAGCGATAAGACTCTCGGCGCTGAAGCCGACCACCAGGGCCAGCACGCCGACGCTGGCGATGATGGTGCCCACGTTAACGCCCAGCAGGGACAGACTCTGGCAGACGATGATGATGCCGGCCACATATTTGACCAGGCTGCTCAGCAGCGACAGCACAGACCCGCCGCGGTGGGTGCGGGGCTTGATACCGTGCAGAATGAAGATGACCAGGTTGGACACCAGCAGCACCAGCAGGACCATGACAGCCAGCTTCAGCAGGGCGGTGAGCTTCAGAGAAAAAACAGCCTTCAGCTCCGTGAAGTCAACGATGTCGGTGAAATAGCCCAGGGCCACCACCGCCGCGAGAAGCAGCAGGTAGACAAGCATACGCACAGGCGACTTTTTTGTGCCATCGGATCTCATATCAAGTGACCTCCCCGTTTCATTTGTGTCAATGGTATCTTACCACAAAGTGACAGAAAGTGCAACGAAATACCGGCTGTGTCCACTGGCGGAAAGCGGAAATGCGCCGCAAAATGCGTGAAGAACGGCAGCGCGGTACCGGGAATGACCGGTGGACGGTTTTTTTACAAAAGATCTCTTGACAACGGCGCCGCAAGGTATTATAATCGGCGCTCTGAGAGAGATAATTGTCTATACTACACAAAAGGAGGGAGCGATTTCTGTGAAAACAGCACATAAAAGAAGGGAGCCCATCGACTTGACCCAGGGGCCGTGCTGGAAGGTGATCCTGCTGTTTTCTCTGCCGGTGATCCTGTCCTACCTTTTGCAGCAGGTGTACTCCATCAGCGACGCGGCCATCGTTGGTCAGACGCTGACCGCCGCCGAGGTGGCCGGTGTCAACGATACCAATTCTCTGGTGTTCATCTTTTTGCAGTTCGCCTTCGGCGTCAGCGCAGGCTTCTGCGTCATCACGTCCTACTATGTGGGCATGCACGACGAACGGGGCGTGCGCCGCTCGCTGGCCACGCAGCTGCTGCTGTCCGCCGCGCTGACGGTGGTGCTGACGGCGCTGGCGCTGGTGCTGCTGGATCCCATGCTGGCGTGGATCAACGTGACGCCCGCCCACCACGAGGTGTACACCGCGGCGCACACCTACTGCGCCATCATCTTCGCCGGTATCGGCGCACAGCTGTTCTACAACTTTATCTGCTCCTTCCTGCGCGCCATGGGCGATTCCGTGACACCGCTGCTGTTCCTGCTGTTCTCCACGGTGCTGAACGTAGGGCTGGATCTGGCGTTCATTCTGGTGTTCCGCTGGGGCGTGGCGGGCGCAGCCCTTGCCACGGTGCTGGCGCAGCTGGTCAGCACCATCGGCTGCTTTATCTACGCCTTTGTGCGCTATCCGGTGCTGCGCCTGCACCGGGAGGACTGGCGCATCACCCTCATGGACGTGAAGCGGCACCTGGTCCGCGGCATCCCCCTGGGCCTGCAGTTCTCCGTGCTGGCGGTGGGCATCATCGTCATGCAGGGCGGCGTGGTGCAATTCGATATGCGGGACGGTGTGATGGTGTCCAACGCGGCGCAAAACGGCTTCGGTGCGGCCAACCGGCTGTTCAATCTGGTGGCCACGCCCATGAACGCGCTGGGCGGCGCCATGACCAGCTTCACGGCGCAGAATCTGGGCGCAGGTCAGTACGACCGCATTCGCCGGGGCTCGCTGCAGGCGCTGGGCATGGTATCCATTCTGGCGATTCTGGCGGCGGGCACGGGTCTGCTGCTGACAAGGGGCGACTTCTGCTACCATGTGTTCCTCAGCGCCGACAAGGTGACGCCGGACGCGGTGCGCTACGGCAACTCGCTGCTGTATGTGGACTTCTCCATGTACCTGTTTCTGGGCTTCGTCTTTGTGGTGCGCAACTGCGTGCAGGGCATCGGGCGCAGCGGCTTCGTGCTGGGCGCAGGCGCGGCAGAGCTGGTGGCGCGTATCACCGTGTGTCTGGTGCTGCCGGGGCTGTTTGCCGGTGGCGCCGTCAGCGCCGATGCACCGGCCATGGCCTTCTACGCCCTCTGCGCCGCCGACCCCATGGCGTGGATCGCGGCGGATACGGTGCTGTGCATCCCCTTCTTCCGCAACATACTCAAGAAGAACTATGGCTACCTGCGCAGTGGCCGCGCATAAGAGCATAAGAACCTAAAAGGGAGCACCGCTGCGGCGGTGCTCCCTTTTTTGATGGCCGCGGATCGGGACGCCGCGGGACGCCGTTCCCTGCGCAGGCAGTCTTCGGGCGTTTCTCTTGAAGAAACTTTCACGTTTTAAATCTATCGGTTTGTGCTGTAAATAACGTTAAAAACCAGGCAATTTACGATAATTTCCTCTTATGAAAACAATCTTTTTTCTTATGTTGACTTTTGATGGATTTTGTGTCATTCTTTTGTTTAACTTATAATTTCCAAGCGCCGCGCGGACACGCCTCCGCGCAGTGCAGACGGAAGGAGTGACCCCCTTGAGCAGACTCGACATCAAGAACCCAAGCCGCGCCCAGACGGTGGTGGACAATCTCTACCGCGACGTGGAGCGCCGCATCGCCGCCAGTCCTCCGGGCCTCTGTCCGGTGGATATGTCCCTGTCGTTTTTGCAGCTGTGCCACGCCCAGTCCTGCGGCAAGTGCGTGCCCTGCCGTATCGGTCTGGGGCAGCTGAGCAAGCTCATCGCCACCGTGCTGGACGGCACCGCCGACATGGGCACCCTGGCCATTATCGAGAAAACGGCGCGGACCGTGGTGAACACTGCCGACTGCGCCATCGGGCGCGACGCCGCCCGACTGGTGCTGGACGGGCTGGAGGGCTTCCGGGATGACTACGAGGAACACATCCTGCACCACCGCTGTCTGGCGGGCTTGCAGCTGCCGGTGCCCTGCGTGGCCCTGTGTCCCGCCGGTGTGGACGTACCCGGCTATATGGCCCTGATAGGCGAGGGACGCTGCGCCGATGCGGTGCGGCTGATCCGTAAGGACAATCCCTTCCCCGTGGCCTGTGCTTACATCTGCGAGCACCCCTGCGAGGCGCGGTGCCGCCGGAACATGATCGACGATGCCATCAACATCCGCGGGCTGAAGCGCTACGCCGTGGACACTGCCGGAGACGTGCCCCAGCCCCCCTGCGCGCCGCCCACCGGCAAGAAGGTGGCCATTATCGGCGGCGGGCCCAGCGGCCTGAGCTGCGCCTATTACCTGGCCCTGATGGGTCACAAGGTGACGGTATTCGAGGAACGGGAGAAGCTGGGCGGTATGCTGCGCTACGGCATCCCCAACTACCGCTTCCCCCGGCACCTGCTGGACGCGGAGATCGCCTCCATCCTCTCTTTGGGCATTGAGGCACACACCGGCGTGACCGTGGGCACCCAGCTGTGGATAGAGGACCTGCTGAAGGAGTATGACTGCCTGTACATCGCCATCGGCGCTCATCAGGACAAGAAAGTGGGCATCCCCGGCGAGGACAGCAAGAACGTGATGTCCGCGGTGGAGATGCTGCGCTCCATCGGTAATGACGTGATGCCGGACTTCACCGGCAAGCGGGTGGTGGTCATCGGCGGCGGCAACGTGGCTATGGACGTGACCCGCAGCTCCATCCGCCTGGGGGCGGAGAAGGTGACGTGCGTGTACCGCCGCCGCATTGAGGATATGACCGCTCTGCCGGATGAGGTGACGGGCGCTATGGCCGAGGGTGCGGAGATCGCCGCCCTGATGGCCCCCTCCCACATCGAGGCCGACGAGAACGGCAATGCCGCCGCGCTGTGGGTGCAGCCCCAGATCATCGGCGAGGCGGACAAGTCCGGGCGGCCCCGGCCCAACAAGGCCGACCTGCCGGAGGTACGCATCCCGGCGGATATCATCGTGGTGGCCATCGGCCAGGGCATCGAGATCCAGGGCTTCGAGCAGGCGGGCGTACCCATCAAGCGCGGCACGTTCGTAGCGGGACTGTCCGGTCAGGTGGGCGACATGGATAACGTATTTGCCGGCGGCGACTGCGTCACCGGACCCGCCAGCGCCATCCGCGCCATTGCCGCCGGCAAGGTGGCGGCGGCCAACATCGACGAGCACCTGGGCTTCCAGCATGAGATCAAGGTGGAGCTGGACATCCCGGCACCGCGGCTGAACAACCGCGCACCCCACGGACGCATCAACACCACGGAACGCGAGGCCTGCGAGCGCCGGTGCGACTTTGAGGATATCGAGTGCGGGCTCACTGAGGAGGGCGCGCGGACCGAGGCGTCCCGCTGCCTGCGGTGCGACCACTACGGCTACGGCATTTTCCGGGGAGGGAGGAACGAAAAATGGTAACTCTGACCATCGACGGGCGGACCGTATCGGTGCCAGAAGGCACCACCATTCTGGAGGCGGCCCAGACCCTGCGGATCAGCATCCCCACCCTGTGCTATCTGAAGGACATCAACGAGATCGGCGCGTGCCGCATCTGCATGGTGGAGGTGGAGGGCTATGCACGGCTGGTGCCCTCCTGCGACAGCGCTGTCAGCGAGGGCATGGTGGTGTACACCAGCTCACCCCGTGTCCGCGAGGCCCGGCGAGTCAATCTGCGGCTGCTGCTGAGCCAGCATGAGACGAAGTGCACCAAGTGCACCCGCAGCGGCAACTGCAAGCTCCAGCAGCTGACCAACGACTATAACCTGCTGGGCGACCACTATATCGACGACCTGAAGAACATCCCCACGGACTACTCCAATCCGGTGGTGCGTATCGAAAACCGCTGCGTGAAGTGTATGCGGTGCATCCAGGTATGCGAAAAGATCCAGGGCATGGGCATCTGGGACCTGATGGGCACCGGCACTCGCACCACCGTGGGTGTGGCCCACACCAGGACCCTGGGCGAGAGCGACTGCACCTTCTGTGGCCAGTGCATCACCCACTGTCCCGTGGGCGGTCTGCAGGAGCACGACGACACCGGCAAGGTGTTCGACGCGCTGGCGAACAAGGACCGGATCACCGTGGTGCAGGTCGCACCGGCGGTGCGGGCGGCCTGGGCAGAGTTTTATCATCTGGACCCCAAGTTTGCCACGGCGGAGCGCATGGTGACGGCGCTGAAGACCATGGGCTTCGACTATGTATTCGACACAGACTTCGCCGCCGACCTGACCATCATGGAGGAGGGCAGTGAGTTCATCGAGCGCTTTACCCACCGGAACAAATATCACTGGCCCATGTTCACCAGCTGCTGTCCCGGCTGGGTGCGGTTCCTGAAGGGACAATTCCCGTCATATACGGAAAACCTGTCCACCGCCAAGAGCCCCCAGCAGATGTTCGGTGCCGTCGCCAAGAGCTACTTTGCCCAGAAGATCGGCGTGGACCCCAAGAAGCTGTTTGTGGTGTCCATCATGCCCTGCACCGCCAAGAAGGCGGAGTGTGCGCTGCCCACCATGAAGGACGAGCAGGGCGACCAGGACGTGGATGTGGTGCTGACCACCCGCGAGATCGTGCGGATGCTGCGGGGCGAACAGATCAATCCCGCGGTGCTGCCAGAAACACCCTTTGACAGTCCGCTGGGCACCGGCACCGGCGCGGCGGTGGTCTTCGGCGCCACCGGCGGCGTGATGGACGCGGCTCTGCGGAGCGCGTACTATCTCATTACCGGCAAGGAACCGAAGCCGGACGCCTTCTCCGCCGTGCGCGGTATGGACAGCTGGAAGGAGGCCGTATTCACCATCCCCGGCGCGGGCAACGTCCGCGTGGCAGTGGTCAGCGGACTGGGCAACACCCGTAAGCTGATGCACGCCATCGACGAGGGCGATGTGGATTACGACTTCGTTGAGGTGATGGCTTGTCCCGGCGGGTGCGCCGGCGGCGGCGGGCAGCCCATACACGACGGGCAGGAGCTGGCGGCATATCGCGGCGATATCCTGTGGAGCATCGACAAGAGTGCCAAGGTGCGGTTCTCCCACCGGAACAAGGACGTGCAGGCGCTGTACCGGGAATTCCTGAAAGCTCCGCTGAGCGAAAAGTCTCACCATCTGCTGCACACCGACCACAACGGCTGGAAGATGCCCAACGAAAAGTAAAAGGAAGGCCCTCGCGGGCCTTCCTTTTTATGAAGCGCTTGCAAAAGAGGACCGCCGGCGGCGGTCTTCTTTTTTCTGTATTTTACTCGCCCATGGGCGCGCCGCAGTGGGGGCAGAACTTGCTGTCGCTGGCGGCGCCGCAGACGGGGCAGACCTTGAAGGTCACCTCAGACTCGTCCACCGCCGGCTCGTCCTTCCGGGGCTTGCTGGCCTCCAGCTGGGCGATACGCTCCTTGCTGGCGTTGACGGCAGCCACCACGTCCTTGACGGCGTCGGGGACGTCGCTCTGGTGCTCCGCCACGAACCACTCGCCGATGGCGCGGTAGTTCTTCTCCAGCTCGCGCTGCTCGTTCATAATAGCCATATTGGTCTTGGCGGTGTCACTGAGGGTCTGGGCCTTGTCCGCGGCCACTTCGGCCAGGTCCTTGGCCTTGTCCACAGCGATGCCGGCGTACTCCTGCGCCTTCTTGCTGATGTCATTGAGAATACCCATAGATAATAGCTCCTTTCCATATCTCCCGGCTCTCCCCCCGCGTACACACGCGGGACAGTGCACGGCATATATTCCTGTTGACGCCAGTATAGCGCGTTTTTTCAGCGGTTGCAAGCGCTATATGGCGAAATTTACACACTGTTTACTTAATGCTCTATCCAGTCAGCGGCCCGGGAAACAGCCCGTTTCCACAGACGGTAATAGGCGTCGCAGTCCGCCTGCGGGCGCTCCGGCAGGAACATCCTCTGGCTGCGGCGCAGGTCGGCGATCTCGTCCATATCCCGCCAGAATCCGCAGCTCAGCCCCGCCAGCGCCGCCGCGCCGAAGGCGGTGGTCTCCACCATCTCCGGCCGATCCACAGGGATACGCAGCAGATCTGCCTGCATTTGCAGCAGCACATCAGAAACGCTGGCCCCGCCGTCCGCCCGCAGAAGGGCAATATCGCAGCCGGCATCCTGGCGCATGGCCAGCATCAGGTCTGTGACCTGGGCAGCGATACAGCTGAGCACCGCCCGGGCGATGTGCGCCCGTCCTGTGCCCCGGGTGACGCCCAGAATAGCGCCCCGGGCGTACATATCCCAGTAAGGCGCACCCAGGCCCGTGAAGGCCGGTACCACCACCACGCCGCCGCTGTCCGGCACTGTGGCGGCCAGCACGTCGATCTCCGGCGCCGAGGAAATGATACCCAGCTCATCCCGCAGCCACTGGATGGTGCTGCCGGCGTTGAACACACTGCCTTCCAGGGCATAGGTGGTCTTTCCGTCCACCTGCCAAGCCACAGAGGTCAGCAATCCGGCGCGGGAGCGCACAGGCTTTTCGCCCACGTTCATCAGGGTGAAGCAGCCGGTGCCGTAGGTGTTCTTGGCTTCGCCGGGAGCGAAGCAGGTCTGGCCGAACAGGGCGGACTGCTGATCGCCCGCCGCGCCGCAGACCGGGACGCCCGCCAGGGACTCCAGCCCCGGGATACTGGGCTGCACCGTGCCGTAGACGGCGCTGTTGGGCACGGGCTGCGGCAGCATGGCCGTAGGGACCCCCAGAATGCCGCACAGCTCCTCATCCCAGGCCAGGCGGTGGATATCAAAAAGCATGGTGCGGCTGGCATTGGCGTAGTCGGTGACATGCCGGCCGGTGAGCTTCCAGATCAACCAACTCTCCACGGTACCGAACAGCACCTCGCCCCGTTCGGCCCGGCGGCGGACGCCGGGCACATTGTCCAGTATCCAGCGGATCTTGCTGCCGGAGAAGTAGGCGTCGATCAGCAGCCCCGTGGCCGAGCGAATGCGCTCCTCCAGCCCCCGGCGCTTCAGCTCCTCACACAGCTCCGCCGTCCGGCGGCACTGCCAGACGATGGCGTTGTACACCGGTTCACCGGTGGCCTTATCCCAGAGGATCGTCGTCTCCCGCTGGTTGGTGACGCCGATGCCTGCCACGCTGCCCTCCGGCAGCCGGGCGATGACCTCCGCCGCGGCGCGGCGCTGGGTGTCCCATATCTCCAGGGGGTCGTGCTCCACCCACCCCGCCTGGGGATAGTGCTGGGGCAGGGACTGCTGGCTTAGGGCGGCGATATTCCCCGACCGGTCAAAGGCGATGGCGCGGGAGCTGGTGGTGCCCTGATCCAACGCCAATATGTACTGCGACATGGCGAACCCTCTTTTCATTTCCGGATTTTTGTGGTACACTGTATGATGATAAGAATTATACCATGAAAGGAGCGGATACACCATGACAAATTTGAGTGAATTCACGTTTCTGTCCAGCGACGGCAAGACCCAGCTCCACGGGATGCTGTGGGAGCCGGAGGGCGTGGCCGTCCGCGCTGTACTGCAGATCTGTCACGGCGTGGCCGAGCATATCGCCCGGTACGACGGCTTTGCCCGCGCCCTGAATGAACAGGGCATCGTTGTGGCCGGACACGACCACTTAGGCCACGGCAAGTCGCTGCCGGAGGGCGGAACGCCGGTGTATTTCGGTCAGGGCAGCACATGGAATACGGTGGTGGACGATATCTATATCCTGCACCAGCGGCTGAAGCAGCGCTATCCTGATGTGCCGCTGTGCATCATGGGCCACAGCATGGGCTCCTTCCTGACCAGGACATACCTGATCCGCTATCCCGGCACGGTGAAGGCGGCGGTCATCATGGGCACCGGCTGGCAGCCCCAGGCAGCCATCACCGGCGGGCTGGCGCTGGCCAATGCCATCGCCGCCGTCAGCGGCGAGAACGCCACCAGCGAGCTGGTGACGGAGCTGGCCTTCGGCAGCTACAACAAGCTGTTCGCCCCCAACCGCACGAAGGTGGACTGGCTCTCCGCCGACGAGAGCAACGTGGACGACTACATCGCCGACCCCCTCTGCGGCGCGGACGCCACGGTGGGCCTGTTCCGCCAGATGCTGCACGGCATACGCTTCAACCAGCGGCAGAGCCATCTGCGGCAGATGGACAGGGAAATGCCGGTGCTGTTCGTAGCCGGCGACAAGGACCCGGTGGGCAGTTGCGGCAAGGGCGTGCGCCAGACCTATGACGCCTTCCGGGCTGCCGGTATGCGGGACTGCACACTGAAGCTGTATCCGGGCCTGCGGCATGAGATACTCAACGAAAAGGCATACACTGCGGATATTACGAAGAACATTGAAGCGTGGCTGCTGTCCAGATTGGAAAAGTAAGCCCGTTCGCAGAGAGATAAAGGAGAAACGACTATGACCGAGTGGGAAGCCCTGCGGCAGGAATGTCTGCACTGTCACGCCTGTACACTGGCGGAAACGCGCACCAACGTGGTCTTCGGCGTGGGCCGGGAGGATGCGGAGATCATGATCATCGGCGAAGCCCCCGGCGCTAACGAGGACAAGCAGGGCGAGCCCTTCGTGGGCCGGGGCGGCAAGCTGCTGGACGATATGCTGAAGATGATCGGGCTGGACCGCAGCCGCCTGTATATCACCAACTCCGTTAAGTGCCGCCCGCCGGAGAACCGGGATCCCATGAACACGGAGAAGGACGCCTGCAAGGGCTATCTCCAGCGGCAGCGGGCATTGATGCAGCCCAAGATCATTGTGTGTCTGGGCCGTGTCAGCGCCATGGAGATCATCCGCCCGGACTTTAAGATCAGCCAGGAGCACGGCCAGTTCTTCGAGAAGGACGGCTGCCTGATGATGGCGCTGTATCACCCCGCCGCCCTGCTGCGGGACCCCCGGAAAAAGCCGGAGACCTTCGAGGATCTGAAACGCCTGCAGGCCAAGATCAAGGAGGTCTGCACCCGCACGGAGCTGGATTTTTGAGACATGAGGCAAAGGAAAAGAGCGCCCACAGGGCGCTCTTTTTTATTTGCTCTCCTCCTGTTTTGTCCAAGTCAGGGGCACGCGGAGCAGCTCCTGCTCCTGTTCCGTCAGCTGGCTGCTGAGCTCACCCTGCGCGTCGGTCCAGGTCATGGTCCCATCGGAAAGGGTATAGCTCAGACAGTCCGCCGTCTCGGTCAGGTCGGCGGCGGTATCCGCCAGATACAGCTGGCCGCCCTCCGCCCTGCAATAGCCGGTGAGCGCGGCGCTGCGGCCGGTGAGCAGGGAGAGCAGCTCCTCCTCGTCCACCCCGGCGAAAATGGCCGCCACCATATCGTCCATGGTGATGCCGGCCTTCTCCATGGCCGCGTCGTATTCCTCACGGGAGAGGCCCTGCTCCTCCGCAGCGGCATAGACGCTCTCCACCGCCGTCGGGCGCAGCGCCGCGGCATAGGCATCCAGCGCCGTGCGGACGGCGTCGCTGTCGTAGCGGAGGGTATAGGCGCCGTCCTCGGTCACGGTGAGGACCAGCTGCAGCGGCATCTTCGCCGCGCCGTCCGCCGCGGACAGCCCCAGCGCCTGCTCCGCCGCCGCGTTCATGCGGTCAGTCACATCGATCGTACACGTCCAGGTGCCCGCCAGCTTCTTTGTCTCGACCCCGCTGCCGCAGGCCGCCAGTGACAGGACCAGCAGGACCGCCAACAGGACAGTGATAACTCGTTTCATAGTACGCCTCCTATATAGAGCAATATATACGGTATATCACCGGCGATTATACACGATGGGCCGTATATCTGTCAATTCTATTTACAGGGGGCGCGGTTTTTGGTATAGTAAAGGCAAGAAACGGCGGGAAAGGGGCGCGGCGCGATGACATTGCTGCAAATGAGCTACATATTGGAGGTGGACCGCTGCGGGTCCATGAACCGGGCGGCGCGGAACCTGTTTCTGTCTCAGTCGGCCCTGTCGGCGGCCATCGCCGAGGTGGAACGGGAGCTGGGCGTGACCATCTTTCTGCGGACCAACCGGGGCGTGACGCTGACGGAGGAGGGCCGGGAGCTGACGGCGCAGATCGCGCCGCTGGTGGAGCGCAGCCGGAAGCTGGAGCGCTATTACAGTGAGCGCCGGGCTGCCGACCGGGTATCCCTGTCGGTGGCATCACAGCGCTATCCCTTCTGCGCCAAGGCATTCGTGGAGTTCCTGCACCTGCTGGACGAGCCGCATATCCAGGTGAGCTTCAAGGAGATGGAGATGGCGGCGGTCATCGACGAGGTGACGGCGCGGCGCAGCGCCTTCGGCATCATCTTCGTGTCGGACATGACAGAGCATTTCATCGGCCGTATCCTGCGGGAGAAGAACCTGACGTTCCAGCCTTTGGTGGACATCCGCCCCCGGGTGTTTCTGCGGAAGGGCCACCCCCTGTCCGGCGAACGCGCCGTGCGGCTGGAGCAGCTGTATGCCTACCCCTACGCGGTATTTACCCAGTCAGACAGCAACTACCACTTCGCCGAGGAGGCGGTAGTAGGCACCGGCGCGGAGTTTGACCGGGTAGTGTCCGTCAGCGACCGCGCCACGGCCTACAATGTCATGGCCCACACGGACTGCGTTTCCACCGGCAGCGGCGTACTGCCGGACGGCTACGGCGACGACCGGCTGATGACGCTGCCGCTGATCGGCGACGTGCCGGATATGCGCCTTGGGGTCATACGGCCCCGGGACGTACCGCTGACGGACTACGGCGAGAAGTTCATCGCCATTCTGAAGGATATCGTCTCGGAATTGAACCAGGAGGCATAAAGAGAGCCGCCCCTAAGGGGCGGCTCTCTTTATTTGCCGGATTCTTTACTTCACGCAGATGGTTTCGATCTCCACCAGTGCGCCCCGGGGCAGCGCACCGACCTCCACGGCGCTGCGGGCAGGGTACTGCCCCTCAGTGAAGAACTCAGCGTAGACCGCGTTCATGGCGGCGAAGTCGCCCATGCTCTGCAGGAATACGGTGGTCTTGACCACATTGTCCATGGTCAGACCGGCGGCTTCAAGGATGGCCTTGATGTTGGTGAGTACCTGACGGGTCTGCTCGGTAATGCCGCCGGGAACGAACTCGCCGGTAGCCGGGTCAAAGGGCACCTGGCCGGACGTGACCAGGAAGCTGCCGCAGTCGATGGCCTGGGAATAGGGACCGATGGCGGCGGGGGCATTGGTGGTGGCAATGATCTTCTTCATGGTGATGACCTCCTGTAAGCTGCATGTACCCGGCGGACACCGGGCGCACTCTCTGTCTCTCTTATACCACATTCCGGCGGAAATGGCAACCGTTTCCCGCAAATCGCGCCCATCGTTATCTGTTTCATTTATCATGTTCCCCGACAAAAATCCGCCGCCATTTTGCCGTATTTTTCGGCACGATGTCTAATTTCCGCTAAAACTTTTTGCGTTTTCCCCGCAATACAGCATTCTGCACAAAAATATATTCCGAAATTATCTGTTTTAGCTACAATTCCAATTGATAGCGAGCTGGCGCATTTTGCCGCTACCACCGTCGGGTTCAGATATGTTACCCTTATGGCAAAGGGCCGTATGGTCCTGTACACTTTATTGTTACATTATAGTGCAAGGAGGACGACCCATGCTGAACAAGGATTGCGGCTTCGGTACAAAAGCCATTCACGCCGGAAACGTGAAGGACACCCAGTACGGCGCACTGACCACCCCTATTTTCCAGACCTCCACCTTCGTATTTGACAGCTGTGAGCAGGGCGGGCGCCGCTTCGCCGGTGAAGAAGCGGGCTATATCTACACCCGCCTGTCCAACCCCACCACCTCGGTGCTGGAGGCCAAGGTCGCTGCCCTGGAAAGCGGTGAGGCCTGCGTGGCCGCCGCCTCCGGCATGGGTGCCATCTCCTCCGCGCTGTGGACCGTAGCCGGCGCCGGCAAGCATATCGTGGCCGACGGCACCCTGTACGGCTGCACCTTCTCCCTTCTGAACCACGGCATGACCCGCTACGGCGTGGAGGTCAGCTTTGTGGACACCTCCGACCTGGATGCCGTGTGCAAGGCGCTGAAGCCCAACACCTGCGCGGTGTATCTGGAGACGCCTGCCAACCCCAACCTGAAGATCGCGGACATCTCTGCCGTGGCGGCACTGGCCCACGGCTACAACAAGGACATCAAGGTCATCTGCGACAACACCTTCGCTTCCCCGTACCTCCAGCGGCCGCTGGAGCTGGGCGCAGACGTGGTGGTGCACTCCGCCACCAAGTACCTGAACGGCCACGGCGACGTGATCGCGGGCTTTGTGGTGGGCTCCGCCGAATTCTGCAATGAGGTACGTATGTTCGGCCTGAAGGATATGACCGGCGCAGTGATGGATCCCTTCTGCGCCTTCCTGATCCTCCGCGGCCTGAAGACCCTGGAGATCCGTATGCAGAAGCACTGCGCCAACGCCAAGGCCGTGGCGGAATTCCTGTATGACCACCCCGCCGTGGAGAAGGTCTACTATCCCGGCCTGATCGACCATCCCGGCCATGACATCGCCCGCCGCCAGATGCGCGACTTCGGCGGTATGCTGTCCTTCGAGGTCAAGGGGGGCCGTGCCGCCGGCGTGAAGCTGGTGAACGCCCTGCACCTGGTGACGGTGGCTGTGTCTCTGGGCGACGCCGAGACGCTGATCGAGCACCCCGCCTCCATGACGCACTCCACCTACACCGAGGAGGAACTGGCCGCCTCCGGCATCGCCGCCGGCCTGATCCGTCTGTCCGTGGGTCTGGAAAATGCCGAGGACCTCATCGCCGACCTGAAGCAGGCACTTGACACCCTGTAAACCTTCTCTCCGCGCGAAGAAGCAATAGGAAAAAAAAGGAACGCCCTTGGGCAATGGCCCAAGGGCGTTCCTTTTTGTTTATTTCTCCGCAGGGATAGCGGCCGTCTCGGCGGGCGCTGTCGCCGCAGGCGCAGCTTCAGCAGGAACCGCCTCGCTGTCGATGACCACCTTGCCATCCCGCAGACGGACATGGGCGGTATCGCCGGACTTCAGCTTACCCTCCAGCATCAACTCCGCTACAGCATCCTCCACCTGGTTCTGGATGGCCCGGCGCAGAGGACGGGCACCGTACTGGGGATCAAAGCCGTCACGGGCCAGCTCGGCCACGGCGTCATCGTCGGAGATCAGGGTGATGCCCTGCTGGGCCATACGCTTGCCGGTAACGGTGAGCATACGGCGGGCGATCTCCACGATGTTCTCCTGCGTCAGCTGACGGAACACGATGATCTCGTCGATACGGTTCAGGAACTCCGGGCGGAAGGTGTGCTTCAGGTCGGTCATGACCGCCTCGCGGATGCGGGCGAAGCGCGCCTCGTCGGACTCCGTCTCATCCTTCTCCTTGCCGTCAAAGCCCAGCTTGGCGGCGTCGGCGGTGATGTTCCGCGCGCCCACGTTGGACGTCATGACGATGACGGTGTTCTTGAAGTCCACGCGGCGGCCCTGCGAGTCGGTGACAACGCCGTCCTCCAGGATCTGCAGCAGGATGTTCCACACATCCTCGTGTGCCTTCTCGATCTCATCGAACAGCACCACGGAATAGGGCTTACGGCGCACCTTCTCGGTGAGCTGGCCGCCCTCCTCGTGGCCCACATAGCCAGGAGGCGAGCCGATCAGGCGAGACACCGTGTGCTTCTCCATGTACTCGGACATATCGATACGCACCATGGCGTTCTCATCGCCGAACATAGACTCCGCCAGGGTCTTGCACAGTTCGGTCTTGCCCACGCCCGTGGGGCCCAGGAACAGGAAGGAGCCGATGGGCCGCTTGGGGTCCTTCAGACCCACACGGCTGCGGCGAATGGCCTTGGCCACGGCGGTCACGGCATCGTCCTGCCCCACCACACGCTGGTGGAGCTTCTCCTCCAGCTTCAGCAGGCGCATGGACTCATCCTCGGTCAGGCGGGTGACGGGAATACCGGTCCAGCCGGCCACCACCTTGGCGATATCGTCCGCGGTGACGGTGCCCCGGTTCTGGGACAGGCTCTTGCGCCACTTGTCGCGCTCGATGTCCACCTGCTCCTGATAGTCCTTCTCGATATCGCGCAGCTGCGCGGCCTTCTCGAAGTCCTGGGCGGCGATGGCATCGTTCTTCTCCCGGTGCAGGGCGGTGATCTTCTCCTCCAGGGCCTTCAGGTCCGGAGAGGAACTCTCGGCGGTCATGCGGACCTGCGAAGCGGCCTCGTCCATCAGGTCGATGGCCTTGTCCGGCAGGAACCGATCGCCGATGTACCGCTTGGACAGCTGCACCGCAGCGTCCAGCGCCTCGTCGGTGATGGTCAGCTTGTGGTGCGCCTCATAGCGGTCGCGCAGGCCCTTCAGGATCTCCAGCGTGGCCTCGGGGGTGGGCTCGCCCACGGTGACGGGCTGGAAGCGGCGCTCCAGTGCGGCATCCTTCTCGATGTACTTGCGGTACTCGTTCAGGGTGGTGGCGCCGATAACGCGGATCTCGCCGCGGCTCAGGGCGGGCTTCAGAATGTTGGCAGCGTCCACGGCGCCCTCGGCGGAGCCTGCGCCCACGATGGTGTGCAGCTCGTCGATGAACAGGATGACGTTGCCGTCCTTCTTCACCTCATTCAGGGTGTTCTTAATGCGCTCCTCGAACTCGCCGCGGTACTTGGTTCCGGCCACCATGCCGCTGAGGTCCAGCGACAGGATGCGCTTGTCCAGCAGCTCCTCGGGCACATCGCCGGCGGCAATGCGCTCGGCCAGTCCCTCGGCGATGGCAGTCTTGCCTACGCCGGGCTCGCCGATGAGCACAGGGTTGTTCTTACTGCGGCGGGACAGGATCTGGATGACCCGCTGTATCTCGGTATCGCGGCCGATAACGGGGTCCAGCTTGCCGCTGCGGGCGGCCTCGGTCAGATCGCGGGTGTACTCGGCCAGCGTCTTGTTCTTCTTGTCCGCCTCGCGGTTAGGGGCGGAGGCGCCGCCAGCGGCAGCCCGGGGCATATCGTTGAGCTTCTTCAGCACAGCGCTGTACATCTTATTGGGGTCCACGCCCACGGTACGCAGGATACGCAGGCCCATGTTGCCGCCCTCACGGAGCAGGCCCATCAGCAGATGGGCGGTGCCGATGGCGCTGCTTCCCATGCGGGACGCCTCGGACACAGCCAGCTCCACCACGCTCTTGGCGCGGGGCGTCAGGCCCTGGCTGGGCGCGGCGCCGGAAACGCCCTTGCCCACGCTGCGCTGCAGCACGGAGCAGACCATTTCATCGGTGACGCCGAACTCACTGAGCACGCGGTGGGCGATGCCCTCCTCCTCACGGATCAGGCCCAGCAGCAGATGCTCGGAGCCAACATAGCCGTGGCCCAGGTCCTCGGCAGCCTCCTGGCTCAAACGCAGAACTTCCTCTGCACGGGGGGTAAATTTATTCTCAGACATAAAGGAACACTTCCTTTCGATTTGTTATTTTAACATAGCGGAACGCCGTCAGGACGCCTTGCCGCCCAGAGCCTTCAGCTCATCACGCAGACGGGCGGCGTCCTCATAACGCTCCTCCGCCACCGCGTTGTGCAGCTGCGTCTCCAGCGCGTTGCGCCTACGCTCCAGCGCCAGAGACATAGCCTCGTCCTTCGGCAGCAGCTCCTCGGCGGCGCTGCTCTCCGGGTCGGCGCTCTGCGCCTGCTCCAGCACATCCACCGGCTGAGGGAACTCCGTCAGCATCCGGCTGCCGAAGCCGCCGAAGAACGGCTCCAGCATACGGAACGGACGGTCGAACCAGTCATCGTCGAACCAGCTGCTCATGCGGCCGGACATGGAACCGGCATAGCCCATGGCGCGGGCACAGTCGGGGCAGAGGTGCGCCTCGGTCACTCTGCCGTTGATATTGCTCTTATAGTAGAACGTAGCCTCGTTCTTACCGCAGCGATCACATTTCATAATCATAACCTCCTTGCTCCGCCGTCAGACGGAATGGATCAGAATTTGCTTGAATATATCGGCGCGCAGCGCGTCGCGGCTATCCGGCGGCGCCGCCTGCAAGGCTCGTGCGCCGGTGGCGGACAGCAGCGCCTGTCCCAGCTCCCGGCTGATGGCCTCGGACTGGACCAGGTTCTGGGCGATCGCCCGTGCGCTGGCCGCGTCCAGCCTGTCGCCGATGCTGTTGATAACGTGCATCAGCAGCGTCTGGCGGTCCACCTGCACCCGCGTGATGCGGATGTAGCCGCCGCCGCCCCGCCGGGACTCCACGATGTAGCCATGCTCCGGCGAGAACCGGGTGGACATCACGTAGTTGATCTGGCTGGGCACGCAGTTGAACCGCTGCGCCAGGTCAGCTCGCTGTAGCTCCAGCGCACCGCCCGCCTGGTCTAACTCCTGCTGGATAAATCCAGCGATAATATCGGAAATGCCCAAATCCTCGCCGCCTTTCGTTTGCATCTCTCGGTCAAGCTCTGCTCATTTGACTTTGCCTTTCTTTGACCTTGAACATATATTACACCGCCTTTCCTACTTTGTCAATAGGGTAATTTGACTTTCTTTGACTTTTATTGTAAACAATTTGTGAACAGCCAAATGCATCTCTCTGCGGCAATTTTGCCGTTTGCAACCTGAAGTTGCTATACAAACGAAGATGTATCGGTTATAATAGTACCAACAGGCATATCAACAGAGAAAGGAACCGTCTATGAAGAATACAAATTGGAATGACCCCGACTTTCAGGGCTTCGGCCGCCAGCCCCGCCCGAAAAAGGAACGCAAAGCCGTGGGCACGCCCCTGGGCCGCACGCTGCTGAACATCGCCGTCACATTGGTGTTCGCCGCGGTGTATTTCTATATCGTTCTGCCGCCTATCAGTCTCAAGAGCGAGGATTTCTACGTCTTTGTACTGCTGGTGTGCGCCGTGTACGGCGGCTGTGCCATACTGACCTCCGGTTTTCAGGGCACCGGTGCCAAGGGCTACTTCACCTTTTTGAAAAAGCAGTGCACCGTGCCACTCATCGCGGCCGCCGCGCTGATCGCCACGGCGCTGGTGGGCGCGGTGATCGGCTGGCAGCTGTTCCGCGCCGGGGACTACCGCGACCTGCTGACCGTTACCGACGGCGACTTTGCCGCGGAGGTGGAGGAGATCAGCTATGACCAGATCCCCATGCTGGATGCCAACTCCGCCACAAAGCTGGGCAACCGCAAATTGGGTGAGCTGGCGGACATGGTCTCCCAGTTCGAGGTGGCCGACGACTATACCCAGATCAACTACCAGGGCCGCCCTGTCCGCGTCACGCCCCTGCGCTACGGCGATATCATCAAGTGGCTGAACAACCGCGCCGACGGCCTGCCCGCCTATCTGCTTATCGACATGGTGACCCAGAACGTGGAGGTCATCCGTCTGGACGAGGGCATCCACTACACCACCGCCGAGCACTTCAGCCGCAATCTGTACCGCCATCTGCGCTTCCACTACCCCACCTATATGTTCGACGAGCCGGCCTTTGAGATCGACGAGAACGGCGACCCGTGGTGGGTCTGCCCCCGTGTCAGCCACACCATCGGCCTGTTCGGCGGTCGTGATATCATCGGTGCCGTGCTGGTGAACGCCGTCACCGGCGAGAGCGCCTACTACAAGACCGGCGACGTGCCCAACTGGGTGGATCACGTCTACACCGCCGAGTTGATCATGCAGCAGTACGACTACCACGGCGCGTATGTCAACGGCTTCATCAATTCCCTGTTCGGCCAGCGGGACGTGACCGTCACCACCGAGGGCTATAACTACATCGCCATCGGTGACGACGTGTATATGTACACCGGTGTCACCTCCGTGGTGTCCGACGAGTCCAACATCGGCTTCATTCTCTCCAACCAGCGCACGAAGGAAACGCGGTTCTATCTGGTGGCCGGCGCCAAGGAGTACTCCGCCATGGACAGCGCCCAGGGGCAGGTCCAGCAGATGAAGTACACGGCCACCTTCCCCCTGCTGCTGAATATCTCCGACCAGCCCACCTACTTCATGGCGCTGAAGGACGCCGCCGAGCTGGTGAAGATGTACGCCATGGTCAACGTCAGCCAGTACCAGATCGTGGCCACCGGCGACACGGTGGCCCAGTGTGAGGCCAACTACCGCCGCATTCTGGCGGAGAAAGGTCTGGTATCCGCCGATGACGCCGATCTGCCCCTGACGGGCCAGAACGAAGTCATCGGTGTGCTGGAGGATATCCGCTCCGCCGTGGTGGACGGCAATACCCTCTACTACCTGCGCCTGACCGGTGACGAGCACTACTACGTCATCTCCGCCGCGCAGCAGCCGGAGGCGGTCATCTTCAATGTAGGCGACAGCGTCGCCATCCGCTTCGCCGACGGCGAGGGCACCATCCTCACCGCCGACAGCGTCACCCGCACCGCCGCGCAGACCTCTCCCGTTGTCGAGGAAACCGAGACTGACGGTGCCGCGTAAAAGCGCATAAAAAAGAGCACCCCCTTGCGGGGGTGCTCTTTTTTGCATCACTTGATCTCCACGACCTCGTAACCGGCGTCGGTGACAGCCTTCTTCAGCGCCTCGTCACTGGCGTTGCCGGTGACGACGGCGGTCCCGGACGCCAGATCCACGTCCGCCTGTACGCCCAGGGCGGTCAGCGCCTTCTCCACGTGGGAGACGCAGTGGGCACACATCATGCCCTTGATAGTGATGGTCTTTTTCATAGCGGTATCCTCCTTACTGCTTTCGTTATTATTTATATTTTGCACCAGCTGTGGCTCTTTTGCAGTCGGCGTTCCCTCCCGTCTGCGGCCCCTCCAGCCCCGCAGACGCAGGGCGTTGCTGACCACGCACACGCTGCTCAGGCTCATGGCCGCGGCGGCGATCATGGGGTTCAGGGTGATCCCAAAGGCCGGATACAGCACACCCGCCGCCACCGGGATACCCACAGAATTATAGAAGAACGCCCAAAACAGGTTCTGACGGATGTTCCGCAGGGTGGCCCGGGACAGGGCTGCCGCGTCGGCGATATCCATAAGGCTGCTCTTCATCAGCACGATGTCCGCCGACTCGATGGCCACATCTGTGCCCGCGCCGATGGCCAGGCCCACATCCGCCGTCACCAGCGCCGGGGCGTCGTTGATGCCGTCGCCCACCATGGCTACCTTCTTGCCCTCGGCCTGCAATTCCTGCACCACCCGGGCCTTATCCTGTGGCAGCACCTGGGCGATGACCCGGCTGACGCCCACCTGCCGGGCAATGGCGTCCGCCGTGCGCTGGTTGTCGCCGGTGAGCAGCACCACGTCGCAGCCCATCTCCCGCAGGGCGGCAATGGCGGCGGCGCTGTCCGCCTTGACCACGTCCGCCACAGCGATGACCCCCAGCAGCGATGTACCTGCGGCGATAAACAGCGGCGTTTTACCGTCCTCCGCCAGTCTGGCCGCGCCGGACTTCATCTCCTCGCTGACGGCCACGCCGGACGTCTCCATAAATGCCTCGTTGCCCGCCAGCAGTAATGTACCTTCCGCCCGGGCGGCAACACCGCCGCCGGCCACGGCGGCAAACCCGGACACCGGCCGCAGGACCAAACCGCGCTTTTCCGCCTCGGCCACAATGGCCCCGGCCAGCGGGTGCTCGGAAGGCTTTTCCAGCGACGCGGCGGCGGACAGCAGCGTATCCTCGGTCATGCCGCCGGCGCACAGCAGATCCGTCACCCGGGGCTTACCCTCGGTGACGGTACCGGTCTTGTCCAGCACCACCGTATCCACCCGGCCCATCAGTTCCAGGCTGGCGGCGGACTTTACCAGAACACCCTGCTCCGCCGCCTTGCCCGTAGCCACAGTGATGGCCACCGGCGTGGCCAGGCCCAGAGCGCAGGGGCAGGAGATCACCAACACGGCGATGGCGATGGACAGGCAGAAGCGCACACCCATGCCGCCCACCGCAGCCCACAGGATAGCCGCCAGCAGCGCGATGGAAATGACCACCGGCACGAACACGGCACTGATCTTATCCGCCAGACGGCTGATAGGTGCCTTGCCGCTGGCGGCCTGCTCCATCAGCTGAATGATCTGGGACAGAGTGGTATCCGCACCTACCCGGTCCGCCATCAGCTCCAGATAGCCGCCGGTGAGGATGGTGGCGGACACCGCCTTGCCGCCCACAGTCTTCTCCACCGGCATACTCTCGCCGGTAAGGGCGGACTCGTCCACGGTGCCGCTGCCCGCCGTCACGGTACCGTCCACGGGGATACGCCCCCCCTGCCGGACGATGACCGTCTCGCCGGCCTTGATGTCCTCGGTGGGGACGGTGACCTCCTTGCCGTCCCGGCGCACCACGGCGGACTCCGGCGCCAGCGCCAGCAGGGCGGTGATGGCTCCGGTCGTCTTGCCCTTGGAGCGCTCCTCCAGGTACTTACCTACCGTCACCAGCGCCAATATCATGCCCGCCGACTCGAAGTACAGGTCCGGCATACCCGTGACCTTTCCCGCCGCCAGCAGGCCCATCTCGATCAGGCTGTACACCAGACCCGCCGCCGCGCCCAGTGCCACCAGCGAGTCCATATTGGGCGCACCCTTGAACAGCCGGGAGAAGCCCACAGTGAAATAACTGCGGTTCAAAATCAGTATGGGCACCGTCAGCGCCAGCAGCACAAAGGCCGACAGCAAGGGCCGCGTGTGCATGAACATAGGCACCGGCAGCCCCATCATGTGCCCCATGCTCAGGTAAAACAGCGGCACCAGACACACCACCGACCACAGCAGCCGGCGGCCCATGGCCTTTACCGCCGCGTCCTGCTCCGCGTGCAGGTCCCGCCGGGCCTCGCTCTCCGGCGCCGCGCCGTAGCCCGCCGCCGTCACGGCGGCCACAATGGCGGCGGGATCCACATTTTCGTCCCTGTCGCACACCAGGGAGCCCAGCATCAGATTTACCGACGCGCTGTGTACGCCGGGCACCGAAGCCGCGACCCTTTCCACATGGGCGGCGCAGGCGGCGCAGGTCATGCCGGTGATGACGAATTTCTCTGTCATACTGCCATCTCCTTATTTCATCAGCTTTTGCAGCGTGATCACCAGTTCGTCGATGACCTCGTCGTCCCCCTGTCGGATACCATCCGCCACGCAGGTGCGGATGTGGGTAGCCAGCAGCTCTTTACTAAAGCTGTTCAGTGCCGCGCCCACGGCGGATACCTGTATCAGAATGTCGGGACAGTAGGCGTCCTTCTGCAGCATCTCCTGCAGGCCCCGCACCTGCCCTTCAATGCGGCACAGGCGGTTCAGGAGCTTCTTCTGCTCCTCCGGTGTGCGGTGCTTGGTCTTTCCCTGGCAGCAGCAACAAGTATTTTCCACAGTCGTATACCTCCTGGGGGTATTTTTGATCACGGTCGCATTATATACCCCCACCGGGTATTTGTCAACGTTTTTCTTTGGGCCGCACCAGCAGCGCCGCCAACAGGGAAAGCACCACCGCCGCGGCGATGCCGCCGGAGGTGGCGCTCAGTCCGCCGGTGAGCACACCCAGCAAGCCGTCCTCCGCCACCGCTTTGGCCACGCCCTTCGCCAGGGAGTAGCCAAAGCCCGTCAGCGGCACGGTAGCCCCGGCGCCGCCCCAGTCCACGATATACTGATACACACCCACAGCCTGCAGCAGCACACCTGCCACCACATAGCCCGTCAGAATACGGGCCGGGGTCAGGCTTGTCTTGTCCAGAATGATCTGGCCCACGGCGCACAGCAGCCCGCCGCAGAGAAAGGCATTGAGATATTCCATCACGCATCCTCCTTCGTCCGGTCCAGCACCACCGCGTGGCAGATGCCCGGTATGCTCTCCCCTTGAAATGAACTGGTGGGGCTCAGCAGCGCCCCGGTGGGGGCGAACAGCACCCGCCGCCACCGGCCCCGGCGCATCTCCGGCAGCAGATAGCCGCAGAGCACCGCCGCAGAGCAGCCGCATCCGCTGCCGCCGGCGTGCATATCCTGTCTCTTCCGGTCATAGAGCACCAGTCCGCAGTCGGTGTAATTCTCCAGCGTCACGCCTTCCCGGGCGAACAGCTCCAGCACGATGCGGCTGCCCACATCGCCCAGGTCGCCGGTGAGGATCAGGTCATAGTCCCCGGGTACGGTGCCGGTGTCCCGGAACACTGCCTGCAGGGTGTCGAAGGCCGCCGGTGCCATGGCCGCGCCCATGTTGGTCATGTCTGTCACACCCAGATCCACGATGCGTCCCCGGGTCACATGGGTGATATACGGTCCCTCCGCCTGGGCCCCCAGAATGCAGCACCCCGCCGCCGTGGCCGTCCACTGGGCAGTAGGAGAACGCTGGCTGCCGTAGGGCAGAGGCATCCGATACTGCCTCTCCGCCGTGCAGAAGTGGGAGGAGGTCTGCGCCGCCGCCATACGGACCGCGCCGGAGGCCACGGCCATAGCGGCCAGCGACAGTGTCTCCCCCATAGTAGAGCAGGCCCCATATACCCCATAGAAGGGAATATTGAAATCCCGCAGGGCAAACGTGGCCCCAATGTTCTGGTTCAGCAGATCCCCGGCGAAGGCGCAGTCCACGTCCTCCGCCGCCAACCCGCCCTTTTGCAGGGCCAGACGCAGGGCATCCGCCTGCATCTGTGCCTCGCCCTGTTCCCAGGTCTTTTTCCCACAGAAGGCGTCCGTCCCCACAGCGTCGAAGCAGCCGCCCAGCGGCCCCTCGCCCTCCAGCTTTCCCGCCACCGCCGCAAAGCTGACCACTCCCGGCGGCTGCAAAAACCGGCAGGTCTGCCGGCTCAAGCGTTTTACGTCCATGATACGCACCTCGCAAACATAGCATTGGCCGTAGTGTGCGCTGTTTGCGGGAAAATATGAAAGCGTCGTCCCGCGGGACGGCGCTTTCGCAGATCTTCAAAACACCAGCTGTACCAGCAGCATATAGCAGGCGGTGCCCGCCAGGATGGACAGCAGCGTGTTCCGCCGCCACAGGTGCAGCCCGGCTGTCACCGCCACGGCGATGGCCTCCGGAATGCCGTGGCTGCCGCCCAGAAGGTCGGTGCTCCGCAGGCTATACACCACCAGCAGGCCCATCATGGCCGGCGGCAGCAGCCTGCCCAGGTCCTCCACCACCTTCGGCAGCTTCTTGTCCCCAGAGAACAGCAGGAACGGCGTCCATCGGGTGATCTGGGTGGCCAGCGCCACCATCGCCACGATGATCAGGGAATGTATCGTGTCTAGGCGCATAGTTTCCTCCTTCCCAGCAGCAGGACCGCCAGGGTCAGCACCATGGCCGGGATGACCATGTTGTCCGCGCCGAAAACGGCCAGACCCGCCACAGCGCACACCAGACCGGCAGCGCCGGGGGCACGGTTCTCTTTCTTGACGACCTGCTCGATGAACAGCACCACGAACAGCGCCGTCAGGGCAAAGTCGATGCCGGTGATGTCAAAGGTGATCAGCCCGCCCAGCAGGCCACCCAGCATGGAGAACGCCACCCAGTACAGCCAGGTCAGGAAGCTCATGGCAAAGTAGAACAGCGTGGGGTCCGTGTCCTCCGGCGGCTCCACCGAGGAGGAGAGGGAAAAGTTCTCGTCGCTGAGGGTGTAGATCATAAAATACCGCAGCCTGCCCAGTCCCCGGTACTTGGGCAGCAGTGCCAGCGCGAAAAACAGGTGCCGTGCGTTGACCATCAGGCTCAGCACAAAGGCCTGCAGGGGATCAAAAGCCGTGGTCAGCAGTGTGATCGCCACATACTGCATACTGCCGCAGAAGGCAAAGGCACTGACAAAGCCGGCCCACAGGAAGCCGTAACCCTTGGAGGCCATCAGCACGCCGTAGGCCATGCCTACGGCCAGATAGCCGGTCATAATGGGGATGGTGTGGGGAAACGCCGCCTTCACCGCCGCGGCAAAGCTCCTGTTCTGCACGGTATCACATCCTTTGAAGTGTGGGATAACGGCGCCATTATAATGTAAAACTCTTTTTCCCGCAATACTGGAAAACAGCGAATAAATGGTATATAATACAGGAACTTGTTGTGACTTTTGGTTGACAAAGGAGCGTATGTCATGGAAGAAATGCGTAGCTTTGGATATATCTGTCCGTCCTGCGGCAAAGCGGTGCTGCACAGCCGCAGCGTTTTCGCCCTGAACGCCGCCGCGGCGCGGATGGAATGCGAATGCGGCAAAGAAGCTCTGACCGCCGAGACGGACGGCCTGCGCTTCCGGCTTCAGGTGCCCTGCGGCGTGTGCGGTGGGCACCACCAGGCGGAGTGCGACGCCGGTGCGCTGCTGCACGGCCGGGGCATCGGCCTGGCCTGTCCGGCAAAGCAGGAGCTATGCTGCTACATCGGCGAGGAACCCCAGGTGCGAAAGGCCATGGAGGGTCTGGCCCTGCGCGTGGCCAAGGAAAAGGCCGGCCCCGACGAGGCCTTCACCGACAACGTCATCATGTATGAGGTGCTGTCCGAGCTGAAGGATATCGCCGCCCGGGGCGGTATCGCCTGCGCCTGCGGCAGCCACGAATATACCATGCAGGTGCGCCGCGGCGCGGTGGACCTGACCTGTGCCAAATGCGGGGGACGCCTGCGCCTTCCCGCCGCCACCGACAGCGACCTGGATGATCTGTGCTGCCGCATGACGCTGACCATCCCGGGGAGGTAACATGGGCGCTGTCTTCTGTTTTCTGCTGTTTCTGGCCGCAGTGAGTCTCTGCATCCTTTTGGGCCAGTCCCTGATCCTTGCGATATGGGTGGGCATAGCAGCCTTCGCCGCCCTGGGCCTGCGCCGCGGGATGACCGTGCGGGCCATGTGGGACGCCGCTTGGGCGCAGGGCCGCAAAATGTGCTGCGTGATCGTGATCTACATGCTCATCGGCGCCATCACCGCCCTGTGGCGCAGCGCCGGGACCATCGCCTTCTTCATCTATCACGGGCTGCGCATCATCACGCCGCAGCTGTTCCTGCTGGTGACGTTCCTGCTGACCAGCTTCATCTCCTACGCCCTGGGCACGTCCTTCGGCGTGGTGGGCACCCTGGGCGTGATCCTGATGGCCTTGGCCCGCTCCGGCGGCGTCAGCGTGGCCATCACGGCGGGGACCATCGTGGCCGGCGCCTACTTCGGCGACCGCTGCTCGCCGGCCTCCTCCAGCGCCACGCTGGTGGCCGCCGCCACCGATACCAAGCTCTATGACAACCTGCACATGATGCACCGCACCGGCTGGCTGCCCTATCTGGTCAGCCTCGCGGCCTACGCCGCCCTGTCCGTAACGCACCCGCTGGCCATGGTGGACAGCGGTGTGCTGGACCAGCTGTCCGGCACCTTCAGCCTCAGCTGGTGGACGGCCATCCCGGCGCTGCTGATCCTGATCCTGCCGCTGTGCAAGGTCCCCATCCGGCCCACCATGGCCGTCAGTGCGCTGACGGCGCTGCTGGTGACGGTGTTCGCCCAGGGCCGCGCTCTGCTGCCCACCCTGCGGGATGCGGTGCTGGGCTACCTCCCCGCCCCCGGCGCGCTGCACGACGTGCTCTCCGGCGGCGGCATGATGTCCATGGTCTCGGCCACCATCATGGCCGTCAGCGCCGGGCTGTACGCCGGGCTGCTGGGCGGCATGGGCGTGCTGAACGGCGCGGCGCATCTGGCCCAGCGCCTGGCCCGGAGAGCCGGGCGGTTCCCCGCCTGCGCGGCGATCTCCGTGGTGTGCAGCATGGTGTTCTGCAACCAGTCCACCTGCGCGGTGGTGTGCAACCAGCTGCTGGAGGACGACTACACCAAGCGCGGCCACGGCAGGGGCGAGATGGCCCTTGACATCGAGAACTCCGGCATCGTCCTCTCGCCGCTGATCCCCTGGAACATCTCCGTGTCCATCCCGCTGGCCATGCTGGGCGCGGACATGTCCGCCATCCCCTACGAGATACTGCTGTACGCCATTCCTCTGTGCTATTGGCTGACAAAGCGCCGGGTCTACCCGCCGAAAGGAGACGACTGCTATGATACGATTGCTGAGCCGCTGGCTCATTCCTGACCGGGACAACGTGTCCTCCCCCGCCGTCCGCCGCGCCTACGGCACCCTGTGCGGCGCTGTGGGCATCGCACTGAATATCCTGCTGTTCATCGGCAAATTCTTTGCCGGACAGCTGTCCGGTTCCATCGCCGTCACGGCGGACGCCTTCAACAACCTGTCCGACGCCGGCTCCTCGGCGGTGACGCTGCTGGGCTTCCGTCTGGCGGGCAAAAAGCCGGACACCGACCACCCCTTTGGCCACGGCCGCATCGAGTACATATCCGGCCTGATCGTAGCGGGCCTGATCCTGCTGATGGGCGTGGAGCTGGCCAAGTCCTCCTTTGACAAGATCCTCCATCCGGAGGCCGTCACCTTTTCCCTGATGGCTATCGCCATCATGGCCGCCTCCGTGTGCGTGAAGGTCTATATGTGGCTGTACAACCGGGCCGTCGGCCGGAAGATCAAGTCCGCCGCCATGGAGGCCACCGCCACGGACAGCCTTTCCGACACCGTCTCCACCCTGGCGGTGCTCCTTGCCATGCTCATCGGCAAGTGGACGGGGCTGGCGGTGGACGGCTATGTGGGTCTTGTGGTGGCGCTGTTTATCCTGTTCTCCGCGTACAAGGCCGCAAAAGAGACCCTGTCCCCCCTGCTGGGGCAGGCGCCCGACCCGGCGCTGGTGCAGCAGATACGGGATATCGTCCTCTCCAACGACACAGTGCTGGGCGTACACGATCTGGTGGTCCACGACTACGGCCCCGGCCGTCTGATGATCACCCTCCACGCGGAGGTCCCCGCCCACGGGGACATCATGGCCATGCACGATGTAATCGACAATATTGAAAAGGAACTGATGGAGAAGCTCCACTGCCACGCCGTCATCCACATGGACCCCATCGTCACCGACAGCTCCGTCACCGCACTGAAGGAGCAGGTGGCCGCGCTGGTGAAGCAGGTGGATCCCGGTCTGACCATCCACGACTTCCGCGTGGTCCGGGGCACCACACACGATAACCTGATCTTCGACGCGGTGCTGCCCTTCTCCAGCAGCAAGACCCCGGCCCAGGCAGCGCAGGAGATACGCGCTCTGGTCCGCGCCATGGACGGCAATTACTACGCCGTGGTCACGGTGGAGCACAGCTACACGGACTAAGGGCAACACCGCACAGCGAAAGCCGCGGTGCTGCCCGAAAAAAACCGTGCGCCTGCGGCGCACGGATGAGAGCCCTTATTCCTATTCCCACGTCTGCCATATCTCCGGGCAATAGCCCACGGTGGCCTGCTTCCCGTTGCGGACAATGGGTGCGGCGAACAGCTCCGGGTATTCCAGCAGCTTTTCCTCCGCCGCCCGAGGCGTGATGTAGGCCACGTACAGCGCCTCATACGCCCGGCAGTCCTTGTCCACCAGCGCGTCGAAGCTGCCCACGGCCGCCCGGATGGAACGGTACTCCCCCGGCGATACACCCTTGCTCACAAGGTCGATGTACTGGTACTTGATGCGGCGCTCCTTGAACCAGCGCTCCGCCTTTTTCGTGTCGAAGGACTTGCTTTTTCCGAAGATCTGAATATTCATAGCGTATGCTCCTTACAAAAGAAATGGAGGGACAGTATGGACGACACCATCCGCAGACTGAAAGAACTGACAGACGCCAGTGACAACATCGTGTTTTTCGGCGGCGCCGGCGTATCCACCGAGTCCGGCATCCCGGACTTCCGCAGTGTGGACGGCCTGTATCACCAGAAATTCAAATACCCGCCGGAGACCATGCTCAGCCACACATTTTACGAGACGCACACCGAGGAATTCTACGACTTCTACCGGGCCAAAATGCTGGCCCTGGACGCCCAGCCCAACGCCGCCCACCGCAAGCTGGCGGAATGGGAGCGGCAGGGGAAGCTGAAGGCCGTCATCACCCAGAACATCGACGGCCTTCACCAGAAGGCCGGCAGCCAGGAGGTCCTTGAGCTCCACGGCAGCGTGCTGCGGAACCACTGTACCCGCTGCGGGAAATTCTACGGTGTGGAGCGCATCGCGGAGAGCCGCGGCATTCCCCGCTGCACCTGCGGCGGCATCATTAAGCCGGACGTGGTGCTGTATGAGGAGTCCCTGGATGAGGACGTGATGGCCCGCGCCATCCACTATATCCGGCAGGCAGACGTGCTCATCATCGGCGGCACGTCGCTGGTGGTCTATCCCGCCGCCGGGCTGATACAGTACTACCGCGGCCATAAGCTGGCGGTCATCAACAAGGGCGGGGCCGGCAGCGGTCTTGGCGCCGCCGTCACCATCGACGGCCCTATCGGCCAGGTCATGGCCCAATTATAACACGCAGCGCCCCGACACGCAAGCCGGGGCGCTGCGTGCTATTGCGAACGCCGTGCCGATGTGCTATACTATATGTTCAAAAAAACACCAAGCGAGGCATAGCATGACCACGAAAGATTATCAGACCCGCAGCCCCCTGCGGATATTCCTCTCCTACTTCAAACCCCACCGGCGGCTCTTCGCCCTGGACCTGTCCTGCGCGTTCCTCATCGCCTGCATCGACCTGGCGTTCCCGCTGGTGTCCCGCGCCGCCATGTATACCTGGCTGCCCCAGCGGCAGTTCCGGGTATTCTTCATCGTCATGGCGGTGGTGGTGGCCGCCTATGTGCTGCGCTCGGCGCTGTACTTCGTGGTGGCCTACTGGGGCCACACCTTCGGCATCCGCGTGGAGGCGGATATCCGCCGCGATCTGTACCGCCACATTCAGGAGCTGGGCTTCGACTTCTACGACCGCAACCGCACCGGCCAGCTGATGAGCCGCCTGACCAGTGACCTGTTTGAACTGACGGAGCTGGCCCACCACGGGCCGGAGGATCTGTTCATCTCCCTGGTGACCATCGTGGGCGCGCTGGCGGTGATGTTCACCCTGCGCTGGGAGCTGGCGCTGGTACTGCTGGTGCTGCTGCCTGTCCTGCTGACCATGGCCCTGCGCCGCCGCCGGCAGATGAGCGCCGCCTCCCGGGCTGCCAAGGTCAAGACCGGCACCATCAACGCCGCCATCGAGTCCGGCCTGTCCGGCGTGCGGACCACCAAGGCCTTTGCCAACGAAGAAGCCCAGCAGCAGCGGTTCGACGAGGCCAACGAGGTGTTCAAGACCGCCAAGCGTGGCTTTCACAAGGAGATGGGCCGCTTCAACGCGGTGATGGAGTTCTGCACCGGCATATTGCCGGTGGCGGTGATCGCCGTGGGCGGCTGGCTCATCATGGGGGAGAAAATGGACTATGTGGATCTGATCACCTTCTCCCTATACGTCACCGCCTTCGTCAGTCCCATCCGCAAGCTGGCCAACTTCGCCGAGATGTTCTCCAACGGCTTCGCGGGCCTGCACCGCTTCATCGAGCTGATGGCCACCGAGCCGTCCATCCAGGACGCCCCCGACGCGCGGCCCCTCGAACATGTACAGGGCCGCGTGGACGTGAACGATGTCTCCTTCGCCTACGGCGAAAAGGCCGAGGTGCTGCACAACGTGACGCTGCACATCCCCGTCGGCGAGACGGTGGCCCTGGTGGGGCCCTCCGGCGGCGGCAAGACCACCCTGTGCCAGCTGCTGCCCCGGTTCTACGATGTGGACAGCGGCAGTATCACCGTCGACGGCCGCGATGTCCGCGCCGTCACCCAGCGCTCCCTGCGCCGGGCCATTGGCATCGTGCAGCAGGATGTGTTCCTGTTTGCCGACACCATCCGCGAGAATATTCGCTACGGCCGCCCCGACGCCACCGATGCCGAGGTAGAGCAGGCAGCGCGGCAGGCGGAGATCTACGACGATATCTGCGCCATGCCCGACGGGTTCGACACCTATGTGGGTGAGCGGGGCGCGCTGCTCTCCGGCGGGCAGAAGCAGCGGGTGGCCATCGCCCGGGTGTTTCTGAAGGCCCCGCCCATTCTGATACTGGATGAAGCCACCTCCGCGCTGGACAGCGTGACGGAAGCCCGCATCCAGGGCGCCTTTGACCGTTTGGCCCGAGGCCGCACGACACTGATCATCGCCCACCGGCTGTCCACCATTCGTTCGGCCGACCGGATACTGGTGATACAGGACGGCGTCATCGCCGAACAGGGCTCCCACCAGGAACTCCTGGCAAGGAACGGCGTGTACGCCACACTGTACCGCACGCAGAATTTGGGGGCATAACATGGACAGACGAGAACTGCTGGACAGAGCCGCCCACAGCCCGGAGGAACGGCTGCTGCTGAGCCGCGTGTGGGATAAGTGTGAACAGTGCCGCACGCGGAACATCCCCACGGCCACAGGCTTTCTCTCCCCTGCGGAGCAGGCTGCGGCGCAGGGCTTTCTGGTGCTGCTGGGCGCGCGGGAATCCGGCATTTTCTGGGGCGGCTATGACGGCGCGGAGCGAAAGCGGCTGCTGTTTCTGCCGGAGTGGATGGCGGAGCCGGACGGCACGGAGATCGCGGCGGTGCGGGCCGCGTGCCGCAGCGGCGGCGACCTGACCCACCGGGATTTTTTGGGCAGTTTGATGGCTCTGGGATTGACCCGGGAGAAGATAGGCGATATACTTGTGGAAAAGGGCGGCTGTCAGGTGCTGCTGGACCCGTCCATGACGGATTTCCTGCTGCAGAACTGGGACAGCGCCGGCCGGGAGAAGCTCACCGTAACGCCGCTGCCGCTTTCGGCGCTGGCGGTCCCCCATGCGGCGGTGAAGGAACTGCGGGACACCGTCTCCTCCCTGCGGCTGGACAACGTGCTGGCGGCGGGATTTTCTCTCAGCCGGGGCCGGGCGGCGGAGGCCGTGGAAAAGGGGTCCGTACAGGTGAACTACGTCACCTGTGTGAAACCGGACAAGCCCGTGTCGGCGGGGGATACCATCACCTGCCGCGGTCTGGGAAAATGCGTATTGGACAGCGTGGGCGCTCCCACGAAAAAGGGCCGCCTGCCGGTGGCCATACGGCGATACATATAAGGGAGAAACAGCTATGGACGAGAAGAAGATAGCACGCATCAACGAGCTGGCCCGCAAGGCCAAGGCCGAGGGGCTGACAGACGCGGAGATCGAGGAGCGCGCTGCACTGCGGCAGGAGTACCTGAACGCGGTAATGGCCAATGCCCGCAGCGTGCTGGAGAATACCTATATCGTGGACGAAAAGGGCAACAAGCGAAAGCTGCGGGGAAAGGGAGAAGGGGAAGCATGAGCTACGAATACAATGAGAACAACGGTCTTCAGCCGAAGCCGCCGAAAAAGAACAATAACGACCTGGGTTCGTGGATATTCATCGCGGTGATGTTTGCCGTGGCCTGGCCTGTGGGCCTGATCCTGCTGCTGAGCAAGCTCAGCGAGGGCGGCGGCAGGAAAATGCGCCAGCAGGCGCGGGATGCGTGGCAGCGGACGGCGGCGGGCAGCGCCGAGGCGAAGCCTGCGCAGGCGCGCGCCTCCGCGGCGAAGAACACCGTCCGCAAGGTCACAGAGACGCCGAACTACTCCGACAAGGGCGCCAAAACCATGAAGATCATCGGCGCGGTGGTGGGTATTCTGGGCGTGTTTTTCCTGGTGCAGCAGGTGGACTACTTTGAACTGCGCTACGCTATCAAATGGCATGAATGGATGGACCTGCTGCGGCAGCTGTTCTATCCCCTGGGCATGATGGCCGGCGGCGCGTCCCTGCTGCTGGGCAGCGGCGCCATGAAGCGCCGCCAGCGGCGCTTTGCCACCTACCTCCGCACCGTCGGGCAGAAGCAGGCCGTGCCCCTGGACTATCTGGCCCGGGCCGCCGACGTGTCCCGCCGCCGGGTGGAGAAGGACGTGAACCTGATGCTGGAAAAGGGCCTCTGGGGTGACGAGGCCTATATCGACATGGGCAGCGGTATGCTCTTCAAGTCCCAGGCCGCCGCCACGGCGTACTTTGATGCCGCCCACCGCGCCAAGGCGGAGCAGGGTCAGCCCGCACAGACCGCGCCCGCGCCGGCGGGCTACGCCGCCATTCTGGCCCAGATCCGCGAGCTGAACGACCGCATCGCCGACGAGGCCATCAGCGCCAAGCTGGACCGCATGGAGCAGGTGTCCGGCCGTATTTTCAAACTCATTGAAGAGGACGAGGCCAAGCGTGACGCCGCCGGCACGTTCCTGAACTACTACCTGCCCACCACCCTGAAGCTGCTGGAAAACTACGCCAGCTTCGAGGAGGCCGGCGTCAGCGGCGAGAACCTGAGCCAGGCCAAGGCCAAGATCGAAAAGACCATGGACAGCATCGTGGCGGGCTTCGAGCACCAGCTGGACGAGCTGTACCGCACCGATGCCATGGATATCGACAGCGATATCCGGGTGATGGAGACCATGCTGCGCCGGGACACCGCCAGCGTAGCGGACGACTTCGGCCTGAACGGCAGCAGCGCCGTGCAGCAGCGGGATGAGTAAACGAAAAGGGAAACGCAGCGCGCCTGCGTTTCCCTTTTGTGCTTGCGGCCCTTTTCCGCCCCCGCCGCGGCACAAAAAGCGCCTTGTTTGTTGACGGGACGGGAAAAATGGGGTACAATGTCGGTAACGTTACCAGCGACCTGTTTCGCGTCCTTTGACGGAACAGGCGTGCTACCATAGAGCAGACGAGCAGAGTGAGAGAAAAGGAGCTGAGCACATGACGCGGCACCCGGCCCATGACATCTACACCTACCTCGGCGCACACCCGGCGGAGCAGGGCTTCACCTTCCGCGTGTGGGCGCCCAACGCCCGCGCCGTAGCGCTGGCCGGGGACTTCAACGGCTGGCAGCCCCGGCCCATGACCCGGCTGGATACCGGCGTGTGGGAAACGGCGGCGGAGAACGCCAAGGTCTACGACGCCTACAAATATGTGGTCACCGGCGCGGACGGCCGGGTGGTCTGGAAGGCCGATCCCTGTGCCTTCCATGCGGCCACCCGTCCCGGGACAGACAGCAAGGTCTACGACCTGTCCGGATACCAGTGGCGGGACGATGACTGGCGGCGGCAGCGGCTGGAAAAGCCACCGGTGAACGGCGAGCTGCTGATCTACGAGGTGCATCTGGGCTCGTGGAAGCGCCACGAGGACGGCTCTCCCCTGAGCTATGTGGAGCTGGCAAAGGAGCTGCCCTCCTATGTAAAGGCCATGGGCTACAACTTCGTAGAGCTGCTGCCGGTGACGGAATACCCCCTGGACGACAGCTGGGGCTACCAGTGCACCGGCTACTTCGCCCCCACCAGCCGCTACGGCACGCCCCACGACTTCATGGCCCTGGTGGATGCCCTGCACCGGGCGGGGCTGGGCGTGATACTGGACTGGGTGCCCGCCCACTTCTGTAAGGACAGCCACGGGCTTATCGAATTTGACGGCACCTGCCTCTATGAGTACGGCGACCCCCTGAAATGGGAGCACGCCGGCTGGGGCACCCGTGTATTCGACTTCGGCAAGCCGGAGGTCCGGGAATTCCTGCTGTCCTCCGCCGTCTACTGGTTGAAGGAATACCACATCGACGGGCTGCGGGTGGACGCGGTGGCGTCCATGCTGTATCTGGACTATGACCGGCAGGGCGGCGCGTGGCGTCCCAACAAGGACGGCGGCCGGGAGAACCTGGAGGCCATCGACTTCCTGCGTGAGCTGAACCGGGCAGCCTTTGCCGCCGACCCAGCGGCGCTGATGGTGGCGGAGGAGTCCACCGCGTGGCCGCTGGTCACCTATCCGCCGGAGCAGGGCGGTCTGGGCTTCAACCTGAAGTGGAACATGGGCTGGATGAACGACCTGTGCCACTATCTGAAGATGGACCCCTACTTCCGCCAGTTCCACCACCGGGACGTGACGTTCTCCATGGTCTACGCCTTCTCGGAAAACTACGTCCTGCCCCTGTCCCACGACGAGGTGGTCCACATGAAGGGCTCTCTCCGGGGCAAGATGCCCGGCGACGACTGGCGGCAGCTGGCCGGCGTGAGGAGCTTCTGGGCCTATATGCTGTGCCACCCCGGCAAAAAGCTGCTGTTCATGGGCAGCGAGCTGCCCCAGTGGCACGAGTGGGACTTCCGCGGCCAGCTGGACTGGTATCTGCTGGACGATCCCGCCTGCCGGGCCAGCCATGAGTGCCTGCGGCAGCTGAACCGGCTGTATAAGCGCAACCGGTGCCTGTGGGAAAACGACCGGGACTGGGACGGCTTTACATGGCTGGTGGCCGATGATAACCACAACAACGTGCTGGTGTTTCTGCGGCGGGACCGCAGGGGCCACGAGCTGATCTGCGCGGTGAACTTTGCGCCGGTGCCCTGGGACAACTACCGCTTCGGCGTGCCGGCGGCGGCGCGGTACGAGGTGCTGTTCAACACGGACGACGCCTGCTGGGGCGGCAGCGGCTGCGCCCTTCCGGCAGGCAGCCGGATCGACGTGGACGAGATCCCCTCCCACGGGCGGGAGACGTCCCTTTCCCTGACCATTCCGCCCTTGGGCGCGGTGCTGCTGCGCCGGGAGGGAAAACGCCCCCAGAAAAAACAGAACGCAGGAGGTACGCAAGGATGAAAAAAGAGTGTGTGGCGATGCTGCTGGCCGGCGGCCAGGGCAGCCGCCTGTACGTGCTCACCGGCAGCATGGCCAAGCCCGCCGTGCCCTTCGGCGGCAAATTCCGCATCATCGACTTTCCCCTGTCCAACTGTACCAACTCCGGCATCGACACCGTGGGCGTGCTGACCCAGTACCGGCCGCTGGAGCTGAACACCTACATCGGCAGCGGCCAGCCCTGGGAGCTGGACCGTGTCAACGGCGGCGTACATATCCTGCCGCCCTACCAGAGCGCCGGCGGCGCCGTCTGGTACAAGGGCACCGCCAACGCCATCTACCAGAACATCGGCTTCGTGGATCTGTACGATCCGGAGTATGTACTGGTGCTCTCCGGCGACCACATCTATAAGATGGACTACTCCCTGATGCTGCGCCGCCACAAGGCCACCGGCGCTGACTGCACCATCTCCGTCATGGAGGTCCCCTGGGAGGAAGCCAGCCGCTTCGGCATCATGGCCGTGGACGGCGAGGACAACATCACCGAGTTCGCCGAGAAGCCCAAGGAACCGAAAAGCAACCTGGCCTCTATGGGCATCTATATCTTCACCTGGAAAAAGCTGCGCCAGTACCTCATCGATGATGAGACTGACCCCCGCAGCGACAACGACTTCGGAAAAAACATCATCCCCGCTATGCTGCAAAACGGTGAGAAGATGTCCGCCTACCGCTTCGAGGGCTACTGGAAGGACGTGGGCACGCTGGACTCCCTGTGGGACGCCAACATGGATATGCTCTCCCCCGGCTCCGGGCTGAACCTGCTGGACAAGAAGTGGCGCATCTACGGCCGCACGCCCACCTGCCCGCCCACCTACATCGGTAAAACGGGCGATGTGGGCAACAGCGCCGTGGCCAAGGGCTGCACCGTGCTGGGCGAGGTAAAGAACGCCGTCCTCAGCACCGGCACCACCGTGGCCGAGGGCGCGTCCGTCTCCTATTCCGTGGTCATGCCCGGCGCCGTCATCGAGGCAGGCGCGAAGGTGTCCTACGCCATCGTGGGCGAGGGCTGCCGCGTAGGCAGAAATGCCGTGGTGGGCGGCGCCCCGGGCAGCGTCCCCTTTGAGGACTGGGGCATCGCCGTGCTGGGGCCCCGGACCTCCGTGGCGGACGGCGCGGTCATCGAACCGAAAATGATGCTGGGCGAAAACGGCAAGGAGGTGCGGCCATGAACGGAATGCACGGGATCATCTTCTCCTACGACAAGGAAAACGGTCTGCGGGAGCTCATCGAAAATCGCGTCCACGGCTCCATCCCCTTCGGCGGTGACTACCGCATCATCGACTTCATCCTCTCCAGCATGGTGAACGCCGGCGTCACGGACGTGGGCGTCATCATGCACGGCAAGTGCCAGTCGCTGCTGGACCACCTGGGCAGCGGCAAGAGCTGGGACCTGAGCCGCAACTTCGGCGGTCTGACGCTGCTGCCGGCCTTCGCCTATAATGAGCAGCACCGCGGCGACGGCCAGTTCCGCGGCCGCGTGGATGCCCTGGGCAGCGTGATGAACTACCTGAAGAGCATCCGCCAGGACTACGTGGTGCTGTCCGACAGCGACACGGTCATCAACGCGCCCCTGGAGGACGTGCTCCGCCGCCATATCGACACCGGCGCGGACATCACCGCCGTCTGCACCGCCGTCCCCGGCGACGGGCAGGACACCTACTTCCGGCTGGACGCCCGGGGCCGCATCACCGACACGGCCTACGGCCTGCACACGCCGGAGGGCTATCGCTGCCTGAACATCTTTGTCCTGCGGACCGAGCTGCTCATCCAGCTGGTGACGGAGTGCCTGAGCCACAACCGTTACAGCCTGCGGCGGGATGTCCTTCAGGGCATGAGCAGCCGCCTCCATCTGCAAAGCTATGTCTACGACGGCTACGCCGCCCACATCAGCACCCTGCAGAACTACTACGACCGCAGCATGGAGCTGCTGGATACCGCCACCCGCAGCGCCCTGTTCTGCCCGGACCGTCCGGTATACGGCAAGGAAAACGACTCCCCCTCCAGCTACATCGACCCGGAGGGCGGCTGCGTCAACTCCCTGGCCGCCGACGGCTGCGACATCCAGGGTAGCGTAAAAAACTGCGTGCTGTTCCGCAACGTGCGTATTGAAAAGGGTGCCAGCGTGGAAAACTGTATCCTGTTCAAGGACACGGTGGTCAAGCGCGGTGCCATACTGCGGGGCGTGATCACCGACAAATACGTCACCGTCAGCGAGAATGTGACCCTGATGGGCCACGAGCGCTATCCCATCGTCATCGCCAAGGGCGCCACGGTGTAAGGCAAGGAGGTACGGCATGAGAGTTCTGTATGTGACCAGTGAAGCGTACCCCTTCTGCAAGACCGGCGGCCTGGCCGATGTGGCCGGCAGCCTGCCCCCCGCCCTGGCGGCGGAGGGTGTCGAGACCGCCGTCATTCTGCCCCTGTACGACAAGATCGGCCCCCAGTGGCGGGAGAAAATGACCTTCCGCCGGTATATCTACGTGGACCTGGGCTGGCGGCATGAGTACTGCGGCCTGTTCTCCCTCTATGACCGGGGTGTGACCTGGTACTTCGTGGACAACGAAAAATACTTCCGCCGCGGCCGCCTGTACGGCGAGTTTGACGACGGCGAGCGCTTCGCCTTCTTCAGCAAGGCCGTCGTCGACCTGCTGCCCAGCCTGGACTGGATGCCGGACATCCTCCACTGCAACGACTGGCAGACGGCGCTGGTGCCCATCTATCTCAAGGACGCGGCCACCCGCTGGTGGGAGATACGCCATATCCGCACGGTGTTCACCATTCACAACATTGAGTATCAGGGCCGCTACGGCAGCGACAGCGTAGACCAGCTCTTCGGTCTGGATCGTGGCTGGTACGATGACGGCACCCTCCGCATGGACGGCGACGTGAACCTGATGAAGGGCGCCATGCTCATGGCGGACGCCGTCACCACCGTCAGCCCCACCTACGCCGCCCAACTCCATGACCCGGCCTATGCCGAGGGGCTGGAGAGCGTGGTGGACGCCATCGGCTGGAAAATGCATGGCGTGGTCAACGGCATCGACACCGTCACCTACGACCCGGCGTCCGACCCGGCGCTTCCGGCGCATTACACGGCGGCAGACCCGGCCGGCAAGGCCGTGTGCAAGGCATCCCTGCAGGCTGCCCTCGGACTTGCCCAGGAGTCAGACACGCCGCTGATCGCCATGGTGACGCGGCTGGTGGGCCACAAGGGGCTTGATCTCGTGCAGCAGGCCATGGACGGCATCATGGCCGCCGGCTGCCAGTTCGTGGTACTGGGCACCGGCGACGGGCAGTATGAGGATTTCTTCCGCTGGAAAGCCGGGCAGTACCCCGGCCGCCTGTCGGCCCAGATCCTGTACGCCGAGGACCTGTCCAGGCGCATTTATGCCGCTGCGGACCTGTTCCTGATGCCCTCCCGCAGCGAGCCCTGCGGCCTGAGCCAGATGATCGCCATGCGCTACGGCGCGGTGCCCATCGTGCGGAGCACCGGCGGTCTGGCGGACACCGTGCGCTCCTGCCAGGTGGGGCAGGAGGACGGCACCGGCTACCTGTTCGGCGACTATGACGCCGGGGCCATGCTCTCCGTCATCGGTCAGGCCACCGGCCTGTACCGGGGCGACCGGGCAGGCTTCGACACCGTTCGATACCGTGGCATGACCGCGGACTTCAGCTGGGGCCGCAGTGCGGCGGCCTACCGGCATATTTATGAGAATCTTTGACCCAAGGAGGAGTTACCCGATATGACCTACAACAAAGAGACCCTGAAAGAGGCCATCGTACAGAAGCTGCGCCTCAACTACGGCTGCACCGAGCAGCAGGCCACCGACGGCGAGATGATGAAGGCCTGCGCCATGGTCCTGCGGGACATCATGGCCGAGCACGGCGTGCAGACCCGCGAGGAGACGGCTCACGAGGAAAAGCGCAAGGTCCACTACCTGTCGCTGGAGTTCCTGATGGGCCGCAGCCTGATGAAAAACGCCTTCAATCTGGCGCTGCTGGAGCCCCTGACCGCCGCCATCGGCGAGCTGGGCTTCAAGGCGGCGGATATCTTCGACATGGAGCCGGACGCCGGTCTGGGCAACGGCGGTCTGGGCCGCCTGGCCGCCTGCTATCTGGACAGCATGACCACCCTGGAGATCCCGGCGACGGGCTACTCCATCTGCTATGAGCTGGGCATTTTCAAGCAGAAGATCGTGGAGGGCCAGCAGGTGGAGCTTCCCGACGACTGGATGCAGCTGGGCGACGCGTGGCTGCTGCCCAAGCTGCAGGAGGCCGAGGAGGTCCGCTTCGGCGGTAAGGTCCGCACCCGCTGGGACAACAACCACCTGATGGTGGTCCATGAGGACTACACCCGTGTGCTGGCCATCCCCTGCGACATGGAGATCGCCGGCTACGACACCGACCATGTGAACACCCTGCGCCTGTGGCAGGCCCGCAGCCCCAAACCCATCGACATGAAGCTCTTCAGCGAGGGCCAGTACCTCCATGCCGCCGAGGAGCGCGCCATGGCTGACGCCATCAGTCAGGTGCTCTACCCCGAGGACAACCACTACGAGGGCAAGTCCCTGCGGCTGAAGCAGCAGTATTTCTTCGTGTCCGCCACCATTCAGTCCATCACCCGCAAGCACATCCAGCAGTACGGTACCCTCAAGAACTTCCATGAGAAGAATGTCATCCAGATCAACGACACCCACCCCACGCTGGTGATCCCGGAGCTGATGCGTATCCTCATCGACGATGCCGGCATGGGCTGGGACGAGGCGTGGAACATCACCACCCACTGCGTGGCCTATACCAACCACACCGTGCTTTCCGAGGCCCTTGAGGTCTGGCCGCAGCAGCTGTTCGAAACGCTGCTGCCCCGCGTGTGGCAGATATTGCAGGAGATCTCCCGCCGCTGGCAGCAGCAGGTGGAGGACTTCTTCCACGACCCGGCCAAGACCGCCAAGCTGGCCATTATCTGGGACGGCGGCGTCCGCATGGCCAACCTGTGCATCGCCGGCAGCATGGCCGTCAACGGCGTCAGCGCCCTGCACTCCGAGATTTTGCGGAAGGACCTGTTCAAGGACGCCTGCCAGATGATGCCGGACAAGTTCAAGAACGTCACCAACGGCATCGACCACCGCCGCTGGGTGCCCCAGATCAACCCCGGTCTGGACGGACTGCTTCGCGACCTGATCGGCGAGGGCTATCTCACCCATCCGCAGGAGCTGAAAAAGCTGGAGGCCTACGCCGGTGACAAGGCGGTCCTTCAGCGTCTGGAGGACATCAAGCATCAGAACAAGCTGGCCTTTGCCGCCTTCGCCAGGAAGCACCAGGGCGTGGTGCTGAACACCGACGCCATCTTCGATGTGCAGGTAAAGCGCCTGCACGAGTACAAGCGCCAGCTGCTGAACGCCCTGCAGATCATCTACCTGTACCAGCGCCTGCAGGATGACCCCAGCCTGGACCTACCGCCCCAGACGTTCCTGTTCGGCGCCAAGGCCGCCCCGGGCTACGCCGTGGCCAAGCGCATCATCCACCTCATCAATTCTCTGGCCGACCAGATCAACAGCGACCCGCTGTGCAAAGATCGGCTCCAGGTGGTGTTCCTGGAGAACTACCGCGTCTCCCTGGCCGAGGTCCTCATGCCCGCCAGCGAGGTCAGTCAGCAGATCTCCACCGCCGGCAAGGAGGCCAGCGGCACCGGCAATATGAAGTTTATGATGAACGGCGCGCTGACCGTCGGCACCCTGGACGGTGCCAACGTGGAAATGCACGACCTGCTGGGCGACGACAATATGTTCCTCTTCGGCCTTCATGCCGATGAGGTGGAGCACCTGCGCCACACCTACGACCCCAACCTGCTCTACCAGCGCGACCCGGTGCTGCGCCGCGTGCTGGACCAGCTGAAGGTTGGCTTCCGGGACGGCGTTACCTACGAGGACCTGTTCCAGCGGCTGGTCACCGGCATGGACGGTCAGGCGGACCAGTACATGGTCCTGGCCGACTTCGCCGCCTACTGCGAGGCCGAGTCCCGGATGCGCCACACCTACCGCGACCGGGAGACGTGGAACCGCATGAGCCTGACCAACATCGCCCGCAGCGGCGTCTTCGCCGCCGACCGGGCCATCTCCCAGTACGCCGACACCATCTGGCACGTGCCCTACAAGCAGTAACGCACAAGGGAGCGCCCCGCGGGGCGCTCCCTTTCTTCGCCGCGCCTTCAAAGCCGCGCGGGAAACCTGCCCATATGCCGCCCCGGTAAAATCTCTATTGTAATCCCGGAGAAAGTAGTATATAATACTCCATATTATCGTGTGTTATTATGCCATTTCCGCAGAAAGGAAGTCCGCTATGATAAAAGTCCCCACCGAAAACGGCGAGATCACCATCAGCGACGCCGTGTTCACCACCATCACCGGCGCGGCCGCCACCAACTGCTTCGGCGTCAAGGGCATGGCCCAGCGCAGCATGACTGACGGGCTGGTGCATCTCCTGCGGCCCGAGGCCATGAGCAAGGGCGTCAAGGTCACGTACAATGACGACGGCACCGTGTCCATCGAGCTGCACATCGTCGTGGAAAACGGCGTCAACATCGCCACAGTCTGCCGATCCATTATGGGCGAGGTCAAGTATGTGGTCAACCTCAACACCGGCGTCACCGTCAAAGCGGTGAATGTCTGCGTGGATTCCGTCACCGTGTGACGCGCCCGGAAGGAGAACAGACATGACAGAAAAGATCAGCGGCGGCGCCTTCAAGCAGATGGTCGCCTTCGGCGCCGCCTGCATCACCGCGCAGAAGCAGGCCATCAATGACCTGAACGTATTTCCGGTGCCCGACGGCGACACCGGCACCAATATGTCCCTGACCATCCAGACGGCGGTGAACGAGCTCCGCAAGGCCGAGCCCGCCACCGTGGACGAGGCCGCCAAGCTGACGGCCTCCGGCCTGCTCCGGGGCGCCCGGGGCAACTCCGGCGTCATTTTGTCCCTGCTGTTCCGCGGCATGAGCAAGGTCCTCAAGGGCCACGACACCGCCGACGGCGCCCTGCTGGCCGAGGCCATGCAGGAGGGCGTTTCCACTGCCTACGGTGCGGTGATGAAGCCCGCCGAGGGCACGGTCCTCACCGTCTCCCGCCTGGCCGCCCAGCGTGCGCTGGAGGCCGCCGGCGAGAAGAACGACGCCGAGTTCGTACTGGACGAGGCCATCAAGACCGGCTATACCACCCTGGCGGAGACCATCGAGATGAACCCCGTGCTGAAAAAGGCCGGCGTGGTGGACGCCGGCGGCAAGGGCTACCTCATCATTCTGGAGGGTATGCTCCGCGCCCTGCGGGGCGAGCCCGTCCCCGAGGTCGCCGATACCGCCGAGGAGAAGGCGGACTTCGCCGCCATCGGCGACGAGGATATCACCTTCGCCTTCGACACCGTGTTCATCGTCCGCAAGACCTCCGACAAGCCCCTGGACGGCCTGCGTGCCTATCTGAACAGCATCGGCGACAGCCTGGTCATCGGCGAGGATGACGAGGCCTTCAAGGTCCACGTCCACACCGACACCCCCGGCGACGCCCTGAACGAGGCCCAGAAATACGGCACGCTGGAGCTGGCCAAGATCGAGAATATGCGTACCCAGGCCGCCGACCTGGCCGCCGGCAAGAAGGCCCAGTCCACCGACGATCTGGACGCCGTCGAGGCTGAGTTGGAGCGCGGCGAGGCTGCTGTGGCCGCGCCGGAAAAGCGCTACGGCTTCCTGGCCGTCTGCGCCGGCGAGGGTCTCGAGGCCGTGTTCCGCGACCTGACCGTGGACCGCATCGTCTCCGGCGGGCAGACCATGAACCCCTCCACCGAGGCCATCCTGCAGGAGGTCAACCGCACCCCCAGCGAGATCGTGTTCATCCTGCCCAACAATAAGAACATCATCATGGCCGCCCAGCAGTGCGTGGGACTGACGGAAAAGCAGGTCATCGTGGTGCCCACCGCCACCGTGCCCCAGGGCATCTCCGCCATGATGGCCGTGGACCCGGACAACGACGATCCCCAGGCCATTCTGGCCGCCATGACCGAGGCCGCCGCCAACGTCACCACCGCCCAGATCACCTATGCCGCCCGCAACTCCGACTTTGACGGCTTCGCCATCAACGAAGGCGACTACCTGGCCCTGTGTGACGGCAAGCTCCTGGGCACCGACCGCAGCCTGGACGTGCTGCTGGATAAGCTGGCTCATGTAGCCGCCGATAAGAACGCCGAGTTCGTCACCGTCTACTCCGGCCAGGGTGTCACCGAGGATGACGCCGCCCGTGCCGCCAAGGTGTTTGAGACGATCTGCCCCGACGCCGAGGTCGCCGCCCTTCCCGGCGGCCAGCCGGTGTACTACTACATCATCGCCATCGAATAACATACAGGGAAGCGCCCGGGCGGGCGCTTCCTTTTTTCTCCTCCTGCACCCCGTCAGCCTTCCCCCCGAGGGCGCACCCCCGTAAGCCTTCCCCTTGAGGGGTCCGCAGTGTTGAATGACAGGCCGGTGGCCTGTCAGATCCGCGGACCGACCGACCCGCAGGGAGACAGGTGCCCCCGAAGGGGGCGGATAAGGTGTAGCCGCGCAGCGGCATAAAACCCCTCCGCCCCTCCACGATATCCCACAACTCTCCGTATAATTCGCAAAAAAGAACACCCTGTGTATTCACGCAGGGTGTTCTTTTCGATGTATACGCTCAGGCCAGCGTCTCCATCTCCTTGTTGACGCTCTCCTCGCAGCTGCGCATAGCCAGGATGGTTTTTTCCATCAGCTCCTCGATGGTCCAGCCCAGGCGCTCCGCGCCGGTGTTGATCACGTCCCGGGAGCAGCCGGCGGCGAACTTCTTGTCCTTATACTTCTTCTTCAGGCTGCTGACCTCCATGTCCATCACGCTCTTGCTGGGGCGCATACGGGCGGCCGCGCCGACCAGGCCCGTCAGCTCGTCGGCGGCGAACAGCACCTTCTCCATCTCGTGGGTGGGCTCCACATCGCAGCACAGGCCGTAGCCATGGGAACAGACGGCGTGGATGAACTCCTCGGAGCACCCCGCCTTCTTCAGCAGTTCCGGTGCCTTCCGGCAGTGCTGCTCCGGCCACATCTCAAAGTCGATGTCGTGCAGCAGACCCACCGTGGCCCAGAAATCCGCGTCCTCGCCATAGCCCAACTCATTGGCGTACCAGCGCATAACGCCCTCCACCGTCAAACCGTGGAGAATGTGGAACGGCTCCTTGTTGTACGTTTTCAGCGCCGCCAGCGCCGCCTCGCGGGAGATACATTCTTTCATGGGTAAAGCCTCCTTTGTATACCAGAGACGGGCGCCGCCCGCCCCCTTGATGCTCTTCCGGAATTTGGCGCGCCCGGTGCGGCGCGCCCCTTTTCCTATTTGCCTACCATTTTAGCAGGTTATTCTCCGTTGTCAAGGCTTTTTCCAACAAGTTTGCCAGCCGTTTTCCCCGTTCCGCCGCGCGATCCGCCTCCGCCGCCAGCAGCTGCCGCAGGCAGCCGTCCTCCATGCGCGCCGCCAGATCGGCGCAGCCCCGCTGCACCACCGCCTCGCCCACATACACCCGCCGCAGGGCCGCCAGCCACGTCTCCCGCACCCCCGCCGCCGGCGCGGGCGGCTGCCGCCACCGGCCCGTATGCAGAAAATATGCCGCCAGCAGGGCCCGCACCGCCCGCTGCTCCTCCCGGGCCAGCTGTTCCAGCGCCTGCCGGCTCTGCCGGGGCGCACGGACGGCACACCGGCGGCAGCAGGCATACAACGCCGCGCCCTCGGCGATCAGCCCGCCCAGCATCGCCTCGCTGTCCGTCTCCCGCCGCGGCAGCGGGCAGCAGGCCCCCGCGGGACACGGTGCCGCGTCATAGGCCGGCAGCGCCGGCCCCACCCTCTGCCACACCGCCGCCGCGGCGGCGGTATCGTATACCAACGGTGATGGCTCCATACTGAACGCCTCCTTTTCTGTCTATACTATGTGGTGCCGCGGCCCGATGTGCGCCATGGGCGGAAACATATTGCATTTCCTGCCGAAATCTGTTACACTGATATGGTTACGGAACCTGCCCACCACTTTGATGGTGTGAACAGCCACAATACAAACGTTCAGAGAAGGGAGAACCATCCCATGCTGGAATTGCAGAATATCTGCTACCGGGTGTCCACCCCCGAGGGGGAGCAGGACATCCTGAAAAACGTATCCATCACCATCCCCGACCATAAGCTGGTCGTCTTCACCGGCCCCAACGGCGGCGGCAAGACCACCCTGGCCAAGGTCATCATGGGCCTGGTGCAGCCCACCTCCGGCCGCGTGCTGTACAACGGCGAGGACGTGACGGACCTGTCCATCACCGAGCGCGCCAAGCGCGGCATCAGCTACGGCTTCCAGCAGCCGCCCCGCTTCAAGGGCATCACCGTCCATGACCTGCTGCTTCTGGCGGCGGGCGAGGACAAGCTCAGCAAGGACAAGTGCTGCGCCTATCTTACCAAGGTTGGCCTCTGCGCCAACGACTACCTGGACCGCGAGGTGGACGTGTCTCTGTCCGGCGGCGAGGTCAAGCGCATCGAGATCGCCACCATCCTGGCCCGCCGCGGCCAGCTGATGATCTTCGATGAGCCGGAGGCCGGCATCGACCTGTGGTCCTTCGCCCGGCTGACCGAGACCTTCGAGCAGATCCACCGGGAGGGCGCGGCCACCATGGTCATCATCTCCCATCAGGAGCGCATCATCAAGCTGGCCGACGAGATCGTCGTCATCGCCGGCGGCCAGATCGCACACCGCGGCACCACGGAGGAGATTTTCCCCCTGATCCTGGCCGACACGCTGGGCAGCTGTCCCGTACTGGAGAGAAAGGAGGGCGCGCAATGATCACCGATATCGACGCCGCTTTGCTGGAAAAGATCGCCGATCTGACCGGCAAGCCCGTGGGCGCCTTCAATATCCGCAAGGACTCCGGCTGCGAGGCCCGTCAGTCCACCGAGCATATTGCTATCGATCCCCGCAGCGACGGAAAGTCCGGCATTGACATCCGCATCAAGCCCGGCACCAAGGGTGAGAAATGCTACATCCCCGTCATCATCAGCCACAGCGGCCTCAGTGAGCTGGTCTATAACGACTTCTACGTGGGCGACGACTGCGACGTGGACATTATCGCCGGCTGCGGCATCCACAACTCCGGCTGTGACGAAAGCCGCCACGACGGCATCCACACCTTCCACATCGGCAAAAATTCCAAGGTCCGCTATGTGGAAAAGCACTTCGGCGAGAAAGACCCCGGCCAGACCGGCGGCAACATCATGAACCCCAAGACCGTGGTCTACCTGGGCGAGAACGCCACCATGCAGATGGAGACGATCCAGATCCGCGGCATCGACTCCACCAAGCGCGAGACGGACTTCTTCTGCGAAGCCGGCAGCGAGGTGGTGGTCACCGAGCGCCTGCTGACCCACGGCGCTCAGGAGGCCGAGAGCGATATGCGTATCGAACTCAACGGCCACGACGCCCGCGGCCGCGTCATCTCCCGCAGCGTGGCCCAGGACCGTTCCCACCAGATCTTCCACCCGGTGATGGTGGGCAACGCCCAGTGCTTCGGCCACGTTCAGTGCGACAGCATCATCATGGGCGACGCCCGCATCGAGTCCGTTCCCGCCATCACCGCCAACTGTCCCGACGCCCAACTGATCCACGAGGCCGCCATCGGCAAGATCGCCGGCGACCAGCTGCTGAAGCTGGAGACCCTCGGCCTGACCCCCGAACAGGCGGAGGAGACGATCCTCAAGGGCTTTCTGGCCTGACCCATACAGGTGCGCCGCCGAAGGGCGGCGCACTTTTTTGCGCCCGCCCTTGCGTTTCCACGCAAAAAATGGTATTATATCAAGTTGAGAAACAACTTCCCCGGCCCCCTGCGCCGGACAGAAATACAAAGGAGGCTCACCTTATGAAGCTGGGTATCGTCGGATTACCAAATGTTGGCAAAAGCACCCTGTTCAACGCCATCACCAACGCCGGGGCAGAGAGCGCCAACTACCCCTTCTGCACCATCGAGCCCAACGTGGGCGTGGTGGCCGTGCCGGACGCGCGGCTGGACAAGCTGGCGGAGATGTACCAGCCGGACAAAAAGACGCCCGCCGTCATCGAGTTCGTGGACATCGCGGGTCTGGTGAAGGGCGCCAGCCAGGGCGCCGGCCTGGGCAACAAGTTCCTGGAGAACATCCGCCGCACGGACGCCATCGTCCACGTGGTCCGCTGCTTTGACGACGAGAACATCATGCACGTGGTGGCCGATGCCAGCCAGAACGTCCCCGTGGACCCCCTGGGCGACATCGAGACCATCGACCTGGAGCTGATCATGGCGGACCTGGAGATGGTCAACCGCCGGGTGGAGAAGGCCACGAAGGCCGCCAAGGGCGATAAGAAGTTCCTCCATGAGGCCGAGGTGTTCAAGGCCCTGGCGGCGCATCTGGACGGCGGCAAGTCCGCCCGCACCTTCGCGTGCGATAAGGATGACCGCGCCATCGTCGAGACGGCGGACCTGCTGAGCCTCAAGCCCATCATCTACGCCGCCAACATGGACGAGGACGGCTTCGCCCACTATGAGGACAACAAGTACTTCCAGTCCGTCCGCGATCTGGCCGCCAGGGAGGGGGCCCAGGTGCTGCCCATCTGCGCCAAGCTGGAGCAGGACATCGCCGAGCTGGATGACCCGGAGGAACGCGCCATGTTCCTGGCGGACCTGGGCATCGAAAAGTCCGGTCTGGACCGTCTCATCCAGTGCAGCTATGACCTGCTGGGTCTCATCTCCTTCCTGACCTACGGTAAGGACGAGTGCCGCGCCTGGACCATCAAAAAGGGCACCAAGGCTCCCCAGGCCGCCGGCAAGATCCACTCCGACATCGAGCGCGGCTTCATCCGGGCCGAGACCATCAACTTCGACGAGATGATGGCCTGCGGCGGCAGCGTGGCCGCCGCCAAGGAAAAGGGCCTGCTGCGCTCCGAGGGCAAGGAGTATGTGGTCAAGGACGGCGACATGATCTACTTCCGCTTCAACGTATAACGACCTCTGCCTGCCATGCAGGACCGGCCCCGCCGGTCCTGCTTTTTTCGCGGTTTTTCAAGCAGCTGTATGCCTGCCGCGGTGCGCCGCGGTTTTCTTCTGCGGAAACCCGCTAAAAGCCTTAACGGTGTAAAGCGCGAATTGGCGAATTACCTAAAAATATTGTGATTTTTTCTACAAAACACAGACAAAAAAGGCTTGTGAATAAATCGTGAACGCGCTATAATGATGCTGTGATTGTGAATAGTCTCACGATCCAATTATGAGGAGAGATCAGAAAGGAAAACGGAATTATGGAAAAACGATATACCCTGCCCGTAGCCATCGCGCTGGTGGTGGGCACTGTCATCGGTTCCGGCGTGTTCTTCAAGGCCGAGGCCGTTCTGACAAAGACCGGCGGTAATCTGTCTGTCGGTATTCTGGCGTTCATCATCATGGGCGTCGTCATGATCATCAGCGCCTGCACCTTTGGCGTCGTGGCACAAAGCCACGAGGGCGTGGAGGGCCTGGTGGGCTACGCTGCCGCCTCCTGCGGTAAGACCTACAGCTACTATGTGGGCTGGTTCATGGCCGTCATCTACTACCCCTCCCTGGTGTCCGTGCTGAGCTGGCTGCCCGCCCGCTACTTCGGCGTACTCATGGGCTGGGACGACCCTGTGGTCGGTGGCCGCACCATGATGCTGGCCGGTGTTTTCATGGTCGTTACCTACACCATGAACGCTCTGGCTCCCAAGCTGGCCGGTAAGTTCCAGATCGCCACCACCATCATCAAGCTGATCCCCCTGCTGCTGATGGCCGTTGTCGGCACCATCGTGGGTCTGACCAGCGGCATGACCGAGTTCAACTTCTCCAATGTCGTTACCGAGATGCCCTTCACCGAGGGTCTGTTCGGCGCTATCGTCTCCCTGGCCTTTGCCTTTGAGGGCTGGATCTGCGCCACCTCCATCGGCAGCGAGCTGAAGGATTCCAAGAAGAACATGCCCCGCGCGCTGCTGATCGGCACCGTGATTGTGGCTATCGTGTACGTGATCTATTACGTCGGTCTGGCCGGCGCGGTGGAGTCCGAGGTCATGATGGCCGGCGGCGAAGCCGGCGCCAAGATCGCCTTCCAGAACATCTTTGGCCAGGTGGGCGGCGCGGCCATCTTCGTGTTTGTTGTTATCTCCTGCTGGGGCACCTGCAACGGCCTGACCATGGCTGTTACCCGCGGCATGTTCGATCTGGCCGTTGAGAGCGGCAGCCCCAAGCTGGCCATGTTCAAGAACGTGGACGCCAACACCAACATGGCCAACAACTCCGCCGTGTTCGGTCTGCTGGTCAGCTCCCTGTGGCTGCTGTACTTCTACGGCGGCACTATCATGGGGGGCTTCGGTCCCTTCAAGTTCGACTCCTCCGAGCTGCCCATCATCACCCTGTACGCCATCTATATCCCCATCTACATCGCTCTGCTCAAGCGCAAGGATCTGTCCGGCTTCCGCGGCAAGGTCATGCCCGTGCTGGCCATCCTGTGCTCCCTGTTCATGGTGTTCGCTGCTATCTACTCTCACAAGATAAACGTGGTGTATTACCTGATCGTCTTTGTGGTCATCGAGGTCATCGGCGCGTTCTTCAAGAGCGGCAGGAAGGCGTAACAAGCGTATAACGCACGTCCATGTGTGTTCCCCTTTTGCATTGGGACGGGCGTCGGCTCTGCCGGCGTCCGTCCCGCCTTTTCCGCAGGCGGCAGCGCGCCCTTCGGCCGCCTCAGCCGCCGCACCGTGGGCCGCGGCGCGGCGCTCCCGAAGGCGCAGATCACCCTTCCGGGCGGCATCGGCATCCTGCTGATCCCGGGCAGTATCCTCCTTCCCCACCTGCCGACCCATCTGTCCGGCCAAAAATGTGCCATGCCGCAAAAAAACGACAACTGCATATAGCAATGTGCCTTGCAGTTTGCTATAATGCTTCATTAAGAGCAAGATAAAGTGACCATTAGCGCAACATAAAATAACCTGAATGTAAAGGAACCTGCCACATGAATTTCCCTCTTTACCCCCGCTTTCAGGCCGTTCTTTTCGACATGGACGGCACACTTTTAGACACCCTATCGGATATGCAGGACGCTGTAAACCATATCCTGCTTGAAAATGGTTGGCCGCAGCGCACCCTCGAGGAAATACGCGCCTTCGTCGGCAACGGCGCCGCGAAGCTCATGGAGCGCGCCATCCCCGAACCCATTGCGCCCCAACGGTTTCAAGAGATTTTGAGCACCTACAAGGGCTGGTACCAGGCCCATAATTGCGTAAAAACCGCGCCGTACCCCGGCATTCCGGAGGTCCTGGCGGAGCTGGAAAAAATGGGTGTGAAGACCGCCGTTGTCTCCAACAAGCCGGACGCCACCACCAAGGCGCTGGCGGAAAAGTTTTTCCCCGGTATGCCGGCCCTCGGCCAACGGGACGGCGTGGACCCGAAACCATCGCCAGCCCTTGTGGCACAAGCGCTTTCGGATCTCGGCGTCCGCCCGGAAAATGCCGTGTATGTGGGCGACAGCGAGGTAGATGTGGCCACGGCCCGCAACGCCGGTCTGCCGCTGATCGCCGTCAGCTGGGGGTTCCGCGGCCGTGAAAAACTGGAAATTGCCGGCGCGGAACACATCGCGGACACCGCCCCGCAGCTGCTGGAAATGCTGTGCAGATAGCGCCGTCCGATAAAATTTTTTCTTGACATCCGCAAAAAAGGTGATACAATAACCCCATACTTCAAAAACCGTTGAGTAAGAGGAGTAATCGCACAGGAAACTTTCAGAGAGCCGCGTATCGGTGAAAGCGCGGCAGCGGAACGTGCGGTGAATGGACTTACGAGGGCGGGGAGAAAGCCAGATGGCGAGTAATACCCGACGGCAGCCGCGGCCGTTATCCCGGCGGAACGCATGACAGTGCGCGCAAAGTGGGCGTTTTTACGCCAATGTGGGTGGTACCGCAGATTTGTATTTTCAGTCTGTCCCATGGATTTTCCATGGGACAGACTTTTTTGTTGTCTCGAAAAAACATTTGTCATACAGAAAGGAATCACGATTATGGGTAAGATCATCCTCACCGGCGACCGTCCCACCGGCCGCCTGCACGTGGGCCACTATGTGGGCTCCCTCCGCAACCGCGTCATCCTGCAGAACAGCGGCAAGTTTGAAAAGCTGTTCTTTATGATCGCCGACGCCCAGGCCCTGACCGACAATTTCGACAACCCCGGTAAGGTGCGGGAGAACATCCTCCAGGTGGCGCTGGACTACATGGCCTGCGGTCTGGATCCTGCCAAGTGCCATATGTTCATCCAGTCCGTGGTGTGTGAGCTGACGGAGCTGACCTTCTACTACATGAACCTGGTGACGCTGGCCCGGCTGGAACGCAACCCCACCGTGAAGGCGGAGATCCAGCTGCGGGGCTTCAACCACAGCATCCCCATGGGCTTCCTGACCTATCCCGTCAGCCAGACGGCGGACATCACTGCCTTCATGGCCGACACCGTGCCCGTAGGCGAGGACCAGCTGCCCATGCTGGAGCAGGCCCGCGAGATCGTCCGCCGCTTCAATGAGCTGTATGGCGAGACGCTGGTGGAGCCCACGGCCCTGCTGCCGGACAACGAGGCCTGCCTGCGTCTGCCCGGCACCGACGGCAAGGCAAAGATGAGCAAATCCCTGGGCAACTGCATCTATCTGGCCGACAAGCCGGAGGACATCCGCACCAAGGTCATGGGTATGTTCACCGACCCCAACCACCTGCAGGTCAGCGACCCCGGCCAGACCGAGGGCAACCCGGTGTTCATGTATCTGGACGCCTTCTGCAATAATGAGCACTTTGCCAAATACCTGCCGGACTACGCCAATCTGGACGAACTGAAGGCCCACTATCAGCGGGGCGGCCTGGGTGATGTGAAGGTCAAGAAGTTCCTGAACAACGTCCTGCAGGAGACGCTGGAGCCTATCCGTAATCGCCGCGAGGAGCTGGAAAAGGACCCCGGCTATGTGATGGACGTGCTGCGGCAGGGCACCGAGGCAGCACAGGCCGCTGCGGCCGATACCCTGGCCAAGGTCAAGCACGCCATGCAGATCGACTATTTTGCGTAACACAGCGTATCGCGCTGACCAATACTGAAAGGAGAACACAACCATGAAAGAACTGAAAAACCGCGACATTCCCTACAAGATCTATCTCTCCGAGGACGAGATGCCCCGGTATTGGTACAATGTGCGCGCCGACATGAAGACGAAGCCCGCTCCCCTGCTGAACCCCGGCACCCTGAAGCCCATGACGGCGGAGGAGATGGGCCACGTGTTCTGCGCCGAGCTGGTAAAGCAGGAGATGGACAACGACACTGCCCTGATCCCCATTCCGGAGGACGTGCGGAACTTCTATAAGATGTATCGTCCCTCTCCCCTGGTGCGTGCCTACTGCCTGGAGGATAAGCTGGGTACCCCGGCGCGCATCTACTACAAGTTCGAGGGCAACAACACCTCCGGCAGTCACAAGCTGAACTCCGCCATCGCTCAGGCCTACTACGCCAAGGAGCAGGGTCTGACCGGCGTGACCACCGAGACCGGTGCCGGCCAGTGGGGCACGGCGCTGAGCATGGCCTGCGCCTATCTGGGGCTGGACTGCCATGTGTTCATGGTGAAGTGCTCCTATGAGCAGAAGCCCTTCCGCCGCGAGGTCATGCGGACCTACGGCGCGGACGTGACCCCCTCTCCCTCCCTGACCACCGAGGTAGGCCGCAAGATCCTGGCGGAGTTCCCCGACACCACCGGCTCTCTGGGCTGCGCCATCAGTGAGGCGGTGGAGTGCGCCGTCTCCACGCCCAACACCCGCTATGTGCTGGGCAGTGTGCTGAATCAGGTGCTGCTGCACCAGTCCGTCATCGGTCTGGAGACGAAGGCGGCGCTGGATAAATACGGCATCAAGCCGGACATCATTATCGGCTGCGCCGGCGGCGGCTCCAATCTGGGCGGCCTGATCTCCCCCTTCGTGGGCGAGATGCTCCGCGGTGAGGCAGACTATAAGATCATCGCCGTGGAGCCGGCCTCCTGCCCCAGCCTGACCCGTGGCGTGTTCAAATACGACTTCTGCGACACCGGCAAGATCTGCCCCATGGCCAAGATGTACACCCTGGGCAACGGCTTTATCCCCTCCGCCAACCACGCCGGCGGCCTGCGGTATCACGGCATGAGCAGCATCGTCAGCCAGCTGTACCACGACGGCATGCTGGAGGCCCGCAGCGTGGAGCAGACCGCCGTGTTCGAGGCGGCGGAGCTGTTCGCCCGGTGCGAGGGCATCCTGCCCGCGCCGGAAAGCAGCCACGCCATCCGCGTGGCCATTGACGAGGCGGTGAAGTGCAAGGAGAACAACGAGGCCAAGAACATCGTCATCGGCCTGACTGGTACCGGCTACTTCGACATGGTGGCCTACGGCAAGTACAACGATGGCGAGATGCGCGACGTCATCCCCACCGACGAGGACCTGCAGCGGGGCTTCGCCACCATCCCCAGCTTCCCCGGCAACGAGTAAGCACATAGGAATACAGGAAAAAGACCGCCTTTCGGCGGTCTTTTTTATCTGCAGCAGGCGAATTTTCCTCCGGTACTTGACAAACTGCCCGGTTTTGCTATAATAGTCAGGTATCTTGTCCGCGAGCGTGCTGGAATCGGCAGACAGGCAAGCTTGAGGTGCTTGTGTCCGTAAGGTCGTGTGGGTTCAAGTCCCATCGCTCGCACCAAAAAAGAAGAGACACACGTTCGTGTGTCTCTCCTTTTTTGGTGCGGCACTTTTGCTGTGCAAAAGTGGTCGCCTGCGGGCGGATGACTGAACGCGCGTGGGGAACCCCGCAAAGGTTTCCCCACTCACACTCCCCCTTCCTTGCGGTATGTGGAAGTACGGACAACAAAGCCTGTGGGCAGTCACGGAAAAGCCACCCTAAAGGGTGGCTTTTCTTTTTGGCGCGGGCGAGAGGGACAGCGTATTTGACAATGGCGGCAGTTCCCTGTACAATGGCAGAAAATACCGCGAGGGAGGGCTATCATGGAATTCTGGAAGATGAACGGGGCAGGCAATGATTTTATCGTGGTGGACGACCGTCGGAACGCCATCCCCGAGAACAGGTGGCCGGAGATCGTCCGCGTCCTGTGCGAGAGGCATATGTCCATCGGCGCAGACGGCTTCATGGTGGCGAAGCCCCCCACCTGTGGCGGCGACTACAAAATGCTGTTCTTCAACTCCGACGGCTCCACGGGTGAGATGTGCGGCAACGGCGCGCGGTGCATCTGCCGCTACGGCTATGAAAACGGCCTGGCCGGCGAAACACAGCGGGTAGAGACCACCGCCGGTCTTGTGACGGGCTGGCGAATGGGCAAACGGCTATACCGTATACGGCTCAACGATCCCTGCCATCTGCGGCTGGACGGCAGGTTGGAGGTGGACGGCATCACCTATGACTGCGCCTATGTGGAGCTGGGCGACCCCGGCATCCCCCACGCGGCAGTACCCATCGCCGGCTTGAGAGACTATGACACGGCGGCACTGCTCCGGCTGGGCCGGACCCTGCGGCATTATCCGGATTTCCCCAAGGGCGCCAACGTGAACTTCTATGAGATCATCGGCCCGGACCATGTGTACGAGCGCACCTATGAGCGCGGGGTGGAGGATTTCACCTACGCCTGCGGCACAGGCACCGGCTCCGTGGTGACGGTGCTGACGCTGCTGGGCAAGGTCTCCGGCAAACACGTCCGGGTGGATATGACCGGCGGCACGCTGTATGTGGACGCGGAACGGAACGCGGCCGGCCGCGTCACCGACCTGTATCTGACCGGCCCCACCAATGTGGTCTGCAAGGGCGAGATCACCGACGAAAACCTGGTCCTGTAAAAAAGAGCCGTCCCCCATGGGGACGGCTCTTTTCTTGTATCAGTCCGCCGCAGACAGGTGCAGATGCTCGCCGCGCTGGTCCATGGGGATATACGCCTCATGGGTGGTGACGGCACGGTAGGCCGGGCGCATGATCCTGTGGCAGGTGACCACCTCCTCAATGCGGTTGGCGCACCAGCCGGCAATACGGGCGGAGGCGAACAGCGGCGTGAACACCTCCTCAGGGATGCCCAGCATGGCATACACCAGGCCGGAGTACATATCCACATTGGCGCACATGGGCGTGTCGCTGTGCTTGCGTTCCATGACCATGGGCAGGCCCAGCTCCTCCACCTTCTGCAGCAGGGCGAAGTCATCGGCGTAGCCCTTCAGCTCCGCCATGCGCTGGGCGTACTTCTTCAGCAGCACGGCGCGGGGATCAGACATGGTGTACACCGCGTGGCCCAGGCCGTAGATCTTGCCGGACCGATCGCCCGCCTGGCCGTCCAGCAGCTTGTTCAAGTAGTCCTTGATGGAGCCGTCGTCGTGGGGATCCACATTCTCCTTGATATAGCGGAACATCTCCATGACCTTGGCGTTGGCGCCGCCGTGGAGGGGCCCCTTCAGGGAGCCGACAGCCCCGGCAATGGCGCTGTAAGTGTCCGTGCCGCTGGAGGACATGGCGCGGCAGACGAAGGTAGAGTTGTTGCCGCCGCCGTGCTCCGCGTGGACCATGAGCATCATGTCCAGCAGATGGGCCTCCTCATCGGTGTAGCTCTTGTCCGGGCGCATCATGCGGAGGAAGTTCTCCGCCGTGGACAGCTCCGGCACCGGGAAATGGATATGCAGGGAGTCGCCGTGGAAGTAGTGGCGCTGCACCGCGTAGGCATTGGCCACAATGGACGGGAAATAGCCAACGAGCTTGACGGACTGCAGCAGCATATTGTCGATGGAGGTGTTGTCCGGGTCCGGATCGTAGGAATACAGGCTCAGCACGCTGCGGGCCAGCTCGTTCATGATATTGTGGCTGGGGTGCCGCATGATCATGCCCTCGGTAAAGCCCTCGGGCAGCTTGCGGGCCTGGTTCATGATCTTGTCGAAGTAGGCCAACTCGCTCTTGGAGGGCAGATAGCCCATCAGCAGCAGGTAGGCCACCTCCTCAAAGCCGAAGGTGCCGGCCTTGCGGTGGGCCTCCACGATGTCGGTGAGCTCGATGCCGCGGTAGTACAGCTTGCCGGGGGCGGGAACACGCTGACCGTCCTGCATCAGATAGCCCTGAACACTGCCCACCTTGGACACACCCACCAAAACGCCCGTGCCATCGTTATTCCGCAGGCCCAGCTTTATATCGCCCCGGTAGTGATCCGGACTGATGGCGTACTGCTCCTGGATGCTGCGGCTCAGAGGATTGGTATACTGTTTTAAAATCGTGGTGTCTTTCTCGGTCATGTCGGTTTCTCCTTTCGCCGCAGGGCGGTACGTTGTTTCATGGGTGATTATACGTCCGTCGCTTTCATTTTGCAAGAGCAAAATTTTAAAATTTCAAATTTTTTTATTTTAACGCAAATTTACCCGTCAGCACTCGGTATTTTTGCAAAACGCAAATTTCAAACTTGCAATTTTCTTGATTTTCCTCTTGCATTTTCCCAGCATCGTGCTATACTGACTACATTATTGCACGGGCCGCCTGTGCCCGACACTCTGATTTCCCGAAAGGGGTGCTATCCTATGATCAAGCTGCACGACTCCCCCGTCCTCTGGACCGGCGGCACCGTCCGTGAGGCCACACCCGCCATGGCGGCAGCCCGGGAGAAGACCATGGCCTGCCGCATCCTCCGCGCCCACAACACCGGCAGCGGCGACGGCCTGCTGCACCTGACGTTCGACAGTCTCATCTCCCACGATATCACCTATGTGGGCGTGATCCAGACCGCCAAGGCCAGCGGTCTGACGGAGTTCCCGGTGCCCTATGTGCTCACCAACTGCCACAACAGCCTGTGCGCCGTGGGCGGCACCATCAACG